>OQVS01000326.1_pt1 | contig 31834 bp, 23 predicted proteins | sample 1691601 | NCBI WGS metagenome assembly OQVS01 (sample SAMN03418268, study PRJEB22391) | human gut metagenome | biome: human-gut; feature: organic feature; material: feces | host: Homo sapiens | place: Tanzania | collected 2013-01 | reverse complement strand
AAAGATGTCGCTCCAGTTTTGGGCTTGTTTGTTGGCTTAGGCATGTGCTTGGGTGGACTAATTTCACCTCTTGATGGAATTGGCCCTGAACAATTAAATATAGCTTCTTTGCAAGAGCGCTTGGCAAAAGAACCTGTCAAAGAAGTTATTTTGGCTACCAATCCCACTGTTCCGGGAGAAGCTACCGCCCTGTATCTTAAAAATATTCTCAGCAACAACCAAATAAAAATTACCAGGCTGGCTTCTGGTCTTCCTATGGGAGCCGATCTGGAGTATGCCGATCCCCTCACTCTATCCAGAGCTCTGGGGAATAGGCAACTTGCCTAAAAAAAATTCCCTCTTCGCAGATTTAGCTTAAATCTGGAGGAGGGAATTTCTTTTTACTCGAGCTTTAGCAAAAACTAGAACTCGGCGGTAGCGCCAATTTGAATACCGTCATATTTGAGTCTCAAATTGCTGGCACTATGCTGCTCAAAATGATAGCCAATCTTAGCTTGAATGGGGCTGTCTTTGAAATTGGTTCTCAAACCCAAATCCCACTCCCAAACATTGAGCTTACCGTCAGGGTTGCCGTCTAAACCTACATTTTTGGTAATCATGCAAGGATAGTATACGGCTTGGCCATAGAGACCTACGGGATCCCAATTGATTTCAGCGCCTAAACCGAAACCGAAACCGGACGAGTTTTCTATGTTTGCTTTTCCGGTAAAGCCGGAGCCGTCAGGCCATCTGGAAGTCAAGCTGGTATTTTTGTAGCCTACATAGCCATATAAGGGGGACATAGCCGGAGCTTTGTCCATAGTACGGCTGCTCTCAGCTAAGGAAGCAAAATTGAAAGGAATTTTGGCATAGACTTTGAGGTCGTTAAACTCGGGGTTGGAGCAATTCATAGTGATGGGATCGTCAAAATCGTTGACGCCAACTATGTCTAACTTGCTTCCGCCGCCTCTAGTGAAGCTGCCACCGAACATAATACCTTCAAAGATTCTGCCCTCGCCACTGAATGTGATGGCGGTTAAATTAGAATGGACTACACCCGAGGGTTTAGACGTAGAAATACGCAGAGGGCTGTAAGTGAGCTCAAAGCGCATATCGTGGTCTGGACCAGTTTGGGCGGCCGCAGGAAGCGCTGAGAAAAGAGCAGCGCCTAGGGCCAAAGCGGGTATAAGTTTTTTCACAGAGCCAGACTCCTTCACGAGATAATAAAAAAAACTGCGAAGAGCCTTAGTTCAATGAGGCCCTCCTATTTCCTTTGCAGGCAGGAGTTCTCCCCTAACGGCTAAGGCCCTCCGCAGTTTCGCCGATCTGACGAAAAATAATTAGTGATCGTTCACTTTAGTAGCCGGAGCAGTTTTCTTTTCTCTGGCTAATTTCATTTTATAATCTACATAAGTGCTTTCCGGGCGCACTTTTTTGGCTGTCTCGTAAATAGCTAAAGCTTCTTCGAAACGTCCTTCCTTTAAGTAAATATCGCCACAAAGAGTCAGGGCATCGAAGCCTTGAGTGTAACCTTGAGGATCAAGTTCGGCGCTGCGCTTCAAATAAGGAATAGCCTCTTCGTATTGGCCCATATCGTAAAGGGCTGAGCCCATGAAATACTGGCCATCAGGATAAGCTGGCAACTCTTCGACTATACGCTGATAAATGTCCTTAGCTTCGGCAGGCTTCTTTTCATCGACTAAAAGGATATTGCCTAAGCGATCCATAGCCATAATGTCGTGAGGATTTAAACGCAAAGCTCTAACAAAAAAGCCTTTTGCTCTGGGCATCATGCGCTTTTGGAAATAGACTAAACCCATACCGGAATAGGCCATAGAATTTTCAGGATCATTTTCCACAGCCGATTTAAATTCGGTAAGAGCTTCATCTAAGACGTTAGGCAAAAGTTTGCCTCTTAAGAAATAGGCCATGCCCAATTTACTTAAGGATTCGCCGTTTTCACCGGCAGCAGCTGTTTCAGTTTCGATCTGACTGACAATGCCGTCTACATCTTTTTTACGATAGTAGGCGTCTAGAATATAAGCTAAAGCCAAAGTATTTTTAGGATCTTTAGCTAAAATTTCTTCAAATTGCTTAATAGAGTCGTTCCATTGCCCGGCATAAAAAGTTTGCAAGGCTTGGGTCATTTCTTCTTGTCCGGCGTTTTCGTCGGCGTAAGCCGCAGTTTGGACGCTCCAAGCCAGACCACAGGCCACTATCAAAGTGAAAATAACTTTATAAAGGTTCACGTTAAACTCCCTTATTCTTGTATATATGTAATCTTTAAACATTATGAGCGTGTTACTTGTGGGAAATTTATTGCCTAGTGTAGAGGTTTGTCCTCCCTTATATTGGAAAAGTGCCAGCCTTTTCGTTACTGCTGCGCGGTATTTTCCTTGAAAAAATCTGATAACAGTTTTAATGCTTGGACCTTTAGGACGTTTCTTAAAAAAACTTAAAATTATGATAACTTCAATTATTCATTGCCGCAAAGTCGACGATATTCTCTTATAACGTTGTAAACATAATTTTGCGTCTCTCGATAAGGTGGCACTCCGTTGTATTTAGAGACCGCTCCTGGGCCGGCATTATAAGCTGCTAAAGTTAAAGACATCGCCTGGGGAATATAAGATAAATCTACAGTATTGCTGCATCCGTAACTCAATAAGTGACTTTTGAGAAGGTAACAAGCTCCACGTATATTTAGATTGATATTATATGGATCGTTGGTCTTGACTGATTTAGCTGTATCAGGCATGAGTTGCCCCAATCCTATGGCGCCAGCTGGAGAAACCGCTTTGGGATTAAAACCTGATTCGCAGGCAATAACCGCCGTGACAAAGCGCGGATCGAGAGAATATTCGTAGGCATAATGAAGGATTGCTAAAACGATAGTTTTAGTATCACGATCGTTGAGCCTGGAATTGTAATAGCGGACAGCTTGATAATAAGAATTTAGATAAGCTTTTGATTTATAGGGCTCTTGCAAAAGCTGATCTTGAGCGCTTGCTCTAAGTGGACAGCTTAAAAATGCCAAAAGCCAAGCGATACTCAAACACAAACAAGCAATTTTTTTCAGATTAGCGCAGAGCACTTAATATCTGTTCTTCCTTTTTACGTGGGCCTTTATATCTAGACTATGATAACTAGATTGACATACTCCCCATGGCTAAAGCCAGGAGATTCTGAGATATTAACGAGCCTTGCCTATTGAGAATCAACAGGTCTTACTGGCTCTCTCTACAATGGACAATGCCCTGCCCATACACTACTTATATACTAACTATGCGAAGAGAATACGATTACCTTCACGTTCTATATTTATTGAAGCATTTCTATCTAAAACTATACAAATAGCAATTACGCAACAACCGTCCACTTTCAATTGCTTGCGCAAATTCGGTGGACGTGCCTCATATCCCCATACCTAAAGGCAGGGGCTTTACGGCACTTGCGGTAAATATCGGCGCCTAAAAAAATATCCAAGGCTCTGCTAGCAGAACCTTGGATATCGGTTATTGGCTATTATATTGATTAGCCCTTTACAGCACCTTTAGTTAAACCTTCAACTAAGAAGCCTTGCAACACAAAGAAGAGCACCATAATGGGAATAGCACCCAAAATGGAACCGGCTGTAAATAAGGACCAGTTGGTGGAGAAGTTGCCTGAAATAAAGCTTTGCATGCCTACTGCCAGAGTATATTTGCTCTCGTCGAAAATAACGACCGAGGGGAAAATAAAGTCGCTGTAGGGGCTGATAAAGTTGAAAATGGCAACCACAGCCAAGATCGGGCCCATCAAGGGAAGGATGATGCGGGTAAAAGTTTTTGTAGTACCGGCGCCGTCGATAAGAGCCGATTCTTCCAACTCTTTAGGCAATGAGTCGACGTAGCCTTTAATCATCCAAGTATTGAAAGGAATACCGGCACCGATATAAACCAAGGCTAAACCGAGTAACGAATCTAAGCCTACCAAACCGCCGGTCAGATCTCCCAAATGCTGCAACATGCTAAATATAGCTACCATAGCCATAGCGGCAGGGAACATTTGTAAGAGGATCATGGCCATTAAGCCATTTTTGCGTCCGAAGAACTTGAAGCGCGAAAAAGCATAACCGGCCAGAGCTGTAACTATAATGGCGATAACGCTGGAAAGAGCCGAAACTACCACTGTATTCCAAACCCAACGCAAAAATGGAGTTTCGGTGAGTAAACGCTTGTAGTTTACTAAGGAAAGCTCGCTAAATTTAGGAATTAGGCTGGTAGAAATTAGTGTTGAACTTTCTTTTAAAGAGGAGAAGAACACCAAAACAACCGGCATAATCGTCATGCCTACACAGATGATAAGCAGCAAATGGAGCAATATCTTTTGGAAGGTGGTCATTTTTCTAGACATAGCAATTCCTCTTTACTTAATATCATCAAAAGCGCCGGTCATCTTAAAGTTGATGCCGGAGAGAGTGGCCACCAAGATAAAGATGAATATAGCATAGGCGCAAGCCAAGCCGTATTGGAACGAGTTGAAGGCCAACTTATAAGAATAGGTAATCAAGATGTCTGTAGCTCCGGCATCGCTGCCAGGAACGGGAGGGCCGCCTGCCGTTAAAAGATAGATGGCGGTGAACTGGTTAAAGTTGAAAGCAAAGCTGGAGATAAGCACCGGCAGCAATGAAGAGCGGAGTAGGGGAAGGGTGATAGATTTGAATTGCAGCCAAGGGCTGGCTCCGTCTACGTCGGCCGCCTCGTAAACGTCGGTAGGCACAGATTGCAAAGCGCCCAAACATACGGTCAGCTGGAAGGGGAAGGCCAGCCAAATGTTGACCATAAGCACAGAAATATGGGCCCAGCCTACTCTGTCCAGCCAAGCAATGGGCAATTGCAAATCGCAGCCCATTAAACCGAGCACATACTGAATAACGTGATCTAAACCCAAATTTTTGAGAATGACGTTAAAGGCGCCAAACTCTGTATTGAGCAAACCTTGCCACATCAGTACGGAGATAAAAGCCGGAATAGCCCAGGGTACAATAAAGAGAGTTCTGTAAAAAGAACTGCCCTTTAAGTCCGGTTTATTGAGCAATACAGCTAAGAAAATGCCTATAGCTTGGCTGAAAATTACTGAGCCGCCGGCCCAAACCAAGGTCCATAAGAACACGCGCACAAAAGTGGCTGTCTCCGGGCCGCTGATAATTTTCATGAAATTGCGCAAGCCGACAAAATCAAACTCGTTGTAATGGTAAAGCGAGTAGTTGGTAAAGGCCAAGTATACAGAGTAGATATTGGGCAGCAAACTCAACACTCCCAGCAAGATCAGGGCTGGAGTGAGGTAAGCATATGGAATTAGTCCATCATTCTTCTTCATTTGTATTCCCCTACAGCTTAGTTAATGCTTATTCAAGCATAAGATTGATCTTTTGTATTATGCGATCGTTAGCCGTTTTGAGTTCAGTAGGAATGTCTACCTGGCCTTTGCTGATGAGCTCAATACTCTGTTTCATGGGCTCCCAGACTTGCATAGCTGCAGGGTGGGTTGGCATTGGCATACTGTTGGCACAAATTTTGGCAAACGCGACAATATCTTGGTTGTCTTGGCAAAGTTCAAGAGCTTTGGTCTTTGCCGGAGGACGACCGGAAGTCTGGCTCATTTCAGCCATATTTTCAGGAGAGCTCAAGAAGGCCATAAGTTTGGCGGCGTCCTGCTGCCGTTTGGAGTATTTGTTGAGCATAAATCCCTGAACGCCGAGGAAGGGCTTGATAAGGTTGCCGGAATCTGTGGTGGGGAAGGGATCTATGGAGTAGTGGACGCCGGCGGCTCTTACCTGTTCGAGGAACCAAGGGCCGTTGAGAATTACAGCTGCTTTATTCTCAAGGAAGAGGGTTCGAGAGATGTTTTCCGTGCTGCCTTGCTTGATAAGATTGTATTTTTGACCAAGATCGCGCAAAAATTCCGCGCCTTTGGCGGCACCTGGGGTATTCATGCCTACATCGGTGGGAACGTAATTGCCATTAGCGTCTTTACCTATAAGGTAGGCACCGTCGGCAATAAGGAAAGGCAAAGAAAAATATGGCTCTTTTATTTCGAAGTAGAAGCCATTAATTTTGCCATGTGAATCTTTTTGAACTTTCTGGGCTTTTTCAACCAAATCGGTGAGAGTTTGGGGACGCTCAGCCATTAAATCCGGATTGCGGAACATGGCTAAACATTCCATACACAGAGGAGCCATGTAAGTCTTTTGGTTAAACTGGACTGAATCCAGAGAGACTGGCACATAATCGTCTTTGTTGATGACATCTTCCGGAATTGGAGAAAGTAAATCGGCAACGGCTAACATGCCAATCCAGTCTTGAGCACCCACCAAAATGTCCGGTCCTAAGCCGGCCGGAGCGGCTACGAGAAACTTATTTTTAAGATCTCGATAGGGCACTTTCAATAACTCAACCTTCAGACCGGTCTCTTTTTCAAAAGCTTGGCACTGACGTTTGAGAGTAGGAAACTCGGCATCCATACCTGACCAGATTAAGAGAGGCTTGGGGCCTGTTTCTTTTTGCATACAGCCAGCGAATAAGAGGCTGGCCAAAAGAACAAAAATTGAAAAAAAGCACAAACGACGCATAGCGATAGACTTCGTTTTGTGAGTTAGAGTTCCCCCTTCTTCATCTTTTTTAGGCATAAAACTTAGACTTTGTGCAGCCTTAGCCTTGGCGTTAAGGCAGGCACCTTGTTAAAAGGAAACAGGCCCTGGGGATATCGACCATAAAATGACTATCTGCAAGAAAAATCGTCCATTTAGTGCAGATTGTCGATCGTTTCCTGACTATCTGTCACAAAAAATTTAATTGTGAATAAAATTCTAACATTTCTCGGAAGGAATGCAGGCTCAGAGCTAGCGAAAAGGCACCGACGTTAAAAGGTTTTTTAGAAAACAAAGCCTGCGGTTGAACTGAAGGCCGTCAGGCTTTTGGCAAGTTTCTTAACCGACGCCTGTCTAAGGTTCGGGCGTCTATTTTTGGAGGAAAAAATGTCAGTACGTGTTGCTATTAACGGTTTTGGTCGTATTGGTCGCCAAGTCGCCAAGATGATGATTGAGAACTACAGCGAAGAAATGGAAGTTGTCGCTATCAACGACCTCACCAAACCCTCTGTATTGGCTCACCTTTTCAAATACGACTCTAACTATGGCATTTTCAATGGCACCGTCGAAGAAAAAGAAGGCGCTATCGTTATCAATGGCCACGAAATCAAGATTTTAGCCGAGAGAGATCCTAAGAACCTTCCTTGGAAAGAGATGAACGTAGACTTCGTAGTAGAGTCCACCGGTCTCTTCCGTGATCGTGAGAAGGCTTCTTGGCACCTCGAAGCTGGCGCTAAAAAAGTCGTCATCACCGCTCCTGCCAAAGGCGAGGATATCACCATTGTTATGGGTGTAAACCACGAAAATTACGATCCCGCCAGACACAACATCGTATCCAACGCTTCCTGCACCACCAACTGCTTGGCTCCTTTCGCCAAAGTGTTGAACGAGAAGTTCGGTATCAAGCGCGCTTTGATGACCACTATTCACTCTTACACCAACGACCAGCGCATCTTAGACTTGCCCCACAGCGACCTCCGCCGTGCCCGCGCTGCTGCTCTTTCCATGATTCCTACCACCACCGGCGCCGCCAAGGCCGTCGCTTTGGTTATTCCCGAATTGAAGGGCAAGTTTGATGGTCTCGCCATGCGCGTACCTACCCCCACCGTCAGCATCGTTGACCTCGTCGCCTATGTCGAAAAAGAAGGCGTAACCGCCGAAGAAGTAAACGCTGCTTTCCGTGAAGCCGCTGCCGGTAGCATGAAGGGCGTGTTGGGCGCTTCCGAAGAGCCTTTGGTCTCCGTAGACTACAAGATGGATCCTCGTTCCAGCATCGTCGACCTTCCTCTGACTATGGTTCAGGGCGACATGGTTAAGGTTATGTCCTGGTACGACAACGAATGGGGTTATTCCAACCGCGTAGCCGACTTGGTCAACTACATGGCCACTGGTAAGTACCACATCAGCGAGCGCTAGTTCTACTAGATTAACCCGGCCCGGAGCTTTTTCCGGGCTTTTCTTTTGTTCTAAGCTTATTTATGAGCGTCGGCTGAGGCACAATCCAGCTTGGCGCTCTTCGTCCGTAGCCCCGGGATATTTTGTACAGGGGCCCCAACAGATCTCACAAAAAGAGGACGTTCGCAAATGAGTAAATTTAATACTATTCGTGACATCGATGTTAAAGGTAAAAAAGTTTTGGTGCGCGTCGATTTTAACGTGCCCTTAGACGGTGAAAAAGTTACTGACGACACTCGTATTCGCGCTGCTTTGCCCACCATCAAGGCTCTTTTGGAAAACGGCGCTGCTGTTATCTTAGCTTCTCACTTAGGTCGTCCTAAGGGGAAGAAAGATCCTAAGTTCTCTTTGAAACCCGCCGCCGCTCGTTTGTCCGAGCTTTTGGGCCAGGATGTTATTATGGCTCCCGATTGCATTGGCGAAGAAGTAAGCAAGATGGCCAAAGATCTTAAACCCGGCCAAGTAATGTTGCTCGAAAACGTTCGTTTCTATGCTCAGGAAACCGACAATGATGAAGCTTTTGCCAAAGAGTTGGCTTCTTTAGCCGATGTTTACGTAAATGACGCTTTCGGTTCCGCTCACCGCGCTCACGCTTCCACTACCGGTGTAGCTCACTTCCTTCCTTCCGCTGCCGGTTTGCTTATGGAAAAAGAGCTCAACGAGTTGGGTAAACTTTTAACTTCTGCTGAGTCTCCTTTCGTCGTTATTTTGGGCGGCGCCAAAGTCTCCGATAAGATCGGCGTTATGGAAAACTTGATTGGTAAGGCCGACGCTATTTTGGTTGGCGGTGGTATGGCTTATCCTTTCCTCAAGGTTCGCGGTATGGAAATCGGCCGTTCCCTTTGCGACGGCGATTTGTCCGTTCCTAAGTCCATTTTGGACAAGGCTGAAGGTACCAAGACCAAGATCGTTCTTCCCGTCGATGTAGTAGTGGTAGACGAAATTGCTGAAAATGCTCCTCACGCCAACGTTGACGTGACCGCTATTCCCGCTGAAAAGATGGGCGTAGATATCGGTGCCAAGACTGTAGAAAACTTCAAAGAGATCATCAGCAAAGCCAAAACTATCTTCTGGAATGGCCCTGTTGGCGTATTTGAGAAGAAACCTTTCGACTTCGGTACTCGTCAAATTGCCGAAGCTGTGGCTGCTTCCGGTGCTCGCAGTGTAGTCGGCGGCGGAGACTCTGTGGCTGCTCTTACTCAGGCTGGTTTGGCCTCCAAGATTACCCACGTCTCTACTGGCGGTGGCGCTTCTTTGGAGTTTGTTGAGGGACGTCAACTTCCCGGTGTAGTGGCCCTTTACAAGTAAAATTGCATCTTTAGTTTTTTGATAGCTTGACCGTTTGCCTCGGTCTTGCTATCATTTTTTAGATTTTGGAGGTTTTATGCGCGTTCCGCTTTTAGCAGCTAACTGGAAAATGAATATGGCTCGTAAAGATGCCAACGATTTAGTTAATGAGCTTATGGCTCAGGTAAGTGATGTCAAGGATCGCGATATCGCTATTTGTCCTCCTTTTCACCTTTTAGCCGATATTGAAAAATTAGTTGAAGGACGCGAAAACGTCTATTTAGGAGCTCAAGATCTTTATTGGAAAGATTCCGGCGCTTTTACCGGAGAAGTCTCTGCTCCTATGCTTTTAGATGTTGGCTGTCGTATGGTCATTATCGGTCACTCAGAGCGCAGAGCTATGTTTGGCGAAACTGACGAGACTTGTGCTGCTAAAGTCGCTGCTGCAGTTTCTCACAACCTTATTCCTATTCTTTGTGTAGGTGAAAGCTTAGCTCAGCGTGAAGAAGATAAGACTGCCGAAGTTGTCACCGGTCAATTGCGCGGTGCTCTTAAAGGTCTGGAAATAAAAGACGGCAGCCAGTTGGTTATTGCTTACGAGCCTATTTGGGCTATTGGCACTGGCAAAACCGATACTCCTGAAGGCGCTAATGAGATCATGATCTTGTTGCGCAAAACTTTGGCCGAAATTTTCGGACAGGAAATCGCTGATAAAGTTCGCTTACTTTACGGCGGCAGCGTAAAACCTAACAATGTGGCTGGTTTTATGGCTTGCAGCGATATCGATGGAGCTTTAGTTGGTGGAGCTAGCTTGAAAGCTGACAGCTTTGCCCAGATCGTTCGCTATTAGTTTTTGATTGTGGATTAGGAATTGGAATAATGTATTTAGACGTCTGTTTGAGCATTTGGTCTTTCTTGGGCCAAGCTGTGCCCGGAGGAGCCGCCGCTGCCACTGCTGCCGCCGCTCCTGATGCTGCCGCTTCTGCTCCCGCTGTGATGAAGTTGAACGCTGTGCAGTATATTTTGATGTTCCTTTACTTAATGGTTTGCCTTTGTTTAACTGGTATCGTTATGAACCAAGAACAAAAACAAGGCGGCTTGCAAGGCATGTTAGGTGGCGGAAGTTCTGCCGTCGATCATAAATATCAGGGCAAAAAGAGCTTTGAAGAGAACTTGAAGACTGCCGGTAATTATTTTGCGGTTGCCTTTGTTGTTCTTTCTATTCTCGTCTCTTACGTTTTGCAGCAGCACTAATAGACGTCTTGTTCTAAGTTTTCTCTATATCGGCATTATTAGCTTGATATTTTGAAAAGCTGCATAATTGCTATAGCTCCGGCTTGTTTTAGAGTCGGAGCTATTTGTCTTTTAAATTGGAGTTGCTTCAAGAGCAACAATATTTTTATTTGTAAATTTAGAGAAAGAAATTAAAAAGAGACAACCCTTTTTTAAGGATTGTCTCTTCTTTTAGGTAGCAGCTAAAACTGCTCCTTAGAGGCTAAGACTTATTATTTACCAAGCAAGAACTCGATGTTTTCTTGAGGATCGATAACGCCTTTACCCTGCTCGAACTTGCTTACGCCTTCGAGAGCATCAGCATTCTTCATCATGATCTCTTTGACCTGATCGGGGCTGATGTTGGGTTTTACCTGGTGCATGAGCACGTCTACGCCAGCGGCGAAAGGAGTGGCCATGGAGGTACCAGACATGGTGACATAACCTTTACCCTTGTGGGAAGCAGCGGTGATGTCTACGCCAGGAGCCAAAATGTCGGGCTTCTCGAGCTTGTCGATGCGGCTGGGGCCACGGCTGGAGAAGTAAGCCAAGTCGTCGTCGGAGCGATCTACGGTGCCCTTGTCGTCCAAAGCGCCTACGGTGATGGCGTGAGGAGCGTTACCGGGGGAACCAATGGTGCCGGAGCCGGGGCCTTCGTTACCGGCGGCTACTACGCAGCTGATACCAGCAGCGTGAGCGGCTTCAACGGCTTGTACCACGGGGTCATCTTTGTAGCTCTGGGAAACGTAGCCGCCCAAAGACATGCTGATGACGTCGATGTTTAATTTCTCTTTGTTTTCAACGGCCCATTGTACGCCTTTGATAACGTTGGAGAGAGAACCGGAACCGTTGCGGTCCAAAACTTTTACGCCGACAATGCTGGCTTCGGGAGCCACGCCGGTGTATTTGCCTTTGGAGGACTTACCGCTACCAGCGCAGATACCGGTGCAGTGAGTGCCGTGACCCTGATCGTCGTAGGGTTCGGTGCGGCCGTTGACCATATCTTTGAAGCCAACGATACGACCTTCGAAGTCGGGGTGCTGAGCAATACCGGTGTCGATAACGCATACGGTTACGCCCTTACCGGTGATACCCTGATCGTGGAGTTTGTCTACGCCTAAAGTGACGTTGGCAGTGTCCATCAAAGGACGGAAAGTGTTCTCGAGATCGTCCATCTCGTTACGAGGAATGCCAATCTGGGCATCCATGAAGATTCTGTTGCCTTCTTCGTTGGCTTTAGCCAAGTTGGGAAGAAGGGTGCCGTCAGCGGAAGGGTTGACGGTTACAGCAAAGCCGTTTACCAAAGGAAGCTCGGCGGTTACTTGGTTCTCGGGGTTCTGAGCGAGAATAGAAGCGCGCATCTCTTCCAACTTAGCTTTGTCGCTGTTGGTGATGATTAAGTTTACAGGGCCGTTGTTGGAGGAAGCAACAAAGGTTTCCTCGGGCTGTTTCTCAACGGGGGCCTGGGTAGGAGCGGACTTCGCGCTGGTGTAAATCTGCGAAGTAGGAGCGCTCATAGTTGGACGAATTTCCATTAGTGAAACTCCTTTCAGTAGCGGGAGAACTAATGAGATTGATTCTCAGTAGTAATCTTTTACAAAACAACTTCTTAATCATATTATCATTAGATAGGTGTCAATTCTTATTTAAAATGTGAACATTATGTCAACAAAAGCATGATTGTGGCTACAATTTGTCTGTATCTCCATCTTTTGCTCGATTAAATATGCGGAATAGGCGGTATGCCATATGTTTTTGTTTTGATAATTAACTTGGTACTGACTTAGTTAAAGTATTTTTTGAATAGGCCTCTTCATGACCTTAGGGAAGGAAAGACCGCGCTTTTTGTGCAATGTTGCGCGAATTATGAACAGCGTATCGAGTACAGAATCAAATAATAATAAACTTCTTTCGGTAACAGAATTTGCTGCCGCTATAGGAAAAACTGAACGCCAGGTCTATCGTTATGTAAGTCAAGGGCGCGTAGCCTCTCAAGAAGGCGTGGGTAGAGGCGGAGTGCGTATTCCCGAAAGTGAAGTTGCCAAATTTTTAGATGGAAATAATAACAGCGCTTCCGGAGCTTGGACGCGTGTACGTGGAGCCAGACGCAGTCGGGAAGACTATTTTGAAGACAATTTGGAAAGTATGTCTTTAAGCCGAGATGAGCTAGTTAGAGAAAGTGAAAATGAGGCTAAAAATACTTCGGAAGATAAGCCTTCAGCAGCTTCTTTTGAATACATAGAAGCTTCAGAGGAGCCTGAAGAGGAAGCTTCTAGAGAAGAGGCTCAAGATGCCGAGCCGTCTCCCGAACCCCATTTCCCTACTAGCGTACCCTTAGAACGCCATGAAGCTGCCGTTATGCGCTTAGGCTATATGCAAAGTCAGTTGGAACAAGTGCAACGTCTTTTAACTGACGGTACTCAAAAAGACAAGGAAAAAGATGAAAAGCTTCAAGCTATGGTCAAAGATTTGGACGAAGCTCAGCGTGAAATTTTGCGTTTGGGAGCCAAAATTGAAGTAGCTAACGAAAGTAAAAAAGAAGCCGAGATGAGAGCTAATCAGCTGGCCGTAAGGTTGGAAGATGCCGAACGTAGAGCCAACTTACCCTGGTGGAAGCGCATATTTATTTAGTAATAAATTGCAAAATAAAATAAAGGTTATCTGCGCAAGGGCTTAAATAATCAACCCGAGGGGGAAAAGTGAAGCTACTAGCTTCCGTATCTTAGGGAGGTGTCGTAAATAATATGAGCAGAGAGTTCTATATTTGCCGCGAGTGCGGAGCTATTGTCGGAACTATGGAGCCTATCAAAGCTGAGCTAGTTTGCAATGGTCATCCTATGGAGCGCCTTGAAGCTGGTTCTGTAGATGCTTCTAAAGAAAAACATGTTCCGGCCATTACTGTCGAGGGCAATAGAGTGGAAGTTCAGGTCGGCAGTGTGTTGCATCCTTCTATTCCTGCCCATTACATTCCCTGGGTCTACCTGGAAACAGAAAAAGGTGGTCAGCGCAAGTCTATTAAGCCTGGCGAAGAGCCAAAGGTTGTTTTTGAATTGGTAGATGACAAGCCTGTGCGTGTTTATGCTTATTGCAACTTGCACGGTTTGTGGGTGACCAAACTCTAAAAAATCCCTTCGCCAATCAAGAGCCTGTGTTTTTGCGGGCTTTTTTGGTCGAAAATACCCCAATAAATAGGCGATATATGAAAGAAAATATTGATAATAAGGACAAAATAATTGCCTGGTGGAAGAGAACGCAAAGGTAACATCGTCCTAGCAAGCTATCAAAAGCATTGCAAAGGCTGTGGCTTTGGCAGAAATGGCGGCGAATGTGCCAAAGGAAAAGAATCCAAGCATTGATATGGCCAAAGATGAGTGTTTTTATGATATTTTGGAGAGAGTAAAGGCGTGAAAAAATATCACGGAATGGGAGCTAAAAGTAAATATTGGCGTGGAAGTAGTAGCTTGTTGGCTGTGTTATATAGTCAAAAAAGAGCTGATTGTTGCAAAATTATCAAGAAAGTTGACATTTTGGCGACAAAAATCTATAATATAACTAGAACAATATGATCAAGCAACTTTTGTTGGTGGGCCGTATGGCAGTAAGGTAGCACTTATGGGGCTGAGTTCCGTAGGTGCGTTTTTATACCAGCCTACAAGGAGAAATATGCTAGATAAAAAACAAATAGACTATTCTATCGCAATCAAAGTATCTATCATCAGCTTGGTAGTCAATATTGTATTGACGCTGTTCAAACTTTTTGCGGGCATTTTTGCCCATTCTATGGCGATGGTATCCGATGCAATTCACTCGGCGTCAGACGTGTTCAGCACGTTTATAGTTATGTTGGGGGTAAAACTCGCCGCCAAACAAGAAGACGCAAAGCACAAATATGGTCACGAGCGATATGAGAGCGTGGCGGCTATCGTGCTGGCAATGGTGTTGGCTTTTACGGGCATAGGCATTGGCTACAAGGGCATATCCGTCATCGTCGACGGCTCGTATAAAGACCTTGCCAAGCCTGGCACTTTGGCGATTGTGGCGGCAGTGGTGTCTATCGTTGTCAAGGAAGCAATGTTTTGGTTCACACGTCACTATGCTGTCAAAATCAATTCGGACGCATTGAGGGCAGACGCTTGGCATCACCGCACGGACGCTCTCAGCTCAATAGGCAGTTTTATTGGTATTTTGGGCGCAATGATGGGTGTTTTGGTGTTGGACAATGTGGCAAGTATCGTGATTGCATTGCTTATTTTGATAGCGTCGATTGACATTTTCAAAGATGCAATCAAGAAGATGACCGATGAGTCTTGCGATCAAAACATCGAAGACAAAATGCAAAAGACTATTTGCGAAGTGGAGGGCGTATGCGGTGTGGATATGCTCAAAACAAGAATGTTCGGCAATCGTATTTACGTAGAAATCGAGATAGGCGTAGATGGCACAATGAGTCTAGAAAATGCGCACGCTATTGCGGAAAATGTGCACGACAAGATTGAAAAAGAATGGGAAGAAGTCAAGCATTGCACCGTTCACGTCAATCCTTGTAGCAGACAAGAAAAAGAGCCAACAGACAACGAAAATGTATAAAATTTTGAAAAAATATACTCAAAAATTTGCCAAAGGCATAACAAATGTGATATAAAATACTTGTCAAACAAATGACATTTTACATAGTGGAGGATATGACAATGAAAATGATTTATCAAGGCAAGACAAAAGACGTATATGCTTTGGAAAATGGCAATGTACTTTTGAAATTCAAAGATGATTGCACAGGCAAAGATGGTGTGTTCGACCCAGGTGAAAATACCGTAGGACTTACTATCGAAGGTATCGGAAGAGCAAATCTTGAAGTATCCATAATGTTTTTTGAGATTTTGAAAAAAGCAGGTATCAAAACCCATTATGTAAGCGCAAATCTTGAAGATGCAACAATGGAAGTTTTGCCAGCTACAGTATTCGGCAAAGGTTTGGAAGTTATTTGCAGACTTGTTGCTACTGGTAGCTTTATCCGTCGTTATGGTGATTATATCGCTGATGGTACACGCATTCCTGGTGGATATGTAGAAACAACATTCAAGAATGATGAAAAGGGCGACCCACTTGTGACTAGTGAAGGTCTTGAAGTGCTCGGCGTAATGAACAGAGAAATGTTTGATTCTATGAAAGCTCAAACTCTTGCAATCACCAAGATTGTTGCTGATGAGCTTGCTAAGAAAGGTCTTGACCTATGGGATATCAAATTCGAATTCGGTTACAACAACGGCGAAGTTATCCTTATCGACGAAATCGCATCTGGCAATATGAGAGTTTACAAGGACGGCAAAATTGTTGACCCAGTAGAACTTACAAAACTCATTCTTGCAAAATAATTGCAACACAACAATACAAGCACCTAGCAATAGGTGCTTTTTTGTTTACAAAAAATGCTACAATTTCTTGTAGCATTTTGTTTTGATAGATATGTATTGACTTTTTGGGTATCAAAGCAAGAAAATATTCTTTTCTTTGCACTCTTCGACAAGCTCATCTGGCCAAATAGAATTTTGCACTTCGCCGATATGTGCTTTGTGGAGCAGTACCATACAAAGTCTTGATTGACCTATACCGCCACCGATAGTGAGTGGCAATTCGTCTGAGAGAAGTGCCTTGTGGAATGGTAGGTTGACTCTGTCCATAGCGTTCTTCTTTTCGAGTTGGTAGAGCATAGCCTCTTTGTTGACTCTGATGCCCATAGAAGACAATTCGATAGAGCGGTTGAGCAATGGATACCATACAATCAAGTCGCCGTTGAGCGCCCAATCGTCATAGTCAGGGGCACGGTTGTCATGACGTTTGCCAGAGCGGAGTTCGTCACCAATGCCGATGATGAAGATTGCGCCAAGTTGTTTGGCAAGCTCGTTTTCTCTTTGGCTTGGCTCGAGGTCAGGATAGATATCTTCGAGCTCTTGGGAAGTCACGAAAGTGAGTTGTTTTGGCAAAAAGTTCTCGATAGCGTACATGCTTTCGATGATTTTGGCAGTGGAATAAATCGCACTATAAATTTTGCCAACGATTTCTTTGAGATAGGATAGATTGCGTTCGTCTTCGCTGATGACACGTTCCCAGTCCCATTGGTCTACATAGATAGAGTGTATCTCATCGCACACTTCATCACGGCGGATAGCGTTCATATCAGTATAAAGTCCGCTGTCTACTCCAAAACCATAATAGTGCAAAGCAAATCTCTTCCATTTGGCAAGCGAATGTACAACTTCTGCCACCTTGCCAGTTTGCTTGATATCAAAACTAACAGGGCGTTCTACACCATTGAGATTGTCGTTCAGACCGCTGTCATTGAGCACAAAAAGCGGAGCAGACACACGAGTAAGGTTGAGATTGCCTGCCAAAAACTTCTCGAAGTTGTCCTTGATTGTTTTGATAGCTATTTCGGTTTGGATAAGGTTTAGCTTGGTTTGATACATAACTTTCTCCTTTATTATTTGAATAAATCAGTGTCGATAGTGTTGCAAATGTCAGTAGGGTATTTGCCGTCGAAACAAGCCTTGCAGAAGTGCGAAGTGCTGTCTGGGGCAATTTGGTCGATGCTGTCCAACTTCAAGAATCCCAAAGTGTCAGCACCAATGTTTTGGCGGATTTCGTCCACAGTCCACTTGACTGCCGCCAAGCAAGATCTGTCAGGAATATCTGTGCCATAATAGCAAGGATACAAAAATTCCGGTGAGCTGATACGCACGTGAACTTCGGTTGCGCCTGCTGTTTTGAGCAATTTTACAATGTTTTTTAGAGTTGTGCCACGCACGATTGAGTCGTCTATCATCACCACACGCTTGCCTTTTACGTTGCTGTCTAGGGCGTTGAGTTTGAGCGCAACACTTCTCTCACGCATGGCTTGGGTAGGTTGGATAAACGTTCTGCCAATATATCTATTCTTGATAAGTCCAGTGCCGTAAGGAATTCCGCTTTGGATAGAATAGCCGATTGCACTGCAAAGTCCGCTGTCAGGCACACCGATAACCAGGTCGGCGTCGACAGGGTATTGTTGGGCAAGCAACTTGCCTGCATTCATACGAGCCTCGTTGACGCTTTGTCCGTCGATAGTGCTGTCAGGACGAGCAAAATATACGTGCTCAAAAATACAAAGCGCTGACTTGTCACAGCAAAATTGGAGATTGGAGAACATACTTTCTTGGTCAACCACCACGATTTCGCCTGGCTTGATATGTCTTTCGAACTTTGCGCCGACAGTTTCGAGAGCGCAAGTCTCGCTTGCGAATAGTATGCTGTCGTTGATTTTGCCCATGCAGAGTGGTCTGATGCCGAGAGGGTCACGCAAAGCAATGAGCTTGGTAGGTGACATAATGAGAAGTGAGAACGAGCCTTTGAGCATAGGAATGACATTGGCTACTGCCTCTTCGATATTTTTGCATTTTAGTCTTTCACGAGCGATAAGATAACAAATGATTTCGCTGTCGTTGTTGGAGTGGAAGATAGCGCCTTGGCTCTCGAGCTCTTTGCGGATAGCTTGAGCGTTGATGATATTGCCGTTGTGCGCAACAGTCAAATTGCCTTTGGCATAGTTGACGGTGATAGGTTGGGCATTCTCGACGCCTTTGAATGGTCCAGAGCTGTATCTTACGTGACCTATGGCAATCTCGCCTTCCAATTCGCCCAAATTCTTGTGTTTGAACACATCGCTTACCAGTCCCAAACCTTTGATAAGGTTGATTTCGCGATTGTGATTGATAGCTATGCCTGCTGCCTCTTGACCACGGTGTTGAAGAGCGAACAATCCATAGTAAACTGTGCTTGCTATACTGCCAAGCTTGGACTTGTCATATATACCAAAAATGCCACATTCTTCTTTTAGTATCTCACTCATACGAGTCCTCCGAAACAAAAAAACTAATTTAATTATAGCAAAATACTGCCGTTATGTCATTTATTTACACGCACAAAAATATTATTTTTTTATATCAACATTATTGACTTATTGGGCGTTGTATTATATAATCTTATAGATGAACAAGGTAAAGAATATGACAAAGCGAATAAGTACAAATCGACACACTTTTTCGACAAATATTTAGAAGACAATACAAAGTGAAATTCGCTTTGAGTAGTCTTCTTTTTTTTAGCTTTACAATAATGCGAGGTGTATATGGACAAAATTTATTTGGTATTACAGAATGGACAAGTCTATGAGGGACAAAGCTTTGGTGCAAAAGCCGAAGTGGTAGGTGAGCTCGTTTTCAACACAGGCATGTGCGGATTTTTGCAAATGCTCACAGACAAATGCTATCAAGGACAAATCGTAGTTGACACATTCCCAATGTTGGGCAACTATGGCGTCAACGACGACGTAAACGGCAAACAAAGCGCAGTCAAAGCTGTGCTTACAAGAGAAGTGTGCGACACTCCTTCCAACTTCCGTAGCAAGGGCAAAATCTCTGACCTTATGGCAGATATGGGCGTGGTAGGTATGAGCGGAATTGATACCCGTGCACTCACTCGTTATATCCGTGACAACGGAGCTCAAAAAGCAATTATTTGCTCCAATCCAAACCTAACCGACGCCCAAAAGAAAGCACTCGAAGAGTACGAAGTCGTAAGACCACTATCACAAGTTTGCGCAAATCAAAGCAAGAGCCAAGCGGTAGGCAAGGGCGACAAGGTGACGCTCATCAACCTTGGCGAAACTTATGATATTGTGGATATGCTAGTTGGCAAGGGTTGTGAAGTGACAGTTGTGCCATACAACACCAGCGCAAAAGAAATTTTGCAAGCCCAACCACAAGGAGTTGTTTTGTCTAGCGGTTCGGACTTTGTGAGCGACACAGTAGTGGTAGAAAACACAATCAAAGAGCTTGCCAAAGCAGGCGTAAGTATGCTGGGCATTGGACTTGGTCACGAGATGATTGCCAAGGCTATGGGTTGCACTTTGGTCAAGACTTTGCACGGTCAACATGGCAACCAACCAGTCAAAAAACTCGATACAGGTCGCCTATTTACAACTTACCAAAATCATAATATGAACGTTGTGACAGATAGTGATGATATACAAGTGGTATATCGCAATGTCAACGATGGCTCGGTAGAAGGACTTTACTATGACGCTATCGGGTCAATGAGCGTAGCATTTTTGCCAAGTACCAACGGCGGTCCAAATGCAACTGATTTTGTTTATGACGAATTTTTACAACTTACAAAGGAGAATAGATAATGCCACTCAACAAAGATTTACACAAAGTTATGGTTATTGGCTCAGGTCCTATCATCATTGGACAAGCAGCCGAATTTGACTATGCAGGAACACAAGCGTGCAGAGCGCTCAAAGAAGACAATCTAGAAGTTGTTTTGGTCAACTCCAACCCTGCGACAATAATGACAGACAATGCTGTGGCAGACAGAATTTATATCGAGCCACTCACATTGCCAACTATCAAAAGAATTATCGAAAAAGAGCGTCCTGACAGCTTGCTTTCAACACTTGGCGGACAGACAGGTCTTACTCTCAGCATGCAACTTGCCAAGGAAGGTTTCCTTGACAAAATGGGAGTCAAGCTTTTGGGTGCTGACCCAGAGACTATCGACAAGGCAGAAGATAGACAAAGTTTCAAGGACACTTTGGCGGAAATCAACGAGCCTGTTATCCCATCGGAAGTTGTCAACACAATGGAAGACGGAATTAGAGTGGCAAGCGAAATCGGCTATCCAGTTATCATTCGTCCAGCATTTACATTGGGCGGTACTGGTGGCGGTATTGCTCACAACCAAGAAGAATTCGAGGATATTGCAGAGAACGGACTAAGACTTAGCCCAATCCACCAAATCCTTGTAGAAAAATGTATCAGCGGTTGGAAAGAAATCGAGTTCGAAGTTATCCGTGACAGTAAGGGAAATTGTATTACCGTTTGTAGCATGGAGAACCTTGACCCAGTCGGCGTACATACAGGCGACAGTATCGTAGTTGCTCCAACAGTTACACTTGCCAATGCCGAATTCCAAATGCTCAGAAGCTCGGCTCTCAAAATCGTAAATGCACTTGAAGTTGAGGGCGGTTGCAACGTTCAATTCGCTTTGCACCCAGACAGCTTTGAATATGCAGTTATCGAAGTAAACCCAAGAGTTAGCCGTAGTTCGGCACTTGCGAGCAAAGCGACAGGTTATCCAATCGCCAAGGTTGCTACCAAGATTGCAATCGGCTATACGCTTGACGAAATCAAGAATGCAGTCACAGGTTGCACTTATGCTTGCAACGAGCCAAGCATCGACTATATCGTTGTCAAATTCCCTAAGTGGCCATTCGACAAATTCTTCTATGCGAGCAGAAAGCTTGGCACTCAAATGAAAGCGACTGGCGAAGTAATGTCCATTGGCACAAGTTTCGAGCAAGCTATTATGAAAGCAGTGCGTGGCGCAGAAATCTCTATGACCACCTTGTACAACAAGAAGATTGCCAAAATGGACGATATGGAGCTTGAAGACAAGATGATGACTTGCGACGACGAAAGACTTTTCGTAATCTATGAACTTCTTCGCCGTGGCGTAACAGTCAACGAAATCCATACCAAGACTCGTATCGACAGATGGTTCTTGAACAAGCTTGTCAACCTTATCGAAATGGAAAAGACACTTGCCAAGGGCAATGTCAGCCAAGAAACATATCTTCAAGCAAAGAATATGGGATTCCTAGACAGCTCAATCGAAGAAATCAGCGGTGAAAAAGTCAAAAAGCCTATCTATGCGTCTTACAAAATGGTTGATACTTGTGCGGCAGAATTTTCGGCACAAACTCCTTACTTCTATTCGACCTATGACAGCGAAAACGAGGCAAGAGAATTTATCGACAGCCACAACAGCGGTAAAAAGAAAGTTATTGTATTCGGTTCAGGTCCTATCCGTATTGGTCAAGGTGTAGAATTCGACTATGCGTCCGTGCATTGTGTATGGGCATTGAAGAGAAAGGGTTATGAAGTAGTCATCGTCAACAACAACCCAGAGACGGTATCTACTGACTTTGACACAGCGGACAGACTTTACTTCGAGCCACTTACCAACGAAGACGTTATGAATATCATACACACCGAACAACCTTACGGCGTAGTAGTTGCGTTCGGTGGTCAGACAGCTATCAAGCTCACCAAGTTGTTCCGCCAAAAGAATATTCGTATCCTTGGAACTCAAGCCGAATATATTGATATGGCAGAGGACAGAGAGCTATTCGACGAGTTGCTCGAAAGACTCAATATCAAACGCCCAGAAGGCTATACAATTATGACCAAAGAGGAGGCTTTGGAAGTTGCCAACAAGATTGGCTATCCAACACTTCTCAGACCATCTTACGTGCTTGGCGGTCAAAATATGTGCGTATGCCACTCCGATGCCGACGTCATCGAATATATGGACGTAATTTTGTCCCAAAAGATTGAGAATCCAGTGCTTATCGACAAGTATTTGATGGGTAGAGAAATCGAAATCGACGCAATTTGTGACGGCAAAGAAATCTTGATACCAGGCGTTATGCAACATATCGAAAGAACGGGCGTTCACTCGGGTGACTCAATCGCCGTTTATCCATCTTGGAATCTAAGCGACGAAATGCTCGACCGCATTGTAGAATGTTCTAAACAACTTGCTATCAACTTGCACACAATCGGTTTGGTAAATATCCAATATTTGATTTATGACGAAGAGCTTTACGTAATCGAAGTAAATCCACGTAGCTCTCGTACAATTCCTTATATCAGCAAAGTAACAGGCGTGCCAATGGTTGACCTTGCTACAAGATGTATTTTGGGCGAAAAGCTTGCAGATATGGGATATGGCACAGGACTATATCCAAAGTCCAACTATGTTGCAGTCAAAGTTCCGGTATTCTCATTCGCAAAACTTGTCAACGTAGATACCCAACTCGGACCAGAAATGAAGTCCACAGGTGAAGTACTTGGTCTTGCAAGCACATTGGAAGAGGCTTTGTTCAAGGGACTTGTTGCGGCTGGATATAAGATGAAGAAAAAGGGCGGTATATTCATTACCGTGCGTGACCAAGACAAGAGCGAAATCGGCGAGATTGCCCAAAAGTTCGAAGACCTTGGATATACTTTGTACGCTACCAAGGGTACGGCAAGAGTGCTCAGAGATAGAGGACTCGAATGTATCACCGTGGACAAAATCCACCAAAATCTCGAACACAACAACTTGACGCTTATCGAAAGTGGAAAGATTGACTATATCATCTCCACTTCTTCCAAAGGCAAGCTCCCTACTCGTGACAGCGTGAAGATAAGAAGAAAAGCGGTAGAGAGATCAATTCCTTGTCTTACTTCTATCGACACAGCCAACGCAGTTGCCAACTGCTTGATGAGTAGATATAGCGAATTCAATACCGAGCTCGTTGACATCAACAGACTACGCAAATCTAAGCAAACTCACAAGTTCATCAAAATGCACAGCGCAGGCAATGACAGAATTTTCTTCGATTGTATGGACGGCAACACTATCGACAACCCAGAGGGCGTAGCAGTCAGAATGTCTGATAGACACTTTGGAGTGGGCGCAGAGGGCATTATTATCATCGAAAAATCCGATATAGCAGACGCAAAGATGAGCATATATAATTGCGACGGCTCTAAGGGAAAAGCGTGCGGAAACGGCTTGTTCGGTGTGGCTAAATATTTGTACGACAACCACCTTGTCAACAAGTACGATATCACTATCGAAACTCCAACAGGCGTCAAAGATATTACTATCAAGACCCAAGACGGAGTGGCTACATATCTCAATGTAAATATGGGTATGCCAATTCTCAAACCTAGCCAAATCCCTGTCAAGATAGCTGGCAAAAACGCAATCGGCGTGCCACACGCAGTGATGGGCAAAGAATATATCTTCAATATCGTATCAATGGGCGAGCCTCATACAGTTTTGTTCACTGACCACCTAGAGAATGCAGATATTTCTGAGCTTGGCGCACAAATCGAATATGACAGCATTTTCCCAGAGCGCAGCAACGTAGAGTTTGCCAAGGTTATGGACGACCACACAATCAAAATTCGCACTTGGAGCAAAGGTTGTGGCGAAACGTTCGCAAGCGGCAGCGGTTCTTGTGCGGCAGTGGTGAGCGCAGTGCTCAACGGCTACTTGAAGAAAGATGTAGACATAGACGTCAAACAACGTGGCGGTGATATGGTGGTAAGATATACCGATGATGGAGTTATCCTCAAAGGCACTTCGGCTATCGTATTCTCAGGCGAAATCCAATTCTAATCAAACAAATAGACTTCCGACAGGAGGTCTATTTTTGTTGGTTGGCAAAAGAATTGTTTTGGTGCAAAAATGTCGATATGTATCGAGTTTTTGCACTTTTTTCTTCCAAGAAAGCAAGGAAAATGATAGAAGAGCGGGCAAAAGGATATATAAACGAATGATTGCCAATAAAAAGAGTTTCTTAAATGTACTATATATAGACCAAGCGTTTTGGCAAAAATTGGGGGAAGGTAAAACTGGCAAAAAGTTCAAAAAATGTGCAAAAAATGCACGAATAGTGTAAAAATGTGCAAAATTTTTTGCTGGTAGAATGTAAAATTGTAAATGTTATATTGTAATAGAAAAATTTTAATGTTATAATAATAGTATCAGTAGGGGGTGGATTATGTCGAAAAAAGATAGATATGATATTCTTGATGACGATTCTCCAAAGAAAAAGAATAAAAAGAAAAAAGGACACGGTTGTCTAAATTGTTTGATAACATGTTTAGTTTTGCTAGTTGTATTTTGTGGCGCAATAGTCGGTGGCGGTTATTGGGCGTGGGGTAAGTATGCCGAGCCACAAGTAGGACTTACATTTGGAGATGCGCTCAAAGTAATAGGCGGATTGTACAAGGCGGACGAGAAAAAGATTGTGACCAATCCATACTCGCAGACTGACTTAGATAGTTTTTATACCGAATTCAAAGCAAAAACTTATATGCAAGCTGACACGCAGTTGACCGTTGCGGATATTTTGGATTCGACTGTAGGCAAAAAGTCAAACAATGATGAGTCCAACGGCTCTTCCGAGCCACCAACTTCGACTGGCAACTCAGCGCTCGACGGCTTGCTCGAAAAGATAAATTTTGATTTTTCGCCACTTGCCAACTACAAAGGCGAAGACAACATTATGGAAATCACCGACAAGCAGTTCGCCGCTATACTTGACGAGGCATTTACATATTTTGCCAACAAATATGCGACAAGTGGACAAAACACTGTGGCGACCGTTGCGGAAAATACTACTCCAAGCGAGGGCGAAAATTCTGCTCCTAGCGAGGGAGGCAACCAATCCAACGCCATAGAGCAATATGCAAAATATATGAAATATATCGACATTTGCCAAGTGACCATCGACAGCCCATCAGGTGCAAAGCTCGAAGACGTGGCAATGTCGCTCGTGTTGAAACTTAGCACAAGAGAGCTTGTCAAGAGCCTAGTCGGACAAAGCCCTGTGCCTGACTTTGTGTTCAATCTTTTGCCAAAGCAAATATTCGCAGGAATGAGAGTATATCCAAACAGCGACAATGCCAATGCGGGTATTATCCTCAACCAAATTGACAAAGATCTTATGACCAAAGTTGCGGGTGCTATCGACAAGATTTCGGGTGCAGAAACTTCAATTATGCAAACAGTCAACGCAACCGTGCGCAACGTGATAAGCAAAATTGAAGAAAAACTTCCAATCAGCTTTGTTCAATCGGGTTGCAATATCAAACCTGTGACTGGACTTATGAACGTGCTTAACATATCACTTGGCGAGGCGCAATTCTTGGCGATGATAAGAGATATCAAACTTCCTACCGCAGAGAGCGTGGGAGTAAACGGATATACCCAAGAGCTCCGCACCGAGGCGTTGAATACGTTCATTGGCGAGTTCGCTACCAAATACGCTTTCGACAACAAGGGAGCGGACGGCAATCCTATCATCAAGCCTGACAATGTTTTCCAACAAGTAAGCAATATGATGCAAGATGAAGCTATGCTGAGCAGAATAAACCTTGCGACGCTTGGCTATGACAGCACGGCTTATGTCAAGGACGCACACAAAGTCAATATGACTTATATGGCTTTGGCGGGACTTCTCAATACCCAGCTCAAAAAACCAATTATCTCCGTCCAACCAGACGGCACAGAGATTGCCAAAAATCCTCCGCCTATCACCATTCTTACGATGAGTTATGACCAGGCGAGCGAAATGCTGGGCGTGGTGTTGTCGTTCGACGTCACCAAAATGCTTGGATTGGACGAGGGCGAGTCTGTCAATGCTATGTATGCCAAACTCATATCCCAAGTTTTGCCAAAAGAGATATTCATAAAAGCACAAATACCACTCGGTAGCAGTGGCAAAACAAGCATCAAAATCAACAATCTCAACGAGCAAGACTCGACAGAGCTACTCAAAAATATCACAACTTTGGGCGTTGACCTTGGCATCAATATGTCCCAATTCAATATCCAAGAGCTCACTGACACTTTGGAAAAGACTGTCAAAGATAACCTTGGCACAATCAACGAAAAGATTGGCGCAGAGATTGTATTCGGCGCAGACAAGTGTTTCTTGCCATCTATCTTTGAAGTGGTATCAGGTCTTGATATGCTCAAAACTGACAATGTGGCAGTAGTCACCGACGAAGAGCTTCACGATATGTTGCGCAGTGCATACACTTATACAGCAGGCACTCCAAACAAAGCCGACAACGCACTTGCCCTTGTGGGACAAATCGAAAGCAAATATTATATCAAAGAGGGCAAGATTGACGGCAGTGACGGCAATGCGCTGTTGAACTCTATCAAGGCTATCAAGGACAATTTCCAAAACGATTTCGACGTGCCAAGAATGGCAGCGGACAATACGCCTATTGGCGAGCTCAAACCTACCATAAGTCAAGAAGAGTTAGGCTTTATCTTGCAATCTAGCGGAAAGCTCGATGACATTGTTAGTATCATCGACAACATTACCATTCGCAGTACAATCATCACCACAAGCGAGATGAAAATGCAAGTCGAGGGCGACATAGTTCTCACTGGCGAAAACGCAAAATACTCTGTACTTTTGCCAAAGAAAATATATCTCAACTTGACCGTAGATACCGTCAAACTTATGCAAAAAATCAATGGTGATGACGTTGTTTGCACCAGTTTTGATATAGACGGAATGAGCCAAGAGCAAATGACCAACTTCTTCGAGATTGCCAGCAAGTTGGGTGGACAGCCACTCGACCAAACCGAGATATGCAAGACTTTGGACACCAAGATTGCAAGCGTGATGAGTGAGCTTATCAACGACGGCAATATGAAAATCGTCTTTGTAGATGGCGGTATCAAACTCGATACCACAGTGTTCGACATTGCAATCGACAAGATTTATGCGGGCGAAACTACCAAACCAACTGCCAGCGAGATGAGAAGTGTGCTCCAACAAGTCAACACTTATGAGGGTGGAGAAACCAACACCGCAACCAATGCGCTTGCCCTTGTAGGACAAATCGAAAGCAAATATTATATCAACGAAGGCGTGCTCAATGGAAGTGACGGCAATGCGCTACTTGATTCTATCAAGACAATCAAGGACAACTTCCAAGACAATTTCGACGTGCCAAGAATGGCAGCGGACAAGACAGATATCAGCGAGCTCAAACCTATTATGAGTCAAGAAGAGCTAGGATTTATCTTGCAATCTAGCGGAAAGCTCAACGGAATTGTCAGCATTTTGGACAAAATAAGCATTGTCAGCACACTTACCACTCCAAAAGATATGAAAATGCAAATAAGTGGAGAGATTGTTCTCACAGGCGAAAATGCAAAATATTCGACATTGTTGCCAAAGCATATTTATCTCAATCTTACGGTGGACACAGACAAGATGATGCGCAATATCAAACTTGGGGAAGACGTTGAGTTCAGCAACTTTGACATAGACGGAATGAACGCAGAGCAAATGGCAAACTTTTTCAGCATTGCCAGCAAGATTGGCGGAGAGCCACTTACCCAAGCGGATATTTGTAAAAAATTGGATACCCAAATTGGCGGAGTGATGGGCGACCTTGTCAATGGTGGCAATATGGATATAGCTTTTGCAAATGGCGGAGTCCAACTCGACAAGACAGTGTTCGACATTGCCGTTGACCAAATCTACACAAGCCCAACCGCCACCAAGCCAACAGCCAGCCAGCTTAGACAAGTGCTCCAAAAAGTCAATATCATACCGGAAGAATACAAGACGAACAACTTGTCAACAGATATGACCGCTGTGGTAGATGAAATCAACACCAAGTATTATCTCAACACTCCACTTGTAAGCAACGATACAATCTATGACCAAATCAGCAGTATCAGTGGCAATTATCTCAACATTATAGACGGCAAAAAGATGAATGATGAGTATGACGTGAAGACAATAGGACAGCTAAGACCAGCCATGAGCGGTGGCGAGCTTGGAAGAATTTTCTCCACCCAAGTAGCAATCGGCGGAGCGGGCAAAGGACTTGACGAAACAGTAATGACTTCGCTCAAAGTATTGTCCGAAACAAGCATGGAGATTGTATTTACTGCCAAGATTGCTGTCGAGGAAACCAACAAATACAAGCAGTTGTTGCCAAATGCGGTATCAATCGTGGTAGACTTCGACAAGTCAAAGACCAACGACGCAACCAAGCCTTGCACAACATTTACTATCAATGATATGACAGCCGACGACATAAACGTATTTACGGGACTTGTCCAAGCAGTGGACAGCACCGCCAACCTAGATATTGATGAACTCAACAAGAGTGCATCTGACCAGCTCAAAGAAAAAATCAAATCCCTATCAGGTGAGAGTGACATCACACTTTCGACAGCGGATATTGACGGCAATAGAGTGGGCGGTACAATCACAATGTCTAGCATATTCGGACTTGCTGTCAACAAGATTTATGAAGGCGAAACAACCAAGCCAACCGAGCAAGCCTTGCGATATACCTTGCACGCATTGTGGACGCCAGTCAACGTTGTGGGACAAAGCGGATTTACGTCTGCTGACGAGATGAAAGAGGAACAAATAAAAGCAACTCTAATTTCACCTATTCCACCATTGAGCGGAAATGTAGAAATCGAAGTGACTGACCGCAATATTGGCGCAATCTTGCAAAACAAAGAAAACGAGGGCAAGGGTGTAGCAGAGTCGCTTGGTATTGACAAAACTGCCGTGACTTACAAACAAACGCTATTATTCTCTCCAATTTATGGAGATAGACAAGCGGTAATAGACGCCCTCAATGGAACGACGTTCCAAACAGACAAGTCATATATGATGATAGGCGTCAATATCAAAACAAGCGCACTCATAACGAGCACAATGTTGCCTGACAATATTGATGTGACGGCTCTACTTGATATTGATACGGAAGGCTATCCGTTCGATTTGATGGTCAACAATCTCAGTGGCGAACAAAAAGCAATCATCAACAAGATTTTGACCAAGAATAGTGGCAATGCAAGTATCTTTGACGATACAGCTAAAGTCAACTTGAAGAACAACATTCTCAACACGGAAGTATGCAAAATTAGTGCAGTTGGTGGAGTTAATTTGGCAAGGCCATTTACCTTCCGACTAAGAGATATGTTGGGTAAGATTGAAAAGAAAGATGGACACAGCGTACGACACGATGAAGATGCTGCTCTCATTCCAGCAGGTACACCATTTGGTGGATATATCCGAGTGAGCGACACCGTAGCCGTTGGAGATTAAAAGCCTATCAAAACGACCCCACAGCGGGGTCGTTTTTTGTAGGAAAGACAATTTTTCGAGAAAAGAAAAGGCAGTTGATAATACCACAACGCTATTGACTTATATTGTATTATAATGTTATAATTATAAATAAAAGTAAAGGTGAGCTTGTGGAATACAAACTAAGAATTACATACGAACAAGATGACAATATTTTGATTACAAGCAAGTCCAACAAGCATTTGGATATCCAAGTCGGCAGTGAAGATGGCAGACTTAGTATGGTGCTGACGGCTCGTGAGGATATATCACTTTTGGAGTGTTTTGTCAGTTTCGAGCATTCGTTCGAGGAGCAAGACAAGATTTTTTGCAATGGCTATCAGTCGTGGACAGCCAGTCGAGAATATGGCGTGCACGACAAAGAAAAAGGGTTGGTAGGACTAGGCAAATTTTTCCCTGCCAACTCATTTACTTCGCTGTTCGGCGACTATTCTTTTTACAAATACACCAACATTTCAGGCAAATTTCACGGCTACACTTATGGCTATACTCGCCGTGGTGACAGCGTGCTTTTGGTAGGTTCGTTGAGCGAAAAGCAAGGATTTACAATCGTCAGTTTCGAGCCTTATCGCAATCGTATCAAATTGGCTCGTGACGTCGAGGGCATTTCTTTGAGAGCGGGCGAGAGCTTTGTTGGCATAGATGCCGTATGTTATGTGGGCGGATATGACCAAGTTTTCGACAGGTATTTTGCCACGATGAACATTCCCAAACCAAAGCTTGCCAAAATGTATGGATATACCAGTTGGTACAACTATTTTGGTAAAATAGACAGCGAGATTTTGGAGCGAGATTTGGAGAGTTTGTCGGCTTATGGCGATAAGGTAAATATTTTTCAAATTGATGATGGCTACCAGTCCAAAGTGGGCGATTGGCTCACTGTCAAGCAAGACAAATTCCCACAAGGTATGAAGTACCTTGCGGACAAAATACATTCTAAGGGCTATCTTGCCGGATTGTGGCTAGCTCCAACGCTTGCCCAAAAGGACAGCGAGATTGTCCGCAACCACCCAGATTGGCTCATTACCAAGCCAAACGGCAAACCAATGCTTGGCAACGTAGGTTGGGGCGGAGCTTATATATTGGACACAGAGCTACCAGCAGTGAGAGAATATCTAAGACAAGTTTTTTCGACTATTGTCGGCGAATGGGGCTTTGATATGGTCAAACTTGACTTTTTGTACAGCGCTTGCCTTGTGCCTCGCGGCGGTAAGAGCCGTGGACAAATCATGTGCGAAACTATGGAATTTTTGCGTGAGTGCGTGGGCGACAAACTCATACTTGGTTGTGGAGTGCCACTTGGTGCGAGCTTTGGTTTGGTGGATATGTGCCGTACTGGTTGTGACGTCGACTTGACCTATCACGCCAGATTGTACAACTATCACACCAATCAAGAGATTGTCAGCACACAAAATTCTATCAACAACACGCTCTTTCGCAGACATCTCAACGGTAGAGCGTTCGTCAATGATCCCGACGTTTTCTTTGCCCGCAACACCAACTTGAAGTTTGGTGTGGAACAAAAACAAATCCTTGCCAAAGTCAACAGCTTGTGCGGGGGAGTGTTGTTCGTGTCCGACAATGTGGCAGAATATGACCAACACGGCAAAGAGATTTTCGCCAGTGTGTTGGAGCAAAAACCAGCCAAAATCATCAGCGTAGACAAACAAATGGACAACGTGTGTATAAAATACACGGTTGACGAGAGTCCGCACGAGTTCGAGTTCTGCATGAAGAAAGGAAAAATTTTGAAAGACAACTGATTATGAACGAAAAGATATACAATCGACTCCAAAAGTTTTTGGGAAGGAAAAAAGACAGCCAAAAACTCAAAAAAGCTGAAAGATATTTCCCTAGCGTGTTGAAGGGGTTGACTTGTGCACAAGTCGAGTCGAGAAAAGAAGACCATTTGACCAACCTGCGCATAGGCAAAGAGAGCAAGTCCTACTTCAAAATTGTGGTGGACAACTTGTTCAACTTTTGCAATATGGTGTGCATTGCGTTGGTAATTTTACTGTGTAGCATAGGGGCGTGGGATTATACGTTGTCCACCAGCATTGTATTTGTCAACATTATCATAGGCATTGTCCAAGAAGTAAAAGCCAAGAAAGCGGTGTCCAAACTCACCATTGTACATACGGCGGGAGTCAAGGTTATGCGAGATGGAGCGATAGCAGAAATTGCGTCCTCAGACATAGTGCTAGATGATATATTCGTGTTGGGAGCAGGCGCACAAGTGCCAGTCGACGCCATTGTAAAAGAGGGCTATATCGAGGTAGACGAGTCTATTTTGACGGGCGAATCGGTAGCTATCCGCAAAAATGCAGGCGACAAGCTCCTAGCAGGCAGTAATATTGTGGCGGGCGAGGGTTTTGTCAAGTAGCAAAGTGTCCACTTGCGCCAACATT
>OQVS01000325.1_pt1 | contig 31896 bp, 28 predicted proteins | sample 1691601 | NCBI WGS metagenome assembly OQVS01 (sample SAMN03418268, study PRJEB22391) | human gut metagenome | biome: human-gut; feature: organic feature; material: feces | host: Homo sapiens | place: Tanzania | collected 2013-01 | reverse complement strand
AATACTGACTTACAATATTTTTCTGATGAAAGGAAAGGAACTTAATGTTAGAAGCTTAATAGTTTAGCGTTAGAAACTTAACGATTTGACGCAAGATACTTGAAAATATTATCTGCTGGCGGCCGTCAGTAGATTGGATGACGGTCGTCAACACATTAAAACAACAAAGATTTCGCAGCAATATAATTAACTACAAACAGTAAATTAGTTAACTACAAACAGCAATATGATTAACTGCTAATAACAAATTACTAAATATTACACATAAGACTCCACAGGGTGCCTGCCTTGTCGTATATGTTGTATCTTGTTGTTTTAAAACCACAACCTTTTCTTAGCTGCTTGCAAAAAGAAAACAACAAATACAACATATACAACTTAAACAACCTCAGACAGCCTTAAAGTTTCTTGACTGAAGTTTAAGCAATATTCGCTTTGATTACCTCCCGTTGGTCAGTATGTCTTCGCCAAGTCTCGTATTCCTAAAATACACACACAAATTTCATTGTCTTAAATAACTACCTTTTTACCGTTATAAATATAGAAACCTTTGGATGTTGGGTGTAAAATCATCTCACCTTGTATAGTATACCAAAAGTCATATAGCTTTTCTGTTTTTGGATTAGAACTGAGTCTTATGCCATCTGAAGTCTGCCTTGAATGGGCAAATACCCAATCAAGGCGTTGGGTAGTATAGCTTTGGATACATGTTTCTTCATGAGTCCAGCCTGGTACAGTTTCATATACCACGTCGTCGCCAAGTGCTTGCAACTGCGAGATAAAGTCTTCAGCTATAGCTCTTACATCACCATTCATTATCTTGTCGTCTAATCCCATCACATTATAGACCGGGGTTGTTGCTACATTTTCAGCACTCATGCCTTTTGGATTAGCAGCGCAAGGCATTGCGCCAGCAAAATAACCAGGATATGACGAAAGCATCTTCCAAGTGCCTGTGCCTCCCATGGAACCGCCAAAGATATAGATGCGTGATTTATCTATACCTTCTGTTTGGACAGTAAAGTCGAGTAGTGCCTTCACATTCTTAACAATACCTCCCCACCCTTTGTTGCGATCGGGACATTGTGGCACAACAAAGACTGCATGCTTATTATTACTGATGAGATAGTTGGCGATAGAATCTATGCCAGGTTCTTTCATCTGGGTTGTATTATCAGTACCACAGCTCGACCCTCCATGCAAATATATTACCAGCGATTTGTCATTATCGGCTTTGTTTTCAATATTTGCTTTACGATAGTTTAATGTAACTCCTGCAAAATCGCGTTGTAGCCCCATAAACGTAAGTTCATCGTTGTCTGCTTGTTGACCAAACGACATAAGGGGCAGTAAAAAAAATAGATATAACAATTTTATTTTCATAATAATGTGATTTTTTTATTATAAGACACAAAAAACAAGAAAAGTAAAATCATTACGCTCTTTTTTTTATAAAAGAGCAGTCAAATTCTGTAGATTTAGCTCTCAAGCAAGGAGCGCAAACTATACTCCCTTTTCGTTACATATAAGATGGAGCTTAAAGCCGAAGAACCATCACATAGAACATTTTCCTCTTTGTGCAAGACCTTTATTACATTTGGGGGCAAATGTATGAGAATTACAGAAAAAGGAAAGTGCCATTCCCCCATGCTCCTACGCCGGGAATGACACTATAATATGATAACAAGAAGTTCTTGCTTTGTATAAATGGCACGCTCCTATCCTACAGCCCGTCCTCCTCGGCTGCTCGCAGGATAATGCTCGTGGCACCGAGCGTGAACAGACTGCCGTCGTGGATGATTCGACGCTCGCGGTCGCCGAGAATCTCGTTGTCCACAAAGGTTCCCGTATTGCTCGGTCCGTCGCGCAGGATATATTTCAGCCTGCCCGTCTTCTTGTCGCGCGACACATTGATTACGCAGTGGCTGATATCCATACTCGGGTCATTGGTCTCTATCTTCAAGTCCACCTTGGCATTCTTCATGTATCGCCCAATGATGTTGTCGCCCATCTTCAGCGGCAGCACCTGCTTGTAGTGGAACACGTTTTCTATTACCACTATAGAGCCGCACCCGTTCTCGTCGGCGTTCTCGTCGGGATTCTCGTCCTTCTGGCGGTCACGCAGCTTAGCCACTCCGATACGGATGCCAAACTCCTTGCCGCACTCCGGGCATTGGAACACGAGCGACTGTCCGTCGCTGTACTTTGTCTCGTCGAATATTATGTAATTGTCACACTTCGGACAACGTACTCTTTTCATTTCTGTTATTTAACGTGATAAATCCAGCTTTCAGCAAATATATCGTTCTCTCTCAGGCTGTCGAGCTCCGTAAACGCCTTTCCTTCGGTGGCGTATTCACCGTAGACCACCTTCAGCGATGCCCCCGGTTCGTCGAGCAGGCGCGCCTGTGTGTAGCCTCTGGCGTGGAGACGCTCCACGAAGGCTTCAGCGTTTTTGCGCGTTATGCGACACGCGAGCACGATGCTGTAATGGTCGCTCTGCGCTTTGGCTTCCGGCTGCAGTTTGGTCTCTTGGCTGTCAGCCGGCTTTTCCTTCTCCGGCTCTGCCGCCTTAGCCTCCGGCTTCTCCGCCTCAGCTTCAGCCCCTGCCGCCGCTTCGCCATTGAGCGTCAACGACTCGGCAGTCTTTTCCACCTTATTATATATAAGGGGCTGTGCGCTCCCATCCTTCGGCACGAGATTATACAGCAGTCCGCTACCGCTCATGCTACTCATCTTCCTGCCGTTCTCATACACCTCGGTGCTTATCGGCGTGGCAAGCATAAAGAATGCCACCACAGCACACGCCGCCGCAAACATATTGCGCAGCCAGCTCACCTTGATGCTTATCGTGCGGTCGCCGCCCTGTACGCCCTCACCCATACTCTCGGCGAGTTCCTTGCCAATGAACGGTGCCGCACTCTTTGCTGCCGTATCGGCAACCACAGCCTCGCCGGTGCGCGCACCCTGCGGCTGGCGTTCCGCCTCACGCTTGCGCACGGGCAGTTCCACCACAACGGCAGTAGTGCTCTCCTCTCCCTGAACATCGGCACGACGCTCGATGGAGAAGCCTGCCAGACCATAAAGCTCCGGTGTCAGGATTCCCGATTCGCAAGGTTCAAACTCGTAGTTTCCCTCAGCATTGATGGTCAGCACGCCAATGTCGCTGAGTTCATAAAAGCCGTCGCGCTCTAGCGCCTGCTTCAGTTCGTCCACATCCTGATCAATGCGCCCCAGCGCCTCCGGGTAGCTTATATCGTAGGCCTCGACATACGACTGCGCCAGCAGCGAATCGTTCATATTCAGTTTCGGGTTGAAACCGAGCGTGCGCATCGGCGGCAGGAAGGTGTTGTCCCTGCCGTCAAAGCGTGCGTCAGCGTGGTGAGCCACAAACCCACCAAGTCCCGGAACAATGACACAATCATTGTCGAGCAATAATATCTCAATATGTCTTTCCAATTCAATCACGCTGCAAAATTACTCAATTCCGCCCAATAAGCCAAATAATGGCAGCAAAACAAAGTAAGCATATTAAAAAAAAGCAAAAACACGCTCGCAATAAAATAATTCTTTATACATTTGCAGGAAAATTAGAACATTATGAAATTCATAAAGACAGAGATTGACGGCGTTTACATCATCGAGCCGAAAGTGTTCAACGACTCTCGCGGATACTTCTTCGAGGCATTCAAGAAAGAGGAGTTCGAGGAAAACATCGGCAGAGTGGACTTCGTGCAGGACAATGAATCGAAGTCTTCATACGGCGTATTGCGCGGTCTGCACTACCAGAAAGGCGAGTTCTCCCAGGCCAAGCTCGTGAGGGTAATCAAGGGCAGAGTGGTTGACGTGGCGGTGGACATACGCCGAAGCTCCCCCACCTTCGGCAGGTACGTGGCAGTGGAGCTGAGCGAGGAGAACAAGCGCCAGCTCTTCATTCCGCGCGGATTCGCCCACGGATTCCTCGTGCTGAGCCCCGAAGCGGTGTTCACCTACAAGGTGGACAATATCTACGCTCCGCAGAGCGAAGCATCGATAAGGTTCGACGACCCCGAACTGGGCATTGAGTGGCCCATCGACAAAGCCGACGTGCTGACAAGCGAGAAAGACATGAAGGGGAAATCCCTGAAAGATGCTGACCTTTTTGATTAAGAATACATAACACAGACGATGGCTACCGGGCCATCACACAATCGAATCATGAACAAACTGACTTTACTGCTGCTCGCCGTAGCCGCCATACTCGTATCGGCATGCAAGGGCGGAAGCGGCGAAAACAAGACTGCACGCACGGAAGACCTGGAAGCAAAGAAGCTACTGCAGGGCATCTGGCTCGACACCGAAGACGAAGACGTGGTGTTCAAGGTGAAGGGAGACACCATCTACTATCCCGACTCGCTGAGCCAGCCGCTGAAGTTTGCCGTATACGGAGACACTCTGGAGCTGCAAAGCTCCACCGGCTCGAAATACGCCATACTGAAACAGACTGCACACCTCTTCGAGTTCAAGAACCAGAACGGCGACGTGGTGAAGCTTATGAAAGGCGACGACCCGAGCTACGAACTGCAGTTCGCCGCCAGGAAACCTATGACCGTGAACCAGAACAAGGTTATCAAGCGGGACTCGGTAGTGACGTGCGGAGCCGACCGCTACCACGCCTACATACAGGTGAACCCCACCACATACAAGGTGCTGAAGACCTCTTACAGCGACGACGGGCTGGAAGTGGAGAACGTATATTTCGACAACACTATCCACGTGGGCGTATACAAACAGGCAAACAAGCTGTTCTCGCGCGACTTCTACAAGAAGGACTTCGCCGCCCTTGTGCCTGCCGACTTCCTGCGGCAGAGTGTGCTGAGCGATATCACGCTCCACGGCTCCGACTCCAAGGGACTGCACTTCAGCGCACAGCTCGCCATCCCCGACAGTTACCTGAGCTATATCGTGGACATCGACATAGCCACCGACGGCACGATGAAGACAAGCATACATAAATGACGCCACATCCCGGCAGTGCCGGGAAACAGGCACTGCTCATCCGGAGATTTCAAACAGCAAAACATATTGCGAGAAATATCCGGATGAGTCTTTCTTTTGTCATTATCCCTGCAATCTGCCCTTATCCCTAAAAACTAAAACCATTAAGCTCCACTCTTTTTTACATTCCAAGCCACGGAATGTACGTTCCAAGCCACGGAATGTACGTTCCAAACCATGGAATGTACGTTCCAAGCCTTACAATATAGAAATATTGCGGTTTAAGGATTTTAGTAGACCACTTGTTTTCTTTTTCCTAATTCTTATTAAGGGTTCTTCTGAACTCCGAGCAGCATATTGCCGTTGCAATGGCAACGTTCAGGCTGTCTGCCGTCTCCCTGCCCTCGGGAAAATTAGGAATCAGCAGCCGACGGTTCACGAGACTGCCCACACGGGGCGATACACCTTTTCCCTCGTTGCCCATCACGATGACACCGTGGGCAGTGAGCTTCTCGCGGTAGATGTCGGTACCGTCGAGAAAAGTGCCGTAGATGGGGAACCCTTCGGGCAACGAGGCGAAAAGCTCCTCCAACCCGACATACTCCACACGTACCCTGGCTATGCTGCCCATCGTGGCCTGCACCACCTTCGGATTGTATACGTCGGCTGTATCGCGGCTGCAGAATATGCGGCTGATGCCGAACCAGTCGGCAATACGGATGATTGTGCCCAGGTTGCCAGGATCCTGCACGCCGTCGAGAGCGAGATAAAGCCCAGCCTCATCCAGCGCCTCCACACCGGAACCGATTGCACCGGAAGCCATGGAGCCGCACACGCCGGAACCGGTGGGAAACACGGCAAGCACCTGCTGCGGATGCTGCAGAAAGCTCACGCGGCGCAGCTCGTCGGCTGTAACCACGGCATCCCTGTCCCCCACAGTCCTGCCGCTCACGGCGAACCACTCCTCGGTGGCGACAACCATCAGGGGCTGCATCACGGCAAATAGGTCGCCCACCACCTTGGGACCCTCGGCCACGAAAGCCCCCTCTTTGGCACGCCCCTTCTTTGTCTCCAGGGAGCGCACGTATTTCATCTGATTCTTGCTGATCATATCTTTTTCTTCGGTTTATAGTGGGCAAAAGTACTATTTTTTTTGTACTTTTGCGCAATAAAACAAAAAGAAGTGACAAAGAGATTATCAAAACGCATACTAATCCCAATGGTTGGGGCAGTCCTGGCAACATGCCTGACGGGATGCTCCGTCACTAAATTCATACCCGAAAACAAATACCTGCTGAACAAGGTAAAGATAGAGTCAGACGACAAGACGCTGAACCTTGCCGACTACCAGCCATACATCAAGCAGAAGGGCAACACGAAATGGTTTTCCGCCTTCCGCATCCCTCTCGCCACATATTCGCTTGCCGGCAGGGACTCCACGAAATGGATAAACAGAACGCTGAAGAGCATCGGCGAGAAGCCTGTGACAGTGGACTCCGCGCTAACCTCCGGCACCTGCACCGACCTGCGCACCGCCATGCAGAACGCCGGATTCCTCAATGCGCGCGTGGAAACAAGGGCAAACATCGTGAAGAAAAACAAGGTGAACCTGACATACATACTGAAGCCCGGCGAGCCATACCGCATAAACAGCATAACATACGACATCAGCGACGACAGCATCGCCGCCCGTCTGCCACACCTATACCCCGAACGGCTACGGCTGCAGAAGGGGATGCTGTTCAACGTGAACCGCCTCGACCAGGAGCGCAAGAATATCACGGCGGCACTATCGAACAACGGCTACTATCATTTCCACAAGGACTACATCTCCTATACCGCCGACTCCGTGGAGGGGAAACGGCTCGTGAACCTCGTGCTGCATCTGGCAAAATACCGCCAGACGAACAACAGCGACGACACGCTCCATACCTGCTACCGCATAAACAGCGTGGACTTCACGCCAGACAGCGGCACACGCATACACCTGCGCCAACGCACACTCAATGAGAACACATGGATTGAACAGGGAAAGCTGTTCAGTTCGAACGACCTGAAGAAGACATACAACAGCTTCGGCAAGCTGCAGGCCGTGAGGTACACGAACATACAGTTTGCCGAAAAGCCCGGCTCCGACCTGCTCGACTGCAACATACAGATAAGCCCCAGCAAGACGAACAGCATCAGTTTCCAACCCGAAGGAACCAACACGGCAGGCGACCTCGGTGCGGCAGTGTCGCTGATGTATGAGAACCGCAACCTGTTCCGGGGTTCCGAGGTGTTCAGCGTGAAGCTGCGCGGAGCATACGAGGCGATAACGGGACTGGAGGGATACCAGAACCAGAACTACATGGAATACAGCGTGGAATCGAAATTGCTGTTCCCGAGCTTCGTGTGTCCTTTCCTCTCGAACGAGTTCAGACGCAAATCATCGGCAACGTCGGAGGTGAACGTGGGATACAACATGCAGAACCGTCCGGAGTTCCACCGCCGTGTGTTCTCCGGCGCACTGCGATACAGATGGACCGACTCGAAACAACGCCACCACTATAAAGTGGACCTGATAGACCTGAACTACGTATACATGCCCTGGATATCACCCACATTCAAGAGCAACTATCTCGACAATGCTGACAACCGCAACGTCATACTGAGATACAACTATGAAGACCTCTTCATAATGAAGATAGGATTCGCCGTGGCATACAGCCACAACGACAACGCATTCAAGATAAACTGCGAAACGGCAGGAAACCTGCTCAACGGCATATCGCGGCTTACGGGCATGAGCAAGAACAGCAGCGGGAACTATGTGCTCTTCAATATTGCCTATGCGCAATATGCCAAGTTCGACTTCGACTATACGCGCCGACTGCAACTCGACAACGACAACCAGCTCACGTTCCATGCAGCACTGGGAGTGGCATACCCCTACGGCAACAGCAATGTGCTACCATTCGAGAAGCGATACTTCTCAGGAGGAGCGAACTCCGTGAGAGGATGGACGGTGAGAGGTCTCGGACCAGGAGGATTCAAGGGCAAGGACGGAGCCATCGACTTCATAAACCAGACGGGCGACATGAAGCTCGACCTGAATATGGAACTGCGCACTTTCCTCTTCTGGAAAATCTATGGTGCGGCATTCGTTGACGCCGGAAACATCTGGACGCTACGCCGATACGATGAGCAGCCGGGAGGACAGTTCCGCTTCGACTCGTTCCTAAAGCAGATTGCCGTGGCATACGGACTGGGCGTGCGGCTGAATTTCAGCTATTTCATCCTGCGATTCGACATGGGAATGAAGGCGATAAACCCTGCCCACACCACGCGCAAGGAACATTACCCACTGTTCCACCCAGACTTCGGCCGCGACTTCGCCTTCCATTTCGCCGTAGGACTGCCGTTCTGAATTTTATCAGGAATCAGAAAAGAGGATTCGGAAAACAGTAATTGCTATATACGGATTGATGCAGATTCGCTTTACACAGCTAAAAAGGAACTAAAGCCAGTGTAAAGCGAATCTGCATCAATCCAATGTCAGACACATTTATAAAGGTGCGGATTTCAAGAGTACCTGAATGGCACACACAGCCCAACGCTATGCATTGATTTTGCGCTCTACGAAATATCGCGGACGGCGCTTCACCTCAAGGTATATCTTGCCTATATACTCGCCCGTTACTCCGCATGCAAGAAGCACGCTGCCGCCAATGAACCACAGGCTGACAAGCAACGAAGTCCATCCGGCAATGGTGTGTCCGGCGGAATGCTCATACAGGGCATAAACTATCACGCCGAAAGCAACAAGGATGAACAGCAGTCCCAAATAGGTTATTATGCGCAGAGGCTTGACCGAGAACGACGTGATACCCTCAAGGGCAAAGGCAAGCATCTTCTTCAGCGGATACTTGGATTCGCCGGCAAAACGCTCGCTGCGATCGTAATAGACCGACGTGGACGGATAACCTATCGACGCTACGATGCCACGAAGGAAGAGATTGTCCTCGGGATACTGCATCAGCGACTGCATGGCACGGCGGCTCATCAGACGGAAGTCGGCATGGTTATAGACTATCTTTCCGCCAAGTGCCGTCATCAGCCGGTAGAACGCCAATGCCGTATTGCGCTTGAAGAAGGTATCGGTCTTGCGCTCGCGTCGCACGCCGTACACTATGTCGTTGCCGCCCAACCATGCGTCCACCATATCATATATGGCATTCACGTCGTCCTGCAGGTCAGCATCGATAGATACTGAGGCGTCGCTGTTCTCGGCAGCCCACTGAAGACCGGCCCACAAGGCAAACTGATGTCCACGGTTGCACGAGAGCTTCAAACCGCCCACCATCGGCGATTCACCCGCAAACTGCTCTATGAGTTGCCACGTGCGGTCGCGGCTGCCATCATCAACGAAGAGTATCTGACCCTCGTCTATCCGCTTTCTCTCCACAAGATTCTCCAGCACCTCGACAAGACGCTTGCGGGTCTCGGCGAGCACTTCTTCCTCGTTGTAACAAGGAACTACAATCACCAGTTTCATAGTATATATTATTTATCTTTTTACGAATTTATACAATGTAAGGTTTCGCTTGTCATCGCAACTCCTATGCTCGAACCGCTTCAGCTTCGTAAGCGCATACGACGGACGGGCACTGCGGAATGGCACAAGGTCTTCATCACCCATTATAAGATAACCGCTGCGAGGCTCATTATCGTCGAGCGGCACCACGCGGTCGGAAAGATAGAAATTGACCGTGAACTGATGCATACGGTTTCTGTCGCCCGGACGCCATTCGCTGCGATAATCCCAGATTTTGCTGTCCTCGGGCACAATACGGCGCAGCTCCTGCGCTACGTAATAGTCGGTTTTAACATCGAAAATACGCGGAAGCACAACCCCGTCAAGCATCATGTTTATGCCGATAATCATAACGCCAAAGCTACAGCAAAGGCGGTATGCCCCTGCCCTGCGGCGACTGTCGACAAACATCCATACACCGGCGGCTATAAACAGCAAGGCAAGCATTGGGGCAAAGCCGAAAGAGAGATGCTCCAAAGCGGAGATATAGGCAATGTTCTCGGCGGCATGCTTGCCATGGAAGATGCTGTGGGGCACTACTCCCAAGCGCACCACAAGCACAAGCACGGGCAGCAGCAGGGCAATCACCGCAAGCACCCACCCATAAGCATTCGCCACTCTGCGGCGGCTGCCGGCTATCCAGAGCATAAAGCGAGCGAGATAGTAGGACAGGAACGGATAGACGGGAAGCAGATATACGCTGCGCTTGCTCTTCGGGATACAATAGAACACGAAGATGAGCACTGCGCTGAGAAGGGCAAGCAAATCCTGGTCGGACAAGCCTGCAATACGGTCGCGGAATCTCTCCACCCACCCACGCACGCCTGCCGGAAGATGCGGCTTGCGGTAGCGGAACGAGAAAAGAGAAAAGACCACAAGCAACGTGTATGGCAGGAAACCAGCAAGGAGTGTCTGCACGTTGTAGATGGCAGGTCCCTCGTGAGAGGAATAGACCATCTTACCCGTGAAGCGGAGTATATTCTCCTCGTAGACGAGATACAGGAAGCTATCGCCACGCTCCATATAGGCAAGATAATACCAACATAAGGGGAGTAGGCAAGAGGCAAGGAAGAACGCCATGCAGAACAAGAAGGCACGGAAGAAGTTCTCCTTTCTCACAAGCATATAAACACCCATCACCATACAGGGCAACAGTGCACCGACAGGCCCCTTGGTGAGGAACGCACCGCTGAGCAGCAACACCGTGAGCGGAACAAACCATAGGCTGCGGCCAACATACCAGCGATGGAAACTGTATAGAGCCATAACGATGAATGCCGACAGCATCATGTCAACACGACACGCCATGGAAGCACGGTGCACCTCGAACGTGGTCATCGTGACCAGCCCCGCAAGAAAAGCCAAACGGGGGTCTACCTTGTTCTTCAGCATAAACCAATATGCCGAAAGCAGCATCAATATCGTGGCAAATGCAGACGGGAAACGTGCCGTAAACTCGGTCACTCTGCCTGCAAGCAGCGAACACAACGCTATGCACCAATGAAAGAACGGGGGCTTATAAGCAATGTCTACGCCATTGTTCACAGGCGAAACCCAGTCGCCCGACTGAAGCATGGAAAGCGCCACGATGGCCTCACGCGGCTCTCCCTTGGTGTTGAAGAGCGAAGAGCCCAGAAACAGCACCAGCGACAATACTGCCAAGAAAGCAAGCAGAAGAAACAGCCTACGCTGTATTTTATTATCATTCATGTGTCTTTGATTTTTCTGTTTATAGATACAAAGGTAATAAAAACTACTGCAAAATTACTCCAGAATACTGAAGAAAGTCTGCTTTTTTATGAAAATCAATACCTACGCCAACGCTTTTAGCCATTGCTAAACCGTTTTTCGGATTTTCTTCATTAACTTTGCACGCCTAAACAAGAACGGAAAAACGACAATGGGAAGAAACAAATACTCAGAGAATGAGATAAAGGAAATAGGCAAGCTGCTCAGAATGAAGAACGCAGCGAACCGAGCCAAGCAGAAAGAAATACGCCACGAACTGCGCACGGAATATGAATTCAACATTTCTGACTTCAACGAACCCGGCAAGGCCTTCGGCGAGACGGAGCTGCAGGATGCCGTGAGGCGAGGAGCCATACGAATTCTCGACGATGCCACAATAGAGGCGATGAAGGAGAAACGGGCAAGGGACAAGGCACGCGACGAGGCGGAACGCCAGCAGCAGGCTGTGGCAGCAGGCGAACAGACCGACTGGCAGCAGGCTATGAAGGAATGGGACAAATGGGAAAAGAACGACAGTAAATAGGAATGACCCGAAGCGCCGGATGAATACTTTCGACCCAAATCCGTAGCAAGCATCATGTATGGAATAGAATAAAATAAAAGGCTGTGTCGCAACAATCATACGACACAGCCTTTTATTTGTAAGTTTATGAATAGATTTCTAAAACAGTTTATGAACAGATTTCTATTCTGATATATTTTATTATTTCTCTTCCTCTTTCTTTGCAGCAGCTGACTTGCGGACTGCAGGTTTGCGGACAGCCGGTTTCTTGGCTACAGACTTCTTGGTTTCAGCCTTTTTCTTTTCGGTCAGCTTCTCCACCTTTTCCTTCAGCTTCTCTACCTCTTCCTGGAGTTTTGTCACCTTCGTCTTCAGACGCACGATTTCGGTATCCTTCATCTCTATCTCGTCACCCTGATTCTTGATTGTAGTGAGCAAAGAGTCGAGTTCTTCGTTGTCGATTTCTTCCGGATAGAGCGAGTTAACCCTGTTGATGAAGTCGCCAAGAATATTCATATAGTTGGTGAAGGCATCGAAAGGAGAACTGTAAATACCACGGTCGAGACCAACATTCGAAGGTTTCGTTGTCATAAAGCGGAAATTGTTGCTCGCCTGCAGATAATCCCAGTCCTGATTGACACGCGGATCATTGGCGATACGCACACGGTCGGCAATACTGTAGAGCTTGTTGAAAGCCTCTCGCTGCATCGGGTTGCCCAACCAGCAGCTCACATCGCGCTCCTCGTCAACCCACGAAAGGGCATCCGGCACCAACAAGTCGCCAACGCTCTTCATCTTGCCGCAGATCTCCGACGGGGTGGAGAACGTTATGCCTCTGAGTTTAGCGCATCTTGGCAACGCCTTGATGAATTCAAGGATATTGGATGACAGTGGCTGGGAAATGCCCAGAGCCAACAGTTCCATAAATATATTGATAACCTGCTCTGTGTCAGGCAACGACGCAATCTTGTTGATGTAATTGTCGGCAAAGAGAGGATAACCAGGCCAATCGGTATTGCTGAAGCGCAGGCTTACATCATCGCTCAATTCCACATCACGCAGCAACAGCTTGAGGTTCGGAGCCATACAGCAGTTGTACACATAATGTGGCGACTTCCAACCCAGTGCCTGCTTTGCCCCCTCTGTGAGCATTCCCTTGAAACCCATCGTGGCTGCAACGTTGCCTATTTCATCGCTGTAGATAAGTGAAGAGTTGCGGAGCACAGTAGGCTGTTTTCCGAAATACTCCTCCATCTTTGCCATCTGCTTCCTTACGTCAGCAACAAAGCATTCCTCGTTGGCAAGCGACGAGAGTCCGTGAGAATAAGGCTCGGCAAGAAACTCCACACATCCCGTGTCGTTGAGTTCCTGTAGCTTGGCAAGTACCTGCGGCGCATGCATCTCAAGCTGCTCTATACCTACTCCCGACAGGGAGAAAGCAACCTTGAAATAATCTCCGTGCTCCTTTATCATCTCAAGGAACGTGTTGAGTGCAGGCATATACGAGCGCTCTGCAATTTCGCTGATGCTACGGTCGTTCTCGTAGTCATCATAATAATAGTGATCTCTACCTATATCGAAGAAGCGGTATCTCTTCAGGTGTATTATCTGGTGTATTTCAAAATACAAGCAAATTGTTTTCATCTTATATAGATTTTTTGTTGTTTATCATTCCTAAGGTTTCTCTCTATTTTGAAAGCAGTTGTTCATACAGTTTCTTTATTCTGTATCCAACCTTTTCCCAAGTAATCTGGTCAACTTCTTTCTTGCCTTCCTCCTGAAGGTAATGGAAGAGACTGTCGTTGTGACAGATGGAGTATATGGCATCTGCAAGAGCATGAATGTCCCAATAGTCAACCTTGATGCAGTTCGTGAGAATCTCCCCGCATCCGCTCTGCTTAGAGATAATCGTAGGCGTTCCGCACTGCATTGCCTCAAGCGGCGATATGCCAAACGGCTCGCTGACCGAAGGCATTACATACACATCCGAATCCTTCAGGCATTCGTACACCTCCTTGCCGCGCATGAAGCCTGGGAAATGGAAGCGGTCGGCAATTCCCCTTTCGGCTGCAAGGTATATCATCTGGTCCATCATATCGCCGTTTCCCGCCATACAGAAACGCACCTTTCGCGTGCGATGCAGCACCATGTTTGCAGCCTCAACGAAATACTCCGGCCCCTTCTGCATTGTCAGACGACCGAGGAAGGTAACTACTTTCTCCCGGTTCGTGTGGTCGGGACGAGGTATGTCCTGCAGTTCCTGCTTCAATGGATAAACGGCATTGTGCATGGCGAAACACTTGCGCGGATCCTGATGATACTGGTTGATGACTGTCTGTCTTGTCAGCTCCGACACGCACATGATACAATCGGCATTGTCCATTCCGTCCTTTTCGATGGAATATACCGTAGGATTCACCTTTCCACGGCTGCGGTCGAAATCGGTAGCGTGTACATGGATGCACAATGGTTTTCCACTGACCCTCTTTGCGTGTATGCCTGCCGGGAACGTAAGCCAGTCGTGCGCATGGATTATATCAAAATCTTCAGTGCGTGCCACCACTCCTGCGATGATGGAGTAGTTGTTAATCTCATCGTGGAGATTTGATGGATAGCCTCCCGCAAATTCCATACATCCGAGTTCGTTGACATTCATATAGTTGAAGTCGGCATACAGATGGTCTCTGAGCTTGAAATAATAGTCGGCATCCATAATGTTGCCAATCTTATTCTTCACATAGTCGTAATCAACGCCGCGCCATGCGATAGGCACACAGTTCATCGCCACGATTCTTGCTGCCGAACGGTCTTCGTCGCCAAAAGGCTTTGGCAGACACAAGGTTATATCAACATCACCCTGGGCATGGAGCCCCTGGGTTATACCAAAATTTGCTGTTGCAAGTCCGCCGTATACATGAGGAGGATACTCCCAGCCAAACATTAAAACTTTCATTCTGTCGCCTCCTTATATAATATATGTGTATTTTTCCAACAAGCTCAATGTACGCAACGTCTCTCCTACGTTCATTGCGTATGATATTGCGCCGCGTGCCTTGAACGGCGGGTTTCCGTCGAACATCTCCGGCAGTGTGCCAAGGCAGTTTGTCTGCATCTCGTCCTCATATCCTATCATTTGCCGCTCGATAAAGCTCAGGCGCGTACGACGATATATCTTCAGGCAAGCCTCCATATAGAAGCTGCCGAGCCACGGCCATGCCGTGCCCTGATGGTAAGCGAGGTCACGCTGCATCTGCGCTCCGGCACAAATCGGGTTGTAGCCGCCGCTCTTCGGCGAGAGACTGCGAAGCCCCTTGGGTGTGAGCAGTTCGCGCGTACAGATGTCAAGCACTGATTTTCTCTGCTCTGCACTCAGCGGCGAGTAGTCCAGTGCCACGGCAAATATCATGTTCGGGCGCACGCTCCAGTCCATCATATTTCCGTCCACATAGTCGAACAGATAGCCATAGTCGTTGACAAACGTGTCAACAAACGACTTCTTACATATTTCAGCCCTCTGCTCAAGTTTGTCTGCTTCTTCCTGGCATCCTTCCTGAACCTTCAGTGCAGCCACGAACTTCAGAGCGTTGTACCACAGCGAGTTCACCTCCACTATATATCCGCTACGCGGTGTGACAGGTTTTCCGTTCACCGTAGAGTTCATCCATGTCATCACCTTCCCCTTGCCGTCCACATAAAGCAGATTGTTGTCGTCGAGCCGCAGGTATGGATGCTTGCCGCTGATGATGAAATTCATCATGTCGGAAACGAACTTGCCATATTTCTTTATGCACTTTTCGTCGCCTACCGTCTTTGCATACTGCTGTATTGCCCACACAGCCCACAACGGCACGTCAGGCTGGTCTATCTCGCTTATTTCCACGCTCAGCGGCTTTCCGTTTATGAACGAGCGGTAGCCTTTTTCTGCCGTCACCATAACACGCTCGAAATAGTCACGTTCGTCGATAGCCAGCGTCAGTCCCGGCAGCGAAACGAACGTGTCGCGTGCACGGCTCTTGAACCACGGATAGCCTGAAAGGAGATATGTTTCCGAACCGTTCTTCCTGTTATGGAACTGGTGCGCTGCATTTACGAGGCAATGGAAAAAGTTATCGCGCGGATTGCGGTCGTCCACTTCTTTTTGGAACAGCTTGCACAATCCCGTTGTCTGTATCTCCGATGTTGATGCGGCGAACACGATGCTCTCGCCTTTCTTGATGTCCATCTCGAAATATCCCGGAACATACAGGTCTTCATACGAATCGTAGCCTCTCTCCTGCTCCTTCGGGTATTCTATATCGCGGTACCAGTCGGGATGGAACACGAAATCATTCTGCTTGCTGAACTGCATGTACAGGAAGGGATAGCCCTGGTACATCTGCGCCTTTATTCCGTTTTCCACCATCTGGAAATCGCGGCTTGCAGCAGAATTCTCATGTGTGAACTGCCTTACGCTCCGGAACGCCATAAACGGGCGGAAACGCAATGTGGTTGCACTGTGAGCATCCAGCAGGGTGTAGCGCAGCAATATGCGGTCTTCATAATGCTGGAACACCACTTCTTTTTTCAAAATCACACCACCGACACGATATATTGTTGTCGGCACGCTGTCACAATTAAATTCGCGGATATACTTATGCCCGTTCGGGCTATAGTTGTTTCCGCGATACTTGTGAAGTCCCAGATTGAACTCGGCGCCATGCTGCACCACCGTTGTGTCCAGCGACGACAGCAGCACATGGTTCTCGTCGTCAAGTTCCGGCACAGGAACAACAAGCAATCCGTGGTATTTGCGCGTGTTGCAGTCGACGATTGTCGAGCAGGCATACGCCCCGGAACGGTTTGTTCGGAGCACCTCCCTTGACAGCGACTCTTCCAAGTTAGTCATCAGACTTCTTTCAAATCGAAGATAACTCATAATATTCTATTAAGGTGTTAAATCATTAATACGCCTGCCAGCAGGACTGCCAGATTAGTTCTTTCAGTTCTTTTGGCAGTTCAAAAATAACAATAATTTGGAACAAGGCAAAATTTAGCCGTGTTTTTTTGTTCAAAACGTTACATATTATGTTATATAACACAAAATTACACTTAAAAAAAAGGGAATATGGAAAAATATTAGTAATTTTGCATCCCGAAAACGACGTATTAGCAACTATATTTTCTTGTAAATAAAAGATTGTATCAAAATAATGAGTATAGACACAGACATGAGGAAAGAATACATTGAAAGGATTCTTTTCGACCAGTGGTCGGCGCTCACTGATGATGAAAAGGCAGAAATATCATCATGCATGACCATACAGAAATACAACAAAAACGAATACATATACAAAGAGAATGAGATTCCAAAATGTATAAAATGTCTCATCAGCGGAAAGGTAAAGATATGCAAAAGTGGAGTAACCGGGCGCGACCAGATTCTCCGCACGATAAGACCCTTGGACCTTTTCAGCTACAGGGCCTATTTTGCCGATGATGATTATCTCACTTCTGCCATCGCCTTCGAGCGCTCCGTTGTAGTGTCTATACCGATGGAACTCGTTGTGAAGCTCGTCCACAGCAATCCCTACGTAGGAATTGTCCTTATAAAGAAGCTCGCCACCGAACTGGGAAAGGCGGACTGCCGCACGATAAACCTGACACAGAAGCATATACGCGGAAGACTTGCCGAGAGCCTTCTCACGCTGAAAGACCGCTACGGTATCGAGGAAGACGGCTACACTCTCAGCATCTACCTGAGCAGGGAGGAACTTGCCAATATGTCGAACATGACAACGAGCAACGCCATCAGAACCCTGTCGGCATTTGCCTCAGAGAAGATTATCGCCATCGACGGTAGAAAAATCAAGATTATCGACGAAGACAACCTCAAGAAGATATCCGAGAACGGCTGACAAAGCCGTTCCCCATTATCATCCACTATTTTTATTCCCCGACAATTTATTCCGGTATCAGGAAGTTTATCACCTCCTGCTCCACCTCTATAGTATATTCGCCCACAGGGGTCTTCATCAGCCTGCCATCTACCGACACCATTGCGGATGAAGCCTCGAGCACCTCAACCTTTCGTGTGCGATACGGGTGTACGCTCCTATGGTTCAGGAACTTGCCTGTAATGAGGAGATAGAATCCCTCCACAAGCTGCATCACTTCGGGATGGTATACGACCGACACATCGAGCAGTCCGTTATACGGCACAGCATTCGGTGTCTGCCCGTATCCTTCGGCATTGCCCACACACACGGTCATTATCTTTCGCTTCAGTTTCTCGTCGTTGATTTTCAGATGCATCTTGTATTCCAGTCTCTGGAAAATCATCAGCAGCATGGAGAAGACGAACGACAGTGTGCGCGAACCGAACAAACGGCGCGTCTGGTTCCTCAGGTTCATTATTGCCGACAGCAGCCCAATGTTCACGCAGTTCAGGAAATAGCGGTGGCACCTCTCGCCCTTTCTGTTCGTATAGCGGATGCAACCGAGGTCCACTTTTCTTATCCTTCTCTCCTTCAGCCACTTTACCGTCTGGTCTATCTCTCCTTCTTTAAATCCCCAATAGCGCGAGAAATCGTTCATCATTCCATTGGGTATCACCCCGAGCGCGATATTCTCCCTTTTTTCCTTGCCGGCATCCATCAGGCAGTTCACGGCATCGTTGAGTGCCGAGTCGCCTCCCACCACGATTATCGTCTGATACCCGTTGTTTATCATCATATTCACGAGCCTCACAACGCTGTCGCTGCTTTCGCTCTGCACGAAATCATAGTCTATACCGTTTGCCTTCAGGCTTTTTTCGATTTTCTCCCATCTGCGTGCCTGTCTGCCCAGAATACTGCCTTTAGGACAGTAAAGAATTCCCCATCGTGTCTGCTGTGTCATAATATCCGATTTTTCTGTTTATATCCTTAAGCTTTTCTTCCATACTCTGCGAAGCGTCTATCCAGTTGATTTCAAAGCCCCGTCGCTCCATCCCCCTGAACCACGTCATCTGTCTCTTTGCGAACTGGTGTATTGCCGTTTCGAGCGAATGGAACATTTCCCCGTAGGTGAGTTTTCCTATTATGTATTCCGTAAGGAATTTGTATTCAAGTCCGTAATATATCAGGTCTTCTGCCGGTATGCCGGATTCGAGCAGTCCTTCCACTTCCTCCACCATTCCGTCGGCGAGCCTCTGTTCCAGCCGCCGCGTTATCTTTTGCCTGCGCAGCTCACGGTCGATGCCCACTCCTATTATCACTGTGCCAATTTTCGGGAACGAGCGTTCTTCCACGGGTGTTTCCCTGTATGCGGTTTCTATTTCGATTGCCCTTATTGCTCTTTTGGGCGTGTCCACGTCGGTAGTGTTGTGCATGTTCGAGTGGTTCTGCTCTTTCAGTTCTTCCAGCATCCGCGTCAGTTCCTTCAGCGTTTTGCCTTCAAGACTTTTCCGCAGCTCCTTGTTCTCCGCCACGGGTATAAGCCTGTAGCCTTTCAGCACCGATTCGATATACAGCCCCGTCCCTCCGCACAGTATCACGTTCTTTCCTCTTGCCCTTATGTCGTTGTAGGCATCAAGAAAGTCTTTTTGGTATTCGAACAGATTGTATTTCGTTCCCGGCTCCACAATGTCGATAAGATGGTAGGGGATTTTCCTGCCGTCCACAGTATAGTCGCCAAGGTCCTTACCCGTGCCGATGTCCATACGGCGGTACACCTGTCTGGAATCAGCACTGATTATCTCTGCATCCATCCTTGCTGCGAGATGTGCGGCGATATCGGTTTTCCCACTTGCCGTAGGCCCGAGAATTGTTATCATCGGCATCATATTCGTATAGTATTTCTTTTAAGTTTATAGGATGTGTTTTCCTATCCGTTGGCAAAATTATAAAAAAAAGACCGCACGGCAAAGCCGAACGGTCTATTTTTTATATCTCAATGATAATCAAGCTAATGATTAGCCATTGTACTTCTTCATGATCTTGATCAGATCAACCACCTTGTGAGAGTAACCGATCTCGTTGTCGTACCAAGAAACAACCTTCACGAAGTTATCTGTGAGGTAAACACCTGCGTTAGCGTCGAAGATTGAAGTCAATGGGCAGCCCAGGAAGTCAGAAGAAACCACAGCATCCTCTGTGTAGCCCAGGATTCCCTTCAGCTCGCCCTCAGAAGCAGCCTTCATGGCAGCGCAGATAGCCTCCTTTGTAGCAGGCTTGGTCAGGTTTACAGTCAGGTCAACTACTGATACGTCCAGTGTAGGAACACGCATAGAGATACCAGTCAGCTTGCCGTTCAGCTCAGGGATAACCTTACCTACAGCCTTAGCAGCACCTGTTGTTGAAGGGATGATGTTGCCGGCAGCAGCACGGCCACCGCGCCAGTCCTTCATTGAAGGTCCGTCAACAGTCTTCTGTGTAGCTGTTGTAGAGTGAACAGTTGTCATCAAACCGTTCTCGATACCGAAGTTCTCGTTCAGCACCTTAGCGATAGGAGCCAAGCAGTTTGTTGTACAAGACGCGTTAGAAACGACCTTCTGTCCTGCATACTTATCTGTGTTTACACCGCAAACGAACATATCAGCCTGACGTCCGTCCTCACCAGCCTTAGAAGGTGCAGACAGTACAACATACTTAGCACCAGCCTTGAGGTGCTTTTCAGCCTTGTCCATAGCCAGGAACAGACCTGTAGACTCTACTACATACTCTGCACCTACCTCGTCCCACTTCAGGTTCTCTGGATCACGCTCTGCAGTAACGCGGATGTGGTTACCGTTAACGATCAGCTCGCTCTTCTCAACGTCAGCCTCGATAGTGCCATCGAAATGTCCGTGCATTGTGTCATACTTCAACATGTAAGCCATGTAGTCAACAGGACACAAGTCATTGATAGCTACTACCTGAACATCTTTTGCGTTTTCAGCCTCACAAGTTGAGCGGAAAACGAAACGGCCGATACGGCCAAAACCGTTAATACCAATCTTAATCATTGTTTTGTTTATTTTAAGTTGAAAATAAAATTATTATCCCTTTGAATTACATACCCGGACTTTTATACCTGTTTTATTATCAAGGACGCGCAGCCCTAATGGTAATTAAGTCCATATTGACATTTTCTCTAATTATCGGCGGCAAAGTTACAAAAAATATATATATTTGCACAAACATTTTCTATTAAATATTTCAAAAATCACACTTATGGGAAAATTCATAAACGAATTCAAGGAATTTGCCGTCAAAGGCAACGCTGTCGACATGGCTGTCGGTGTCATCATCGGCGGCGCTTTCGGGAAAATTGTGTCTTCAATTGTCGACGACATCATCATGCCGCCCATCGGATGGCTCATCGGCGGAGTGAAGTTCACCGACCTGAAATTCACTCTTCCGCAGATTGACCTTGGGATGGAGAAGCTCGAGCCGGTGACTATCAACTACGGCAACTTCCTGCAGACCACCTTCGACTTCATCATCATCGCCTTCTGTGTGTTCATGCTCGTGAAGGGAATAAGCACTCTCGCCCGCAAGAAGAAGGAAGACGCAGCTCCCAAGCAGGCCCCGAAGGCTCCGGAGCCTTCTGCCGAGGAGAAACTGCTCGCCGAGATACGCGACCTGCTTAAGGACAAGCAGTAAGCCCCACCCCCAATCCACGGTATTGTACCGTGCGGGCCACTATATATATAATGTATACAAGGATTATCCGGCAGGGGCAAGAAAGCCGTTGCCAAGAAAAAATACTTTTTTAGTCAAGAATTCAAGAATCAACATTCGGCCACAGAACTGCAAGCCGTCGCGCGTGCATCTGAATCCGTATCCTCATATTCTTGAATTCTTGACTAAAAAAACACATAAGACAAATCAATACGCCGCCCTGTATTTGCCTTCCTCCTTGTCGTCGAGCATACTCAGGTATGAGGCGTAGCGGCTTTCGGCGATATAGTGTTCCTCCACCGCCTTTCTCACGGCACACCCCGGTTCATGCGTGTGCGTGCAGTTGCTGAAGCGGCAGCCTTTCGAGAATTTGAATATCTCCTTGAAATATCCGCAGATGTCCTCCGGCTCCATATTGAATGTACCGAAGCCTTTTATTCCCGGCGTGTCGATCACCCATCCACCGTACTCCAGCCTCAGCATCTCGCTGAACGTGGTGGTGTGCATTCCGGTATTGTGGGCATCTGATATTTCCGCCGTGCGCAATTGCGCCCCGGGCACTATCAGATTGAGCAGACTGCTCTTCCCCACTCCGCTGTTTCCGCTGAACAGCGTTATCTTGTCCTTCAGCAGCGGCTTCAGCTCTTCCACCCCCTCGCCTGTCTCTGCCGAAACCTTCATGCATCTGTAGCCCACGGTTTCGTAGAGGCTTGCCATCATGTCGAGGTAGCGCCGGGCATCGCCCTGGAACAGGTCCACTTTATTAAATATAATCGTCACCGGCACGCTGTATGCCTCTGCCGAAGCCAGGAAGCGGTCGATGAACGTGGTGGAGGTCTGCGGATAGTCCACCGTTACTGTCAGGAAAGCCTGGTCCACGTTTGCCGCGATGATATGGCTCTGTTTTGAGAGGTTCGAAGATTTGCGAATGATGTAATTACGCCTGTCGCAAATGTTCGATATGAAGGCGGTTCCTTCCTGGTTGCGGATAATCTCCACCCGGTCGCCCACCGCCACGGGGTTTGTGCTGCGGATGCCTTTCAGTCTGAAGTTGCCCTTTATCTTGCAGTCCACAGCGTTTCCACCGTCAGTCAGTACGGTGTACCAACTGCCGGTGTTTTTTATTACCATTCCTACGGTATCGCTCATAGTCAGCCTTTATACCGTCATGATTTCCTTGTTCTTTGCAGCGAGCAAGTCGTCAATCTTCTTGATGTACTTGTCGTGGATCTTCTGCAGCTCGTTCTCTGCATCCTTCTCGTTGTCCTCTGAGAGTCCGTCCTTGATGGCCTTCTTCAGCTTGTCCTTGATGTCGGCACGCACGTTGCGCACCTGCACCTTCACCTTCTCGCCGATTTTGTTGCACTGCTTTGCCAGCTCCTTGCGTCGCTCCTCTGTGGGCTGCGGTATGGCGAGTCGTATTATCTCGCCGTTGTTCTCCGGTGTTATTCCCACCTCTGAGTCCATGATGGCCTTCTCGATGTCGCGAATCTGCTTCTTGTCCCAGGGCTTGATAGCAATCGTTCTTGCGTCGGGCACGGAAACGCTTGCCACCTGGTTCAGCGGCACCTTCGAGCCGTACGACTCCACTCTCACGCAGTCGAGGATTGCCACATTGGCACGTCCTGCACGGATTCGGTTCAGTTCTTCCTCCAGATAGAGGGTTGCCATCTCCATTTTCTCTTCGCTGTCATTCAGCGTCTGTTTTACGTCAATCATATTCTTTTTTTGTTTTTATTTTTCATATAATGTCTGCAAAAATAATTATAATTGGTGAAGTATGCAACGGTATGAACAAAAAAAATGTAAAGCAGACGGACATACAGATTTTTTTGAACACGAATAATCATCATTTATCCATAAATTATTCCATTAATTTATTTTTCAAGGATTCTGGAATCAGAGAACGGAGTATATCTATGAATTGATGAGATTTTACAGGAATGGCGTGCGTGCGCTGCCGCTCACTATCACACACCCCACCTGTTCTCGCTAATTCAACGACAATGATTACATTCTGATATTCTAAAAAGAGACCGGGATTATCCTATGGAAAACGAAAGTTTATAACATTCTATAACAATTCCACGCCAGCAAAATGTTAAATTCTGGACTGCAAGACGCTCTGAGAATCGCGTATTTAGAAATTGAAAGCTTCGAGGGCGCAAAAAACCGATTCTCAAAACAGAAGCGCAATCATCTATATATCAACACATTACAAAAATCATGCAAATAAAAGCCCACAAAATTCAATGCCGTTCGATAGAAACGTTGAAACCGTTCATATTGAACGATCAAATTTTTTTTGGCAAACACTAAGGATTTTTTTCTGTCGCGAAGCAATAATTTGCCTGCTTTTGTACGATTTCCATAGAGAAACAACCATTTCTGCCACCGCCTACTGCGGCGGCAAACCACGGAAAAGGAAACAACAGTACAGAACAGCAAATAAAAGTGTAAATTCTTTTTATTACCACGTGTTAAAATAAAAAGCCTGATATGCAAACGTCTGTTAACAACTAAAAGCATCGCACTATCCCCTGCTGGCGCTGTCATAGTGTACCTCGGCACACTTTGCTTTCCGGTCATTCCGCTCCGGTAACAGTGAGCACGTCGCCCTCCACGCGGAACTTCACGTCGAAGCCCAGATATGGCATACCGTAGACCTTCGCGCCGTCGTGATGATAATGCGGACGAGGGTCAAGCTCAAGCACTTTCCTCAGTGCAGAAAGCTGCGTGGCACTGAACCGCTCCCCTACGTCCTCAGGGATATGCACACGGAGGCGGCGAATGGCATTCTTGTCTACAAAGCCGCAACGGGCATCGGGATGGCTGTCGGCAAGACCGACATAGGGCTTTATGTCGAATATCGGCGTCGCATCCATCAGATCGGCACCGCGCACAAAGAGGAGCGGACCATTTTTCGCCCCATAGTCGATACGCACAAGGCGCACGGAGGACAGCCCCAGGGCATTAGGACGAAACGGCGAGCGACTGGCAAACACGCCCACCTTCTCGTTGCCGCCAAGCAGGGGCGGACGAACGAGCGGGCTCGTAGCCTTGTGCGGATTGGCTGAAAAATGCCATACAAGCCACAAATAGTCGAAATCCTCAATGCCGCGCAGCATATCCGCATCGCGGTATTCTGGCACAAACTCTATCCATCCCTCAAGTTCTTCAACCAGTCCGCTCTGTTTCGGCACACCGAACTTGGAGCCGAATGGGGAATGAAAGTATGCTATCGGTCTGATTGTCAATTCATTGTTCATCGTATACGCAATTACTTGTCATGCTGGCGGCATACGCACTGCCAAGGCAAGGAAAAGAGTGGGCTATACGCCCTTCTGCCACGGCGCCGCACTGGCGCTTACCAACATTTTATTTAAAATCCATGCAAATATAACATAATATTTGTATATTTGCAGAATGTAGCCCCCGATTTGCTGTATCTTTGCAAAAAACAGGCAGCACCACGGGTCTGACATAGCCACTATGACCGAGAAGCTGCAAAACAAAAAAGTGAGGAAGACATCTAAAAGCCTTGACAATAAAAAAATGAAAAGACTATTCGCATTAGTATCAGCATACATCCTTATCTGCGCCACTGCCATGGCGCAGATTTTTCATGCCGACAGCTACAGCAGCGTGCCGCCCAAAAGGGAGGTGAGGGCTGTGTGGATGACAACTATCGGCGGACTGGACTGGCCCAAGACATACGCACACACACCACGGACAATAGAGAAACAGAAACAGGAACTGCGCAGTCTGCTCAACCGGCTGCAGAGAGCCAATATGAACACCGTGCTGCTGCAGACGCGCATCCGCGGAACCGTGATATATCCCTCTGCCTATGAGCCGTGGGACGGCTGCATGTCGGGCAACCCAGGTTCCTCGCCCGGCTACGACCCACTCGCCTTTGCCATCGCCGAATGCCACAAGAGAGGCATGGAATGCCACGCGTGGGTGGTGTGCGTGCCGGTGGGACGACCGAACGGAACAGGACCGAAGAACCTGAAAAGGAAACGGCCGGAACTGCTGATGAAAATCGGCGACGAGATGTTCATGCGGCCGGAAAAGCAAGGCACGGCATCATACATCGCAGCCATCTGCCGGGAAATAACGCGCAACTACGACATCGACGGCATACACCTCGACTACATACGCTATCCGGAGACAATGAAGCTCAGCATATCCAAGACACAGGCACGGCAGAACATATCCAGCATCGTAAAGGCCGTGCACGATGCCGTGAAGGCGGAGAAGCCGTGGGTGAAGATGAGCTGCTCGCCAATCGGCAAGCGCAACGACCTGAACCGCTACTGGAGCCGGGGATGGAACGCCGAGGAGAAAGGATGCCAGGACGTGGAACGATGGATGAGGGAAGGATGGATGGACCAGATTTATCCGATGATGTATTTTCGGGGCGACAACTTCTTTCCCTTTGCCGCAGACTGGAAGGAGCGCAGCCACGGCAGAACGGTGAGTGCCGGACTGGGCATATATTTCCTGTCGCCGAAAGAGTCAAACTGGAACGTGGTGGAGATCCAGCGCGAGATGAACGTATGCCGGCAGATGGGCATAGGCACGGCAATGTTCCGCAACAAATTCCTTATGGACAACATCAAGGGACTGTATGACTTCACCGCCGACGAACACAACACCTACCCTGCCCTCGTGCCGGAAATGACATGGTACAGGCATGAAGCCCCAGCCATGCCAGCCAATCTGCAGATAGCAAGCGACAACAGAGCTGCAACGCTTTCGTGGAGCGGCTGCCAAGCCTCAACCGACGTATATTATAATGTATATGCAAGCGACATTGCACCCGTTGACATCAGCGACCCGCGGAACATCATCGCTGCAAGGACAAGCGCCAGGAGCATCACGCTGCCGCTATCCGCACGCACAAGGCACTTCGCGGTTACGGCAATCGACCGCTACGGCAAGGAGAGCCATGCGCTGCAAAGCAGCAACACGGGCGAAGAAAGCAGCGACAGGCAGTGCATCGCGGAAGGACTCATACGCAACGACGGCAACACGGTCTGCCTTCCGCCAATGCCTTCCACTCTCGATGCGGAATACATACTCTTCGAGAGTGCCACAGGCTGCACCGTAGCTTCAAGGAAATACGACACCACACTGAACGTCAGCCGTATACCCGACGGCATGTACATCATACGCTCTATATCAAAGAAAGGAAAGACCCACCGGTTGGGATGGGTGTTCATAAGGAGAAGATAAACCCACGGTAGCGGAAAACAGGCACCGCTGCACAACAAAGAAGAAGAAAAAAAACAATATTGGACAATGAACTTGAAAACAGCAAGCAGCACAATGAAAGCTTCGTCGAAACTGACCGAAGGCACGGTATACTCTATGCTCATAATATGCAGCATTTCGCATTTCCTGAACGACATGATACAGTCGATCATCCCGTCAATATACCCCATTCTAAAGGACGAGTTCAACTTCTCGTTCGCACAGATAGGCATCATCACGCTGGTGTTCCAGATGACTTCGTCAATCCTGCAACCCGTCACGGGGCTATATGCCGACAAGCGTCCGCAGCCTTACGCCCTGTCCATAGGGATGTGCTTCACGCTCGGCGGACTACTGCTGCTCGCATTTTCGGAGCATTATCTGTCAATACTCGTTGCTGTGAGCATTGTGGGCTTCGGCTCGTCAGTGTTCCACCCAACAGCATCGCGCGTAACACAGATGGCATCGGGAGGCAAGAAGAGTCTGGCACAATCGATATTCCAGGTGGGCGGCAACGGCGGCTCGGCAGTAGGACCGCTGCTCGCAGCCATCATAATTCTGCCTAACGGACAGCACTCCATATCATGGTTTGCCATCGCCGCACTGCTCGCAGCAGTCATCATGGCGAGGCTTGGAACGTGGTACAAGGCACGCCTGCAATACGACTCACAGCATCCGCAGGCTGCCGCAGCAGCAGACACGGGCATATCACAGCGCGCAAAATACGGTGCGCTGGCGATTCTCATCCTGCTCATCTTCTCTAAATATTTCTATACCTCGTGCATCACAAGCTATTTCACGTTCTTCCTAATCGACAAATTCGGCGTGTCGGTCAGGGCATCGCAGCTCTACCTTTTTGTATTCCTCGCCGCATTCGCCATCGGAACAGTGGCGGGCGGACTGCTTGGCGACAAGTTCGGGCGCAAATACGTGATATGGTTTTCCATCCTCGGTGCCGCTCCGTTCGCCATCGCCCTGCCCTACGCCAATCTCACGTGGACTATCATATGCTGCTTCCTGTCCGGCCTCATCATTGCCTCGGCATTCTCGTCGATTGTGGTATATGCCACCGACCTTATGCCCGACAAGACGGGGCTCATCGCCGGCATCTTCTTCGGACTGATGTTCGGTCTGGGCGGTCTCGGCTCCGCCTTCTTCGGATGGCTTGCCGACCTCACGAGCATTGAGTTCATCTTCCAGGTCAGTGCCTTCCTGCCGCTGCTCGGCATAATAGCCGGTTTTCTGCCGGACACGCAGAAGAAAAACAGCAAGAAGAAGCAAGACTAACCCTCTCGCCCAAAAGCTGGGCCGTGGACAAAGGCCACCAAAAGGAACGCACAAAACAGAAAAAAGAAAATGCGGCAAGAATGGATCCATATTTCCACTCTTGCCGCATTTTATTGCTTTCAACCCAACGGACGCAAGCCTCAACTTACGGACACCTTACGCACCACGTTGCCCACCTTCACGATGTAGCAGCCCTTGCGCAGGTTCAACTCGTAGGTCTTGTCGACGCCGTCCACCTTTATCTTCTTTATCGGAGCACCGGAGATGTCGTATACGAGAATAGTCTGGTTCATAGCGTTGGTAACACGCAGGCAAGTAAGCCCGTTGCCTTCGCTGCTCACCCTCAGCTGTATACCTCCCTTCTGTCCGTCATAGTCGTTCTCTATAATCTCAACGGCAGGCACGGCATTCGCCACAACCGGCGCGCCGAACAGCCCCAAAGCCAATATGATATGATAAATCTTCTTCATAAGCGTAATCTTTATGTATGAAACTATCTGTAAAGAAAGTTTTTGTTTCTGCAAAAATACAATTTATTTCATAATGGAGCAAAGGCTTAGCGGTATTTTTTCACTTTTTATATATAAAATACTAACTTTCAAGTAATATCAACTACCTATTTTTGCGGATGCAGAAAACTTTCCTTAACTTTGCACACCTATTTTTCAAAGAAGAGAAAAGTAAAAAAAACAAGCATTATGGAATATATGTCACAAGAGGGCTTCGACAAAATTGCCGAAGAACTCCACCAACTGGAAACTGTGGACCTGCCGCAGGTCAAGGATGCCATCGCCGAGGCACGCGACAAGGGCGACCTGAGTGAAAATTTCGAGTATCATGCCGCCAAGCGCGAGCAGGGAAGACTTATGGGCAGGGCACGCTTCCTGCAGAAAATACTCGAAAACGCAAGGGTTATAGACAAGTCGCTGCTCAAGAGCGACACCGTAGGACTGCTCAGCAAGGTGAAGATAACAAACATCATGGCAGGGAAGAGCATGGATTACACCATTGTGAACCCACACGAGGCAAATATGCGCGAAGGAAAGATTTCCATCAAGTCGCCCATCGCCGAAGCACTGCTCGGAAAGAAAGCCGGCGACGAAGTGCAGGTGAAAGTGCCGGCAGGAATGATAAAGCTCAGAATAGAAAGCGTTTCACTTTAATCACACTCATGGAAAAGGAACTGAAACTGCGCATCGCCGCACTCGCAGAGAAATACGAAACCGCAGACTTTCTACCTGCCGACCCGAGTTCATTCATGCACAAGGTGGACGGGGCAGAGAACCAGGAGGCTATGGCTTTCATAGCTTCCTGTCTGAGCTATGGTTCAAGAAAGCAGTTCTTTCCAAAGATTCAGTATATCCTCGATGCATCCAAAGGCGAAGTGGACCTTTGGGTGCGCTCTGGGGAATGGGAGAACTGCATCCCCGACTCCACCGGATGCTACTACCGTCTATACACCTGTCACGACATGCACCGGCTACTCACGGCATACCAGACCATGCTCCGCGAATACGGCAGCATGAAAGAATACATACGCCGAAACGCAACAACCGGCATTGAGGCCATCGAGGCTCTCTGCCTGTTCTTTGCCCAGCATGGTGCCGACAAGATTATCCCCAAGAACACCACGTCGGCATGCAAGCGCGTGTGCATGTTCCTGCGATGGATGGTGCGCAGCGGCTCGCCCGTAGACCTCGGTCTGTGGGCTGACATCATAGACCGCCGCACTCTTATCATGCCGCTCGACACCCACGTGGTGCAGGAGGCACAGCGCATGAATCTGCTGCAGAGCCGCACGGCATCAATGTCCACCGCCCGCCGACTGACCGATGCCATGCTCGAAATATTCCCCGACGACCCCCTGAAGGGCGACTTCGCCTTGTTCGGGCTGGGGGTGGACAATAAATAACCTATTTCCATCCGCCATCCAAACACATCGTAGTATCTTATCAACAATCAAGCAAACCAAAACATTACGCTTAACAATCTTTTAACAGTCTTCTTTCTAACATATCGGAAAGGAATAAAATACTTTTTAATGTTGTCACACCTCTTTATTATGAGCAAATCACAACCCGTAGTTGCGGTAGGGATGAAGATGTAGAGTTGTTTTGAGCGAATCACAAGAGAGAGTCTACAACATTCGTTTTATACCACACAGCCGCCTGCGCCATCGTGTCCTTTAGGTCATTGATAATCTGCATATGGTTGTCTTGAGTGATAGTAATATGCCGCTCGGGGTGTTGCCCGTCATGGTCGCCGCTCGTCAAATGGATAATAAAGAATGTGCGGTCGGTATCGTGGTGAGCCACCATTCCCCGCTTCTTCAGAATTGCCTTCGTTTTCTCAAAATCAGCCGGAGTAGTAGGCACCACCTGCAACACGCTCCAAGGATATTCCTGTGCCGTAAGGAGCGTGTGTCCTTCCTGCTGACTGAGTTGGAAGGAATGAACTGTCTTTGATGTTATCATACATTTTTATTTTTTTTCGCGCTACAAAGTTACTGTTTTTCTATCTAAAATGTTTCGTCAAGGATATTATTTTTATTCAAGCTTCTGATTCAGGAAAAGACATTACCCCCCAATGAGCGATTGAGGGTAAAGCCAAAGCAGACAACAAACACGCTTTTTATTCCGCCTAACCCTATAGCTTTCGTATCGTATCTATATGACTTACGCCAGTACTCTTACGGAGAGTACTGGAACAGCCTTTGATTTGTCTAAATAGTTGCCGTTTCATTCAAATGGCTACAGATTCAAAACAAGTACCTAATTTCTCACGACCATAGAACTAAAAAGAGAAAAGACTTTGGATGTCCTTCCTCTCTTTTTTATCCTATCTGGCAGACGATGTACTGGTGCATTTGAGATTTACAATGAATGTCTTGCCTTTGGTATTAGTGTATTTGCCGACAATATTTTTAGAGCCACCAATAAAAGCGTTCCATTCAACATAGTAAGTGCCATTGTATTTACCATTGACGGTTTCGTATATCTTCCAAACCAACACCTGACTGTCAAGGTCATTTATTGTTTCACCTTTCAGATATAACTTCTTGTTCTTGCCTTGGCTAACATAATACATATCCCCTTCAACTCCAGAGATATATCCATAGAGTTCCATTACAACAGAGTAATTGCCTATCTTACCTTTGAATGTAAAGGCTGTTTGGGCATTGGATGTACCCCATGATAATACTGCTAATAGAAGCGATAGAATGATTTTAAATTTTATTGTTCTCATATCTTACGCCTTATGAGTTTTTGCATATTGTTCAATACTCATGCTTTCCAAAGTAGAAGCCATATTGTATGTAGTCAACCAAGAGGCTCCAAATACAAATGTGAGTGCAACGCCTAAGAATATTAGAAAGCAAGAGAACATAAAGCTCCCTGTATATGCAGTTAATCCAAAGACACCTTCTGTAGTATGGTCACAATTCATACAAATTAATAAGCCGAGTAAAAATACAAAGAAAGCCCCTATGACTTTTTTCATTTTTTGTGAAGCCTTGTTTTTTATTCCACTTACTTCTTTGTCCTTAACCATTTGTAGTTTCATATTGTACGAAGAGTGTAGGTCACCAGCAGTTCTCTTATTCATGGAGTATTTACCATTGTCTATTTGAGACTGACTCGCATGAAAAGTATAATGACAATAATCACATGTCTGTTGGAATGGAACACTTTCGTTTATCAATTTACCTTCACCTCTTACATACTTGCTGTTATCCCCCAATACCGCTTTTTTTATTAGCTTAGCTCCAAATACAGCTGCAACATTTTCAGCCTTGCCTCCCATTGATTTGTGAACACAAGTACTTCCACAGTTAGGACATGCGAAATGTATAACCTCTTTTTGTATAGTTGTTTCTTCCATAAAGCTATTTTTGTTTTTTGTGAATACCAAATTTTGAAAGAGTA
>OQVS01000324.1_pt1 | contig 31903 bp, 30 predicted proteins | sample 1691601 | NCBI WGS metagenome assembly OQVS01 (sample SAMN03418268, study PRJEB22391) | human gut metagenome | biome: human-gut; feature: organic feature; material: feces | host: Homo sapiens | place: Tanzania | collected 2013-01 | reverse complement strand
TAACATCACAAATCATAAGTAAATGAAAACAAAACTTTTCTTGGCTTTGGCCGCAGCGGCAGCCATCACTATCTCCGGATGTTCGAAAAAATCCGAGACACTCCAGACTCCGAAAATCGAAGTCTCCAACTTGTCAACTACAAGTTTCTCATTCACATGGACAGCAATTCCTGACGCAACAGGATACACCTATGAGGTGAAAGCTGCGAACCAGTCCACAGTAACTAGCGGCAAGAGCGAAAAACCTGCAAACGTAGAGGTTACAGGACTCAACATGGCCAGCACATATACAGTTTCAGTCCAGGCACTCGGAACCGGTTCATTCACGAACTCAGAATATGCGACAGTGACCGTGACAACATTGGACAACACTATCCACTTTGCTGACATGGTGCTCGCAAGAAGACTCCTGGAAATGACAGAGCCTAAGATTGACGCGGATGGTGACGGCAAGATCACATTCGAAGAAGCTGCCGCAGTGAAGGAACTCAAACTCGGATTCGATGAGAAACCGGAGAGCACAGTCGATTGCGTAACGGACATCACAGGGCTGGAGTACTTCACATCATTGGAGACATTGAACCTGAAATTCAACAGCGTAAGCGACATCAAGCCTATCGAAGGCATCTCGACATTGCAAGTCCTCGTCCTCGGAGAGAACCCGATCTCTTCCATCAATCTCGATAAACTCGGCGAGCTTACAGACCTCAGACTCTACGGCACGAACATCTCTGACATTGACCTGTCAAAGACTCCGAAACTCGAAAGCCTCTACCTCCAGAGGACAAAAGTCAGCAAGGTTGACCTCACTCCGCTCCAGTCACTGGACCAGGCACTCCTCAACAAATGCTCAAACCTTACCGAGCTCAAGGCTTCGAACCTGCCTAGCGTCACCAGAATCGATGCTGTGGAATGCAACCTCAAGAGCTTTGAGATTTCAGACTGCCCTTCATTGAGAGAGCTTCACCTGAACAGCAACAAGCTCACATCCATCAAACTGAACAACCTCAACATGCTCATGAGGCTGAACGTTTATGACAACAAGCTCACCAGCATTGAAGTATCGAATCTGCCGTTACTCATGTGGCTGTTCGTGTTCGACAATCAGATTTCAAGCATTGATTTGTCTGCAAATGTTGCGCTGAGAGAGTTCAGGGCATCAAACAACCCGCTTACAGAAGTCAATCTGAGCACAAATGAGAATCTCGTTTCGCTCGAGCTTGAGAATATGAGCAAGCTGAAGACTCTTAATATCAAGAACGGATACTATGACGAATGGGACAGCGAGTATCTCATCGTTGACGGAAACACCGCTCTCGAAAAGGTAATCACCGATCCGGGTGCAGAATTCGAACTCGTCAAGAAACTGTTCGCAAGCAATCCTAAAGTTCAAGTTGTAACAGAATAAGATTTCTGTCAATGCCAAAAAAGGCCGACCATCAAAATCGATGGCCGGCCTTTTTTGTTTATTCAAGTTCCGCGAAGGGAACTTTATGTTTGTCAGATGATTACTCAGCCTCTGCTGTAACGCCAGGACGCATGATTACTGTCTTGACAGTACCTGAAGCAAGAATTGTCTTTACGATGTTCTGGACGTCAGCAGGTTTGAGATTCTCAAGCGCGCTCTCGTACTCCTTGTCGAAGTCAACGGAGTGGAGATCCATGAACTTGAGTGAATTCATCCACCAGCCGTTGGTGATGCGTGACTCAGGAAGATTCTTGTGGAGATTCTTCATGGCCATAGCAAATTCATCTGCAGTAGGACCTTCGGCGGCGAGAGCATTGAGACCTTCAAGGCTGAGGCTTATGAGCTTGTCGGCAGCAACCGGCTTGGTATCGAAATAAACCTGGATAAGAGCCTCAGGCTTAGGTTCGCTTGTAACTGAGCCGTAAGCAGATGCGCCATAGGTACCGCCCTCATCCTCACGGAGAGACTTGGTGTATCTCATGTCGAGGATATAAGTTGCAGCAGAAAGAGCAACCTTGTCAATGACCTTGAACTCAGGAAGTTCTGTCTGGAACACCTCGATTACGGTAACCTTAGGGGTCTGCATATCCATCTTGAAGTCTTCGGTAACCTTTCCCGGAACAATCTCAGGATCTTCATACTTCGCGGTGAACGGCTTCTTGCCCTTCTTGATGGAACCGAGATACTTCTCAACGAGAGGAGTAACGGTGTCAATGTCAAAGTCACCGCAGATAATCATGGTAGCACCCGCAGCATCATTGAACAGCATCCTGTAGTTCTTCTCGATAGTAGCGAGGCTTGCATTGTCCACAACAGCCTCTGAAAGGAATTTGTGTCTAGGGTTGTCACCATAGAGAACCTCATTGATTACCTGAGAGAACTTGTAGTCAGGACGGAGGATGTAGTTAGGAAGGATAGCCTTGAGCTGTTTGATGCCCTGGTCATATTCAGACTGGTCGAAACGAGGGTCAGCGAAATAGAGGTAAGTAAGCTGAAGAGCCGTCTCGAGATCCTTAGGAGTGCAGTTTCCGTTCACGCCGTGGCGGAGAGCATTGATGAAAGGAGAAACAGAGACATTCTTGCCTGAAAGCATCTTGCCGACGGTTGTGCCGCTGAACTTGGAGATACCGCAGAAGCTCTGGAATGCGCCCCATACATTGCTGTCGAAGCTGTCGAGGTCCTCTGTAGGAACCATTGAGAAACCGCCGTTCTTGTAAAGCTGGAATGCGATATGGTCTTTCTCGTCATCTGACGGACGGAGGATAACCTTCATGCCGTTCTTGAGAGTGAGAACCTTGCTTCCGTAAAGGCCGTCAGCAGTAGTCTTCACTGCGCTTCCCTTAAGCTTGGAAGGATCGAGGAACTCTGTTGCGACAACCTCGCTCTCGTTAGGTTTGATTTCAGCGCCATTGACTTCATCAATAGCCTTTCTGATATCTTCGGCTGTAGGAAGAGTATAGCCTTCCTTCTCCGGGCCCTTGAATACGACTACCATATTGCTGTCAGGGATAATCTGCGCAACAGTCTGGTTGATAGCCTGGTCCGGAAGCATTGACATAAGCTGCTTGGTGAGTTCATACTCCTGTTCAGGCTCCATGTAAGCGTAGTTGTCGAAGAAGTTGTCGATAAGAGGCTGGACAAGTTCGGAGTTCTGCCTTGTGCTGGCCTTCTTGGCTGCGCTTTCGTAGTATGAGAGGAGATCCTCCTTCGCTCTTGAAATCTCGTCGCTTGAGAAACCATATTTCTCCATCTTCTTGATCTCGGTATAGAATGCCTTGAAAGCACCTACAGGGTCATTCTCATGTGCAGCGATATTGCCCATGGAAACTTCCATTGTCTCACAAAGGTTGCCGATACCGAAACCGGCATGGATGAACGGAGCGTCAGCCTTTGCTGAAATATCTGAGAAGCGCTCGTCCATGATGCTTGAAATCAATGACTTGAGAATGTCGGAAATCTTTCCGAGAACGGTATTGTTGAACTCCTCAGGCATCGCCTCGTTCTTCCAATACACCTCAAAGGTAGAATTGACAGCCTCAGGGTCGGATACGATACCGATGACAGGCGCCTGGTTTCCAGGAATCATGATTACATCCTTCGACTTAGGATCGACAGGTGCAGGGATATCAGAGAAAATCTCCTTAATCTTAGCCTCAACGTAATCAGGGTCAATGTCACCTACAACGATAAGAGCCTGGAGGTCAGGACGATACCATGTATGATAGAAGTTTGTAAGGCTCTCAGGCTTGAAAGTCTCGAGGTTTTCCTGACTTCCGATAAGAGAGCATGAAGCATACTTGGAATCACCATAGATGTAAGGCTTTGACTTCTCATACATTCTCCAGTTGGCATCTCTTCTGGAACGTCTTTCCTCGATGATGACTCCCCTTTCGGCATCGATTTCCTTAGGGTCGCAAGTCACGAAATGAGAGTAGTCATGCATGATGAGGATACAAGAGTCCACAACTGTAGGACGGATGAGAGGAATGTTATTGAGCATATAAGTCGTCTGCTCAACTCCGGTCTGCGCATTGACATTGCCGCCGAATGACGCACCGATGCTCTGGAGCCAGTCGAGAATACCCTTTCCAGGGAAATTCTTGGTGCCGTTGAAGCACATGTGCTCGAGGAAATGTGCCAGACCGTCCTGGTCAGGGGTCTCCTGGATAGCACCAACATTAGTCGCAAGATAGAACTCTGCACGATTTGCAGGCTGACCATTCTTCATGATGTAGTAGGTCAGTCCGTTTTCGAGTTGTCCTTTCCTTACGGCAGGATCATTCGGCAGCACCTGATTCTGGGCATTCGCAGAGAACGCGAACGCAGAACACAGAGCCGCAAATAAAAGAACCAATTTTTTCATATACTAAAATAGTTTATCAAATATTTCACAATATCACAGTAACAAATTGTCACTGCAAAATCAGTGCAATATAGAAATATTACACCATTCCGGCAAAAAAATATTAATTTTGTAACGAATAAAGGGAAAAAATATAAAATCGATTTACATGCTGGAGGATTTCAGACTGAAAGTATTCATGGCCGTTGCCGAAACAGGAAGCTTCACCAAGGCATCCAGAAAACTATGCGTATCCCAGCCGGCCGTGAGCCAAAATATAAGTTCTCTGGAGAAAGAAACCGGGGCGATACTGTTTCAGAGGGCCAGAGGCGAAGTATCATTGACAAGCGAAGGTCTCGTGTTCAAGGAATACGCATCGCGGATACAATATTGGTATTCAGCAACTTCCGAGATGTTCGGGCAAAAAGGGAAACTCACCTCCGGCAAACCTGTCAGAATCTGCGCAGATTCAGTGGCTGCCGCCTACCTGCTCCCGAAGCCTTTGTCAATGATAACAGGCTCGAATCCTGACATTGTCTTCGACCTCACCCAGGCCCGGGCAAGGAAGCCGATACTGGAGGCTGCCGACAGCGAGGAGGTTCCGGGAACGCATTTCGGAACGCCTGAGGATGCCGACGTGGAAATCTCAGCATCGCCAAGTCCGGAGACCATTGACTTCGAGGGTGAAAGCAAGCTCATAGGCGTAATGGAAGCCATCGTCATAGCTTCGCCTGCAAACAGGTCCGTAAATGCGGCGGCAGTCAGCGAGGAAGATACCGAAGCGACAGCCAAGCCGTTCTCGACCATCGCAGGAATACACATTTCCAACAAATTTGCAGTATGGAGCGGTTACAGTTCCCTGCTGACACCTGACCTGGAAGCCAGGACAGCATTGACCTCAGACTCCATCGAGGCGATAAAATCGGTCGTCGAAGAATCCGCATCGCTCATCGGCATTGTCCCGGCCCCTTGCGTCAGACAGGAACTTGCCAGCGGCAGGCTCCTCCAGATGCCGGTCAGACTGCCGGGATTCACGTTCGACATCCATTTCAATCCCCTGCCGGAATTTGCAGGACGCGACATCTGCCAACTCCTGAAAAGGACACTCTCAGAAAGTCTGAATTCATTGGCCTAACGAAACTTGAGACATTTTAAAAACCTTATATCATGAAATTCTTTACACTAATCACAGGAACTGTCGCAGTAGGACTTTCAATGCTGCTCGCGAATGTTCAGGCCAATGCCGCCCCACAGCCCAAGACCAAATTACGCCCGACCAAGACTGTACTTCTGTATCCTGAAGGCCAGAATACAGACAAAGGCATCGAAGAAAACGGCAAGACACTAACCGCAGGCCCTGGCGTATCCAACGGACTTACAGGTCCTGAAAAAATAGAGAGCAACGGCAACATGGGCAATGTAGGCGACAGCGCCAGAATAGACATATACCTGCCTAAACGCCCTAACGGTCAGATGATTGTCGTATGTCCTGGAGGCGGATACGGATTATTGTCCACTTTCAATGAAGGTTCATATGTAGCAGACTGGTTCACAAAGCAGGGCGTGTCCGTCTGCGTCGTGAAGTACAGACTTCCGAACGGACATTGGACAGCACCGCTTACTGATGTCCAGAACGCATTCCGATACTGCCGCGCACACTCTGAGGAGTGGGGCATCAAACAGATTGGAATCATCGGATTCTCTGCAGGAGGCCATCTGGCAGCATCTGCCTCAACCCTTTTCACCGATGACATTACCAGACCTGACTTCTCAATCCTGGTTTATCCCGTCATCACTATGGACCTCGGGCTCACACATAAAGACACCCACGACAGACTCATAGGCAAGGAAAGCAAATGGCTGGACGAGAGTCTCAGTGTAACGGAATACAAACGAAAAAAGGCCGAGTATGAGTCACTTATGGACAGATATTCCCTCGAAAAACAGGTAACGGAAAAGACTCCGGCCACAATGCTGCTGCTCTGTTCAGATGACAAGACAGTAGCGCCGGAGAACAGTTTCATGTACTATGACGCATTGAGAAAGAACGGCGTGGACGCCCAACTCTATGTCTTCCCTTACGGCGGACACGGCTGCGGATTCACAACTTCCGAATTCGGCAGAGACCTCATCGGGCCATATCGCACAGTGTTTTTCGATGCCATCAGCACTTGGCTCGGAGAACTCAGGAAGTAAAACCTAATTCCAGACTTTACGGAAAGGACACATTTGAAGAACCCGTCAGGGACAGTCACAATGTGGTCCTTTCCGATTTTTTTAGGATTACTAAATTCTTCTCATCCTCATCGGCGAGTTTGAGAAGATACTTTCCATAATCATTCTTAGCCATCGGCTTCGCAACCTCACGAAGTTTTTCGCGCGAAATCCATCCCTGGCTGAACGCAATATCCTCCAGGCAAGCCACCTTCAGGCCCTGACGTTTTTCGATTACTTCAATGAAAGTGGATGCCTCCGCCAAGGATTCGTGTGTGCCTGTATCAAGCCATGCAAAACCTCTAGGCAAGGTAGCGACTTTCAGCTGTCCGCGATTCAGGAATTCCTGGTTCACAGATGTTATCTCAAGTTCCCCGCGTGCGGAAGGACGGACATTCTTTGCAATTTCCACCACGTCATTAGGATAGAAATAAAGTCCGACGACAGCGTAATTGCTCTTCGGCTGTGCAGGTTTCTCCTCGATGCTGAGACAATTGCCATCCTTGTCAAACTCCGCGACGCCATAGCGTTCAGGGTCACTTACCTGATACCCGAAGACGCAGGCCATCGACTGCTCTTCCACCATTTTCACAGTATCGCGAAGAAGTCCGGTAAAGCCGGCACCATAGAAGATATTGTCGCCGAGGACCATGCATACGTCATCATTTCCAATGAACTCCTCACCGATGATGAAGGCCTGGGCAAGACCGTCCGGTGAAGGCTGCTCGGCATATTCGAATTTGACTCCGAACTGGCTGCCGTCTTCCAGAAGCCTCCTGAATCCAGGGAGGTCAGTCGGCGTGGAGATGATAAGAATTTCCCTGATTCCTGCCAGCATGAGCACGGAAATCGGGTAATATATCATCGGTTTGTCATAAATAGGGATAAGTTGTTTGCTGATGCCCTTGGTAATCGGATAAAGCCTAGTTCCGCTTCCTCCGGCCAAAACTATTCCTTTCATATTTGATATGTCATAATTTAAATTATCTGCCGGCATTGACCTTACTTATATTATATATGTGTGTCCGGCGCCCGTTCGGGCGACAGCAGGCCAACCCGGACAAATTTAATCAAAAATCGTGATTATAGAAGAAAGATGAGTATATTTGTCAAGACTCTGCAGACGCGGGGCAAAAAAACAAATAACGCAATGGAAGTAATCAAGACCAGCATTGACGGCGTCGTGATAATCGAGCCGCGGATATTCAGGGACGAAAGGGGATATTTCTTCGAAAGTTTCTCGCAGAGGGAATTCGACGAAAAAGTAGGACATATAGATTTTGTCCAGGACAACGAGTCAATGTCAGTCTATGGCGTCATGCGCGGCCTGCATTTCCAGAGGCCGCCCTATGCCCAGAGCAAACTGGTAAGATGCGTACGTGGAAAGGTCCTGGATGTGGCAGTGGATATACGTGTCGGTTCTGCCACTTACGGACAATATGTAGCCGTGGAACTGTCCGAGGAGAACCACAGGCAGTTTTTCATCCCGAAGGGCTTTGCACATGGGTTTTCAGTCCTGAGCAAGGAGGCGGTTTTCCAGTACAAATGCGACAATTTCTATCATCCTGAATCAGACGGAGGCATCAGCATCCTGGACGACAGCATCGGCATCGACTGGCAAATTCCTGCCGAGTCAGCAATCCTGAGCAAGAAAGACACGGCGCACCCGCTGCTGAAAGATTTCGAAAGCCCGTTCATTATCAATGACATAGAGGTCAAATAACACAACAACAAATAACAGCACCCTACGAAACTTGAATAAGTTATGGATTTCAAAAGGAGTATAATCATTACCGGCGGTGCCGGCTTCATAGGCAGTCATGTGGTCCGTCTTTTCGTCAATAAATATCCGGACTACCATATCATCAATCTGGACAAGCTCACATACGCCGGAAACCTCGCCAATCTCCATGACATAAAGGATTGTCCGAATTATACTTTCATCAAGGCAGACATCTGTGACATTGACACGATCCGCTCCGTCATGCGCCAGTATCAGGTCGATGGAATCATCCACCTCGCGGCAGAAAGCCACGTTGACCGGTCCATCCGCGACCCGTTCACCTTCGCAAGAACAAACGTGATGGGAACATTGTCAATGCTGCAGGCGGCTCGCGAGTATTGGGAAGGCCAGTCCACACCATGGTTTGTGGATAAAGTCAATGCTGATGGAACGTCAGGAGAGAAGGTAGCCTGCAGATTCTACCATATTTCTACCGATGAGGTTTATGGTGCTCTGGAAATCACGGCACCTGAAGGCATTGACTCACCGTTCACGACGAAGGCTTCTTCAAGTCACCATCACGCCTACGGTACTGATTTCTTCACAGAGGAGAACAAGTACGCTCCGCACTCCCCTTATTCAGCATCCAAGGCATCTTCAGACCATTTCGTGAGGGCATTCCACGACACTTACGGCATGCCTGCCATTGTCACAAACTGCTCGAACAACTATGGTCCTTACCAGTTCCCGGAAAAACTCATTCCTTTGTTCATCAACAATATACGTCACCGCAAGCCTCTCCCTGTCTATGGACGCGGAGAGAATGTGAGGGACTGGCTCTACGTAGTGGACCACGCACGCGCGATCGACCTGATTTTCCACAACGGAAAGGTAGCTGAGACTTACAATATCGGCGGTTTCAACGAGTGGAAGAACATTGACATAATCAAGGTTCTCATCAATACCGTCGACAGGTTGCTGGGCCGTCCGGAAGGTTCTGACATTGACCTTATCACATACGTTACCGACAGGAAAGGACACGACATGCGCTATGCCATCGATTCCAGAAAACTCCAGAAGGAACTTGGCTGGGAGCCGTCACTTCAGTTCGAGGAAGGCATTGAAATAACCGTAAAGTGGTATCTTGAGCACCAGGACTGGCTGGACAATGTCACTTCGGGTGATTATCAGAAGTACTACGAAAACATGTACGGGGAGTAATTCATTCTCCCAGAGAGGCCTTGTACCAGTCGAACAGCATCTTCACTCCATCTTCGATTTCGACCTTGTGGGTCCAGCCGAGGCTGTGGAGTTTAGTCACGTCGATAAGCTTGCGCGGCGTTCCGTCCGGCTTGGACGAGTCGAACACGACCTCACCGCCAAAGCCCACAGCTTTCACCACAAGTTCGCTCAACTCTCGGATAGTCAGTTCTTTACCAGTACCGACATTGATATGGCAATTGCGGATTTCACCCAGTGACGGGATTGCTCCGCCGCGGCCTTCGCTGTTGTTGCGATCCACTTTTCCGTCAGTCCTGGCCCCGTAGAACACGGAAGAATATTTGTCAATGCCGATGATGTCGCTGAAATTGACATTGAGAAGTACGTGCACGCTCGCATCTGCCATATCTTCGCTCCAGAGGAATTCGCGGAGCGGCTTTCCTGTGCCCCAGAGAACGACCTTATTATCATTGACCCCATAAAACTCAAGGGCCTTAAGGATGCGCTCCCGGCTGTTGTTTCCATCGACGTTGCCCTCGCCGATAATCGCGCGAAGCTTGTCCGTAGGATTGATCGGGCGCTTGTCCATGTCGGTTTCTATGGCACGCCAGTCTCCCTCGTGAATCAGCTTGGAGAGATAGATTTTTCGCATCATGGCCGGCATGACGTGGCTGTTCTCCAGATGGAAATTGTCATTCGGTCCATACAGGTTCGTAGGCATGACTGCAATATAGTTCGTACCGTACTGGAGATTGTAGCTTTCGCACATTTTCAGCCCGGCAATCTTCGCTATCGCATATTCCTCGTTGGTGTATTCCAGAGGCGAGGTCAGAAGGGCGTCTTCTTTCATCGGCTGGGGAGCATCTTTCGGATAAATGCAGGTAGAGCCGAGGAAGAGCAGTTTTTTCACTCCATGACTGTAAGCATTGCCGATTACGTTGCACTGCATCTTCATGTTCTGCATGATGAAGTCGGCCCGATAGAGAGAATTGGCCATGATGCCTCCCACGAAAGCGGCCGCAAGTACCACAGCGTCAGGACGTTCCTCATCAAAGAACTTCTGGACGGCATATTGGTCCGTGAGGTCAAGTTCCTGATGCGTGCGTCCCACGAGATTGGTATATCCGCGCTTCTGGAGATTGTTCCATATCGCCGAGCCCACCAATCCGCGATGGCCGGCAACGTAAATTTTGCTATTCTTGTCCAGCATTGTCAATGTCTTTTAGGTGTCCTGCGATCACTCCCCTTCCTGCATCTTTTTCATCCTGCCGATGCAATGGCGCAATGATTCTGTCCAATGCGGAATTTCGAGGTCGAAAGTGGTCTTTATCAATGTCTTGTCAAGCACCGAATAGTGTGGTCTTGCAGCTACGGTCGGAAAATCCACGCTCAGGCAAGGCTTCAGTCTGCAGACATTTCCGCACAGGCGCCCGACCTCGTAGGCAAGGTCAAAACGGGAGCAGAGCCCCTCACCCGAATAATTGTAAATGCCGGAACAAATGTCCGTCTTCCCCGAATGGATTATGTCAATGATAGCCTGCGCGAGGTCGCGCGCATATGTCGGAGTGCCGATTTCATCAATGACGACGTTCAGTTCATCCTTCTCGGCAGTGAGACGCTTCATGGTTTTTACAAAGTTCCTTCCGTAAGGTGAGTACAGCCATGATGTCCTCAGTATCACATGGTCGCATCCGGAATCGAGGATGGCCCTCTCCCCTGCCAGTTTGGTCAGGCCATATACGCCCAGAGGACTGGTGCCGTCAAGTTCCGTATATGGTTTGGATGATTCACCGCCGAAAACGTAGTCGGTGGAGATATGTATCAATGTTATTCCGAATTCCCTTGCCGCTTCCGCGAGATTATCTACGGCGATATGGTTCTGAAGGTCAGCTTCTTCGAAGTTTCCCTCCGCTTTCTCTACGTCGGTGTATGCTGCACAATTGACGATAGTGTCAATGGCATTGACCTCTATCATTTCCCGCACTGCGTCGAGGTCGGTGATGTCGAGGGTTTCCGTTTCCATGTAAGGCAACTCATGACGTGCCGTGAAAAGGAAACAGTCGTCGGCACTGACAATGCGACTGCATGTATTGTCGTGTTCTCTGCCAGGTACGATGTCACGCCCCAAGGCCAGATTTCTGATTTCCATTCCAAGCTGTCCGTTGGAACCAGTAACTAAGATATTGTGTCTCATTGGTTTAAAGACATTTGAGCGTCTTCCTCCCGTCAGATGCAGAGTCAGAACATTATTCTATCCGCGGAAATCGGCATTGATTTCCTGATTTATCCTGCAAAAATAACATCAAGTTGAATATAATGCATAGTTTTCGGGGAATTTTGTACAAAGATTTTGTTTTCGGAGAAATTATTCCTAAATTTGCAGTCCTTTTGGCGCATAGTGCGCTGAAAGAATATTTTAAACTTTATTAATTATGTTGAAACAGTACGAGACCGTTTTCATTGCAACTCCCGTTTTGTCTGAGGCTCAGATGAAGGAAGCGGTTGCCAAGTACGTTGACTTCATCGCCAAGAACGGCGGCGAGGTAGTGTACGAAGAGGACTGGGGACTTAAGCCGCTTGCTTATGCCATCCAGCACAAGACTTCAGGATTCTATCACCTTATCGAATTCAAGGCTAATCCTGAGTTCATCGCAAAACTCGAGACACAGTATCACCGTGACGAGAGAATCATCAGGTATCTTACAGTAGCTCTTGACAAGGATGCCGCTGCTTACGCAGAGAAGAGAAGAGCAAACAAGCAGGCTAAGGCTGCTGCACAGGCTGCTGAGGCTGCAAAATAATAAGGAGGACAGAATATGGCACAGACAAACAATGCACAGCAGAATAACGAGATCCGTTATCTGAACCCTCCTACAGTTGAGGTTAGAAAGAAAAAATACTGCCGTTTCAAGAGAGCAGGTATCAAGTATGTAGATTACAAGGACGCTGAGTTCCTTAAGAAATTCCTGAACGAGCAGGGTAAGATTCTCCCTCGCCGTATCACCGGAACATCTCTCAAATTCCAGAGAAAAGTCGCTCAGGCAGTGAAGAGAGCCCGTTCACTCGCGCTTCTCCCGTATGTAACAGACCTTCTTAAATAATCAGGAGACAGGAATATGGAAATCATTTTGAAGAAAGAAGTGGCTAATCTCGGTCACGCAGATGATATCGTTAAGGTTAAAGCAGGTTACGCTCTTAACTATCTTATTCCTCAGGGATATGCAATCCTCGCTACTGAGTCTGCAAAGAAACAGCACGCAGAGACTGTACGTCAGAGAGCTCACAAGGAGGCTAAACTCGTTGCTGATGCTGAGGCTCTTGCAGCCAAGATCGCAGCAGTTTCAGTTAAGGTTTCTGCAAAGGTCAGCGAGAACGGCAAGATCTATGGTTCAGTTACAACCGCTCAGCTTGCTGAGGCACTCGTAGCTGCAGGTGTAGAGGTTGACAAGAAGGATATCACAATCCTTTCATCTGTCAAGGAACTTGGCGAGTATGAGGCTGAGGTTAAGTGCTACAAGAGTGTAAAGGGCACTTTCAAATTCGAAGTTGTTGCTGAATAATTTTCAGTAATACATATTTTAGACAAGCCGACTGGTATTTCCAGCCGGCTTGTTTTTGTTGTATAGTCCCTCAGGCGATACGCGTATTTTTCGGACAAGTAAGCAAAAAAATACGTATATTTGGAGTAGTGAAGAGATTGTCCAGTCCTTTGTTTTAACGGACGACTCAGTTTGGCCAGAGATGGCAAGCCCTCACACGGGTAATAACGATTACTAAGCAAAACTGGGGTAATAAAATCATTTTTTTTGTCAAAAGACTTAAAAGGTTACAAAAAATGTCGATTTTATTAGTTTTGTTAAAAAAAATGTAATAACTTAATCCCAAAATTAAGCCTTACATCCGATGGATAACAAGACACAACCAACAGACACCCTTCAGAAAGGGAACATTCTTATCATAAACACGGGTTCCACCACCACGAAACTCGGATACTTTTCCGACGGAGTCCGCGTCTTCGACACCAAACTGGAGCACACCGCTGAGGATGTTGCCAAATATCCTTCCGTAATGGACCAGTCAGACATGCGTCATCAGGCAATCAAGGATTTCATGGCATCAAAAGGCATTCCTCTTGAAGATGTAGATATCGTGATGGCCAGAGGTGGTCTCATTACCCCAGTAATTACAGGAGTCTATAACGTAAACCAGGACATGCGTGATGTCCTCCAGAGTTGCCGCGACGGAAACCATGCGTGCAACCTGAGTGCCATCCTGGCCGACGATGTTGCCAAAGAAATTAACGAAATCAGAGATGAAAAGCATCTCACTCCACGCTTCGGCAAATGCGTTGCATATATCGCTGACCCTCCTATGGCAGACGAAATGCTGCCTGAGTGCAGAATGGGAGGCATTCCGGAATTCACAAGAAAGACTCTTTTCCACGCCCTGAACTCCAGAGCCATCGTCAGAAGATATCTCCGTGAGCATGGACGCAAGACGAATGATGCGACTCTCATAGTAGCCCACATGGGCGGAGGAGCCACCATCTCTCTCCACAGGAACGGCAGAGTAATCGACACCAACCACGGTCTGGGAGGTGACGGTCCTATCACTCCGGAAAGAGCGGGCTGCTGTCCTCCTTTCGAACTGATTGACATGTGCTTCAGCGGCAAATACACCAAGGAAGAGATCCAGAAGAAACTTATCGGACGCGGTGGTGCCGTCGCATACTTCGGAACAAACAGCATGATAGATGTCGAGAAGATGGCCGCATCCGGAAATGAACTCGCCCAGACCTTCCTGAAGGCATACGTCCTGAACATCTGCAAGTATATCGCTGCCATGGCGGCAACTGCTGACGGCAAGGTGGACGCAATCCTTCTCACCGGAGGTATCGCCCACAGCAAGATGCTCATGGACGCGATTACTGCCAAAGTGAAGTTCATCGCACCGGTAGAGGTTTACCCTGGAGAGGATGAGATCAACAGTCTCGCCGAGAACGGATACATCATCCTTTCCGGACAGACCAAGATCCATACATATAACAAGGACAGAATCATTGAGGATTAAACAATACACTTTTTTATAATGAAAAATATCGATTGGAGCCAGCTGTCTTTCAGCTACACTCAGACAAAAGCATTGGTATATAGCCGATGCATTGACGGAAAATGGGAATCGCCTGTCGTGACAGAGGATTTCAACATTACTTTCAATTGCTTTGCGGGAATCTTCCACTATGCCCCTTCATGCTTTGAGGGACTTAAGGCGTTCCGTGGTGTTGACGGCAAAATCAGACTTTTCCGTCCGGACCGCAATGCCAAGAGAATGGCATCCAGCGCTACATATCTCGACATGCCGTACCCGTCAGAGGAATTGTTCATCGAAATGTGCGTACGCTGTATAAAAGAGAACATCGAATATCTTCCTCCATATGAGGTTACAGGTGCATCCCTCTACCTCCGTCCTGTACTCTTCGGTATCAACCCGCAGCTGGGCATCAAATCATCAAAGGACGTAATGTTCGCTGTAATGTGTTCACCTGTAGGTACTTATTCTGGAGCCAAGAGCCTTTCTCCAGGAACTGCTGTCATTTCCAGAAACTATGACCGTGCCGCTACACATGGTTCAGGATGCTACAAGCTCGGCGGAAACTATGCACAGTCACTGCACGCATACAACCTCGCACACAACTCCGGATACCGTGAGCTCCTGTTCCTCGACACAGCTACAAAGACAACCATCGAGGAGTTCGGTTCTTCAAACTTCTTCGGTATCAAGGGCAACACATATGTAACCCCACGTTCAGGAAGCGTTCTTCCTTCAATCACCAACATGAGCCTCCGTACAGTGGCTGCCGACATGGGCATGGATGTGGAAATCCGTCCTATCAAGGTAGAAGAGCTTGCTGAATTCGATGAGGTGAACTCATGCGGTACAGCTGTTGTGATCACCCCGATCTGCAGCATTGACGACAAACCTGCACTCGAGTGCCAGGATATTTCACGTCGCTACAGATTCCCTTCAGGTGACAAATGCGGCGTTACCAGCGAGAAACTCTACAACCACATCATCGGCATCCAGAAGGGTCTTGAGGAAGACACACACAACTGGTGTATGTTTATCGACTAAGCGATGCTTGAATTAGACTCAATAGAAAAAATTCTTGTAGAAGACGGGACTGACGAGGCAATCCGTCTGCTTGAAGAGTATATCACCTCTTCTCCGGAACCATCCGACCGCGCCTATTATCTTCTGGGCAATGCCCACAGGAAGAAGGGCGACTGGCAGTTGGCTATAAACAACTATCTGGAGGCCATGGCGATAAATCCTGAAAGCCCGGCGGCTAACGCGTATGCGATAGCGAACGAAATTCTGGATTTCTACAACAAGGATATGTACAATCAATAAACAAAAAGGTATTATGGCTAAAATGAAAGGAGCGACCATAGTCGATACCGAGAGATGCAAAGGATGTAATCTCTGCGTTGTCGCCTGTCCGCTCAAGGTCCTTGCTCTGACGACCAAGGAAGTGAACCGTAAGGGCTACAATTTCGCCCACGAGGTTCTTGCTGACACCTGCACGGGCTGCGCGTCCTGCGCCACTGTCTGCCCGGACGGGTGCATAACCGTTTACCGTCTTAAAACAGTCTAAGCTATGGCAGATCAGGAAATCACATTGATGAAAGGCAATGAGGCCATTGCCCACGCAGCGATCCGTTGTGGTTGCGACGGCTATTTCGGCTATCCGATTACCCCGCAGTCTGAAGTCCTCGAGACTTTGGCTGTAGAGAAACCTTGGGAAACTACCGGAATGGTTGTTCTCCAGGCTGAAAGTGAGGTTTCATCTATCAACATGGTCTATGGTGGAGCCTGCACCGGCAAGAGGGTTATGACTTCTTCTTCCAGCCCAGGCATCAGCTTGATGCAGGAAGGTCTTTCCTACATGGCAGGAGCTGAACTTCCGGCTCTCATCGTGGATGTAATGCGTGGAGGTCCGGGACTCGGAACCATCCAGCCTAGCCAGGCTGACTATTTTCAGGCATGCAAAGGTGGTGGACACGGAGACTATCATCTCATCGTTCTCGCACCTGCATCAGTTCAGGAAATGGCAGATTTCGTTGACCTCGGATTCGAGTTGGCTTTCCGCTATCGCAACCCTGCGATGATTCTCGCTGACGGTGCCATCGGACAGATGATGGAGAAAGTGGTACTTCCTCCGTTCAAGCCTCGCCGCACAGAAGAGGAAATCAGGAAGGAGTGTCCTTGGGCTACGACCGGACGTTTCGGCGGCAGAAAGCCTAATATCATCACCTCTCTTGAGCTCCGTTCTGAGGAAATGGAAATCATCAACCTCCGCATCCAGGAGAAATACAAGAAAATCGAGGAGAGCGAGGTGCGCTTCGAGGAATATATGCTTGACGATGCAGAGTATGCAATCGTAGCATTCGGTTCCGCAGCACGTATCGCAAAGAAGAGTATCGAGATCGCACGTTCACAGGGCATCAAGGTCGGACTCCTCCGCCCTATTACCCTCTGGCCTTTCCCTACCAAGGAAGTACAGAAGCTTGGCGAAAAGATGAAAGGCATCCTTTCACTTGAGATCAATGCCGGACAGATGGTAGAGGATATCCGTCTCGCTGTAGCCGGACGCGTACCGGTTCAGCATTTCGGCCGTCTGGGCGGAATCATTCCTGACCCTGACGAGGTTGTGGATGCAATCAAACGTCTTTTCTAATTTCTAAAGACCATGACAAGAGAAGAAATAATCGAGCAAGGACAGGTTGTCTATAAGAAACCTACCTTATTGAATGACACTCCGATGCATTACTGCCCTGGTTGCAGCCACGGAGTTGTGCACAAAATAGTCTCAGAGGTAATCGAGGAGATGGGAATGACTGACAAAACCATCGCAATCTCTCCTGTAGGCTGTGCAGTGTTCGCTTACAAATATATTGATGTGGACTGGGAAGAGGCTGCTCACGGTAGAGCGCCTGCACTTGCCAGTGCTACAAAACGCCTCTGGCCTGACAGACTCGTGTTCACATATCAGGGTGATGGTGACCTCGCCTGCATCGGTACTGCCGAGACAATCCACGCTCTCAACAGAGGTGAGAATATCACAATCATCTTCATCAACAACGCTATCTACGGTATGACCGGCGGTCAGATGGCTCCTACTACCCTCCTCGGTATGAAGACGGCTACCTGCCCTTATGGTAGAGAGGTTTCACTTCACGGTTATCCTCTGAAGATTACCGAGCTTGCTGCAAACCTCGAAGGTACATGCTACGTTACACGTCAGTCCGTTCACAACGTTGCGTCCATCAACCGTACCAAGAAGGCTATCAGAAAGGCGTTCGAGTATTCTATGCAGGGCAAGGGTTCAAATCTCGTAGAGGTTGTATCTACCTGTAACTCAGGTTGGAAGATGAGTCCTGAGAAGGCCAACAAGTGGATGGAGGAGAACATGTTCCCATTCTACCAGCTCGGTGACCTCAAGGATAAAGGTGTTGAACTCTAAATCGACAAGGCTATGACAGATGAGATAATAATCGCAGGATTCGGAGGACAGGGTGTCCTTTCGATGGGTAAGATTCTGGCTTATGCCGGTCTGATGGAGAACAAGGAAGTTACATGGATGCCGGCTTATGGTCCGGAGCAGCGTGGCGGTACTGCCAATGTTACTGTCATCGTAAGTGATGATCCTGTTTCCTCTCCTATTCTTTCAAGTTTTGACATCGCCATCGTGCTGAACCAGCCATCACTCGAAAAATTCGAGCCAAAGGTAAAGCCGGGCGGAATCATCATCTACGACGGATACGGCATTTCTGAGCCTCCTACAAGAAAGGATATCAAGGTTTACAGAATCGATGCTATGGATGCTGCCGCAGAGATGAACCTTATCAAGACCTTCAACATGATCGTACTCGGCGGTCTCCTCAAGATCCGTCCTGTAGTCAAGATCGAGAGCGTTCTTGCTGCACTCCGCAAGACTCTCCCTGCACGTCACCACAACCTCATTCCTCAGAATGAGGAGGCTATCCGCAAGGGAATGGAAATCATCAAGGAAGTTCAGTAACCATTTACGTTCATATGTTTACGGAGCCCGTCTCGTCCTGGACAATGTCCTCGAAGAGACTGGCTTCTTTTGTATGTGGATGTCTGTAACTACCCCGACTAAAGTCAATGATGTACGTCTCATACATAGTTCATATCTCCAACTGCGGAGACGCTTACGTGTTTTTCGACCCTCTTGACAGCTGTAAATCCGTGTTATCACCTAATAGTCAACCACTTGCGCCACACAATGGATGTCAAGAGGTGGTTTCGAAAGGGGGTCTTGACAGGTTCGCCAGACCGGCTTAGCCCAGTATAACATTGACAGTCAGCACCTTAGAAGCAAAAATTAAGAATCATCAGCTGTCAAGAGGGTCGAAAACGCTGAATGCACGTCAATACGTATCTGGGAAGATATCTCTTTGTCAGGGTGTTGAAAAATAACAGAAGGCCACATACCACGTGACAGTGCTTACAAAACGAAAGAAAACCATATCTAGGAAATATTTTTGTTAATAAAAACACGTCATAATGTTGCAGATTATCATAGAATAATTAAATTTGTAATCGTGGGATGGAGATTGTGCCGGCGGAATGTCGTGAAAGACATTGACTTAAACAACATTTGAATATTAAATTACTTATATCAACCTTTCGTATTATGAAAAAACATCTTTTAGCCGCATTGAGCATACTGGCGTTGGCGGCTGCAGGTTGCAAGGAGGAAACTAAGAACTATCCTCCGGCGACTGTCGAGATACAGAACATCGTGCCACAGGATGTTTCTGTGCAGTTCGAACTGGCGCACACCAATGCGGTGTCTGTCGGATACCGTATTGAAGACGCGGACAATGCCGGGAAGAAAGAGTTCACTGTCATCGGGACATCTGACCTCAAGACAATCGTGTGCGAAGGCTTGACACAGGAAACTGATTATCAGATAACAGCAGTCGCTTACAATGAGAATGGTGATGTCTCCAAAGAAGACAAGAAGACATTCAGAACGGAAAGGACTCCGGCAGCACCAGCCAGCGCTGAGATCAAGATAAACGATATAACGTATAGTTCAGTAACATTCACTATTACGGTTAAAGACGCCGTCTCATATTCTTTCGGCGTGTCCGCTGCAGGTTCCGAGCCTGAAATGATAGATGTCGTACCGGACAATCCCTCAATGAACTTCACCGTCAAGGATTTGACAGCGGAAACAGACTACAGGATTTCCGTCATCGCATACAATGCGGATAACGTTGCTGCCGAGACAGTTGAAAAGGACTTCAGGACAGGCGTGTTCGTGCCTTTCGGCGAAATAACATCAGTAGCGACCGCCCACGGAATTTTCATAAAGACCAATGTCAACACACAGAAATACCCGACATACTTCCTGCAGATTTTCGACCCGGAGCAGACTTATGTCAATGAAGAGTCCGTACAGTTCAAGGTAGATTCCAAGAAGCAGTTTGTCTATTACCTCCAGACGGCAATCCTGAATCCTGATATCAGAAGGAATTCTTTCCAGGAATGGAACAAGACAAGGCTTTCAAGCAAGTCAGACAGGATTCTCCTCTACGCCGTTCCGGTAATCCAGAACGGAGCGAACTATATTTGCGACGACTACGGCACCATAGTGGAGCATGTACTTGAGATTCCTGAGAAAGACATCATCGGACAGTCTGATGCAGCCATTCTTCTGGGCGAGCCGGACATAAATGAGGACATACTGACAGTCAAACTCACCAAGCAGGGAGAACCTGTGGCATACTGCACCGGAGTAGCATTGAAATCAGAAGTCGATGCAGCAGGAGGAATTGCGACATATGCCCAGCAGGAACTGGATGCCAAGAAACTGGACTACAGCATCACATCCATAACGAACTTCAAGGAAGAGATGGAAGTTCGCAACCTTGCATTGAACACGGACTATGTGCTCTTCTCGTTTGCATACGACGTGAACGGCAAAATCGGCAGTGTCCAGTCCAAGGAGTTCAGCACAAGCAGTCAGTTCGAGTACATGAACAACATTTCAGTTGACGTCGCACTCAAGGAGGTAGCCTTCACCTCTGCCGTTTTCACTGTCAAGAGAACAAACTTCAGGAACGGCAAGTACAACTTCGTCACAATGAAGGACTTCGCAGAAAAATACGACAGCAACATTGACAATTACGTGATGCAGGAACTCATAGGACAACAGAGCAGCTATCCGATTTCACTCTACAGCGACAATGACATCAAGGGATCCAGGCTACAGTACAATACGGACTATATCCTGATTGTTCTTCCGGAGTCCGACCAGAAAGACGGATATGGAAAACCGGCAACAGTACGCTTCCACACAAAAGCATACGAGAAGACCAGCGACGTAACTCTGTCATTGACAATCAATAAGGTGGAATCCTACTATGGATCCTCATTCGCAAGTATCACCGTAACCCCGTCCGGGGACTGCGCCGGATATTACATGTATCTCATGGAAAAGTCAGTATTCGATGCGGTGACGAACTTGGGCGAGACCGTCTGCAAGATGCCGACCATCAAATACCGCAGCAGTTCCGAGGAACAGACATTCAACTCGGAATATTTCTTCAACCCGTCATATCTGGTACTCATTCCGGTAGATAAGGAAGGCAGATTCGGAGCCCCCGTACATTCAGAATTATTAAGTAATCCTTAAAAAATAACTTGGTAATCTTTGCTCGTCTTTTCGGTCTATATTCCTGTCTCATCAGTCGTGTACGTCCAGTACACTCCATCTTCGAAAAGAAATCTATCCTCGAAAATCCTTCTCAAATCTTTACCAACTTATTTTTTCATGCTTACTACAAGAAACAAAATAATATATGAAATCAATATTCAATCACTGGTACGCTGCACTGCCGGCTATTTTGCTGACGATAGCGTCTTGCTCAGACAACCACAAAAAAGACGACCCGAACAAAAAAGAGGAACCTGACGTGCCTGAGGTTCCAGTCCCGTCAGGACCAACTGTAGAAATCTCTGATGTGACAGCTGAGGCCAATACCGTTACCTTCACCATCACGCCGAAGGATGTCGCATTCTATTCATACTGCATCAAGTCAGAAGCCATGACTTCCGATCCGGTAGTCTGTGATCCTGCCGAGAAGAAGACATTCAACTACAACAGGCTGGCTCCTGATACCGACTACATTCTGATTGCCCAAGGCTACAACGATGATGAAGTCGAGATAGCCAAGCAGGAAGTTCCGTTCAAGACCAAGGCTTCCGAAGAACCTACATTGGAGATACCTCATGGAGAGACACCTTTCATTGAATACGGAGGCAGAAAAGTCGAGGCAAAATCCGTAATCTATTACGAAGAAAATGACCTCCTTTGGCTGTTCGTTTCCCCTAAAGAAGGGTTCGACAACCACATTGACCTCCTCTATGGAAACAACGGTAAAAACGACTATATATCATTGAGTTTCACCCGTGACCAGCTCAACAAGAGCATTGATATGAAGAGCGCTTCCGAGCGTTATCTCCTGTTCAATTCAATACTGTCGGAACTGTATCCGAAGCCCGCAGTGCCGATGATCAGCATTGATTATCACCAGAATATAACCGCGGGTGCTTTCAATGTTACCAGAAACAAAGAAAAGATCGAAGGTTATATAGAGTTCACCGAAGCAGAGACAGGCAAGAAGTGCAGAATCTATGCGACCTGCATTTATGATGAAGAAGCCGCAACAAGGGTCACTTTCATGACAAAGGACGGCAAGAAGGAAGGCATCGGAAGCGGATTCTACAGACTTCCAGATGACACCCACAGCGAAGTATTCCTGTCTCCTGGTGCAGTTCCTATGGGAGACCTCATCACCGAAGTAGACAAATACTATATAAGGATACGTTTCGCCGATGCTATCGCCAATGAAAAGAAGTTTGTCAATCTTGCTGACATCACCGGTGATTTCGAGTTCGAATATACAGATGCCGCATCCGGAAAACATTTTTCGATAAGCAATGGCAAGCTGAACGGGGGCACAGGAAAGGTGATAATTTACAAATATGCCCTCCAGGGAGATTACCGCATAGAGTACGACATCACAGCAGACGGAATCCATCTGGAAGGCTATGCGGACCATTCATTCAACTTCTATTCATACTACTCTTCGAACCAATACCAGGAGGGCAGTTATAAGCCTGTAGATATCAAGTCAGTTATCATTGACGAAAGCAATCCTGATTATTATCAGATCTGGCTGCTGCCGGCAGAAGGTGTGACGACTTTGGAAGAGGCCGCTGCTGTGAATGGTTCAGTCAAGGTCGTAGTATCGCCATTGTCACTGAATGCCAGGACACGTTACTTCCACGATGAAAAGTCTGCAGGAAGAGACATGTCCATCACTTACAGGGGACAGGAGTTCAGCAACAGTGACACCAGCTACAAGGGATATGTACGCGGTGCCATGCTCGGAAAGAAGATTGCATTGGAATTCGGCGAGGAGAAGATCGGTCTGGAAGGCTACTATGCCGGCGAGTATGTAGAAATCAAATAGTTTTGAGCAACCGCTACAAGTTTAGAAAGTACGCAACTTGAGCACCTGCCACGTATGGCGGTTCCGGAAACGGAGCCGCCTTTTTGCGTATATACACCAGCAAACTGACACGGAAGAATGACCTAGTCCAACTCCGCTTCCCGCAGTCGCCAGACACGTGGCGTCAGGCCCGTATGCTGGCGGAAATATCTTGTGAAAAATGAGGCATCACAAAAATTATAGTCCCAGGCAAGCTGCTTGAGAGACTTGTCCGTCCCCGAGAGTTCCTGCTTGAGTTTCAAGACGACATAATGGTCAACAAGAGTCTTGGCGCTGTGGCCGGTAATGCCTTTCGTGATGATATTCAGGTACTTGGGCGAAATGTTCAGCTGCCCGGCATACCAGTTCACATCACGGTACCGCCTGAAATTCATCTCGATAAGTTTCATGAAAGAATTGAACAGGTCCCGTTTTCGTCTGGAGGAGGAAGACGGCTGGACCATATCCGGAAAACGCGAGATATAGTCATGAAAACCTATGAAAAATGCCTTGAGCTGGTAAAGGACCAGTTTGTCCAGACACTTGCACGTACTCTGTCGAAAATACAGGCCAAGCAACATGAACATTGACTTTACAATATCAGAAACCACTTGAGAATCAGTACGGCATCTATCTTCGCGCAACTTTTCATAAATACTATGTTCGATATCCAGACTGGCCTCCCGAAGGATGTTCGGACTGAACACCAGCATATCGACAGTAAAATCAGAGGACTTGCCGGCGACCGATACGACATCGCCGGGGAAAATAGTAATGACCCCGCCATACGGCAGAGACCAGGCGTGATAATTCACATTGACAATCGCACTGCCGCAGCGGCACAGTATAATCATGCCGTTTTCAGACAGCATGTCACCATTCCCCTGCATGACAGAATCACGACCTGAAGCCGCATCATGACGAAATCCTTCCATTATATCAGAAACACCTTCAATCAGCGCAGCAGTCTTTTCTCCACCAATAACATTATCCATCTCATTCCTTTTTATACCGCAAATATCGGTAAAAATGTTTCAAATAGCCACAATATTTCCGATTTATCCCATTATTGTATCTATTTGTCCAATGCCTTTCTGACCAGACAGCGATACCTTTGCAGTCGAAAAACCAAAGAGAAATGACAATGAAAATGAGAACAATGGCGACAGAATCAGCTGTCGCAGTTTTTTTGTCAATGCTACTGACCGCAAGCCCGCAAGCACTTGCAGGCAGCATTGACAATAATCCTCAACGGCAGGAACCGGCAGGAGCGACCTCCGACACACTGCGACTGACATTGACAGATGTATTTACAAGGATTGAAAATGAAAACCAGACCATGTCCATGCTCCGTACCGCACAAGAGGCCGCCGAAGAAGGAATAAAGTCTGCCAAAAACGCGAGATATCCGGAAATCAATGCCGAACTGAATGTCAGTTACATAGGCGACTGTTTCCTGACTGACAGAAACTTTTCTAACTATACAAAGGCCCCGTCACCCCATTTCGGAAACGGATTCACGCTCGAAGCGCAGCAGGTTGTCTATGCCGGAGGTGCTGTCAATGCTGCAGTAAAAATGGCAGAACATGAGGGACACATGTCTGAAGCGGTAATCAGCAAAAGCCGTCAAGGACTGCGGCTTATGGCCGCAGGAGAGTATCTGGACCTGTTCAGGACAGACAACAGCATAAAGGTCTATAAGGAAAATATAGCATTGACGACCAAACTGATAGAGGAAATCAATGCCAGAAGGGAGCAGGGACTTGCACTGGCTGCAGACGTTACCAGATACGAACTCAGACTGGAGATGCTGAAGCTTGATCTGGTCCGACTCCAGAACACGAGAGAGATCATGAATTACCGTCTGGTCAATTCACTCGGTCTGCCTGAAGGGACTGTCATTTCATCGATACTTGGAGATGACGAAGATATGCGAGACAGGAGCCGTCAGAATTGGCAGGAAATTGCAGCAGATGCTTCGCCTGAAATGAAAGTTTCCGGAATCAAGGCCGACATGGCATTGACAAGACAGAAACTTGTGCGAAGCGAGAGGCTTCCGAAGATAGCCGTCGTGGCATACGAGAATTTCAACGGGCCGATCACCTTCGAGATTCCTCCCATTGACAAGAACCTCAACATCTGGTATGTCGGACTCGGAATACGGTACAATTTCAGTTCACTGTACAAATCCGGCCACAAAATGAAGCAGGCTGCAATCGAAGTCAGACAGGCGGAGCAGTCCAGAAGCGTAGCCGAAGAAAACCTCAGGAACGATGTCCAGAAGGCGTATGCAGACTATATGCAGTCTTATGTGGAGCTGGAGACCAGTGAAAAGAGTCTTCAGCTGGCAAATGAAAACTACGAGCGCATTCGCGACAGATATATGGAGCAGCTCGTGCTCGTGACGGATATGCTGGACGCATTCAACATGAAGCTCGACGCGGAACTCGGAGTCTCTGCCGCAAATGCCGGAATCCAGTATCGCCTCTGCTGCCTCAGATACGCGGCCGGAATCTTATAAGTCAATGATAATTAACATGTTAAAAAAACATACAACCATGATTAGCAAGAAAACAATCAAAAGAATATACAATGTAGTGATAATCCTTCTGCTACTCTGCGGAATCGGATACGTTTGCTCACGCTTCATCCATCTGGGAAATGTGGAATATACAGATGACGCAAGAGTCGAGCGCCATATCTCCCCTGTCAATACCAGGATACAGGGATTCATCAGCGAAATCCGGTTCGAGGAGTATCAGCATGTCAGAAAAGGAGACACCCTCGTTGTCATTGACAATACTGAATATCTTTACATGCTCGCGCAGGCGCAGGCTGATCTTGCTCGCGCAACTTCGGGAAAATCGGCGGACGCGGCCAGCATAAGGACAACAGAGAGCAATGTGACCGTAGCTGAAGCCGGCATGGAAGAGGCAAAGGCCAACCTCAAGAATGCAAAGGACGATTATGAAAGGTATAAGGCTCTGCTTGCCAAGGATGCAGTAACCAGACAGCAGTTCGATGCCGTAGAGACCAGATATAAGGCAGCACAGGCGCGATATGACCAGGTCAGCCGCCAGCGCAAGTCCACGGAACTCGTAGGACATGAACTGACCGGTCGTCTGGGACAGAGTGAGGCCAATGTCAATCTGGCCGAAGCTGCGCTCGAACTCGCCAAACTCCGTCTTTCATATACCATAATCACAGCACCTTGCGACGGATATGTGGGACGCAAAGATATCCACGTCGGACAGTTGGTCCAGCCAGGACAGTTGCTGGTAAAAGTCGCGGATGACGCAAATGTCTGGATTATGGCTGATTACAGGGAGACTCAGCTCAAGCACATCGCTGTGGGCTCGGAAGTCAAGATTTCAGCAGACGCCCTGCCTGACACCGAGTTCACAGGACATGTGGAATCCATCGCATCTGCAACTGGAACAGCATGGATGGGAGCGCCCGTCAATAATGCCACGGGTAATTTCGTGAAGGTAGAGCAGAGGGTTCCCGTAAGAATAAGGATTGACGGCAAACCGGAGGAACTTGCTGCTCTGAAGGCCGGGCTCAATGTGGAAACTGAAGTGAAGTATTGATATGCCAATGCCTCCTATGGTGTTCTCGATGCCGATGTATCGGGAATTTGTTCCGAAAAGTGTCCGTCCGTGGATTTATGTGTTTTTCGCGATAGTATTCCAGCTCAGCGGCGGAATCTATCTCGGGACACTGTCCAATATGATGGGCACTACATCCTTCATGCGTGAGGATGTACTGATGATAGGACTGTGCGGAGTCGTCGGCGTATGTATGCCGTTCCCGCTCCTGTTCAGATTCAAGTTCCGGTTCACCAACCGGCAGCTTCTTCTGGGCGCCGCACTGGGAATTGCCCTGTGCAACCTGCTGTGCATGCACGTGCAAAGTATCCCCGTCCTCTGCGTCATCTCTTTCATAGCAGGATTCCTGAAGCTTTGCGGCACATTCGAGTGCATGTCCAATATCCAGCTTTGGATGGCCCCGGGGCGCGATTTTTCCATATTCTTTCCGCTCCTTTATATGATAGTCATCGGCTGCATGAATATGTCGTCATGGGTAGCAAACCAATTGACATATCATTTTGGAAGCTGGATGATGATGCACTGGTTCATGATAGGACTGCTGCTAATTGTAGCATTGACAGTGTACATCCTGACGAGGAGTGTCCGCCTGATGCCGAAGGTACCGATGATCAGTGTCGATTGGCTCGGCTGCGTACTCTGGTCTTTGTTTCTGCTCGAAGGCATCTGGATTTTCACATACGGCGAATATTACAACTGGTTCGACAGCAATGTTTTCCGCACTGTCTGCGTGGCATGGCCGGTAACATTGGCAATATGCATCGCGAGAATGCGGAATATCCGTCATCCTTTCATTGACCCTGCCGCTTTCAAGTACAGGAATCTTTATCCGGTGCTCGGCCTCTTCCTCGTGCTCGAAGTCATGTGCGCGACTCCGAAATCGCTCCAGAACGCGTTCACTTCTGCAGTGCTGGGCTACGGGGCCATGACGACGGCCCGCTTTTCGGTCTGCGAGCTGGTCGGCACCCTGTTCGGATGCTCGTTTGTCCTCTGGTGGGTCAAGGTCGTGAAACTCAAATACACAAGCCTGCTGTCCGTCGGTTTCGCAGCGATTCTCATCTATCAGCTGATAATGTATTTCGGGCTTTCGCCTCATGTCAATGTTGAAATGTTCTATCTTCCGACGATGCTGCGGGCCTTCGGTTATGCGATTTTCTTTGCAGCTCTTACCATTTATCTGGAAGAGATCATGCCGTTCCAGCACTTTTTCATGGGACTGACCATATGCGGATTCATCCGCAACGGCCTCTTGGAAACGATAGCGTCCGCCGGATACGCACATGCGCTAAGGTATTATACTGCAGAGTATTCGACCCATTATTACGCATCGTCAATTCCACAGGGTCTGGACGCTGACGTCACCGGATACGTAGCCAAGATGGATGCTCTGGCACCTCTGATATCCAGTGTCAAGACCGTCTTCGGCTGGTCCTGCTTCATCGGAGCCGCCGTGCTTCTGGTCTTCCTGCTCTATGGTGTGGAGCCGGTCCGCAGGACGCTGAAGAAGATGCCGTCCTGGAAGTCAGTCGGAATGACGCTCAAGCGATCACTCGGAATCGCATAGCCCTGTAGCATAATCTGAAAACGAACAGGGCCGCGCAAAGGATCATTACCCTTAAGAAGTCCATTGGCAAGAAGAGCCAGGTCAGTAAGCTGCTGGAGAATCTCGTTCTTGGAAGCAAACTCCTCTATGTCAGCCTTATGAGCTGTATGGGCACTGTTGAAAAGCCAAAGGCTATCTCGCTGGGCTGACTGCATCGGAGCGATGTCACTGGAAGCTTACGACGGTCGCATCGAGCCTTTCTACGAGCTCACACACCCACATTGTCTTCGCCTGCACACGCGAGGCTATAGAGAGGAGCCTTTGAATACGCGTGACTCTGACGGAGGCAAGATTCCGACGCACATATTATATTTCCACATATTCTCTGTATATTTGCCGACTGGAAAAAACAGAACAAAATAGACATATATGATAGTAATGAAATTCGGCGGAACATCCGTAGCTGACAGCACGGCGATTTCGCGCACCATAGAAATCATTCGGAAGAAACTGACAGAACGTCCGATAGTCGTGGTATCTGCATTGTCCAAAGTGACAGACTTGCTCTACAAGATTTCGGACAAGGCGCGGGAACGCGACAAGAGCGGAGCGTATGAGCTTATGGCTCAGCTGCGTACACGGCATCTGACATTGGCGGAAGAACTTATCAACACCGACAGTTGCAACGCTTCTGAGCAGGACTGCGCGTCAATGCTGGAGGATGCGAAGGGCAGGATTAATACCATCTGCGACCGTCTGGAGCATTTCGTCGATGCGGTATGCGAACTGGGCGAGCTGTCCGACCGCAGCAAGGCTGTAATCATCGGAAACGGCGAATATCTCTCGTCGAACGTCATCTGTCTCGCGATGAACGCCAGAGGAATTCGCACGCACCTGATGGACTCCAGAAGGATGATAATCACTGACAATGTCTTCCTGAAAGGAGAGCCGAGGACGAAATTGACCACGGAGAAGGTCAATGCTGAGGTCAATGCAGAATACGTTGACTGCGAGGCTGTCATCACCCAAGGATTCGTATCGGAGACAGAAGACGGAGAGCCTACCGTCCTGGGAAGAGGAGGCTCTGACTACACGGCATCATTGATAGGAATGGCGGTAGGAGCCACCAGAATCGAGATATGGACGGATGTGGACGGCGTGAAGACGGCTGATCCGAGAAAGGTGGAGGGCACAAGGAGCCTGGAGCGGATTTCGTTCGAGGAGGCCGCCGAGATGGCTCATTTCGGGGCGAAGGTGCTGCATCCGATGACCATAGAGCCGGCGGTCAGGAAGAATATCCCGATCTATGTCCTGAACTCGATGAACCCTGACGGAAAGGGCACGGTAATTCTCCAGAACTCCAAGATAGACGACGGCGTGAAGTCTGTTTCCAGCAAGGAGAACATTCTGGTAATCAATATCTTCTCCACGAAAATGATCAATGCCGCCGGCTTCCTTATGAGCGTGTTTGAAATCTTCAGCAGGAACAATGTATCGGTAGACCTCATCAGTACTTCGGAGGCGAACATCTCCGTCACGGTGGACGCTTCCCAGGACATCGACAAGGTCATCGAGGAACTGTCGTCATTCGCCGAGGTCTATGTGGACCGCGACAAGGCACAAGTCTCCGTCATCGGAAAGAATCTGGACAATGTCACAGGCATTCTAGAGAAGACTTTCGCCCCTCTGAGAGACTACAAGATATATATGATCTCCCAGGGAGCCTCGTACGTGAACATCAGCTTCGTCGTGGACCGCTCGGCAATGGACACCGTGGTGTCGCTGCTTCACAAGAGCCTGTTCAGATAAGCTCGTCACATAGACATTATATCTGATGCGGGGTGCTGCTGCTGAAGCAGTTCCCGCATTTTTTTCATATACGGCTCAGTATGCTTGTAGAACATCTGCAGCCCGGCGCAGAGGGAATTGAGTCCCTCCTCTCCCGTCTTTGTCTTGGAAAAACGGTGCTTAGGACATTCGCCGTTGCAGAGATGCACCCATTCGCAGCGGCGACATTGAGACGGAAGAGAATTGCGCTTGGCGATGCCGAATGACACAGCCTTGTCTGACTGCATCATTGTCCTGAGGCTCGACGAGGATACGTTGCCCAGCAGATATTCCGGGTACACGAAATGGTCGCACGCATAGACATCTCCATTGTGCTCGACCACTGCATTGGAGCCGCCGTGCTTCTGGTCTTCCTGCTCTATGGTGTGGAGCCGGTCCGCAGGACACTGAAGAAGATGCCGTCCTGGAAGTCAGTCGGAATGACGCTCAAGCGGTCACTCGGAATCGCATAGACGTCAGTTCTGTAGCATAATCTGAAAACGAACAGGGCCGCGCAAAGGAAAATCACCCTTTGCGCGGCCCTGTTTCACTTATATGCTACCTTAAATCAGGCAGCCTATTTCAAATAAGAATCGCTTACGACCTTCTGGCTGCGGGCGATGAAATCGCTCAGAGCCTTGCCCTTGAGAAGACCATTGGCAAGAAGAGCCAGATCAGTAAGCTGCTGAAGGACTTCATTCTTGGAAGCGAACTCCTCGATTTCTGCCTTGTGGGCAGTGTGAGCGGCCTCTTTGGCCTCACGCACAGCAGACTTGGCATCCTCGGCAGCCTTCTTCTGCTCATCAGTGGCATCCTTGGCCTCGCCTGCCTTGATAACTTCAGGATCAGCCTCTGCGACAACTTCCTGCGGCTTAACCTCAGCCTTCTCCGCCTCAAGAATCTTGGCAATGACAGGATTCTCGGCATTGACAGTGATATTGTAGGAAGCAGGCATGTTGCCATAGAAATTCAGGCCTCCGCCCATGGCACTCATCTCACGATAACGGCGCATGAACTCATTCTGTGTAATGATGATCGGCTCGCCGGTCTCACCGAGATTGTCAGCCTGAACATAATATTCATACTCCTTAGGAAGGACAGCCTTGAACAAGTCAGAGATATCATTCTTCTCATTCTCAGAGAGTTCCAGTTTCTTCCTGTCCTCCTTAGGGATAAGATTGTCTATCGCGTCAGAGTCCACACGGCAGAATCTGCAATCCGTCAGCTTCTGCTCAAGGAGATTGACAAAGTGGGAATCGAGCTCGCAGTCCATGAGAAGCACGTCATAGCCCTTGTTCTTTGCACCCTCAATGAAAGAGTACTGGGATTCCACATCGGTAGCATAAAGGTAAACCACCTTCTTGTCCTTGTCGGTCTGCTCTGCCTCGATAGCCTTTCTGTACTCGTCGAAGCTGAAATACTTGCCGTCGGTATTCTTCAGAAGAGCGAACTTCATAGCCCTCTCGCAGAACTTCTCGTCTGACAACATGCCATACTCGATAAAGAGTTTGAGATTATCCCATTTCTCTTCCAGAGACTTCCTTTCAGTATTGAAAATCTCCTCAAGTCTGTCAGCAACCTTCTTGGTGATGTATCCTGAAATCTTCTTCACATTGGAATCACTCTGAAGGTAACTTCTTGAAACGTTCAGCGGAATATCCGGAGAATCGATTACACCATGAAGCAGTGTAAGGAAGTCAGGAACAATGTTATCCACATGGTCGGTAACGAACATCTGGTTGCAGTAAAGCTGGATCTTGTTCTTCTCGATAGCCATTCTCTCCTTGATCTTAGGGAAGTAGAGAATACCTGTCAGGTGGAACGGATAGTCCACATTCAGGTGGATGTAGAAAAGCGGATCCTCA
>OQVS01000321.1_pt1 | contig 31956 bp, 29 predicted proteins | sample 1691601 | NCBI WGS metagenome assembly OQVS01 (sample SAMN03418268, study PRJEB22391) | human gut metagenome | biome: human-gut; feature: organic feature; material: feces | host: Homo sapiens | place: Tanzania | collected 2013-01 | reverse complement strand
GCTACATTCTGCATAGTGGCAGGTGTCACCACAATCCCCTGATAATCCTTTGTCAGTAGCAAATTGCTACCGCCACCTATTATCAGATATTCATTAGCACCACGTAGCACTTCTGCCACCATCTGTGCCTCTTCATTAGAGGCATATTCTATGAATCTTTCGCACTTAGCATCTATGCCGAAAGTATTGTGCTCAAGGAGCGAGTAGTTATTGATGTCGCGCATATTGTTAGCAAGAGAATTCTGTTAATAACCATTTACCCGAACGTCTGCGGAATACCATTTCTATTTCTAAACCATTGGCAATGCCGCGCACCATAAACACCTTACGTGTAGATTCAGAATACTTCTGTCCGTAGATGATGTTGTATAGTGTGCCTGTAGGAATAAGTCCTGGTTTAAAGTCAGGCCATTGCTCAGGCATCATATTGCCTGTGATGCTCGAGAAGTCGTCATCAGGATCAGGTGTGGTGAATTTCACTTCCTCAGCCATGCTGTTTATCTGGAATAACGAGTCTCGCGAGAACTTCTCGTAGAATTTCAAGAAGCTTGCATTCATGTTTTGGAATATAGGCTTATATTCTATAGCCGTAAGCATCCACTCACCATTCTTACGGTCGAAAACAAACTGCTGCACAGTCTTTATCTTAAAGAATATCTTTTCTACCACCACATGTGATATCGTAGTGTCCTTCACCAATTTTATCTGTGCCTTGTTGTCAAAGATAAGAGTGTAATAGCCCTGTCGCATGAAGAAATGTTCCATCTTCCATTTGCCTTTCTCTATCTCCTTCGTCAGTTTGCCATTCTTGTATACTGGCAATGGAAAGCAGATTCGCTTCATCTGCAATTTCTTGTTGGCTGCAAAATTGAAAATAAAATCGTCGAACAGCTCATCGGCAGCCTTAGGCATTGGCGTCTCTGCAATAATCTCGTCGGTAGAGTCGGCGGCAGTAGTGTCTACGAGGGTAGAGTCAGTAGACATAGAGTCAGCCCCGTCCACCTTCTTGTCGTTGCAACTGCTGTTAGTGACACATAGTGAGCAAGCAACGATAAATGCCATAATGAAAAATAAACCTTTCTTCATCGTAAATCTGTGTATTAAAAAACGTGCGCAAAAGTACATATAAAAATTGATATAACAACAAAAAATCGTGAATGTTTTGTTTTTTGCCATAACATCCTTTCATTTTCTCATTTTTATTATTACCTTTGCACAAATTATTTTAAAGAATACTTATACAGTCACCATAAAGACATGTTATTAGAAAAGATAGAATCACTCCTTAAGGAGGTTAACGAACTGCATGCTACCAACGCAGAAGAGTTGGAGCAGCTTAGATTAAAGTATCTTAGCAAGAAGGGCGCCATCAGCCTGTTGATGAATGATTTCCGCTCTGTTCCAGCTGAGCAGAAGAAGGAAGTTGGTATGAAAATCAACGAGCTTAAGCAGGCTGCCACCGAGAAGATTAATGCTCTTCGTGAGCAGTTTGAAGAGGCTGAGGCTTCATCAGACGATATCGACCTCACACGTAGCGCATATCCCATAGCTCTTGGTACACGTCATCCATTGACAATCGTTCAGAACGAGATTATAGACATCTTCCAGCGTATGGGATTCACCCTTACTTCTGGACCAGAAATCGACGACGACAAGCATATCTTTACAATGCTCAACTTTGCCGCCGACCATCCTGCTCGCGATATGCAAGACACATTCTTCATTGAGCAAAACCAGGTGAACGACGTAACAAAGAACGTGCTTCTGCGTAGCCACACCTCTGGCGACCAGACACACTATATGGAAACCCACGAGGCTCCAATCCGCATCATCTGCCCAGGACGAGTATATCGCAACGAGGCTATCAGCGCTCGTGCTCATTGCTTCTTCCATCAGGTAGAGGGATTGTATGTCGACAAGAATGTTAGCTTCACCGACCTCAAGCAGGTGCTCCTTACCTTTGCTCGCGAAATGTTTGGCGAAGACACTAAGATTCGTTTGCGTCCAAGCTATTTCCCATTCACAGAGCCAAGTGCCGAAATGGATATCTCGTGCCACATCTGTGGTGGTAAGGGCTGCGGTTTCTGTAAGCACACCGGTTGGGTAGAAATCCTTGGTTGTGGTATGGTAGACCCTAACGTCCTCGAGGCTTGTGGCATTGATAGCAAGGTATATACAGGCTATGCCTTTGGTATGGGCTTGGAGCGTATCACAAACCTTAAGTATCGCGTAAGTGACCTCCGTATGTTCTCAGAAAACGATACTCGCTTCCTCAAGGAGTTCGAGTCTGCTTTCTAAACTTTAGTATATACATTAATTATATATATAGTATATCCTTTTATTAATTATAGTATATCTGCAATGTCTATCTTGTGATAGACGTTGCGGATATTTTGTTTGTAGTAGTTTCTGATATACTTCATCGGTATAAAGCTCTCCCCTATATTTATCGAATAAGCCATATTGTCTTTGGCTAATGTCATTCAAAGAATGGATTGTTTCCACGTTAAAACAGTCGTGCAAAAATGCTAAAAGATTTATAAATTATTGAGATAAAGTTAGCGAAAGTTGTTGGAATTGGAAAATAATGTATATATTTGCAAAATAAATGTCGATTTCGTATTTATAGTGTTATGCAATAGTAATTGACTGCATTAAAGAAATAGATAATCATTATTTTAATTATTAATAAAACAACAACAGTATGAGGAAAATTAACTTCAAAATGGCTGTGTTTTTTGTTGCGCTATTTATTAGTGGAGTAGCTGTAGCTCAAAACAATGACGTTGAGACAAACAAGACAAGTACTATCCCTACACTTACGGTGGTTGAGGAAGACTTCTCAAAGTGGACTGCTGGTAGCTTCGATGAGCCTGATAGAACAGAATTGGGCGGTAAGGCTAAAGGCTACAAGATTCCTGATGAGCTGATGGCTCAGAAAGGATGGGTTGGAGCATCTGTATTCCAAGCGGGTGGCGCTTGTGCTTTGATGATGTATGATAGCCCAGATCATGGCAAACTGACAGGTGGATATATCGACACACCAGAGATGGAATTGTATGGTACCGTGGTGCTTACACTTCGTGCACGTCGTATGCATGCTGGTAGTGGCGCTAATATGCGTATTGCACTTTGCGATAACTATGATGGTCCACAAGACGATAGAATCTTTAATCTTACTGACGACTGGGCAGAGTATCGTTTTGAAACCAATAAGGCGCTGTTTAGCGCTATCAATATGTTCCAGATTGAGGCTTGGGAAGGTGCAATCTTAATCGATGATGTGAAGATTACTCGCAAGCGTGATATCATCGAAACCCCATATGCTCTTGAGCCAATTAACAACTCTGCAACTTCGTTTACTGCTCGTTGGGAGCCTACAACATCTGCTAAGACTTATGTGGTAAATGTATATCGCAAAGAGATGCCTGCTGGCGAAACATATAAGGGAACAGTTGTAGAAGGCTTCGACAACTTGAAGTTGACTGCTGATGGCAAGATTGATACCGAGGCACCTAACTATCCTGAGGGATGGACAATGGATGTATCTACAAAGGGCAAGAAGGATGTATATACCGAAGAAGGATGGTATAACTCTGGCAAGTTGTCTCTATGATTTTGTCGAAGAGCACGATGAAAATTTCGCGCAGTTGCTGGCTGAGTTTGAAGGCAGGAAAACTGCCCTAACACAAGGTAAAATCGTGGAGATAAAGGACGATGAAGTCTTTGTGGATATAGGGCAAAAATCGGAGGGCGTTTTGCCCCTAAATGAGATAAAAGACGGCGAAACGCTGCTCTACAAGGTAGGTGATGAACTAAAAGTCGCTGTCGTGGGCTACTCGCAAGGACGCCCTTTAATCTCTCACAAAAAGGCACTTCGCAAGGAAAAAATCAACGAATTTATCCAAAATTTCACCGATGCGGAGCTTGACAAGGTCTATGAAGTCAAAATCATCGGCAAAAACAAGGGCGGATATGTCTGTGTCGATGAGAGTGGGATTGAATTTTTCCTGCCAAAGTCTCAATACACCTTTAAAGAAAACAACGCCATAGGCAAAAAGTTGCGCGTAAAGGTGCTTAAAATCGACAAGGACGATTGTAGTATCGTTGTGTCGCGCCGAAAAGTGCTTGATGAGGAGCGCAAAAAGCAAAATGAGCTTGTCAGCGGCTTGACGGACAACAGCGAGGTTTTAGACGGTGTCATCAAAAAGATAACAAGCTATGGAATGTTTGTCGATGTGGGCGGCATTGACGGGCTTGTGCATTATAGCGAACTCTCACATAGGGGGCATATCAACCCTAGCGCACTTTACAAAGAGGGCGACAAGGTGCAAGTTAAAGCACTACGCTATGACAAAAAGAAAAAGCAACTATCTTTGTCGGTAAAAGCCACTCTGCCAGACCCTTGGGACGAGATAAAGGACAATTTAGAAGTAGGCGATACCATAAAAGTAACGGTTTCAAACCTTGAAAGCTACGGGGCTTTCGTGGATATAGGCAACGAAGTGGAGGGCTTTTTGCATATCAGTGAAATGTCGTGGGACAAGGGCTTGAAACACCCAAAAGACTGCATTCAAAAGGGGCAAGAGCTTGATGTGGAAGTCATAGAAATCAACCCGAGCGAAAAAAGGTTGCGCGTGAGCCTGCGAAACTTGCTTTTAAAGCCTTTTGATGAGTTTTTGCAAACGCACAGCATAGGCGATGTGATGAAAGGCAAAATCACTTCGCTTACGAATTTCGGGGCTTTTGTGAGGCTTGGAAATGTCGAGGGGCTTTTACATAATGAGGATTGCTCGTGGAACAGGCAAGACAAATGCACGAATTTGTATAAAGTCGGCGATGAAGTGGAAGTAAAAATCGTGCGTATCGACAAAGAAAGGCAAAAAATTTCTTTAAGCACCAGAGAACTCGTGCCTAGCCCTATACAAGAGTATATGAAAGGGCATAAAATAGGCGACATAGTCAAGGGCAAAGTGAAAGACATAAAGGAATTTGGCGTTTTTGTCGAGCTTGGGGACAATGTCGATGCGCTTATACACAAAGAAGACATTTCGCAAAAGGACATTGAGAGCCTAAAAGTCGGCGATGAAATCGAAGCGAGCATATTTGTCATTGATGAGAAAAGGCATAGAATGCGTTTGAGCGTGAAAAATCTCAACCGCATAAAAGAAAGAGAAGTGCTTAATGAAATCAACAGCGATGAAAAGGTAACGCTAGGCGACATTATCAAAGAGCAGCTTTCGTAAAAAGCTAGGTTTGCTTTGTGAATTTAAGGCTTGAATTTGGCGGGAATTTAGCAAATTTGGGGTGTAAATTTAAATTTGTGGGCTAAATTTGCTGAATTTAAGCAAAATTTAGCTTAAATTTGGAGAGAAACAAAAAGCTTGATTAGGCGTGATGATGAAAAAATATCTTTTTTTTGCGAGCTTGGGCGTGCTGTTTTTGGGCTTTGCGCTTGGTGTGGTGTATGCCTTTCGTGCGAGCCAAAGCACTTTTGTGCCACGAGATGAAGCCCCGAGCGCGCAAATAAGCGATTTAAACGACACGCAAGAAGAAAAGCCCAAAAGCTGGCAAGAAATCTTTGCCTTTGATGAGCCAAAGGACTACTCGCCAGCGGCTGAACGCTTTTCGATGAGTTTTAGCGTGGATACAAGTATGCTGCGCGAAAAGAGTCGGTATTTTCAACTCAGCATTGACAAAAACGATATGTATTCGCTTTTTTGTCTCAAACAAACGCTGAATTCTTTTAAGATAAGATACTCGCTCACGCGCACGGACAGGGCTTTGGAGATATTTTTGGATACAAATGAAGAACAAGTTATGCAAGACATAGTAAAAAAGCTAAAAAACTACGATATAAACGCGAAATTTACGGAGGTGTGGTTATGAAAAAGGCTAAAAAAGTCATCGTTTGCGATGCGATTTTAGATGAGGGCGTGAAGCTCTTGCGTGAGGCTGAGGATATAGAGTGTATCGAAGCAGCCAAAGTGCCAAAAGATGAGCTTTTGGGTATGCTTGGTGATGTCGATGTGGCGATTACTCGAAGCTCTACTGAGGTGAGCGAAGCCTTTTTGAATGCGGCGAAAAATCTCAAAGCCCTAATCCGCGCTGGCGTGGGCGTGGATAATGTCGATATAGCAGGCGCGTCAAAGCGCGGTATCATCGTGATGAATGTCCCCACAGCTAACACCATAGCCGCTGTGGAGCTTACTATGGCGCACCTTTTATGCTCGGCGCGTTCTTTTGTGAATTCGCACAACTACCTTAAACAAGAGCGCAAATGGGAGCGCGAGAAGTGGTATGGCGTGGAGCTGATGGGCAAGACGCTCGGTATCATCGGCTTTGGCAACATAGGCTCACGCGTGGGCGTGCGTGCAAAGGCGTTTGGTATGAAGATACTTGCTTATGACCCTTATATTTCGCCGTCCAAAGTAACAGATTTAGATATGCAATACACCACAAATTTAGATGACATACTCACAAAGAGCGATTTTATCACTATCCACACGCCAAAAACCAAAGAAACAAATGGTATGATAGGGCTTAACGAACTTAAAAAGATGAAAGATAAGGTTCGTCTCATTAACTGCGCTCGTGGCGGGCTTTACACCGAAGAAGCCTTGTGCGAGGGGCTAAAAAGCGGCAAAATCGCTTGGCTTGGCATAGATGTTTTTGTTAAAGAGCCAGCCACGGATAATCCGCTTTTGGATTTTGAAAATGTGTCCGTGAGCGCGCACCTTGGGGCAAACACGCTTGAAAGTCAAGCAAATATCGCCATTCAAGCGTGCGAGCAGGCTTTAAACGCCGCGCGTGGCATTTCTTACCCAAATGCGCTGAATTTGCCGATAAAAACAGAGGATTTACCGAATTTTGTCGCGCCTTATATCGAGCTAGTCTCCAAAATGGCGTTTTTGTGCGCTCAAATGCAAAAGGGCGCGATAAAAAGCATAAGGCTTGAAGCGGAGGGGCAAATCGGCGAGTATGCAAAGTCAATGCTTACCTTTGCCGCTGTGGGCGCACTGCAAAGTATTTTGGGCGAGAGTATAAACTATGTCAATGCTGAATTTATGGCGCAAGAAAAGGGCATAGAGCTTGGCTTTGCCACCTTGCCAAACTCAGGCTACAACAACAAACTTTGCGTGAAAATCGTTAGCGAAAATGCGAGCTTTTCAGTGGCGGGGACGATTTTTGAGGAAAACGACCAGCGCATAGTGAATTTAAACGGCTTTAAGACAGATTTTAAGCCCAAAGGCAAGATGATAATCTTTAAAAACAAAGACATACCGGGCGTTATCGCTAAAATCAGCGGAATTTTAGCGCACAATAAAATCAACATAGCCGATTTTAGATTAGGGCGGGACGGCTCAGGCTACGCGCTAGCCGTGATTTTAGTCGATGAATTTATCGGCAAAGCCGTGCTTGATGAGCTTAACGCTTATGAAGCCTGCATTTTTGCCCGCTACGCCGAACTTTGATGACATTAAAAGATGATAAAGCTTGTTTTAATCGAAGATGACAAGGACTTAAACGAGCTTTTGGCTCTGCGCTTTCGTGCTTTGGGGTATGAAGTTTTTGCATTTTACGAGTGCATTGGCGTTGAGCGAGTTTTGGACGAGCAAGACATTGATATATTGCTTGTAGATAGGAATTTACCCTTTGGCAAAGACGGCATAGACTTTGTTTCAAATTTGCGAAAGCAAGGATACAACGAGCCTGTTATCTTTCTCACGGCAAAAGCCTTGCAAACGGACATTTTGCAGGGCTTTGAAAAGGGCTGTGATGATTATATCACCAAGCCTTTTGACTTTAACGAGCTTGTTTTGCGCATAAAAGCCCTTGTAAAACGCAGCAAAAAAGAGAGCGAAAAGCTTGCTTTTAAGGACTTTTTGTTAGATTTAGAAAACCGCTTGTGCTTTTTTAAAAAAGAGCAAATTCAGCTTTCAAGTCTTGAATTTGAGCTTTTAAAATGCTTTTTTGAAAACAAAAACGCCGTTTTAAGTCGTGAATTTTTAGCTGAATGCGTGTGGGACGATACCAGCACAAATGACAAAACCATAAACATAGCTCTAACAAGGCTTCGGGCTAAATTTCCTGCCCTAAAAGCTCACATACAAAGCATTCGTGGTGTGGGTTATAAGCTATGCTAAAAACCAAACACGCCTTTGGACTGCTCTTTTTAGCGCTTTTTGCGGTGTTTGGGGCGAGCGTTTATTTGCTTGTAAGCTCAAATATCAACACCTTGCTTTTCAAACAATACGAGCAAAAACTCAAAACACTTGATGATACCCTGCGTTTTTCGCTTTTAAACGAGCTAAATTCAGGCACCATTAAGGATTTTGCGGCGCAAACTAGGGCGGATTTTATCATCGTGCATAAGGACAAGGCTGAATTTAGCAGCGAATTCGCAAAGGGTAGGGCGTTTAGCTCCCTAAAAAACACGGACGAGCTTTTCAACCAAATGTCAAATTCAGCCCTTTTTGATAGCACTATCCACAACGCCACGCTTTCGGGCAGAAAGGCTCTTTATAAAGTCTATAAGTCGGGGATTTATCGCTATGTTATCATCGTGTATCCACGCATTTTGGAGCTTGAGGGATATTGGAGTAAGGTTTTTGCTATATTTGCTGTGTGTGTTTTGCTCTTTTTCGTGCTGCTGCAAGTCTTTGCGAGCAAACTAGGCGCGAGTTTTGCTAAAATCTTGCTTTTTTTAGACAAAATCAGCACAAAAGAGTGCGTAAAGCTCAACTCATCGCTCTTTAAGGAACTTTCGCTTTTGAATTCAAAGCTCTATGCGAGCAAAAATGAGCTTTTGAAAAGGCAAAAGCAAAACAAAAAGCAAAGCGACAAAATCGCGCTCAAAAACGCCCAGCTTTCAAGCGTGATTTCAGCTATATCTCACGAGCTTAAAAACCCTTTAAGCGTCATAGAACTAGGCGTTTCAAGCCTAAAAGAGCAGGGCATTGACGACAAAACAAGGCTTTTAATGCTTACTAAAATCCAAAACCAAAGCCAAAAGCTTGACAAACTCGCCGACAAACTCAATCTTGTCTTTAATCTCAGCGAGCAAGGCGTGCAAAAAAGCGAGTTTGAGCTGCTTGCTTTGTGCGAAAAAGTGTGTCAAAACCTTGCCAGCCAGCGTATTAAACTGCAAGGAAAGCCTTGCAAGGTGCTTGCTGACGAGCTTTTAATCGAGCAAGTGCTGATAAATTTACTCACAAACGCCCTAAAATACAGCCAAAAAGACATTACACTTCGCTTAAAAGTGTTGAAAAATGGCGTTTTGGTAAGCGTCAAAGACAGCGGAATCGGCATAGAGCAGGACAAACTCAAACTCATCACTAAAAAATTCTACAAAATCAATCCAAAAAGCGAAAATTCCTTTGGCATAGGGCTGTTTTTAGTCAAAAAAATTCTTGCCCTGCACGGGACAACCTTGCAAATACAAAGCACCTTTGGCAAGGGCAGCCAGATGAGCTTTGTTTTACAAAATTTAACCTAGTTGTGCTGAAAAGCGTTGTTTGCGCAAAACACGGAGAATTGATGACTAAAATAGAGTATTGAAACGGAGTATTAAAACGGAATTTGCGTGGATTTTTTTGCTATGCTTAAAATGACAAATTCCTTGTTATATTGATTTTCTTGTCATACTGAGCGCAGCGAAGTATCCACGAATTCAAGGCGTGCCTTAAATTTCTTTGGATTTTTCGCTAACGCTCAAAATGACAGCAGTGTGGATTTTTTACTGCGGCTTGTGCCTTGCAACCCACTGGGTCGCTCGTTTCACTCGCCCAGTATGACAAGGCAAGGTGTCAGTATGACAAATTTAGGGCTGGCAAATGGCTTTTGGTTTGCTTTGCGAAATGTTTGTCGTTTTGAGCCTTTGCAAAAGGCGACAGAGCGGTTTGCAAGGCGCAAGCCGCAGCAAAAAAATCCACAAAAACCGAGCCTTAAACGGCTCGGCGCTTTTACGCAAGTAACGCCGTCTTTTTTGTCATTGTGAGAAAAAACGCATAAAAAACCTTTACTTGAAGTGCGAAAAAAGCATTTCAAGCAAGGGTTTTCTCCTTGCCCTTGACTAATAACCTCCTTTAAGAGTTCATTTTTTTTTTTTTTTTTTTGAATGAATTTGCCCCCGTTTTTATGCTGACTGGGGTTTGCAATCTTTTTTATTTTGAGACAAATTTTATAATGCATTTGAATTTACGCCGTGTCGTCAGTGTGAAAAAAACGGATAACGCTTGCTTGACTCAAAGCGTAGGGCAAGTTTTCACCGCTACTAGCGAAACCTTTATGAGAGGATTTTACAAAAATTTAAAAGCAAAATCAATGTTGAAATTTAAAATACAAAGGACAAGCAGGGGGCTATCAAAGACTTCGCTTTCCCTGCTATAACGCGCCCAAAGGCGTAAATCTTTGTTTAACGCAAGAATTGTAGCATAAATTTAACCCTTATGGCTTGCCACGCAAAAAGATATTATACAAGCCTTATTTTACAGCACTTTGCACGCTTTTGTTGCTTTCTTTGCCTTTATTAAAATATCATCTGTTTCTATGATAATTTCATCGCAAACATTCATTTAGCTGTGCCCGTTTGGGTGCATAAGCTATCTGTAAGTGGCTCTACTCATCATCAGCCTTGCCTTGCAAATTGTCATTTTTTGCGCTCTCTACAATCTCCAAATTCACAATCCTAGCTTTGCCCTTGTAAATTTTAAGCGTAACGAGTGCGCCAAAGCCGCTGTATTCGTCCTCTAACTCGACATTGCCCGTCAAAGGAATTTCACTAGCACTTCTTAAAGCATTGAGCTTGTGTTCGATTTCGACTGCCTTTTCTTTGGGCGCAAAGTATTTCTCCGCCCCGATTACTAGGGTATCGCTCCACACATAAGTGCGCTTTGCCTTGACATAGAGCGCATTTTGTGGCTCATCAAGCACAATGTCGCCAAATTTAAATACGCCGTTGTTGTTTTCATCGACAAGTAGGACAAAAAAGTTTTTTCTATTTTGAGTGGCGTTAAATTCGCCTTCTTTCGCTCTTATGCCATAATCAAGGCGCACAAAATTGCCCGAAAGTATGTCGCGCGGGTCGTATCCACGCGCTCGCAACTTCACTTCATCGCCAAAAAGTATGGGCAAATAGGCGTTAAAAAACACAAGCGCGATGAGTACAAACTGCGCCACAAAGGCAAACACAAGGAATTTATGCTTCATTTTGCGCCCCTTTTTGCTTTTTGCGTGCGATGATGAGCAAAATGCAACCAAATATCGCAAAGATAATGCTCGCGCCTATGTAATCGCCTAGCAAATGGATATAACGCACCACAACAAGCGCACAAATCGTTAAAATGCCTAGCACTACGCGCTTTTCTTTGATGAGATACACCCCAAAAATGAGCGTTAAAAAGGAGTAAAAAATTTGCGCAAAAATGTGGTAAAGCGTAGATTCATAGCCATATCCAAAAAGTCGATACGGCGCAAAATTCAAAAAGCCATAAATTTCAAGCCAAAACAACACGCCCAAAATGCCTAAAAAGTATCGTTTAAAGGCTAAATTTAAAAGTGCAGGCACTAAAAATGCAAGCATAACCAAAAATTTAATGAAAGAAAAATTCATACCGATGAGCGTTGGCGCAATGTAATCGGGCGAAGCGTAGGGATTAAGCAATATGATAAGCGTCAAAGCGCAGGTAAAAAGGGCGTAAGGCTTGTAACTTTGCGCGTTAAAGGCTAAAAACAAAAGGCTAAATGGAAAAGCAAGGTAAGGAAAGAGCCTAGAAAAAGGGGTATAAAACGCGTCAAAAAACCAAGGCGCGAAGTAAAGATAAGCCAAAAGGGCGAAAAAATTCACAAAGGCAAGGGCTTTTGAGCCGTTTTGCGCTTGCAAGATAAAGCCACACAGCACAAAAATGGCAAAAGAATGCGTGAAAATTTCATCGTCTGCATTTATACAAAAGGCGATAATGGCAAAAATATAGGCTTGCCAAAAGACAAAGCCGCTTTTAAGCGCAAACGCCACGAGCAAACTCACAAAAGCCACACCTAAAAAGGCACTTGCCGTGTCATCGCCAAGGTGATAAATTTGTGAAAGCAAGGCTAAATTTGCAAGCAAGACAAAGTTGCTTAAAATGCCTACAAATTCGCTCCAAATTCGGCTTTTGTCCTTGCAAAGATAAAGGGCGATTTGAGTGCATAAAAGTGTGCTTAAAAGTAGCGTGGTGCGGATAAAGGCGGAAATTTGCTCCCAGTTATAGCCTACAAGCGTGATGAGTGAAAGCGAAAATAAAACCGCCGCAAGCACCACGAGCAAGGGCGAATTTGCCTTTGTTTGTGTGGGTGAGATTTGATAATGCGCGAAAATGCGTTCTTTTTGTTCGGCGTTTAAAAGCCCGTCTTTTTCAAGCTTATTGAGTTCGCTTTTTAAAAAATTTTGTTTGTAAAAAATCAAATTTAATCCTTTGAAAATGGTGTCCCGTGTTGGGATCGAACCAACGACCGCCTGATTAAGAGTCAGATGCTCTACCAGCTGAGCTAACGAGACATAGGATAGCTTGAAAAGCTTTGTTTATAGAGCAAAAAGACAAAGACTTTTAAGCCTTGTGGCGCAGCGGACGGGGCTCGAACCCGCGACCTCCGCCGTGACAGGGCGGCGTTCTAACCAGCTGAACTACCGCTGCGCATAACAAAATATGGAGAACAGACTACGGAAAACAGACACACAAGCTAGCCTTTTGCCTTGTAAAAAGCGCGCATTAGCTTCTGCGCTCCGCATTCAGCATTCTAAATGGTGGTCGCTATAAGACTCGAACTTATGACATCCACTTTGTAAGAGTGGCGCTCTACCAACTGAGCTAAGCGACCATTTCGGCAAGCAAACGCTGCCACACAACCGTGGCGACCCCTAGAGGATTTGAACCTCTGTTACCAAACAGAGAGAATGGCGTCCTGGACCGCTAGACGAAAGGGTCAAACCCTTAAATTCTGGTGTCCCGCGTTGGATTCGAACCAACGGCCCCCTCCTTAAAAGGGAGATGCTCTACCGACTGAGCTAGCGAGACGCCACAAATGCACCTTTGCAAGCCTTTTTTACCACTTGCAAAAGCAAAACAAAAGAGCGATTATACTAAATCAAAGCTATTTTGTCAAGGGTGATGAAAGAAAATTTAGCGAATTTTTGCAAATGCGTGCTAGCGTTTGGTTTTTTGTTTCGCACTTTCACCCAAAGCCCTTTCAAGCAGGGTTTTTGCGCCATTTTTTTGCGCCACAGCTTGCAGTTCGTTTGAAATTTGGCTTAAATTCATCGAAAAGATTGAATTTAAAAGGCTTTCATAGTCGTTTTTCGCATCAAATTTAAGCTCATCTTGGGTAAAAATTTGACACAAGGCTTTGTCAAGCAAAAATTTCGCGTTAAAATACTGATGATTTTTCGCCGCATAAGGATAAGGGACAAACACCGCTGGCAAGGCGTTTGCGCACAGCTCAAAAAGCGTGCTAGCCCCAGCCCTAGACACAGCTAAATCCGCCTTAGTCATCTTTTGCTCCAAATGCTCGCAAAAAGCAAAACAGTCAGCCTTTATGCCCGAATTTGCGTAAAATTCTTGGCATTTTTGCAAGTCTTTTTCGCCACATTGATGAATGATTGAAACGCCCTTTTCATCAAGCTTTGGGGCGAGTTTTAAGGCTAAATCATTGATAAAACTTGCCCCTTGCGAACCGCCCAAAAAGATGAGCGTTTTAAGCTCTTTTCGCTTTCTTGCCGCCTCAAAGAACCTATCTGCCACAGGATAAGGCACAGATGTGGGCGAAAACGCCGTATAAAAGCCCTTTGCAAAGGGTTTTAAGAGTGAATTTAAGCTTCCACTTTTTGAGTTTTGCTCGTGCAAAAAAAGCGGCACGCCCGCAAGCAAAGCCCCAAAACTAGCCGCTGCGGCTGAGTATCCGCCCACACTGAAAACGGCTTGAATTTGGTTGTGTTTTAGGATTTTTTGGGCGGTGAAACTTAAATTTAGGATATGAAAAAAGGATTTTACCTTAGTAAAGCCCTTTTTATCGACTACTCCGCTACTTGGCAAAAAGTATTTTGCGCTGAATTTCATCTCATTTTCAAACCACTTTTTATCCTGTCCGCTTTGCGAGCCTATATAAATGCACTCTAAATCTAAACTTAACGCCGCTTCGAGCAAGCATTTGGCTATATTTAAATGCCCGCCCGTGCCACCGCCTGTAATAGCTATCTTCATAAACGCACCTTTTTAGAAATCATCAACACAAATCCAAGCCCTATGCAAATCGCCCACATTGAGCTGCCGCCATAGCTTAAAAGCGGCACAGCCACGCCTTTAAGCGGAGTGAGCGAGATAATGCCAAAGGCGTTCATAAAAAACGAGAAAAGCAAGAGCAGAGCAACGCCTGAGCAGAAAATAAAATGCACCTTGTTTTCGCAGTGTCCTGCTATTTTAAATATACGCAAAATCAAAAGCAAATACAGCGCACACACTACGCCCAAGCCCAAAAGCCCCACTTCCTCCGCAATGCCCGATAAAACAAAGTCCGTATGCACTTCGCTCAAAAAGCCCAGCTTAAAAATGCCAAGCCCCAAGCCCTCGCCAAAAAAGCCGCCGTGCGCGATGGCGTTGAGTGAGTGTGAGATTTGATAAGGCTCATCGTTGCTGCTTACTTTAAGCACATTTGCCAGCCACTCGGGAAAGAGCGGTAAAAAGGCGTCTTGTATGTTGCCCCACCACAGCTGCATTCGCTGTGCGCGCCTTTCGTTGCTGAAAATCATCAAAATGCCTATCATCATAGCCAGCGCCAAAGCCCCAGCAAAGAGCCTTTTGCTTGCACCAGCGAAAAAGGCGAGCGCAAAGACAAGAAAAATGCTGATGACGCTTTGCCCCAAGTCATTTTGCGTGAGATAAATGTAGCCGATGACGATGGCTGAGGCGATGGAGTAGGGTAAGAGTATGAGAAATTCGCTTTTTATCGCCTTTTTACTCTCGTCAATGCGCCTTGTGTAGGACCACGCTAGAAAGTAGATGAGTCCGATTTTAAAGAACTCCACAGGGCTTATGGAAATCGCTCCAAGCCTTATCCAGCGTTTAGCTCCGCCGCTTGCTGTGGCTAAATTTGCGGGCAAAAAGGGCAAGATGATGATGGCGATGAAACTGATGAGCAGTAAAATAGCCATAAAATACCCAAACGCCCGCCCATCAGGGTCAAAGCGTGAGAGTGCGAACATTATCAAAATCCCGCTGCCCCCAAAACACAGCTGTCTGACAAAAAAATGAAACTCATCATAGCCAAAATAAAGCACCGCAAAGGCACTGAGCGAGTAGGAAAACACTATGCCTATGGTGATGAGTATGCAGGCTAGGTAAAAAAGTCGTTTGTCAGCAAGCACGGCGCGTCCTCGTTTGCAAAATTTAAATGATATTGTAGCGAATTTTGTTTTAAAGGCGCGTTAAGGTTTGAGAATGTGAGTAAAAAATTTGATTTTTTTTGCTTTTTGTTTTTGTGTGGCTTTTGCGCCACTGCCTGCTTGGGCGTTTCTAGCTTGTGTGGCAAAGATTTTTGTCAATGCGCCTGCACCAAAAAACACGAGTGTGATGAGAGTGAGAAAATTATTTATCTTGCTTTCTTTTGTGCGAAAAGGTGTTTTTAAAATGCACTTTTAGCGCGAGAATTTAGCTTTTGGAGTGCATTTTTTGTGTGAGAATTTAACTTTTGGGGTGCATTTTGGTGTAGAAAATTGAGTCTGCAAAGCGGCGTGGCAAAAAGCGCAAGGCGAAAAGAGTGAATTTTAAATGTTCGTTCTTTTTTAAAGCGCTCGTACAATTTAGCCACTTCAAGCGAAAATTCATTTTTGTCGCTTTAATAGCCACATTCAGTAATCCGTTCTCCGTGTTTTGTGTGGATACTTTGCTAACGCTCATTATGACAAAAAATAAATCGGTATTGAGCAAAGAAACATTCAGTATGACAAGGTTTATCGGTATGACAAGGGAAAGTAACCTAGTATGACGAAATTTTTAGGGGTTTGTTTGAAATTTTTTATAAATACCACACACCTTTTTTGTGGAATTACCTAAGGCGCGTGAGTCTTGCTTACAATGACAGCACGACACAGAGAACACTCACCACTCTGCGGATAGTTGCGAGTGTGCACTCATAAAAAATTCTTGCAATGACAAGCAAAAACGCCCTAAAATTCACTTGTTTTCGCTTAAATCCTGTGCCACTTGCGCGGCGAGTTTGAGTTTGTCGCTGTCAAAGTGCGTGTAAATGCGTGAAGTATTAAGGCTCGCGTGTCCTAGTGCCTCTTGGACTAGCACTAAATCCTTTTGTTTTTTGTAGAGTAGGGTGGCAAAGGTATGGCGGAGCATATGTGCGCCGTTTTTTTGCTTGCGAATGCCTGATTTAAAGAGTATTTGCTCGACTATACGGCTCACATAAGCCTGTGTGAGCGGCGTTCCTTTTTTGTTGATGAAAAGGTAGCTGTCTTTGTTGGCGTAGTTGATGGGGATATTATTCAGTAAATCTTTTATCAGCTCTTTTTTTATCATCACAATGCGGTATTTGTTGCCTTTTGCGCGTATGCGGATAATATACAAGTCGTTTTCTTCGCTAATATCGCCAAGCTTTATGCCGATAGCCTCGCTCACGCGGATACCTGTAAAGATGATGATTTTGATAATGAGCTTGTTGCGCGTGGTGTTTGCCTTAAAATCCGCATTTTCCACGCCGTCAAGGAATTTTTTCAGCTCCTCCTCGCTCATAAATTCGGGCAGTTTCGTGCCTTTTGCGCCCACAACACCCGCCCAGTTTTTAAGCTGAATGTCGAACAAATGGGCTTTGCCGTCCTCTTCATTTTGCTTGTCTAAAAAGTCAAAAAAATTTATCACGGCTATGCGGTAGTTTTTCTTGCTCGCATCACTCAAAGATGCCGTAATGCTCGCTAAAATCTCAATGAGCAACTCCTCATCTATCTGTGTCATCGAGTGTAGCTTGTATAGCATAAGGTATTCATAAAGTTTTTTCAGCGGGTTGAAGTAGGTATTGACGCCGATAAGCCCAGCATTGCGGGCTTTTTTCACAAGGGCATCTAGCTCGTCAATGTGCCAAACACCTTTTGAAAGGGCGAAATTTACCTGTGCTAGCTCCTGTGGGCTTTTTAGCTCCTTGTTTGAAAGCGAGTTGAGCTTGAATTTCACATAACGGCACAGCCAAAAGAGTAGGGACTTGCCAAAATCTGGCTCGCAATCAAGTGGATATTTCATCGTATTTCCTTATCTTTGAGCTTATATCGTCTTTTTCCGCCGCTTTTTATAGCTTTTTGTTTGCGGAATTTTAGCATTGTTGTGTAAATTTAAGGAAGTTGAAGTGGTGAAATGATTTTAAAAATTTAAAATAAAAAATATAAATTATCTTAAAAAATAAATCTAAAACTAAACTGAATTTTGACATATAAAAATGTGCGTTAAGGTAAAATGAGCTGAATTTTATTATTTTGTATTGAAAACTATAATTTTCAAACTTTTATACCTTTCACACAATCCCCCGCTTTTCATCATCGTAAAATCTTATTATATAGACTTTTAAGGCATTTTACCTTTTGAGTGATTTGAATTTATCCACGAAATTTAGCGTGAATTTTTGATGAATTTTCTTTGTCTTTTTCAGCGTAAATTTTTAAGCTTTTGGAGCGAAAATTTAAAATCAGCAAAAATTTATTTTTTAAAAATTATCAAAAATTATATTTTTTGATAATGTAAATTTCACTCAGCCCTGCCCTATTTTGTTAAGAAAATTTGTCGATAGTCATTTCAAACATTTACCTTAACTTATCTTTTTTAGGGTAAAATGTGGCGAAATTTTATTTAAAGGACAAAGATGAAAAAAATAACGACAAGCGTGGTGCTGGTTTCACTTCTAGCGACAAGCTCACTTGTGGCGGAGGAAAGCGGCTTTTTCGGCGGCGTAAATTTAGGCTACGGCGTGGCTCGCCCGTCTGGTGCAGGCATACCCGGTGGCTCTTATGGCGGCTTTCGATATGGACTTATCGGCGGTTACAAGGAAATTTTAAGCTCAAATATGGGTATGAGATACTACGCCACTTTGGATTTTGGCACGCGATACAGCAAGGGCAACGACAGCCCAGACATTAGCACCTTTAACATTTACGCTAACGGCGACGCGTTGCTGAATTTCGGGCAAGACAACACTATGGAGTATGGTGCTTTCATCGGTTTAGCCTTAGGTTATGCTAACCACATTGTTTATGCTAGCCCTGGCAAGAGTAAGCCTAGTGGCTTGGATTTAGCCATCAATCTCGGCGTAAGGGCGCAGTCTTACAACCACCACGGATTAGAACTTTACAGCCGTTTTGGTATGTTTGACCAAGAAGTTACCGCAGCTGGCTACACCGTCAAGTCTTTACAACCTTGGCAAGTCGGGTTTAGATACCTTTACACTTTTTAACACTCGCAAAAATGGGCTGAATTTACCCACAAATGCGCTAAATTTAGGCGAATTTGTAGGCAAATTCAGCTAAAATTTATTTTTGTTGTTTTAGGTTTTTTAAATTTCAGCATCCATTCTCCGTGTTTTGTGTGGATACTTCGCTAACGCTCAGTTATAACAAGATTGAGTGTTTTTTATAGTTTAAAATGCTTGTCATTTTGAGCGTAGCGAAAAATCCACAGAATTTAGGCACAATGCTAATTTGTGGATTGCCACGCAAGGCATTTGCCTTGCTCGCAATGACGGCAGACTTTGTCATTTTGAGCCTTTGCAAAAAGGAGAAAAATCCAAAGAAATTTGAGACACATTTTAAATTTATGGATACTTCGCTACGCTCAGTATGACAAGCTATTCGTCATTTTGATTTGTCTTGTCGTACCGAGCGTAGCGACCCAACGGGTTGCAAGGCGCAAGCCACAGCAAAAAAATCCATAAATTTAGCACGAAATTTATGGATTGCCACGAGTTTGCATAGCGCAAACTCTCGCTATGACGGGAAAATTTGTGGCATATTTTGGCGAGTTTGCTAAAATTTAGTCAATTTTAGCTACAATACGCTCAAATTTTTTGTCAAAATTCAAACAAAAGGATTATTTTATGACACTTGTGATAATTTTATGCGTTTATACGCTCGTGTTTGTGGGGATTTCGGCGGTGCAACTTGCTTTTTTGCAAAGGCAAAAGGCGCAAAAAGCGGTGATTTTGGACGAAAAAACCTACAAAGAAGCCGCAGATATCGCCATTACAAACGAAAAATTCAGCATTTTTTCACGCGTTTATACGCTCGTTTTATACGCTCTTTGGGTGTTTTTTGGCTTTGCTTGGCTCGGTAAATTCATCATCAGCACAAACTCAACCCTTGACAACACGCTGTTTTTGCTCGCTTTTCTTGTAGTTAATATGCTTTTAACCCTACCCTTGTCGGTGTATGAGGACTTTGTCAAAAACAAAAAGCAAGGATTTTCCACGATGAGCGCAACACTTTTCGTCAAAGATACGCTCAAAAGCCTTATTTTGCTTGCTATTTTTGGCTTTTTACTCATTTATGCTTTGATTTTTTGCTATGAATTTTTGGGGCAGTTTTGGTGGCTAGCTGCCTTTGGCGTGGCTTTTGCGGCAATTTTGATAGCAAATGTGCTTTATCCTACGCTCATCGCGCCTATGTTTAATAAAATGCAAAAGCTCGATGACAAGGCTTTGCAAGATGAAATTTCAGCCTTGATGAATAAATGCGGTTTCAGCTCAAAAGGCGTTTTTGTGATGGACGCTAGCAAGCGCGACAAACGCCTAAATGCCTATTTTGGCGGGCTTTTTAAGAGTAAGCGCGTAGTGCTTTTTGACACGCTTTTAAAGGCGATGAGCGCGAGGCAGCTTTTAGCCGTGCTGGGACACGAGCTAGGGCATTTCGTGCATAAGGACTTACTCAAAGGCTTGCTAAATGGGGCTTTGATGATATTTTTGCTCTTTTTTGTTTTCGCGCATTTGAGCAAAATTTCAAGTTTTTTGGGCTTGCCAGACTTTTACGAGCAAGCAAATTTAGTGTTTGCGGGCGAAAATGGCACAAACGAGCCACTTAAATCGGGCGTTTTCGTGCTACTTTTGCTTTTGGGAGAGGTTTTTAGCTTTGTTTTCGCGCCTTTTATCAACGCTATGAGCCGAAAACACGAGTTTGCAGCGGACAAGCACGGAGCGCAGATGACTTCTAGCAGCGATATGCGCGAAGCCTTGCTTGTGCTAGCAAAGGAAAACAAGGCGTTTGTGAAATCCAGCAAGCTTTATGAGCTGTTTCACTTGTCGCACCCTAGCATTGATGAGAGATTGAAAGCCCTAGCGTGAAGATTTGCCAAGCTTTAAAGCTCGCCAAAGCCAAATTATACGGCAATGCACGATATGCAGAGCTTATAATGCTCGAATTTTTAGGGCAGGATAAGGCGTGGCTCTTTTTAAACGCCGACACAGACATAAACGCAAAGGCTTATTTCGCGCTCGTGTCGCGCTTTGCGCGGGGCGAACCCTTTGAATATCTCTTTCAAAAGGCGAGTTTTTACGGACTTGATTTGCACGCTAAAAAGGGCGTTTTAATCCCGCGCTTTGACAGCGAAATTTTGCTAGAAATTTGCCTTGATGAGCTTTCAAAGTGTGATTACAAGGGTATTTTAGAAATCGGCTTTGGTAGCGGGGCTTTGAGTATAGCCCTTGCTAAGCACACAGGACGCAAAATAAGTGCTTGTGATATAAGCAAAAAGGCGCTTTCGCTTGCAAAAGAAAACGCTAAACTCCACAAAGTAGAGCATTTGATAGACTTTCAACTTTGCGATTTTAAGAAAATAAAGGGCAAATTCGACTTCATTTTTTCAAATCCGCCCTACATAGCAAGGGACTATCCGCTTGACAAATGGGTGCAAAAAGAGCCTAAATTTGCACTCTTTGGCGGCAAAAATGGCTACGAAACACTCGCTCAAATCATCAAATTTGCAAGACAAAATGGCGCAAAAACCCTTGCTTGCGAGTTTGGCTACAATCAGCGTAAAATTTTACATACAATTTTACATAAAAATGGCTTTGACGCTGAATTTTTCAAGGATACGGGCGATTTTGACAGAGCGTTTTTAGCAAGAAATTCAGCAAAACTTTGACAAAATTTAACGAAATTCGGCAAAAATTTACCAAGATGAAGTTTGATTAAACAAATTTGCTTACAATGAACGCAAGAATTTACGACAAAAGGACGGCAATGCAAGCATTTAAGGCTATCAACCTTTTCTCACTCGCTGCACTCATCGGCATAGAGCTGTTTTTGGGCATCGCAGTGGCTAAAATCATCTTTTACGCCCCAGCACTCACGGCTGAAAGCGTTGTCGTGGATATGTTCGCACGCGGAAGCCTGATGAGCGCGATATTTGTGGCGTTAGGCTATGTGATGATAGCGGTTTCTGGGCTAAATTTGCTCTACGAGTTTGCGAATTTGCGCGAAAATTCAAACAAAATGCAAAAAATTTCAAAAATTTTGCTCGCTTTGCTGAATTTGGCACTATCTTTGCTTTTCTTTTTGTATTACACGCGGCAAATCGTGCAAGCCCAAGAAGCGATAATGCAAGGTTTGCAAGGCGTGGAAGTGCTGGCAAGTGCTGAATTTCGCGCTTTTCACGCTCAAAGCGAAAGGCTAGTCAAGGTGCTTGTGGTGCTGCAAATGGTGCTGTTTTTTGTGAGTTTTCGCACGCCAAAACCCCTTGCAAAAGACGAGCATAAAGCAATTTGAAAGGATAAAAAATGACGGTTACAAACAACCCAACAGGCTTACAACAAGCCAACGCCTTTAACGAGGCACAAAAGCCACGCGACAAGGCTTTGCAGCAAATCGCCGCCCTACGCGCTATCAGCGGCAAAGACGGGGCAAATTTAGCCATAGCGGACGGCTTGCGAAGCCAAGCCAACACCATAGAACAAGGCGTTGCCAACGCTTATGATGCCATCGGTATGCTGCAAATTGCCGATGCGAGCCTTAAAGGTGTCGAGGACAGCGCAAGCAGGCTGGCTGAGCTTGCCGTGCAAAAAAACAGCGGGATTTTAAACGACTCGCAAAGGCAGATGATAAATTCGCAGGCAAATGCGCTGGTAGGCTCTATCAACGACTCTTTTGCCAACGCTCACTACAACGGCAAAAATGTCTTTCAAAGCCTTGATTTCGTTGTCGGCACAGGCACGCTTGAAAATGTGAATTTAAACCCACTCAAAACGGCGGATTTGAGTGTCAATAGTTTAGACAGCATCACAAGTTTCATCGACCGCGTGGGCAGCTTGCGCGCGGACATAGGCGCTAGCATACAAGGGCTGAGCGCAAATATCAACGCGAGCTTGCAAAACGAACTCAGCGTGCGAAAAGCCGAAGGCGAAAAGCTCAACGATGATGTCGCCAAAAACTCCATAGACATAAACACGGGCTTTTTAAAGCAAAACGCCGCAGCCTTTGCGATGGCACAGACTAAAAATTTAAACCAAGCTAGGATTATGTCGCTACTTGCGTAGTGCTGGCGTGCTGTTTTGCAACAATGGCTGAATTTATGGCATAGCGTGCAAGGCTAGCTTGTAGGGCGAGACTTTGAAAGTGTCTCGCCTTTTTGCAGTTTTTGAAATTTAGCGAAAAATTAGCATTTTGCCCGCTTGCTAGAATTTTACTCAAAATCCTCTTCAAAATAATCGCCGTCAAGTTTTTTCAGCTCGTATTTGTATTCAAGTTTCACGCCCAAATCGTGTCCTATCATCAACTCCGCTAACATATTGCCGTCTAGGGCGACATTTTTAAGTGTCAGCTTTTTAGCTTTTGTAGTTTTTAGCTTTCGTGGCAAAACTCGCTAAATTTAAATTCACGCTGATTTGCGCCAAAACATTAAGCTAAATTTTTAAACAAAATGCTCCCCAGCCGCACCATATTTGCCCCGCATTTTATAGCCAGCTCAAAATCCCCGCTCATTCCCATAGAGCAGACATTTGCGCCGTGTTTTTGCAGGCTTTCATAAAGGGCAAAGGTTTGCTCGAAACTGCGGATTATCTCGCGCTCGTCATCGCTGTGTGCGCCTATGCTCATCACACCGCAAAGGGCTATCTTGTCGCACTCGGCTTGAATTTGCAAATAAGTATCCACTGCCAGAGCTTTATCCAAGCCACTTTTGCTTGCCTCATCAGCTGCATTTACTTCAAGCAAAGCAGGCAAGGTGTAATCAAGCCTTTGATTTACCGCTTGTGCGAGCTTTAAGCTGTTGCAAGACTGCCATAAAATCGGGCGTTGTTTGATTAAAAGGTTGATTTTGTTGCTTTGTAGCGTGCCGATAAAATGCCATTTAATGCCTAAATTTTCGCTATTTAACGCCTCTTTTTTCTGCGCTAGGGCTTGCACTTGATTTTCGCCAAACTCGCTCACACCGAGCTTTGCGAGCCTTGTTATCTCACTAGCACCTACATACTTGCTTGCGGCGACTAAGCGGACATTTTTGGTTTTTTCTAGGATTTCATCTAAATTCATCGTTTTTCTTTGCAAGTGGTGCGCCCGAGAGGATTCGAACCTCAGACCTTTTGAACCGCAATCAAATGCTCTATCCAGCTGAGCTACGGGCGCAAATTCGCGCTTTGTGCCTGCCGTGCCTTACACGCCAAATCGCACAACTTCGCGAAATGAAAATCGTATTGTAGCACAAAAATTTAAATTTTAGCACAAATTTGACATTTTTTTGAGATGAAAGCCTTATCGCTTGAAATTCGCCCTACTTTGACTTGCTTTAAATTTATGACCGCCACTCATCATTCTTGTCGCTGGGTAAATTTTTACGCTTGATAGTTTTTTAATATAACTTTACATTTGACAACTAATTTTAAAGCCGAATTTGCGTTAATACGACTTCGCATTTAATAGCTAAAATTTAGAATTGAATTTGCATTTAGTATAATTTCCTTTGTGTTTTGGCTAAATTTACGCTCATTTTAGCTAAAATTCAGCCAAAAACAAAGAAAATTTATAAATTTCAAGCCAAAATTGCGCTAAAATCGTCATTTCACTCAAACACCACTTCCACTCGGCGATTTTTATAGCGTTCGTTTTCGCTCAAACCCTGTGTGATGGGCTTTTGCTTGCCAAAGGATTGCAAGGTGATTTTGCCCGTTTGTCGCAAAAACTCGCTCGCCACCGCCGCACTTCTTCGCAAGCCAAGCAAAGTGTTGTAAAACTCGCCACCGATTTCATCGGTATGTCCGTTCATTTGGGCGGAGCGGATTGCCGCTGTGCCGATATTTGCTTTGAGTTCTTTTATGTAAAAGCTGTTTTTCACGCTTTGCATTGAATTTTGGTTAAATTTAAACCACAAATGCGGCAACGCGAGCTTGCGAGTGAGCCATTTTTGCGTATCTAGCAAGCTTTCGTTGAAAAGATAAAGCTTCGCGCCCTGCTCGCTCAACTCATCGACAAAAAGCACATAGCGCAAATACCCGCCACGCCGCGAAAGTGTCCGCACTAGCTCGTTGATAGCGGCTTTTTCCCGCGCATTTAGGTGCTGTGCGTTTAAAAGATAGACTTTGTAGCGTGGTTCGCCAAGGCTTTTGTCTCTTTTTGCCCGCGCCATTAAGGCGTCAAATTCAGCTCGCAAAGAGCTTTGCGCCGAAAATTCATCATTTAAATTCGTGCTAGAATTTGCGCCCGAATTCGCCTTTTTTAAATCCTTTGAAACGCCCTTTTTATCGGCATTTTTTGGGGTAGGATTTTGCTGGGGTTTTGTTTTATCATTTAAATTTATGCTGATATTTTGCGCGCTTTGATTACTCTCAAAGGCTTCGTAGCTCGCGTTTTTATCCACGAAACTAATCTCTTTTGGCTTGGAATTTACGAACAAATAATACATAAAACTCGCTAAAATCGCCACCAAAGCCATCAAAACGATGAGTAGCCTGCTTGAAGTCATCTTTGCCCCCTTTTCGCAAGAATTTTGCAAATTATACTACAAAAGCAAGTTTAAGGCAAATTTTAAGCAAATTTTTTTATAATTTTGCTTTTTAAGGGGCAAAAATTTGTAAATTTTTCACAAAAAGAATGAATTTTTGACTTTTAAAGGCTAAAATTCACATTTAAATTTAAAGTTCAAAAGGTTAAAATGCCACTTTCAAAACTCAATGACGAGCAGCACCGCGCCGCCACTGCGCCACTTGGCTACAACTTAATCATCGCAAGTGCTGGCACGGGCAAAACTTCAACCATAGTCGCGCGCATAGCGCATTTGCTTGAAAGCGGCACAAAGCCCGACAAAATAATGCTTTTGACTTTTACAAACAAAGCCAGCAAAGAAATGATAGCGCGCTTAAACCGCCACTTTGACAAAAATATCACTAAAAACATACTTGCAGGCACTTTTCACAGCATTGCATACAGCTTGCTTCGCTCTTGGGACACGCAAATCGTGCTGAAACCCATAGGCGAGCTTAAAATTTTGCTTAAAAGTATTTACGAAAGGCGTAAATTTCACTATGTAAGCGAGCTAAAACCCTTTATGTCAAGCTCTCTTTACGACATTTATTCACTCTTTCAAAATGTGAGCGGAGGCGACTTTGAGACTTATTTTTGCGCTAAACACCCAGAACAAGCCGTTTATGCGGAAATTTACGCTGACATTTTGCGCGAGTATGAGGAAGAAAAAAGGCGTTTTGGCTATGTGGATTTTAACGATTTGCTACTTCGCTTAAAAGCTGAGCTAGCAGGGCGTAGCGTGGAATTTGATGAAATTTTGGTTGATGAGTATCAAGACACAAACGCCTTGCAAGGCTCACTGATAGAGGCTTTTAAGAGCAAGAGTCTTTTTTGCGTGGGAGATTATGACCAAAGCATTTACGCCTTTAACGGCGCGGACATAAGCATTATCGGCTCTTTTGGCACGCGCTTTGCAAACGCCCAAATTTACACGCTCGGCAAAAACTACCGCTCATCAAGAAGCATACTCGCCCTTGCAAATAAAGTCATTGAAAACAACCAAAGACTCTATCCAAAGGAACTCATCGTTACAAGGACGGGCGAATTTCAAGCTCCACAATTGCTTGTTTTCACAGAAATAAGTGAGCAGTATGAGCATTTGGCAAGGCTTGTGGTGCAAAGTGGCGTGAAGCTAGACGATATAGCTGTGATTTATCGTAACAATTCTAGTGGAAAAGCCGTAGAAATAGCACTTAAAGCGCAGGGCATACCAAGCTTACGCAAAGAAGGTGGAAGTTTTTTCGACAGCCTTGAAATGCGAGCATTTTGCGCGATGATGGCGCTCATCATCAACCCAAAGGACATTATGGCGTTTATGAGCCTGCTTGAATACAGCAAAGGCGTGGGTTCTGCACTCTCCAAAGAGATTTTTGACAGCCTTTTAAAGCTGGGCGGCGGGGACTTGATAAAAGGCTTTTTAGAGCCTGATTTAAGCATAAATTTGCAAAAAGCACACAAGAAAAACGCACAGCTTGGGCTTTTTGACGACATAGAAGTGCTAGCAAGCCCGAAACGCTTTGATTTGCAAAGCGAGTTTAACACTCACCCCATTTTAACCCTGCCTAAAATCAACGAATTTGGCGCAAAAAATTTAGAAAAACTTTATCACTTCATCAAAAAAGCAAGGCAAATTCGCGTTTCAAGCGAGTTTGTAGAGTGCATTTTGCAAAATGAATTTTTTAAAGAAATTTGTGAAATTTTAGCCACAAAAAGGGCGACAAACAAGGCGACTTTGAAAGTGGATTTAGTGCGAAAGAGTGAAAAATTAGAAAGCATTATGTATAGTATAAATTTGTTGAAAGAACGGACAAAAGACTATGCAGACATTTATAAATTCTATAATTTTTTAACGCTAGACGCGAACGAAATGAGCAACGGAAAAGGCGTCAATTTACTCAGCATACACGCGAGCAAGGGGCTTGAATTTGAGCTTGTTTTTGTGGTTGATTTAGCGCAAAACCGCTTTCCAAACAGCAAGCTGATGGCGATGGGAGGCTCACTTGAAGAAGAAAGGCGGCTTTTTTATGTGGCGGTAACTCGGGCGAAAAACACGCTCATTTTAAGCTACGCAAAATACGATAAAATCAAAAAAGCACACTACAAACCCTCTTGCTTTTTGGTAGAAGCTGGACTTTGTAAAGAGTAGCAAAAGCCCTATTTTGCTGGTGTTTAATGGGCTTTTCGTTTGCTTTGCTTTGACGAAAAGCCGTGTTTTGCAAAAGTGCTTTTTGCAAAAACGCTCCATTTAAAGCTATTTTCACTAAACGCCACTTTTACAAAACTCTCTTTTGAAAAGCTAGCTTAAAAGCCACTTTTTACTAAATACCGCCTTTGCAAACGCTATTTTAAGCTACTTTCATCAAACGCTAGCTCTAAAAGCCGCTTTGGAGTGCTTAATGTCCGCAGCCGCAGCCACAACCGCCGCCAAAGAATTCGCTGAGTTTTTGGATATTTGGCATTTCTGTGATTTCGCTCACTAGCTCTTTGTAGGCGATTTTGCCGTCTTTTATGACAAACACAGCACGAGCTAGCAAGCCTTTGAGCGCACCATCGTCCATCAAAACGCCGTATTTCTCGCCAAATTCTTTACTCACAAAATCGCTAGCCACGCGCAAAGCAGCTATCCCAGCCGTTTCGCAAAAACGCCCCATCGCAAAAGGCAAATCCTCGCTCACCACGATAACCTCCGCACCGCCAAATTGAGCGACTTTTTCGTTGAACTCTCGCGCCTCACTCGCACACACAGCAGTGTCAAGGCTCGGCACGCTCAGCACTATCTGCGTTTTGCCGCCAGCACCTATGGTGATATCGCTTAAATCCTGCGCTTTCAGCACGACTTGCGGCGCGCTGTCGCCTACATTTAGGGCTTTGCCACGCAAATTCACAGGATTTCCCTTAAAAGTAACTGAATTCATAGTTGTCCTTTGTAAAAAATTTCACGCCATTATACCGCAGTAAAATTAACTGAAATTTGCACTCAAACTAAAATTTACAAAAAAACATATATAATGTTTGTCAGCAAAAAAATTTATATTTTTCAAAAAAAAACCTTGACTTTTTAGAGAAAATATATTATACTATGGAAATTTTATGAAATTGAAAGGATAAAAATGAATTTTATCACATTGGAAAAAATCGCCAAAATCAGCTCGGGCTTTAACCCAAGCCAAAGCAAAGAAAGCAAAATTTTACCCAAAAATCATCATTATAGCACACTTTCGCTTAAAAATTTCAACCAAAGTGTTTGCTTGTCAAAAGACTACATTAGCGAGAGTTTAGCGCGCTCAGCCTTGATAGATGAGAAATTTATCATTCGCCCAAATGACATTTTGGTGAAGCTCATCGCGCCCATTTGGGCTATTTTTATCCAAGCTGCCCCGCCAAATCTCATCTACACGCACTCCGTAGCTAAGATTAGCCCCACAAGCACGGACTTTTTGCCTGAATTTCTAGCCTTTTATCTCAACTCCCTTGCGATAAAAAGGCAGCTTATGGCAAACACCTTGCAAAGCACGACAGTAGCTTTGATAAAAATAAGCGATTTGTCCAAGCTACAAATTCCGCTCATCGCTTTAAGCGAACAAACAAAAATCGTGCAAATTTTAAGGCTCGCCCAAAGAAAAAACGAGATTTTACACTCACTCATCGCGCAAAATCAAAGCTTTTCAAAGGCGATTTTAGATAAATTTACACCAAAAACAAACACAAATTTTACACAAAGGACAGCACAATGAAAACCACCAAAGACACCATAAACACCATCGTTTGGAAAGCCTGCGACACCTTTCGTGGCTCTATGGATAACAGCGATTATAAGGATTATATCCTTACTATGCTTTTTGTGAAGTATTTAAGCGACTTTCACAAAGAAAAGTTAGAAGAGCTAGAAAAGCAGTATAATGGCAACACCCAGCGCATAGAGGCAAAGCTCAAAAAAGAGCGGTTTTTTCTTGACAAAACCTGCTCGTTTGACTTTTTGCTTAGCCAAAAAGAAGCCCCAAATTTAGGCGAGCTTATCAACACCGCACTTGAAAAGATAGAGCAAGACAACGCCCAAAATTTAGAGGGCATTTTCCGCAGCATTGATTTTAACAACAAAAACAAGCTCGGCGACACCAAAGAGCGCAACGCCTTGCTTAAAAATCTGCTTGAAGATTTTAGCGATTCTCGTTTGGACTTGCGCCCATCGCATTTAGAGGACAATGATTGTTTAGGCGATGCTTATGAGTATCTCATCGCGCATTTTGCTGAAAGTGCGGGCAAAAAAGGCGGGGAATTTTACACGCCAAGTGCGGTTTCTACGCTACTTGCAAGGCTTGTAAGCCCAAAAGACGGCGCAAGTGTCTATGACCCAGCTTGCGGTTCTGGTTCGCTACTCATCAAAGTCGCTAAAACCTTGACTTCGCAAAACAAAAACGCGAATTTTAGGCTTTACGGACAGGAAAAAAACGGGCAAACCCACGCCCTTTGTAAGATGAATATGTTTTTGCACGAGATAAATGACTCCAAAATTCAGTGGGGCGACACGATTCGCAACCCTTTACATACTATCTCGCCAAATACCTTGCAAAGCTTTGACATAGTCGTGGCAAATCCGCCATTTAGTCTTGACAAATGGGGCGAAGAAGTAGCGCAAAACGACCCTTTTTCGCGCTTTAAATTCGGCATTCCGCCCAAAAGCAAGGGGGATTATGCCTTTATCTTGCAAATGCTAGCCAGCCTCAACGAAAACGGCACTATGGGCGTCATAGCCCCGCACGGCGTGCTTTTTCGCGCTGCGAGTGAGGGCAAGATACGCCAAAAACTCATCGAGCAAAATTTGCTCCACGCCGTCATAGGACTACCAGCAAATTTGTTTTTTGGCACGAGCATTCCTGCTTGCATACTCATCTTTAAAAGGCAAAAAGCGGACAAAAATGTCCTTTTCATAGACGCGTCCAAAGACTACGAAAAGGGCAAAAACCAAAACAAACTTTTGCCTGAGCATATTGATAAAATTTTACGCATCTACAACCAACGCCAAAATGTCGCTAAATACGCTCATCTAGCGAGCTTTGAGGAAATCAAAAGCAATGATTTCAACCTAAACATACCGCGATATGTAGAGGTTTTTGACGAAGAAGAGCTTATAGACTTAAACGCCACAAAGGATGAAATAGCCGAGCTTGAAAAAGAACTCTCTACCATTCAAAGCCAGATGAATGGGTATTTAAGGGAGCTTGGGTTATGAGAGATTTACAAATCAACAAAAATGCAGACACTGTCTGCATAAATTGTAGGCAAAATTGCAAGGCAAAAAACATAATACCACAAAATGCGATGCCATATAATTTAAAGAAATCAAAATGCAAAATTTAAGCAAACAAATCACCATAGCACTTTATCACATTGATGGGCAAAACGAAAACGCCCAAGTTTTAATTAAAGATAACACCATTTGGGCAAGTCAAAAAACAATCGCCGAGCTTTTTGGCGTGAATATTTCAGCCATTAGCAAACATTTCAAAAATATCTTTGAAGAGGGCGAGTTAGATGAAAAAGTGGTTATTTCCAAAATGGAAATAACCACTCCACACGGCGCAATTACGGGCAAAACGCAAAGCAAACTAACAAATTTTTATAATCTTGATGCCATTATCTCCGTAGGTTACCGCGTAAATTCCAAAAAAGCTACACATTTTCGCATTTGGGCGACAAAGGTGCTTAAAGAATTCACGCTTAAAGGCTTTGTGCTTGATGATGAGCGGCTCAAACAAGGCGGGGCGATTTTTGATAAGGATTATTTCAAAGAGCTTTTAGAGCGTGTGCGTTCTATCCGCGCAAGCGAGCGGCGCATTTATCAGCAAATCACCGACATTTTTGCAGAATGCAGCATTGATTATGATAAAAATTCAGCCATCACGCAAGAGTTTTACGCCACTATCCAAAACAAATTTCACTACGCCATCACGCACAAAACCGCCGCTCAAATCATCTACGAAAACGCCAACGCACAAAAAGAAAATATGGGCTTAACTTCGTGGAAAAACGCCCCCAAAGGCAGAATCTTAAAAAGCGATGTGAGCGTGGCGAAAAATTATTTAAATGAAGCGCAAATTCGCAAGTTAGAACGAGCAGTGAGTGGGTATTTTGACTATATCGAGGACTTAATAGAGCGCGAAAACACCTTTACAATGGAAGAATTTGCCCAAAGCGTCAATGAATTTTTAGCATTTCGCAAATACGACATTTTAAAGGACAAAGGTAAAATTTCGCACCAAAAAGCACTTGAAAAAGCAAATAGCGAGTATGAAATTTTTAACACAACCCAAAAGATAGAATCAGACTTTGACAAAAGTATAAAAAGGCTTAAAGATACGCAAAAAGGCGAAAAATGAATTCCAACACAAACATAAAGCAAGGCTACAAGCAAACTTCGTTAGGTATTTTACCACAAGAATGGGAAGTGGTGCGTTTTAATGATATATTTATTAGAATACCTAGCAAAAAATATCAAATTCAAACCAAAGAATATCAATCAAATGGAAAATACCCCGTCATAGACCAAGGACAAACCGCTGTTATCGGTTACTCTAATAATGATAACAAAGTGTTTAAAAATTCTAGTGTCATAGTTTTTGGAGACCATACACGAGAATTAAAATTTGTTGATTTCGATTTTATTGTGGGAGCTGATGGCGTTCAACTCTTAAAAACAAAAGAAAATTTTGATAACCGATTTTTTTATTATCAATTAAAAACTAAAAAAATACCAAACACAGGATACAATAGACATTTTAAATTTTTACTTGATATGTCTTTTGTTTGCCCCACGCTTGCCGAGCAAGAAAAAATCGCTCAAATTTTAAGCGTGTGGGACAAAGGCATAAGTGTTTTAAAATCTTTGATTGAGGCGAAAACAAAACGCAAAAAAGCCCTTATGCAAAGGCTTCTCA
>OQVS01000320.1_pt1 | contig 31984 bp, 25 predicted proteins | sample 1691601 | NCBI WGS metagenome assembly OQVS01 (sample SAMN03418268, study PRJEB22391) | human gut metagenome | biome: human-gut; feature: organic feature; material: feces | host: Homo sapiens | place: Tanzania | collected 2013-01 | reverse complement strand
AGAACAAACATGCGCTAATTGAGCATAGTTTCAATTAAAGCATTTATTTGCTCAAATTTAGCCACTATGCGTTTTTGCTCTGCTAGCGGCGGCAGCGGAATTAACAATTGTTGCCAAACACTTAAATTAATAATAGGAGTGGCTGTCCCACAAGCCCTTCGTTTTAAAGCTGAAATGAATAATTCATTTTGCATAGCAAAATATATGTAAGAAGAATCACAAATTATTGATGATACGGCATTTATCTGCTGATTAAAGCAGACTTTTCTATCAACCATACTTATTTTTCCGATACTTCCGCCTATACAAACTTGTAACACTGTTCCACTTGATACTGTACGTGAAAATTTTTCACCGGCAAATGAAACAGAACGATTTGCATAGTTTATCGAACCATTAAGCATGTCACCAGGAGTAATAAACGGTGTGTCGTTTCTCCAAAATTCCCTATCATTAGTAGGAGGTGTTTTACCGGTTTGTACTATACCAATCTCCCCTAGCCGAACCCAACACCAGTTGGCGGGAATAGCGAATGGTTTTTCCTCTTCCTTTATTTCCGGCAAAGGCTTCTCTTTTTTAATTTTGCCAGCCTTAATTAGGGCGGCTTTTTCGGCGCGGATTTGTTCTAGTAAGTCGGTAGCGTTGCCATCTTCGGGGCGTTGCTCCACAAGCTGGCCGCGCACAGCCATATCTAGCATTTTTTGACGCAAAAACTTTAAAGCTTTATCTAAATCGGCACTGTCTTTAGCTATAGTATCTACCAATTTTAGGCAAGCTTCCAAAGCATTCACTATACGCTTTTGCTCGGCCAGCGGCGGCAGCGGAACAAGCACATTACCTATAATTTCTAAAGTTAAATTAGGTATAGCGGTTGTCTTTTTTGAACTGTCAAAATAACTCTGAGTAAGCGAACCATTAAGCAAGAAAACAACATATTTAAGCTCTATATATTTTGTATGTATAAGCCTTACAATAGAAATTGCCTGATTCGCATTTAAGGGCAAGTCTTCATTTCTCACCATCCCCGTTCGTCCAAGTGTGCCAGCTATCGTTACCAAAATATCATTACATTCCAATATAGAACGACGCAAATCTGTAATATGTGTATTTTTATCAATAAACTTTAAATTTTTAAGGCTCAGCTTATCCAATCCACACACATTTTCAGCACGGAGAAAACCTACTCCATTTTCAACATATGCATCATTCCCACCACGAGGTGTTGTGCCTTTAGTTATTAGTTTACATATCTCCCCCAGCCTAACCCAACACCAATTGGCCGGAATAGCGAAAGGCTTTTCTTCTTCTTTTATTTCCGGCAAAGGCTTCTCTTTTTTGATTTTGCCAGCCTTAATAAGAGCGGCTTTTTCGGCGCGGATTTGTTCTAGTAAGTCGGTAGCGTTGCCATCTTCGGGGCGTTGCTCGACAAGCTGGCCGCGTAAGGCCATATCGATAAGTTTTTGGCGTAAAAGTTTGGTATCAATCATAATTTGTGATTTTCGTCGAGCAATAAAGTTAGCCTTTATAGCTTGTTAAGCGAAAGAGTGAAAACACGCAAAAAAAAGAAAACGCCCACCAAGTTGGTAAACTTAGTGGGCGTATCAGATTAGAAATTGACAGTTAATTACTTACCGTCGCGTTTTTCGCGATCTTTGCGCTGCTTGGCGCGAGTAGCCGGATCGAGGATGGCTTTGCGCATACGCAAGCAATGAGGAGTTACTTCTACCAACTCATCATCGGCAATGAACTCGAGGCACTGCTCTAAAGTGAGGTGACGAGGCTCGTCTAAGCGCACAGCTTCATCGGACGTAGAAGAGCGCATGTTGGTTACGTGCTTCTTCTTGCAAGCATTTACGTCTAAGTCGTTGGGACGGCAATGCTCACCAACGATTTGGCCGGTGTAAACATCTTCACCAGGAGAGATGAAGAAAACGCCACGATCTTGCAAGTTAAACAGAGCGTAAGAAGTAGCGGTACCAGTTTCGCCAGTAACTAAAGAGCCACGAGTACGACGAGCGATTTCGCCGCGATAAGGGCCATAGCCGGCGAATAAGTAGTTCATAACGCCATAACCGCGAGTAATGGTCAAGCACTCAGAGCGGAAGCCAACCAAACCACGAGCGGGAATGGAGAACTCCAAGTGGAGACGGCCAGTGCCGCTGCCTGTCATGTTAATCAAGTCACCGCGTCTGGCGCCGACTTTTTCCATGATCGGGCCCATGCACTCTTCGGGAATATCAATAGTCAAATTCTCGATAGGCTCTAAAAGCTCGCCATTAACAACCTTGGTAATGACTCGAGGAGCAGTTACGGAAAGCTCATAACCTTCACGGCGCATAGTTTCCAACAAAATGGAAAGGTGAAGTTCACCACGACCGCAGACTTCGAAAGAGTCGGTAGTGCCTTCTACAGCTTTTACTCTCAAACCGACGTTGCGCTCGGCTTCACGGAAGAGACGATCACGCAATTGACGGGAAGTTACATACTTACCATCACGACCGGCGAAAGGACTATCAGTAGCCATAAAGGTCATAGCTAAGGTAGGCTCTTCGATCTCCAAACCGGGCAAGAACTCGGGGTTCTCTACATCGGTAACGGTGTCACCCAAAGCGACATCGGGAAGACCGGTAAGAGCAACAATATCACCCACAGTGGCACTCTCGATAGGCTTTTTGCCTAAGCCAACGTAGCCCATAACTTGACCGACTTTGCCAGTATGGCAGTTTTCGGCAGAAGTTCCGTAGCAAATAGTCTTAGCAGGACTGATTTTACCATTGAGGATACGACCAATAGCCAAACGGCCTACGTATTCATCATAGTCCAAGTTGCTGACTTGCATTTGCAAAGGAGCTTCGTCGTCACCCTTGGGGCAAGGAATGTGCTTAATAATAGTCTCATAAAGAGGCTGCAAATTCTCAAAAGGACCGTCGGGACTGTAGGAAGCGACTTGCTTGCGGGCAGAAGCATAAACGACAGGGAAATCGATCTGGTCGTCATTGGCACCTAAGTCGATGAAGAGTTCTAAAACTTCGTCGACGACTTGCTGAGGTCTGGCATCGGGACGGTCAATTTTGTTGACAACTAAAATAGGAGACAAACCTGTCTCCAAAGCCTTCTTTAATACGAATCTGGTCTGAGCCATAGGGCCTTCGAAAGCATCAACAACCAACAAACAGCCGTCAACCATACCCAAGATGCGTTCTACTTCGCTGGAGAAGTCTACGTGTCCGGGAGTGTCTACGATGTTGAGAGTAACACCGTTGTAAACAACAGAGGTGTTTTTGGCCAAAATAGTGATACCGCGCTCGCGCTCTAAGTCGTTAGAGTCCATAACGCGCTCGGCAACATCTTGTCCTACTCTGAAAGCACCAGCTTGACGAAGCAAGCCGTCTACCAAAGTAGTTTTACCGTGGTCAATGTGAGCAATAATTGCTAAATTTCTTAAATCTTTGCGTTCCATAGCGCGATATTATACTCCAAAACTCTATAAATAGTCTAGTGCTTTACTAGAGCCGACTGCGCGGAAAATAAGGAAGGGGAGATTTTTTACACTTATGCACTTGGCAAAAACAGAATAAAAAGCAACAACTAGGCAAAGGAAGAGAAAAATCAAAGCCAAAATAGAAACGCGGTATAAAAGAAAAAGTATTTGAGGTATGTTGTGAGCAAAGTTTGTTTAATTACCGGCGCCTCTTCAGGTATAGGTGCAGCTACAGCCAGGGCCCTTTTGCAACGCGGTTGGACAGTTTACGGCGCAGCTCGTCGTCAAGAGCGTTTAGAAGAACTTGTTAAACTCGGCTTACGTCCACTTTATTTAGACGTTACCGATCCCGCTTCATGCGCTACTTGCGTAGGTAAAGTAATGGAAGAAGCCGGACATATAGATGCTTTGGTAAATAACGCCGGCTACGGTTCTTACGGTGCTTTTGAAGATGTGAGCAACGAAGAAGCTCATCGCCAATTTGAAGTAAATGTCTTTGGCTTAGCTACCATGACCAGAGAAGTGCTGCCTTTTATGCGTCAGCAACAAAATGGCCACATTATCAATATTTCTTCTATGGGTGGCCAGATTTATACGCCTATGGGATCTTGGTATTACGCTTCCAAGCGAGCTGTAGAAGCTCTTTCCGACAGCTTGCGCCACGAAGTAGCTTCCTATGGTATCAAAGTTGTTTTAATTGAACCTGGCGTTATTCGCTCGGAATGGTCGAATATTGCCATAAAAAAGATGGAAGAAAATTCCGCTCAAGGCCCTTATGCAGCGGTCTGTGCCAAAATGAGCAAAGTGTTAAAGCTCAACTATAGTGACGCCATCGTCGGTTCTCCTGATTATATTGCCAAGCTTGTGGTAAAAGCTGTCAGTAGCCAACATCCCAAATTACGCTACGCCGGGCCGCTTGATGCTAAAGTTCTGCTTTTCTTCAAAAAATATGTGCCCGATTGGCTCTTTGATTGGACTGTCAAGCTTATTTGTACCTAAAGAAAATAGAGATTGAAGCTATGTTAAATGCGGGTAATGCAAGCCTGTGGACAGCTTTGCAAACGGTGCCAGCACTAAAAGAAGTGCTGCGCTCCGGCTGGTTGCGCGTAGGGCTAAACCATCCTGAAAGCGTAGCGGCTCACAGCTGGGGAGTGGCCGTTTTGGCTTTATCTTTATGTCCAGCCAATTTGGACAGAGCCAAAGTAGTAGAAATAGCTTTAGTCCACGATTGGGCGGAAGCTATGGTTGGCGATCTTACTCCTTATGACCAAGTATCGCCACAAGATAAAGCCGGGCGTGAAAGTAGTGCATTTAAACAAATAAGCGGGCCACTCCCCAATGGACACCTAATGCAAGAGCGCTTTCAGGAATATCAAGCTAACGCTACTAAAGAAGCCCAATTTGTGCATGCCCTGGATAAATTGGATATGGCTTTGCAAGCTGCGGCCTATACAAAGAAATTTCCGGAAATTTCTTTTGCAGAATTTGTAAAATCGGCTCACATGTATTTAGCCCAAAAGCTTACCGAACCGGAAGCCTTGGCTTTAAGTCAATTGCTAGATTGCGCCCCTTCAAGGTCCTTTGGCTCAACACCAGAGGCTGCCGCTTGCTCTTGACCAATTAGGCCCGAATGCAATAAATGAGCCAACAAAAGCCACAAAAACACTACGCAAGCAGCCAAAGCATACCCTTGGCAAGAGTTTGTGTAGGCTAAAGCAGCCAAGGCTAAGGGCGTATAAATATACATAAGCTTAGACGAAGCTAAGCAAGCGCAAGTCCAGGAGGCAAAGCCTGCCCCCACCAAGGCGCTTCCATAAAGCAATAAGCGCGGATGATGCGTTTCTAGTCCGGTTCGGTATAGATTGAACGGATTTTGCAAAAAAGCCCAAATAAACACAGCCGCAGCTAAACATATGAGCACGGCTGCAAAATGTATCAATCCGGAGCGCAACAAAGCGGCAGGCCATTTCATGGCTTTTTTTTCTTACTGCCAACAGCCAAGGCCTGCCGCAGCCTAGATATTTTAACCATTTTTAATTTATACATATTTATAATACGTATCTATTGATATATATTTCATTAACATAGCTTAGCAGTAAAACACTATGCATATTTATAAATATAAAATATGTACAATATTTACACAAGCATATACAACATATAGAGCATTATAATAAGCAATCGATAGACAAAAAATAGTCAAAACAGCCTTGAAGGCATAAAAAGTGTGTTAAAATCAGGCGATATTTTTTGCTAAGAGAGTACAAACACAATGCGCATAGGTATAGACGCTACTTTTTTGCCCAGAGATAAACGCGGTATGGGCATGGTGGTTCGCAATTTTTTACAAGGATACCAAGCGGTAAAATCAGAGCAAGATGAGCTTTTTTTCTTAACTTTTAAGCCCCATTTATTAGAAGATATAAAGCAAGAAGTGGGCCACTTGGGAGCTTGCTCTACATTTAAAGAGGCGCCGCAAGATTTAGATATATGCTGGTATCCTTGGGATCGCGCCGACATATATTTGCCTTGCGCCAAAGTTTTAACTGTACATGATGTTAGGCCTTGGAAGGCAGAATCAGGCAAAAAAGCTTATCGAGATTGGTGTAAAATTAAGAATGAGTTTGAATGTGTTGCAGCCACGTCCGCTTATGTAAAAGACAATGAATTCACTGATTATTTTGGCGATGATACAAATATTATTACAATATGCTACAACGGCATAAACAGCATTTACTACGAAAAAGCTGCTGAGCCTCAATATAGAGACGAACAAAAACGGCGCCAGTATATGGATAAAGTTACCGGCGGATCACCTTTCCTTTTCTTCGTAGGCAATGCTTATGAAGAGAATAAAGACTTATTGTCCTTACTTAAAGCCTTATATACTTTACATAAAGAATTTCCCCATAAAATTTTAATTGCCGGCAATGAGCCTAAAGACGGCATAAGTTTTTGGAAGAAGCTCTTCCCCGACGAACATACCAAATATGTTAAGGAAATCAAAAGTTATTTAGATAAACTTCCCGAACGTGTTGTATATACCGGACAGCTTAATCCTGAAGGCATGCTTGAACCCTACTCTTATTGCGATTGTTTAGCAGCAGTATCTAATTATGAAGGATTTTTCTTACCACTTATTGAGTGCATGGAATGCCATAATATTATTTTTAGTTCTAAATGCGCTGCTTTGCCAGAAGTGGGCGGCGAAGTGCCTTTCTACTATGAAGCTGACAACCAAGAAGATATGGTAGAAAAGTTGCGTTTTATTTTGCAATATAGACGCAATGCCGAAAAGCAAGAATTATTTGCTGAGAAAATAAAAGCCGGTTTGGAGCGAGCCCAGCTCTTTACTCCTGAAAAACAAGCCCAAAATATGCTTAATATTTTTGCTCAAGCTATAGAAAAACATAAGCAAAAGCAAAAATAGCTGGTGCGCAAGCGGAAAAAAGCAAGACTTTTGCCGGAGTAGTAAAAATACTCCGTGTTTTTTTATGGAGGCTGTAGAAAAAATGAACTTAATAGAATACGAAAAAGCTACGGAAATTTGCCGCTCATTCGCAGGAGCCCGCTTATTGGTGGTCGGCGATTTAATGCTTGATTATTGGGTTTGGGGAACAGTCTCACGTATTAGCCCTGAAGCACCGGTACCAGTTGTAGATATTGCTCACCATTCTTACACTCCAGGTGGCGCAGCCAATGTGGTAGCCAACTTAAAAACTTTAGGTGCTAAAGTAGATTTATTAGGTGTAGTAGGAGCCGACGATATTGGCCGCCGCTTGCGCGTTATGTTAGAGCGCCAAGATATAGGCATTAGCGGTTTAGTAGTCAGTGAAGACTACCCTACTATTATGAAAACACGCATTATTGCCAACAGTCAGCAAGTAGTACGCGCCGATTTGGAAACTCGCTGCGCTGTTAAAGATCATGTTTGGAAAAAATTGCTGGCTTGGGCCAATAACCATCGCCAAGATTACGACGCCGTAGTTATATCCGATTATGATAAAGGTTTACTCTGGGGCGATCATATTCAGGATTTAATAAAAATTTTCCGAGGCGTTCCCGTTATTGCCGGGCCCAAGCCTGTCGACCTCAAGCGCTTTTTAGGCTGTGAGCTTATTACCTTAAATGCTAAAGAAGCCAAAGCAGCTTCCGGTTACGATACTTTTAATAACCAGGGCTTAGAGCAAGCTGGTCGCGCTCTCTTAGCCGAGCTCAACTTAAATTCAGTCCTTATCACTTTAGGTGAACGAGGTATGGCTCTTTTCCGCAAAGACGTACCTACGGTAAGAGTGCCGGCTTTGGCTTCACAAGTTTACGATGTCAGCGGCGCTGGCGACACTGTGCTTTCAGTTATGGCCCTGTGCGCTTCTGCCTCCGTACCTATTACTGAAGCTATGAGCTTAGCCTCTCATGCGGCGGCCGTTGTAGTACGCAAAGTCGGTACAGCCACCGTCAATACTGAAGAATTGCTTGAGTCTTTGCAAATAGGCTCTCACCAAGCAGAATTAAATCCTCAGCGCAAGATCCTCTCTGCCGAAGAAGCGGCTGAGCGTTTGGAGCGTTTGCGTCATAGTCAAAATCCGCCTACCGTAGTCTTTACCAACGGATGCTTTGATATTTTGCATGTGGGCCACCTCAATACTTTACTGGCTGCCAAACAGGAAGGCGATCTTCTTGTAGTAGGCCTCAATTCTGACAGCTCGGTAAAAGCTCTCAAAGGGCCCAGCCGTCCTATCAATTGCCAAGACGAAAGAGCTACTATGTTAGCCGCCTTAGAATGCGTTGATATTGTGGTCATTTTCGAAGAGCAAACTCCTCTGGCCTTAATTGAAAAATTGCGTCCCGATGTTCACGTAAAAGGCGGAGATTACAAAGAAGAAGACTTGCCAGAAGCTGCCGTGATCAAAAGTTTTGGCGGTAAAATCGTTTTAGCCAAGCTTATTCCCGGTCGCTCCACTACCAAGCTTATCACTTTGACACAAAATAGCGATTCTAAAAAATAAAAAAGCGAAAATATGTATCCTCAGAAGATTTACATAACTGCCAACAGCCCGGGTGAAATTGCCGGTTGGCTCAGTCCTGTGGCTGCGGCAGTACGCCGCCGCTGGCCAGAATGCAAAATCAGTGTAATTTTGCTGCCATGTCCCTTTGCTACCGGTTCAGAAAGTAAAGTGGCTACAGATTTATTGCATGTTGATGAAGTAATTCCGGCCAGCCGCTATTTCCGTATGCTTTTTAGCGGCTTAAAAGATCATCAAAACAGCGTGTTACTCCACTTGGGTGGTGACTTGATGTACAGTGCCGCCTTGGTGTGGCGTTGGAAGATTCCCGCTTGGTCTTATTTGTGGGGACGCTGGTGGTGGGATTCGGCTTTTAAAGGCTACTTTATTAAAGACGAAAAGCACTTCGAGTGGATGAAGCGCCATAAATTGCCTTTGGAAAAAGCTATTATTGTCGGCGATCTGGTTGTCGACGATGTGCGCTGGATTATGCAAAACTATTTGGCCAAACATAACCAATTGCCTGAAGCCGATCCCAATTTAATTTCTTTCTTGCCGGGCAGTCGCGTTACTGAAGTTACCAATTTAAGCCCGTTTTTGTTACAAACGGCCAAGCTTATGAAAGAGCAAAAGCCTGATTTGCGCTTCCAGATGCTTATCTCGCCTTTTATTCCTCCAGTCAAATTGGTTAAAGCTTTACAAGCGGATCCCCATCCAGCTGTGGGCGGCATCAAAGGTAAAATTATAGGCGAAACTTTACAAGCTGAAGGCATAAGTATAGATATTGTGCGCAAGAACCAATTGCCACAGCTGAGCGCTTCCCAATTGTGCGTAACTATTCCCGGCACCAAAACAGCCGAAGCGGCCAGTTTAGGTGTGCCAGAATTGATGATTTTACCCATCAATCGTCCCGATCAATTGCCTTATATAGGCTTAATTGGTTTGCTGGATTGGCTTCCCGGAGGGCGCATACTTAAAGGCAAATTGCTTATGAGGATGCGCGACAAAGTTTCTTATATGGCCCAGCCTAATATCTTAGCCAATCGACCTATCGTGCCAGAAATTATCGATGTAGTTACACCTACTTATGTGGCCGATGCTGCTCTGGGACTATTAAACGATCCACAGCAACTATTGCGCCAAAAATACGAATTTAGTCGTCTCTATTCTCCCTACGCAGGCGCCTCTGACCGCTTACTAGACACAATAGAACGCACATGGCGAACCTAAAATAAAAAGCCGAGCCTTCACAAACTAGGCTCGGCTTTTTTTTGTTATACGTCTACTTCTTCAGCTTGATGGCAAATGATCCACTTTAGCAAACCATCAAAGCTTATTTTACCGGAAGCTACATCTAAAATAGTATTAGCTAAATCTTGTTGAGTATAGTCTAATTCTATTCCATTTAAAGCCAGAAGCACCAACATACAATGTGCTCCTATCCGCTTGTTACCATCTATAAAAGCATGATTCTTAACTAAGCCAAAACAAAGACGGGCAGCTTTTTGCTGTATAGTTGGAAAAAACTCCTCGCCTGCGAAACTTTGAAAAGGGCTATTCAATGCTGAATCTAGGAGATTTTCATCGCGTATTCCTAGGCTACCACCTGTTTTTTCAATCAGTTCTGAGTGTAGAAGCTTAACTTGAGTCTTCGATAAAACTATCATTTAGCCAACACTTCGTACGCTTGACGATTTTTTTTGATCAATCTTTGTGAAATTGCCATCACATCTTCATTGGCAACTAATTGCGCTTTCTCCGCAGAATTAAACTCTACAAGCAAATAACGCGGGACATTATTTTTCAAAATAATAACAGCGCCTCTTTCATCAACTAAACGAGCCACGCGAGAGAAATTTTGATTTGCCTCAGTTATGGAAACAAGAGAATCTGTACTTACATTCATGATCATTTCTCCTTTCTCCTAATAGTAGCCTATCATACTTATTAGGATAAATTCAACCTAATTTTAGCAAACCTAATAAAAAAGCCGAGCCTTTACAAACTAGGCTCGGCTTTTTTATTAAACGTCTATCTCTTCAGCTTCACTAGCGTGTTCCATAATGAGTTTGTAACGCGGCGCTACGTCGCGGCCGAAACATTCGGAAATAGTTTCGGAAGCACCCTTTTCATCATCCACTACTACACGGAAAATAGTGCGCGTAGCCGGATCGAGCGTAGTGGCCTTCAATTGCTCGGGACTCATTTCGCCCAATCCTTTAAAGCGTGTAATTTGCGCTGTACCTTTGCGGCCGCTCTTGCTCAAACTCTCGCGTTCTTCTTCAGTCCAGGCCCAATTGATGGTTTTGCCCTTCTGAACACGATATAAAGGAGGACGGCCCAAATAGATATGGCCTCTACGAATAAGCTCGGGCATAAAGCGATAAAAGAAAGTAACTAAAAGACAAGCGATGTGGTGGCCATCCGAGTCGGCATCGGTCAAAACCACAATGCGACCGTAACGCAACTTAGAAGCAGAAAATTGGCTGCCTACACCGCAACCTATGGCACTAATTAAGTTGGCGATCTCTTTATTTTGGCCTATCTTGCCAGCGCCAGCGTGTTCAATATTGAGAATTTTACCACGCAGAGGCAAAATAGCTTGAAAGCGCCGATCGCGCCCTTGTTTAGCTGAGCCGCCGGCCGAGTCACCCTCTACGATAAAGAGCTCGCAATCTTCAGTGCGACTGGAAGAACAGTCGGCCAATTTTCCCGGCAAGTTAAGTTTGCGCGTTACTGATTTGCGCGAGACAGTTTCGGTAGCCTGAGCAGCGGCCGCTCTCTCTTTGGCGCCCAGCACAATGCGATCCACCAAACCGGCAGCTACAGAAGGATTTTCATTTAAGTAGCGCTCAAAAGCCGGAGCTATGGCAGAAGCCACTTGTCCATTTACTTCGGTATTGTTGAGCCGCTCTTTGGTTTGGCCTTTAAACTGTGGATCGGCAATATATACAGCTATAATAGCTCGCAAACCGTCACGAATATCATCAGCACTGAGTTTAACTCCCTTGGGCTGAAGATTGTGAATTTCCATATAATTGCGCACAGCTTTTACCAAGCCGGCTTTTAAACCCAAATCGTGGGTACCACCCTGAGGAGTATTGATACCGTTGACAAAACTGCGCACATGTTCGCCGCCAGCTTGGCTCCAAAGTACGGCCGCTTCCATGCGAATATCTTCCTCACGCTGATAAGAAAAAATATTTTCTTCCCAGGCTGAAGCTCTAGGCTCCTCGCCCACCAATTGAGCTAAATAGCCGTCTAAGCCGCTGTCACAATGATCTAATTTATGCGTCACGCCATTGACGCGATCTTTAAATATAATTTTTACTTTGTGCAACCAAGCGCGAGACTCTAAAGTATCTAAAATAATTTTAGGATCAAAAATTGTCTCTTCAAAAATTTCTTCATCAGGTCTAAACCAGATAGAAGTGCCGCTGCCGCGCACATTATCGCCCACTTGAGCTACAGGAGCTGTAGGTACACCGAAATTGTAAGATTGGAACCATTCGCCGCCGTCGCGTTTGACAGTTACTTCCAAACGTTCGGAGAGAGCATTAACTACCGAAGCGCCCACACCGTGCAAACCGCCTGAATATGTGTAATTGGCGTGAGCGAATTTGCCACCAGCATGCAAAGTAGTCATAATCAGCTCTAAAGCCGATTTGCCATATTCTTGGTGTATATCGACAGGAATACCACGTCCATTATCGGTTACCCTTATAGACCGACCGTCACGATCCAACTCCAACTCTACCCAAGTAGCGTAACCATTCATTACTTCGTCTATGGAGTTGTCTAAAATTTCCCAAATTAAATGGTGCAAACCGGCACTATCTACGCTGCCTATATATAAGCCAGGCCTTTTGCGCACCGGCTCCAAACCGGTTAAAACCTGAATATCTTGCGCAGTATAAGATTCCATTTTTACCTCGCTCCCAACTTTTTTCTAAGCCTCTTTAATTTTTTTCCGCTAAGAGGCGCCGCTCTATTGACGATTTTTCCCACACAACGCCACAGCTGCCTATTGCTTAAAGCCCCAAATCGGGATCGAAAATATCCGTTTCCGCTTCGGCTTCTTCTGCCGATTCGTTAGCCTCATTGGTCGGCTCTATTTCGTCTTTAGTAATATTACTGTAGAATTTTTGCTGCAATTGCAACTTACCACGTTTAATTAAAAGGGTTCCTTTACCGCCTCTAGCGCAAGCTTTTTGTTTGCGCAATGACACTTCTATCGGCGTACCCGTACCTACGCGGCTGAGCATAATTCCTTGATCGGAACCATTGACCGTCATGGTTTCCCAAATTTTGTCTTCTTCCTCAAGTTTGATAACTTGAACGCCTCGGGCACAACCTGAATTAAAGCTAATTTCTTCTACAGGACAAATCAAAGCGCGATTTTGTACAGTAAGGACTATTAAATGTTCGCGTCCTCGCACCGCCTCAACTACCACAGCCTGAGCGCCTTCGCCCAAACGCATATAGCGGCGGCCACTCTTCTTGGAAGGCTCCACAAAAGCAGCAAAGGAGAAGCGTACTCCTTTACCATCGCTACTTAAAGCCAGGGCGTGTATGCTGGGAAGCTCTTCTTCGCTGGGGGCCGACCAAACTTCACTGTTGCGACTATCGAAAAGGAAAGCGGAGACAATTTTTTCGCCATCGCTAAAATTGAAGAACTTCTGTACTGGCTCACCGAAACCGCGTGTACCGCTGGGCAATTCATGTACTGGCATAGTGTAAGCCATACCGAAATTGGTAAAAAGAATCAGAGAATTTAAAGTTGAGCCTTCCAAGATTTGCCAGACAGAGTCTTCTAGACGCAAACGCAACTTACTGGAATCAGTCCCTGGAGCTACACGGCGCAACCAACCGTCGCGAGTAATAACAACGTCTGTCTTTTCATCAACAATAAAATCATCGGCATTGTAAACCAGCTCTTCAGCACCTTCGCGCATAACTTGAGTGCGACGCTCGTCCAGGAAACGACGGCGCACTTGACCAAGTTCATCTTTAACCAAAGCCCACAGAGCAGGCATATCGCCCAAAAGTTGCTCTAAATTGTCGCGCTTAGTTCTCTTTTCGGCCAGTTCATCTCTAATTAAAAGCACGTCATCTTGGCTCAAACGATAAAGGCGCAAATCCAAAACAGCATCGGCTTGAACTTCATCTATTAAGAAACGCTCACATAAAGCTTGGTTGGCGGAAGCACGGCCGGAAGAAGTGCGAATAATAGCAATAGCTTCTTCAATAGCGTCAAATACTTTAACGAAGCCTTCTAAAATATGGATGCGCTCATTGAGTAAACGCACTTCGTAATTGAGACGGCGTACTGTAACTTCAAAGCGGAAATCGACAAATTCCAGCAAAGCGGTGCGCAAATTGACTCGCTCCGGACCACGTGAAGTAAGGCAAGTCATATTGACATTAAATTGATTTTGCAATTTAGTGTTTTTAAACAAGTAGGCCATAACCGCAGTGGGATCGGCGTCGTGGCGACATTCCAAAACGATACGAATATCAGTAGTGGACTCGTCGCGCACATCTTGCAATTGCGGAATTTTACCGGCCATAATAATATTGCCAATTTCTTCAACAAGTTCCGATTTATTGACCATATAAGGTATAGAGTCGATAATGATATGGAACTGACGCTTATTTTTTTCTTCAATCTTGTAAGTTCCGCGCACTTTGAGAGCGCCTTGACCGGAAGCGTAAATTTGTTCCAAGCTCTGGCGACTATTGAGCAATTCTCCGCCAGTAGGGAAATCCGGCCCCTTTACATAGGCAAGCAATTGAGCCACGCTAAGTTGACGGTTGTCGATTAAAGCTCGGCAAGCTTGCATAACTTCGCCTAAATTGTGAGGTGGAATATTTGTAGCTACACCTACGGCAATACCCATGCAACCGTTAACCAGCATTTGGGGAAAACGAGCGGGTAAAACTTTGGGTTCGGGAGTACTTTCATCAAAGTTGGGAATAAAGTCGACCGTGTCTTGGCCCAATTCTTCCACAAATTCCATAGCTACCGGACTGAGTCGAGCTTCTGTATAACGATAAGCTGCCGGGCCGTCGCCATCAATCGAGCCAAAATTGCCTTGACCAAAGACTAAAGGATAGCGCAAAGTCCAATCTTGAGCCATACGAGCCATGGCTTCATATACAGCCGAGTCGCCGTGCGGGTGGTAGCTGCCCAACACTTGACCGACAACTTTGGCACACTTTAAGGTGCTCTTGTCCGGGCTCAAATGCAAATCGTGATACATAGCATAAAGAATGCGACGTTGCACAGGCTTGAGTCCGTCGCGGACATCAGGAAGAGCACGATCGGTAATAACTGACAGAGCATAGTTTAAAAAGCGGGAACGCACTACTTCCTGCAAAGGCGCTTCTATAACTCTGCCTAAAGAGAATGTTTCCTGACTACTGCGTGAACTCAATTGCAAAAATCACTCCTAAATGGCTATAGCAGCGGTTTTTTTAGTGCCGCTGCAGGGCGGTTGCAGTTTTACACTCGGTCGGGCAAAACCTGCCAAAGCCGCCTAACGAAAACTTATCAACGCTAATTGCACTCCACCACAATCCCAAATGACGACTTTGCGCCAAGAGGGCAAAAAATCGGCTGCTTTCTCTAAATTGAAAGGTTCAATTTCGGAAGCGCACCAAGGAGAAGTATATAAAATAAACAACGCTTTGGGCTCGACTCGGCCACCATTTGCAGCCGAAGTAAAAAATGACCAATTTTTGCTATTGTTTAAGTTGGGCTGAATAGGCAACCAAGGGCGAGCTTGATTGGACAAAGAGCTAGCTAAATTGTTGATATTTTCCGGTGGCTTGGCTAAAAGTTGACGCAGAGGCGTTCCCTGCACTTTATAAGGGAAGATCTGCCAGCTCGGCAAGCTGACTCCCGAAAGCAAGCGCCAAGGCACATTGGAAAGCTCAGTTCCATCATGTACCGGACGCCCAAAGCGAGCATTAAAAGCATTCTTATCTAACCAAAAATCAGCTTCGGAAGCGTATTGTTTTACTGGTATAAGTAAGCGGCGGGAATTATCTAAAGTAAAAGACGGTTGCGAAAAATACGGCTCAAAACTGCTTTCAGCTCTTTCCAACACTTGAAAATCGGCCAAAAGTAAGGGAGCTTGCTTATATTGAGAGCGAATTTTCCAAGCTTTGGCATAATCTGTATCAGCAGGCCAACTATAATTTATTAGAGCAACAGGAGCTATAAAAGCCCAAATAAATAAGAAAACATATTGCCACTTTATTTTCAGTTGGGCTAACCCTATGCCCATAAGAGCAGCTAAAGCTGGAATAACAAAACTCAAATTCCAAATAGAAATAAGCGGTTTAAAGATAAAAGAATAGACTAATAATAATAAAGGCAGTAAGCTCCAGGTTATAAATAGAAAGCATCTTTTTTGCCAACACCTAACAAAACCGACAATTAACAAGCTTACGCTCATTAAAGCCGGAATCAATCGCAAATCAAGAGCGGTTTCCCAAAAAGCCAAGCTTAAAGGCAAGCGACCAGCGACAGCTTCCAAGCCAAGGTATTTAGCATACACTTCTCCCAACAAATATAAACTAGGGGCCATATTTTTGCCTTGCAAAGCATAAGCCTGAGGATTTATTTTTATAGATAGAGCCAAAAGCAACGACAATAAAATGGCCCAGCCTCCAACATAAAGCCAACGCTTTTTATCTTGCCAGTAATTGGCCACAATGTAGATAAATACAGCTAAAACAACTACAGAGCTAACTAACATCGTGCCTAAAACGCCAACTAAAGACAAAGTCAAAAGCAAACTGAACCATATTAAATTAGAGCGGCCCTTACTCTCGGTTGATTGTTGCTCTTGGTATTCAATACTTCTTTGTTCTGACCAAAGCACAGCTCCCCAAGCTGCTAAAGAAACGAACAACATATTAAAAGTATAAAAGCGTATATACGATCCCAAAAAGATAGAGCTATTGAAACCGGCTAAAAACAAAGCACTATAAAGAGCAGCTCGGCCTCCCCACAAACGGCGCACAGCCAAATAAAGCAAGAAAGCGCTGCCCACTAAACTCAAAGCGGAAAAAGCCGCTGCTGTTATACGACTCCAACCAAAAATATCACTAAATAATCCCAAAGCCAAATAGTACAAAAAACCATTGGCCTCACTTTGTTTTCCGCTAAAACAAGCGTCCCAATTTAAGCCGGCAAAGCTCATGGAAGCAAACTGATGGCGATCGCCAGCTACCACCCCCAACCAAGCAAAAACAAAACAAGAAAATAAAACTATAACTAAACCAACATATTCTGAAAATACTGATTTTTTGAAAATCATTATATTAACATTTCACTTTGAGGGACAAATATTTCACTAAACATTGAGGCGGAAAGCTTATTTTATAGTTTTAGCTTTACTACCTGCTTTTTTACATTGAGGGTTGAATTTTTTATATTGAGGATCGTAGCAAAAGGGAGAAATAACCACGGCCCCAAAATGGGTAAATTATGTCGGAACGTAATTGTAGTCCATATTTGCAAACAAATTCACCTTTAATTAGTGCCCAACGCATAGCTGTCGTAGTTTTGGACGGTTTGGGCGATAGTATTTTATCTTTACCAGCCATCCGTTTTTTAGTTAAGGCTTGCCCTCAAAGTGAAATATTAGTGATCGCTTCTAGGCTGGGAGCGCCAGTTTTTGCCGGAACGGCTCAAACTATAGCTTTTAATCCCAAAGAGACTGATTTTAAGGCTAAATTGACAGCTACTTTGCAAAAGGGCCATTTTGACGCCGTGCTCTGTTTTACGGAAAAAGGCTACGCTCTTTCAGCCGTTTATCAAAGCGGCATACCTGTACGCTGCGGCTTTTTTCCCGGCTGGAGTCAGCCTTTGAAGAGCTTGGCCTTGCTTTGGCAACTCAACTATAGAGTGCCTTTTTCCAATAATCCGCATATAAATCAAAAGATTCATCAAACGGCTCGCTTCTTCTTATTATTGGAAAAACTAGGTATCAAAACGCCTACAGAAGAGGATTTTCCAGATTTAACTTTGGAGCTAAGCGCAGAACAACTGGCTCAAGGGCGTCAGGCTTTGGCCAAAGCTCTCGGCCTTGAAGAAAGTGAATTAAAAAGCCGCCACATTTGTGCCATCCAGCTTATGCCGCGTTGGCATCAGCAAATAAGCGCCTTAGCAAAAAAATGCGAACCCTCCGAGGTTAATAGCGCTACTTCTTCTCCTCAAACGGTCGCTGCGAATGAGCATTTTTCGCCCTATTGGCCTCTTTTGCAAAGCGCCGCCCTTTTGTACAAAAAGTTGCGCCAAGGAGGTTACACGCCCGTACTTTCCTGCGCTCCTAATGACAGAATGTGGGTTGAGGCTTTTGCTAAAGATTTGCAACGTAACATCAGGGAAGAAAACTGCCGCGAAACAAATGAAAAAGGTATAGAGTCAAGCCCGGCTACAGAAGTGAGCGTACCAGTATTTTCAAACGGCGATTTGTATATTTTTGCCGCCTTTTTAAAAAATTGCCTCTTCTTGGTTACTCCTGACGGCGGATCGGCTCACGTAGCCGCTGCAATCAAGCTTCCGGAAGTAGTTTTCTTCCCTGCCGACAATATAGAGCGCAACTTAATTCGCTGGAAACCTTGGCGCACTACTTGCGAAGTGATTATAAAGCAGGATAAGAACCAAGATGACGAAACATTGAGCCAAAATTTATACGAGGCCTGTAAAAAAATATGTCCGTAAAGATCAGCGTAGTTATTCCTACCTACAACCGAGTTGATAAGCTTAGGGAAGTGCTGCCCACTTTGCTCAATCAGACCATGCATCCCGACGATTATGAGATTTTGCTTTGCGACGCTGGCAGCACAGACGGCACTGCCGAATATGTACAAAGCTTAAATGCGCCCAATTTACGCCTTTTAGTAGGCCCCAATACTGGACGCAGCGGTGCTCGCAATCGTGGTATCGATAATGCCCAGGGTGAGATAGTACTCTTTACCGACGCTGATATTTTAGCTGATCCCAATCTTTTAGCTACTCACGCTCGCTATCACGAGCAATACCCCGGCCAAGCAGTAGTGGGCAACGAAGTTCAAGTAAAAAGTCTAGAGGAATACAGACTCTTTTCTCAGGATCCAGCAGCTCATTCTCGCCATAAGCCCACTCGCAAGCTTTTGCCTTGGCATTATTTCTTGACAGGCAATGCTTCAGTACCGCGCGATATTTTAATTCAAGTAGGCAAATTTGACTTAGCTTTTCAAGGCTATGGCCATGAAGATTTGGAGCTCGGCTACCGCTTGCTTAAAGCTGGTTATAAAATTTATTACGCTCCTCAAGCTATCAACTACCATTGGCATCCTGTAGGTTTTGAAGAACAAAAGGGACGCATGCGTTTAGCCGGCCATTCTACCGTGCGTTTTTATCGCAAGTATCACGATTTGCGCATTTGTTTGCAAATGGGCATGAATCCGCTCTCTATGTTAGCTCAATCTTTCTTGACAAAATACAAATTTATCCTCAATTGGCTCGATTCTTTGGCCCCCAAAGTAAAGCTGGCTAGAGAGATAGTCTACCAGTATCATTATGTAAGTGGCATCAAAGAAGCTATGGGGCAGCAGTAGGAAGCGTCAAGGATTTTATTTATGAAAGCTATTCCCTGGTCGGAAATAAAAAAGATAATCGTCATTAGAACGGATCATATAGGTGATTTAATTCTCTCTACACCTTTTCTTAAAGCCTTACGAGCCGGAGCTCCACAAGCGGAAATTACTGTAGTTTTGCCCGCTTACACAGCTTCTGTATTAGAAAATGTCAGCTTTGTAGATAAAATTATTTCCTACCAAGGCAAACCAACTCGCGAATTGGAAGAGCAATTGCGTCAAATGCAAGCTGATCTTACCGTTTGCTTGGCTCCACGCACTTGTGCCTACAAACTGACCTACGCAACCCGAGCCACCTACAGAGTGGGATATTTTTATCCCAGTCGTCCACTGACAGCTATCATGTGCAAAGCTCTGTATTTAACTCACAGCATGGGCGTTAATTTAAATAAAGAGCTGGCTCTAGGCCACCCTATTCCCCACGAAGTGCAGCAATTAGGCGAATTGGCCAAAAACATGGGTTTAGCCTACGAAGACGATACCCTCTCGCTGCAGCTGAGCCCCGAAGAGGAAGCCGCCTCTCACCGCATGAACCAAAACTGGAAACGTCCTATAGTTTTGTTGCAATTACATAACAATTGGCTCAGCTGCGGCTGGACAGTCAATAACTTAGTGCGTTTAGCTAGCGGTTTAATTATGACCTCTCGCGGCGGCGATTTGGTAATTTCCTATGGCCCAGCCGAACACAAGTTGGCTGCCGATTTAAAAAAAGCTCTGGCCTTGACGGCTCCCCAAGAGAAAATGACCGTCGATAATATCACCTTTATGGGCGATCTTAGTTTCCGCACTTGGGCCTGCCTTTTTAATAGCGTAGATTTTATAGTCACGCCCGATACGGGAGCTGTCCACCTAGCTGCCGCTTTAAAAAAGCCGGTCGTAGCCATATACGAACCCAAAACCGCCGTGCTTAACACTCAACAATGGGCCCCTTGGCAAGTAGCTCATCGCTCGATAGTAAAAGAAGATCCGGCTAAGTCTTTAGAAAAAATTTTTAACGGTTTAGACGAACTTATGACTGACAGTATGGCTTGGGCAGTATCTGAAGCTGTCGAAGAGCGTCCTCTTTAAGCAAAAAACGCAGGAGAAGCAGTCCAAGCTTAGAACTTTCGGCAAAGTTGGAGCTTTGGCTGCTATTCTTGGCAACCGCAAGCCATTTTTTAATGTAAAAAGTTTTTCAAGTTTCATCGCTGTCGCTTTTCCATAATATTACAGCGCAGCTAGAGGAGAATAATATGTCCGAATTCAGCCCTGAACCTTTAAATGGTCTGAAACGCACCCACTACTGCGGCGCCCTGCGCTTGGCAGACGCAGGTCAAAAAGTCGTACTTATGGGCTGGGTTGACAGACGCCGAGATTTAGGCGGTTTGATCTTTGTTGATTTGCGCGACCGCAGCGGCATGACCCAGTGCGTATTTAATCAATCTGCCACTCCCGAAGTTTTTGACAAAGCTGGCAATTTACGCAACGAATTTGTTATTGCCGTAGTAGGTACAGTCGCTCCTCGCGCCGTCCCCTCTACCAACGAAACTTTGCCCACCAAAGATATCGAAGTAAATGTGGAAGAGTTGCACATTCTCAACCCTTGCAAAACCTTGCCCATCCACATTTCTGACGATCAAGCTCCCGACGAAGGCTTACGTATGCAATATCGTTACCTCGATTTGCGTAAGCCCCGCATGGTGCGCAACTTAGCTATGCGCCATCGCGTCACTAAAGCCGTTCGCGACTATTTCGACAACAACGGCTTCTATGAGATCGAAACTCCTGTTTTGATGGCTTCTACTCCCGAAGGTGCCCGCGACTACTTGGTACCCAGCCGTGTAAACCCTGGCAAGTTCTATGCTTTGCCTCAGTCTCCCCAACTTTACAAACAAATGCTCATGGTCAGCGGTTTAGATCGTTATTTCCAAATTGCTCGCTGCTTCCGTGACGAAGACTTGCGTGCCGATAGACAGCCCGAGTTTACGCAAATCGACATGGAAATGTCCTTTGTCGAGCGTGACGACGTGCTCAATATGATCGAAGGTCTCATTCAGCACTTATTTGTAAAGACGCTCAACATTCCGGTTCCCCAGCACCTCCTCCGCATGCCCTACTCTGAAGCTATCGAAAAATATGGTTCCGATAAGCCTGATTTGCGCGTCGATATGGTTATCCAGAATTTAACTGACGTTGTAGGTAAAACAGGTTTTGGTGCTTTAGACCAGGCTATCGACGCCGGTCAAGCCATTAAAGGCTTTGTAGTAAAAGGCCAAGGCAAAGCTACTCGCAAAGAGCAAGACTTGCTCAAGAATTTTGCTGTAGCTGCCAAGTTGCCCGGTCTCTTCTTTATCAGCCGCACCGAAGATGGCGTCAAATCCAGCTTGCTCAAATTCTTGGGCGAAGAAAAAGCTATGCAAATTTGCCAAGCTAGTGGCACCGAAGTTGGCGACCTCTTAGTGATGGCCGCAGGCCCTAGCAAAGAGCTCAGCTTAGCTTTAGGTAAAGTGCGCTTAGATATAGCCAATCACTTGAATTTGCTCGATCCTAAAGAATTCAAGTTCCTCTGGATCGTCGACTTCCCCATGTTCTCTTGGAACGAAGAAGAAAATCGCCTCGAAGCTGAGCACCATCCTTTCACCAGTCCTTTGCCTTGCGACATGGACAAGCTCGAAACCAAGCCTTTGGAAGTACGCGCTGCCGCTTACGACTTAGTGCTCAACGGTTGCGAATTGGCTTCCGGTTCCGTGCGTATCCACCAGCGCAACATGCAAGAGCGCATCTTGAAGTGCATTGGTCTCTCTATCGAAGAAGCCGAAGAGAAATTCGGATTCTTGCTTAACGCTTTCGGCTACGGCGCCCCGCCTCACGCCGGTATCGCTTTAGGTCTCGACCGCTTAACCGCCCTTATTGTAGGTGAAACTTCTATTCGCGAAGTTATTGCCTTCCCGAAGAATACTAACGGAGTCGATTTAATGACCGGTGCTCCCGTAGTAGTTACCGATGAGCAAATGAAACTCGTCCACTTAAAATACGATCTGTAGTTTTTAACTGCTGATTACTAAGCGCCTTTTTGATAAAATTCCATCTTTGTGCGGCATTTTAATTAGAAAGGCGCTTTTCATTTGGCAAAGAACTTTTGGGAAAAGCACTTTTCGAATGCACAACTGAAGGATGGAAAAGCATGCAACTTATTATAAAAAACGGCCTTTTAGTGGCTAATGGCCAGGTATTTCACGGCGATTTAGCTGCCGATAATGGCAAAATCTGCGCTTTGGGCCAAGACTTGAGCTTCATGGCTGACAAAGATACATTAGTTATCGATGCTCAAGGCCAACTTGTTACTCCCGGCGGAGTAGATGTACATGCTCATATGAGCTACTTTGTGGGTGGTTGCTGGACTAGCGATAACTTTGCTTCCGGAACCAAAGCGGCTCTTTTCGGCGGCACTACCACAACTATGGACTTTGTGGAAACTAAAGCTGAAGAAAGCATGCTCGCAGCTTTGAAGCGTCGCCAAGAAGAGGCCCAGGCCCAAGCTTGCACCGACTTCAGTTTGCATATGTCTGTTTTGCCTCACGATATGGAGCGCTTAGACGAAATTGGCGAGGTAGTTGCGTCTGGCTGCCCTACTTTTAAGCACTACACAGCTTACGCTTTTACACTAGATGATGGTCAGCTCTATCGTTCTTTTAAGGAAATAGCTAAACACGGCGGCTTGCCTTTAGTTCATGCTGAAAATTGGCCTTTTATTCAAGAGCTGATTCGCCGCTGTGCTTCAGAAGGCAAAACGGAACCACAGAATCATCCTCTGTGTCGTCCAGCTTGGGCTGAGGGAGAAGCTGTGCGCCGCGTTTTGGATATTGCTTGGCAAAGCGGAGCTAATACTTTCCTTTTCCACCAAAGCTGCGCCGAGGATCTTCCCCAAATTGAGCGAGCCCGTCAGCGTGGACAAGTTGTTTATGCCGAAACTTGTCCTCATTACACGTGCTTGGACAGCTCTATTTTTGCCAAGATGGGCCCGCTGCCTATTTGTTCTCCGCCCATTAGAGAAGCCGGTCAGCAAGAGCCTTTAGCGGCAGCTTTGGTTGATGGCGTTTTAGACTCTGTTTCCAGCGATCATTGCCCCTTTACACAAGCCGAAAAGAGCCGCCCCAATGCTTTCTTTAAAGTGCCCGGTGGACTCAGTTCAGTAGAAACTCGCTTTATGCTCACCAAAGATTTGCCCAATATGAGCTTAAATCGCTGGGTGGAAGTTTGCTGTACTAATCCAGCTCGCATTGTCGGCTTAAAGAATAAAGGCGCTTTACAAATTGGCTTCGATGCCGACGTAGTGATTTGGAGCCGAGAGCCCTACACCATTACTAGCGACACCTTGCATGAAAAAGCCGACTGGTCTCCTTACGAAGGGCGTCAAGTTTCTACCAAACCGGAAACGGTTATTGTACGCGGACAAGTCCTTATTCAAGGTGGACAATTCCTTGGTAAACAAGGTTGCGGCCAATACCAAAAGCGCAGTTTGTTATAACGCTAATAAGGTCAAAATATATTATGGACAAAACTATTAGCGTCAACGAACGAGTTTTTCAAATTGAAACATTATTGGGCAAAGGCAAAGGCGGCTATTCCTATTTAGTTCACGAAAATGGCCAACAATTCGTGGTTAAGCAAATTCACCACGAACCTTGTTCTTATTACCAATTCGGCGACAAATTGGCCAGCGAATTGCACGATTATGCAAAGTTGCACAAAACCGGCTTGCCTATGCCCGCTATGTTAGATGTAGATAAAACTAATGAGCGTATCTTAAAAGAGTATATTCCCGGTCAAACTATTTTCGATTACGTATTGCAAGATAAAATGAAAGATGACTACTTGCAACAAGTAAAAGATATGTGCGTCTTGCTCTATCCATTGGGCATCAATATTGACTATTTTCCCACCAATTTCGTAGTTTTCCAAGATAAACTCTACTATATCGATTACGAATGTAACAATTATATGGAAGAATGGAACTTCGAAAATTGGGGCATAAAATATTGGTCAAAGACTAAAGAGTTTAAAGAATATTTTAACCAACACAATAAACATTAGCCTTAGAGCTAGAGTTTAATTAGTTTCATCTTCGTCCAACTCAAGCCTATGCTGCCTATATGATATAGCTTCCGCTTACATATTAGGCAGCAAGGCTCGTATTTTATTATTGTCTCAGCTGCGCAACAAGCTAATATTACACAGCGTCAATTGCATTTACATTTTAAATTTTATGCCTTTACATCATCCTCAACATCCGCACCATCACGAAGATCATCCCCAATCAACTACTAATACTGAGCTTTTTGAGCGTATGCCCGTAGCTCAAGCTGTGGCCAATTTATCTATTCCCACAATTTTAAGTCAGCTGATTACCATGATCTACAACGCCGCCGACACTTATTTTATTGGCCAATTAAATAATCATTACATGGTAGCTGCTCTATCGCTGACTTTTCCTCTCTTTTACTCTTTAAATGCTATAGGAAATTTATTCGGCTTGGGTGGAGCCAGTGTGATTTCACGTTTATTGGGAGTTGGTAAAGAGGAAGAAGTAAAACATGTCAGCTCTTTCAGTTTTTATGCCATTATAGGCACGGCTTTTTTATATTCTGTTTTTAGTTGCCTCTTTTTGGATAAAATATTGTATATACTTGGTGCCAGTGCCAATACTATTGAATATGCTCGCCAATATATGTTTTATGTAGTAACAATTGGCGCTATCCCCACTGCTATCAATTTGGGCGTAGCCAATTTGCTGCGCAGTGACGGTCATGCTAAACAAGCTAGCTTCGGCCTAATGATGGGCGGCATCTTAAATATAATTCTCGACCCTATATTTATCTTTGCACTTAAGCTTGATGTTACCGGCGTAGCTATAGCTACTTTGATTTCCAGTTTAACAACAGCAGCCTATTTTGTTTTTATAATGCTGCGCCTTCGTCATCAAGGCAAGATGAGTATGTCTCTCAATCCTAAGCACTTTCGCTGGCGCTGCTTTGTGCCGGTAACTTCTATCGGGATAAGTTCAGCTTTAAATACTTTTTTGGCCGGCGTAGGCAATTTTTTAATTGTACGCTTATCTGCTCAATATGGAGACGTCCCTGTAGCAGCTTTTGGTATTGTCAAAAAAATCGATATGCTACCTATCAATGTCAGCATGGGCATTTGCCAAGGTTACATGCCTTTGGTCGGCTACAATTACGCTTCCAAAAATTACAAGCGCATGTGGGCTATCAGCCGTTTTGCTTGGATTTGCAGCTTAGTCTTTTCCGCTGCTTGTGTCTTGGGGGCTTGGCTTTTCTCAGAAAGTATTATTGCCCTCTTTATCGATCATAAAGCTACCGTGGAATTGGGTGCCAAATTCTTGCGCATTGCTAGCTTGGGCGTTCCTCTAACTGTAGTCAATTTTTTAATTGCTTATGGCTTACAAGCTATGGGCTTAGGCAAACCATCTTTTATATTATCAGCCACTCGTTTAGGACTTTTAAATATTTCCATAACTTTGTTGCTCGACCATTACTTCGGTATGTTCGGTGTAATTAGTGGTCAACCAGTAATGGAAATATTTGCTTTCCTGGTTTCCGGAACCGTCTATTATGTCATTTTACGCCGCCTTATGGCTACACTGAAAACAAAGCCTGCATAAACGCTAAATGAAGATAAACTTTTAGCCCTAACCTATAAATAAAAAAGCCGAGCCTTCTTCTCTAAAGAAGGAGCTCGGCTTTTTTGCTAGGCATAGCTGTTAGAAAAACAAACTTAACCTAAATTATATATAAGTTTAGCGCTCAGCCTCGCCCACGCTGGCACCGCTAGCAATTTCTCCAGTTACTTCCGGAGCACGCTGCACTCCGTGAACAGGGTGAATAATGACCGAACGGCCTACTACAGTACCGGGAGCTAAAGTGCGTCCCTTACCGATGACGGTTAAGCCAGTATTCAAAATGCCGGGCATTTCGCCATTAGGTACAATGTCTTCGCCTACGCCAACTTGGCTACCCTCGCCAATGACGCAATCGCAATCGATGACACAACGATCGATTACACTACCGGCTTTGACATGAACATTGCGCATTAAAATACTGTTTCTAACTACAGCGCCTTCTTCGATAATAACGCCGGAAGAAACTACACTGTGGCTAACTTCGCCATCAACTTGGCAACCATTGGACAAAATGTTGTCAGACACTTTAGCCATGGAACCTACGCGCACGGGAGCCTGGTCCATAGAGCGGGTGTGAATAACCCAACCAGCATCATAAAGATCTAAAGCCGGCTCTTCAGCTAAAAGACTCATGTTGGCTTCCCAATAGGACTGAATGTTGCCTACATCGGCCCAATAACCGGGGAAGTAGTAACTAAATACACGATGATGGTTGGCAATTACGTAAGGCAAAACATCACGACCGAAATCGTTGAAGTTGTGCTCAGTTAAGACTTTTATCAAGAAATCTTTGCGGAAGACGTAAATGCCCATATTGGCCAGGCAACTGCGCGAACGCTTGGGCTTTTCTTCATAGCCATAAACGCGCTGATCGTTGCTGACCAAAAGCATACCATAGCGGTGAGTGTCGAAACTGTTTACGTTGCGCACACAAATAGTTACGTCGGCATTGTTGGCTATGTGAGCGTTGATCAAGGGGCGATAATCCATAGAATAGATATGATCGCCAGACAAAATCAGCACATATTCTTCGCTCTGCTCCATAACAAAGTCGAGGTTGCGGCGTACGGCGTCGGCAGTACCTTTTTGCCAATCGCCATAAGCTCCACCGCGATAAGGCTGCAGCAAATGGACGCCGCCTTGGTTGAGGTCGAGATCCCAAGGAGTACCGGTACCGATATGAGTATTTAAAGTCTGCGGACGATATTGAGTTAAGACGGCCACATTATAAATATCGGAGTTGACGCAATTGGAAAGCGGGAAGTCGATCAGACAGAATTTGCCGGCAAACTCTACGGCAGCGTCGGCGCGCACTTCGGTAAGCACGCTTAAACCGGAACTGCCTCCTCCGGCCATAATCATTGCTAATGCGTTAGACATAATTTGCTCCTTCGTTTCGGTATAGAAGAGCTAGACGCTCTTGCCGTCACCCACAATTCCGTCTTCGGGATAATCTTTTTCTTCGCGATTGACGCCAATCAAAACGTTGCGACCAATCTTGGCACCTTCGGGAATAATGGAATCTTTACCGATAACGGTTATACCGGCGAACAATTTATCTGGCATTTCTTCGTTGGCCACACTTTCGTCACCAACGCCGACTTGTGCTCCGGCTCCCACAACAACGCGCTTATCTACAACCAATTTGTCTAAGCGAGCGCCAGGGCCAACCCACGTATCATTCATAAGCACAGAATTTTGTACTACAGCACCGGGACTGACATAGACGCCAGGAGAAAGTACGCTATTGATAACGGTTCCTCTAATAACACAACCATTGGAGAGCAAGCTACTCTCTACTTTAGCTTGCGGCCCAATCTTTACAGCCGGACGCTCTTCCGAAAGGGTCATAATGGGGAATTTGTTGGAATAAAGATCGAGTCCGTGACCTTCTTTAAGGAGCTCCAAGTTGGTATTCCAATAAGAATCGATAGTACCTACATCTACCCAGTAGCCTTCGAAGCGATAGCTAAAGACGCGGTCGCCGCGCTCTACCATAGAAGGAATAATATCTTTACCAAAGTCTACTTTTACGCCGGGATCTTCTTTAAGGCGCTCAGCCAAGACATCGGCATTAAAAACATAGATACCCATAGAAGCCAAGTTGCCTTTATCGCGCTCTTTGGGCTTCTCGTAAAATTCGGTAATGCGTCCTTCGCCGTCGACAACCATGATACCAAAGCGGTGAGTTTCTTCGATAGGTACAGGCATTACCGCCACGGTAAGATCGGCATGGTTGGCAATATGGGCCTCGATCATGGCATTGTAGTCCATCTTATAGATATGATCTCCGGACAAAATCAATACCAAGTCGGCATTATTGCTCTCAATAAAGCCTAAATTTTGATAGATAGCATCGGCTGTGCCGGCATACCAGTGTTGACCTCCGCGCTCCTGATAAGGAGAGAGAATGCGCACTCCGCCTCGGTTGCGGTCTAAATTCCAAGGCTTGCCAATGCCGATATGATCGGAAAGGCTATGAGGACGATACTGAGTAAGTACGCCTACGGTATTGATGCCGCTGTTGACACAGTTGGACAAAGTGAAATCGATAATACGGAATTTTCCGGCAAAAGGAACGGCGGGCTTAGCCCTCTTCTCAGAGAGGACGGTGAGTCGTGAGCCCTCCCCACCGGCTAACAACATTGCTACAGTCTTCATAACCGTATTATTTAATATTTAAAGGCTTTTACCCTACAGAAAATAGCACTTTTTTGCACATTTTTTTTCTTAGACTATGGAGCAATTCTTATTTATAAACGCAACCGGATAGTTTTAACACTACCCTCACTGTAGTTTATTATTGGTTTTGATATTTCATTATCATTGACAATTCAAGCATAAAGCTTTAATATGGCCTTTAATTTCAATTAGCTTATAGACGACCGATTTTACTGATGCTAGAAGCAAAACAGCACATGTATATAAAGCAGTCTAGCAACCGTTTACCATTGTTGGCCCTGTGGTTTGCGGTCGTCTTTATTGTGTCTCAAGGGCTAGTTTGGTTCCATCCCCATGGTGGTCACCATCTTCCCGCCGACGTATCTCAATATTGCCAAATTCAATTTTGTGACGAAGCTTCTTTTTGCCCTCACGACAAAGGTACGGTTCACTTAGAAAGTTCCGGCCATAATGATTTTAGCGAGTGCCGTTCTTGTCAGCAATTAATTGAGCTGAGTCAATATAATTTTGGCATATTGTTGTTTAGCTGTGCGGCTATTGAAACTATTTGCACGCCACTTCCTCCTCTTCCACTTACCGCTGTATGCTCGGTGGCGTGTTTAGGAAGGGCTCCGCCTCGCCTGTTTGCTTAAATTAGTTATTTTTCTATTTTAGAAGCAAACAGGAGATAGAATTGAATAAATTTACCTTACACCTAGTGGGCGTAAGCCTAGTTGGTTGCGCTTTGGCATGTGCTTTTCCAACTGCTGCCGAAGCTGAAGTTTTATGCCCTACTGCTGAAACATCCACAACTGAAACTTCGAAATCGCAAACAAATTGCAACGGCGAACACACCCATTCTCTAGATCAGTTGCAAGAATTGTTCCACCAGCAGCAACGTTTACTAGAAGAACAAACTAAGCTTATTAAACAGCAACAAACTCAAATTGACGATATGCGTTCGCAAATTGAGGAGCTTAAACAGACTGGGCAGCAAGCATCCACACAAACGGCACAGACTGAGTTAGTTACTAATGTAGACAAAAATGCTCAAACAGCCGTCAAAGACGACGAATCCACAGCCGATTCTGAACAAACTACCGCTAAATCTGACAATTCAGCTAATGATATTGGCGAAGAAAACGATCAAGAAAATTTCGCTCAAGAGAGTGAAGAGACAGAAGACTTAGGGCCGGAGCCGCCATCTGCTTCGGAAGCTCCTCAAGAAGCGACCGCTCAAGCTAGCGGTCAGCAACCGGATTTAAATCCTAATATCTCTTTAATTTTATTGGGCGGCGGCCAATTAGGCGGCGCTAAAGACAGCAGTACAAAAAATACTTTCTTTATTCAAGAAGCTGAATTAAATATTGCCGCTCCGGTCGATCCTTCTACTCATTTGGAAGCAACTTTTGCTGCTCATCATGACGAAAGCCCAGAATTGGAAGAAGCTTTCATTCGTTATATGGGATTAACCGGCGGTTTGCAATTGCGAGCCGGAAAAATACGCCAAGAATTAGGCGCATTAAATTCAACTCATACACACGCTTTACCGCAGATTGATCGTCCCTTACCTTACAGCGAATTTTTGGGCGAAGAAGGTTTAGCCACTCCCGGAGTCGAGTTATCCTGGCTTTTACCTACTTCTTGGTATTCCAAAGCTACAGTTTCAGTCAGTAGTCGTAACGGAGCTCACGTACATAGCCATGATGAAGACGGTGAAGAGGAAGAAGAATTTGCTCTCTTCTCCAATGAGGGTAAACACAATCCGCTCTTTAGCGCTCGCTGGGAAAATATGGCCGAGCTTAATGACGATACTACTTTAACGCTCGGCTTGTCTCATGCCAGTTCTTCCATAGACAGCGAGCACGTACGCTCTTCTTCTGTAAATGGAGCGGATTTAACCTTAAAGTGGAGCCCAGCTTCCAACCCTTATCGTGAATTTGTTTGGCGTAGCGAATATATGAAAGCGCACCAATCTTATAAAGCTCATGAACATGAAGAAAACGAAATTCCCGGCGAAGGCGAGCATGTTCATGAACATTTACTCAAAGATAAAAATTTGAGCGGTTGGTACACTTATTTAGCCTACAGATTTAATCGCAATTTCCGCTTAGGCGCTCGTTACGATCAAGCCGATTCTCCCATAGTAGATAAAGGTGTAACTCGACGAACTTCCGCTTTTGCCGAATACATTGCCAATGAATGGAATTCAATTCGATTGCAATATAATCACACTTCTCCTAGCTGGCAGCCCGGTTACAATGAATTGTTGTTACAGTGGAATGTAGTGATTGGAGAAAATGTTGGTCTCATCATAACAACACCATCTAAATCTCTTATATGGTATCCCTCATTAAGCATATCAACTGCATATAATAACTTTAGTGTTCCTTCTTCACTATCTTGTTCAAATTCAGTTAAGATTTTATCTGATTCTTTTATTTTTGATGAAACACCTCTAATTGTCATGTTAGGATTTACTCTCCAAAACATTTTTTGTGCTTGTTCCATTTTTTCATTCATATCTTCAATATTTCTGCAAAATACAATATACTTTCCAGTTTTATTTTTCATATGCTCAGAAAATAGTTCTGGTAAATTCTGTGTATTTTCATCTAGTTTACCCCTTAAACTCTCTAATAATTTTTGTGCTTCTTCTCTTTTATCTTCATCTTTTATTTTATCTATATTGGTTTGCATATCTTTAAGGGCTTTGTCATAGCCATATAAAGTACTTACATAAGAAGCCTTTGGGAGTATTTCACTTTCTATTGCTTCCTCTAATGTCATCTCAGCCGCAACACTATTTTCAAATAATTCATCTGTCATATCTCTTAATCCATCAGTATATCTTAATGGTGTCGCAGACAGTCCCAATACACTTGCTCCTTCGTTTCTCTTCAGCAATCTATCAACGCCTTTTCCCCATTCTGGTGCTCCACAATGGTGAAATTCATCCAACACGATTATATCAGCATCAAGTTCTTGTATTTCTTCATCTGTCAATCTAGCTAATTTTTGATATGTTATTCTTTTAAGATTAGGGAATTCACTCATTGTCATTCCTTCTGCAAAAATGTTCTTTTTAACATCATGCAATATAGGATTTGATGGTGCTACATATATTGCTTTCTTTTCTTTATTTGCTTCTAACAATTTTAAAGCAATATACATTTTTCCTGTTCCAGTTGGATGTATCACAGCAACCTTATTTGATTCCTTTAATTTATCAGTAACTTTCTTATATGTTTCCACATTATGTGGCTTTAACTTTATAGACATTTATAATTTCTCCCTTTATTTAATATAAATACTCTTTTTAATTTTAACATATTTATTACAAAAATTGTTGAATGTTACAAAAAAATAATATTTTCGTAACATTTTGTCATATATTTACTTCAATTTTATTATCTATCTAGCTTTCTTAATTTGCTAACCGGATTTTCCAAATAAATATGACAAAGTGTGAATTTCTAGTTATGTGGATTACCTTTAATTTCA
>OQVS01000318.1_pt1 | contig 32018 bp, 26 predicted proteins | sample 1691601 | NCBI WGS metagenome assembly OQVS01 (sample SAMN03418268, study PRJEB22391) | human gut metagenome | biome: human-gut; feature: organic feature; material: feces | host: Homo sapiens | place: Tanzania | collected 2013-01 | reverse complement strand
CTGGAAGAAGCGCCTAAACCGGAACCTTTGGGAGCCGCGCTCTTGGTACGCAGCTCTAAGCCGCCTTGCGGAGCATAAAATTTTACAGCTCTAGCTAATAAATCCAACTTGCCACCCAAAGAAAGCTCTTCGGTATTTTCCACCTCTACACTTTGATCCAAATCTTCAGAAACTAGACGCACTCTGTTTCCTTCCAAAGGCGTAACTGAAGCTCTGGAATGTAAGCTAATGGAAGCGGTCACTGTTAAAGGATCATGCAAGAACAAGTAGAGCGGATGCAAATCCAAGGTGCCGCCGGCTAAGTCTATGCGCATAGGCGCAGTTACAGTAATACTCATTTAATTTATTCCTTTATGGATATAAAGACAAACAATCAAAGCTGCCACTTAAGAATATATACATAAATAACAGCTCTAAATCTGGACATTGTTTTAATTCAAAACGAAGCACGGCAGAGAGCCGCCGCCAGAAGTAACGTTGCATAACGAAGAAAGCGACAAGCGAGCCGTAGCGCCAGACATACGATAATTAAAGGCGTAAGGATCTAAGTCTACGATATATTCTCCCCACTCTAAGCCTTTTTCTTCGCTCCAGGAAGGGAAAAGCTCGCGAGAAACCGGAATGCGAGTTTGTACCAAATAGTCATGCTCTAAGGCTTTGTTAATAGACTGATCCCACTCGCTCTCGTTTTGCTCCCAGCCAAAATAGATGCCGTGGCCACCATAAGAATCGTTGGGCTTCAAAACTAAGTTGCGCCTATTGCGACGTATATAAGTAAGTAAATCTACTTCTTTGCCATCGGGATCGGTAGTATTGCCTTGAGCTAAACGGCGAGTCCAAGAAATAGTATCTTTAATAGCCGCAATTTGCTCGGCGGTTAATAAATCGTGATATTTGCTATCGGTAAGCAAAGCAAAAATAGCTTTTTTGTGCAAAATCTTGGAGCGGAAAGAGTTGACCATGCACACTTTGCCATCTTTAACGGCATTGTACATAGCTTGAGCTTCGTCTAATTTTTCCACAAATTCGCTAACCAAAACGCGGCGGTAAAGTACATCAATCTTTTGGCCTTCGAAACTGAGATATTCACCATTATATTCCAAGTTGCGATGATCGGTCACAATAGTAGGACAACCACGTGATCCGAAATATTCTTTCAAAATATAAAATTCGTGACGTGTAGGCACTCCAGCGAAATCGACAATCGCGATAGTGGGATTGCGTTTCTCTCCACTCCACTCTTCCCAACAATGCAAGATTGTATCTAAAAGTTCTTTAGAAATATCGAAAGGTTCGAGACCATGTTCTTGGGCGAATTCCCTAAATTCGGGACGGCGCAAGAAAATATTGCTCATAGTATCGGAATAACCGATACCAGCGGGACTCTCGGCGTTGTATTCTACAAAATGGCAAGAACCGCCATTGAGGAAAGAGTCAAAGCGAGCTGTAGTAGAAATGCCGCTATAGCCGGGCTTGAAAGAGATAAGCTCTTTTTCAATATCGGTCAATCCCAAGAAATCTTGCAATTTTTCATCATGCAAAATATACTCGACCAAAATTTGCATAGCTGTAGCAACTTTATTTACTTTATCTTGGAGCAAATAAAGTTGTTCTTTCGTAACCAAGCTGGGACGCAAAAACGGACAAACGATACGATCTCCGTATTTAATATTGCGTTCGTCCATATCACGGCGCAAATCGGCAGCGAACTCACCTAAATCGATACGCTCGAGCATAGCGTGATAGTCGGCTATACACTGACGTCTCCTAGCTTCACTGGCCATAGCAGCCGCAGTTAATGAAGATGGACTCTCTCCAAACATAATTACACTCCTAGACATTAGTTCAAAAAGATCGCGAACATGCACGGCGATCTAGTCTTGGCCTAAAGCCGGCTCATTTAATTGGCCGGTCAAGACGTCTTTAATGGGATAACCAATCTTAGTTAAAGATTCGGTAATAGCTTTGCGATCATTAGATAAGCCTACCCATTTGGCAATAAGCATATCGGCACATTTCTCATCGGCCACAGCCATCAAAGTAAGCTCTGCCAAAATATCTAAAGTGGCAGCTCGTTTGCCGGCTAACTTGTCGCTAAGCAACTCGTCAGCGCATTCTTTGACGCCGCGCATGCGTAAAGAGAAAATGGGTACGCTGGCCAAAAGTTGCAAAGCCATCTTGGGATTGCTTCTAATCATGGAAACGGCCAAGCTGATCTTAGCTTCGGACTTAACTTCCATATCATCGTCAATTTCCAAATATTCGGCCGTGGCATTTTCGTAGTCGCCTAAAGCCAACCAGCAACGAACGATCAGCAATAAAGTTTTTTGCTTCTCGCCTGCAGGCAAATTCTTCACATAACGACGTACTTTTTTAATGAGCTTGACCAACGTCTCTTTGGAGCGAGGCTCGCGAATCAGCTTGGCCAAGACGCACAAATCGGAAGCTTTGCTCAGATCTTGTACTTCAAGTTTTTCCAATTCGCCAATAACTTCAAAAATTAAAGCTCTGGCTCCAGCTTCGTCACCGCCATTGCGCTTGGAAGAAGCGATAGTAAGCAAAGCTTCCCTTCTCTTCTCGGGAATTTCTTCGGCCCGCGCGGCTTCTTCGGCGTCGAGCAAAATTTGGTCGGAAGATGACACGTTGCCACAAAGTGATTCTTGTACGGCTAATTGAGCTAAAGTAATGGCTTGGGCAGCGTTAGCTTCCATAGATTTAGCCACTTCTAAAGCTTTATCTTGAGTGCGTCTAGCCCAATCATCTTCACCCATCTTGTAAAGATTGCCAGCTAAAGCAGCTAAAAGATTGGCTCTCACTCTCATATCGGGAATTTCCAAAGCCACTTTAATGGAAGAATCGTAATATTCTAAGGAGCGCTCTTCATTTATGTTGGCAGAAATGCCCACAACCATAGCAGCTCTGGTTTCGGTATCGATACGATTGGGCGCCGGAGCTTCCCAAGCTTGCAAAGAATGGAAAGCTAAATTGCGCGCTCTATCAGGACAACCGATAGCCGCTGCACAGCTGGAAAGAAGTGATAAGGCTTTAGCTTGTTCTTCCAAATCGGCAATATGGAAAGCCAGCGAAGCGCTTAAATTGAGCGTATCTTTGGCGCCCTTAAAATCGCGAGCTTCGTGTCTAGCCAAAGAGAGCCATACCCAAGCACCGACGCGTAAAGCAGGATCTTCAATCGTTTCAATGACGGCGCCCAAACGTACAAAAACATCACGCCAACCTTTAGTGCGAGGCACACCGGTAATTAAACGAGAAGCGGCAATAATCGATTTCTGCCTATAAATAGGAGAATGCAAAGCCACAATTGTGGTAATAAGATCTTCAAAGGAAGAAACGATCCAACTTTCGTTACTGTATTTAACTAACTCGACTACTAAGCGAGCGATAGCTTCCACACGCTTGGCTTCATCTTTGTAGGAGCCAATAAATTCTAAAGCGGTACGGAAAGCCTGAGCTCTGTCTTCTTCGGGAGCTAAATCGAGCGCTGCGAGCTTACTTTCTAACTCTTCGCCAGTTTCCAGCTTGATATCGATAGCATTTACTTCATTAACCAGCGCTTTGCTTAAATCATATTCGCAAGACTTAGAGCGACGGACAGTGGCGATATCTTCGTTTAGTCTGGCCAAGCGGCGTTCACGTTCTTCCTTATCGGTAATACGCTGAGCACAGGCAACGGCTGCTTTCAAAATTTCTAAGCGCTTAGCCTTGGACAGACCGCTCATTATACTTAAGCGCCAAGCTACAGAGACGCTGTGGCTCATATTGCGGCAATTATGGAAAATAGGCAAAAGTGCCTCTAAAGGCATAATCTTCAGCAAATCGGCCATAATAAAAGCAAAGAGCAAACGATCTTCTTGGCTCATGTCTATATAGACAATAGTGCCTGCTTTGGCGGTGAGACTCTTAGCTGTCTCAATTTGGCCTTCTTCTAAAGCTTGCCAAGCCAAAAGCAAGAGAGCTTTAAGCCTGGAAGACTCGCGTTGCAAAAGCATAGCTCGATCGGCCGCCAAGCCAAACTGGCCAGCGTCAGCCAAATCGTGTAAACCGTTCATTACTTCTTTGGCGCGTAATCTGGGAATACGCAAACCGTAACTGACGATACGGGGCAATTCGCGCTCTTGCAAAGCGGCCCTTAAGCAACGGGACAAATCATCTAAAACAGCACTTAAAGAGTGAGTCTTGGCCAGTTTGGTTTTGATAAAGGGCCCTTCGCCGAGCCAATGCAAAGTAGAAAAATCGCAGCGCCTAGCCGTGCGAGCAAACCTATCGCAGTGGTAGCCAAGGTAGAACCAACCGTACTGATCGTCCATTTCATCCCACGAAGGATAAGAGTCGCGGAAGAAAGAGATAACTTGCTCGTGGACTTGGACTAAATCTCGACGATAGCGGTTGGCAATTAAGCGACCCAAACGCCTGCTGAAGAAAGAAAGGCCATGTTCAATGTCATTATGGCGAAGCAAAGGACGTAAATAAGCGAGCACTCGCCCGACTCTGCTAGCCGAGAAGCCCAAGAAATCGGCGATACTAACTGCTGGCAAAGGCTCACCAGCCTCGGCAATTAAACAAGCGACAAAAACTAAATCGTCGTGAATTTCAAAGGGAGCTTGCTCATATTGTTCTTCCCACAGTACCGACAGAGCCGCTTCTAAAGCTTTGGGAGTGGCATTCAATTCGTGAGGCTTAATATATTTGTGACGAATAGCATTAAGCAAATGGCGAGCAATTAAGAAGTTGCCTTCAGCGCCGTTGACAAAGCTGTCAATATATTCTTGCGGAGCGTCGGGAAACTGGCTAGAAGCCCAATGGGTTAATTCAGCTAAATTTTCTGCACAGCGGCTGTCAATCCACTCAACCCTAGCTCCAGCAGCCTCTAAAACATCGAGATGACGACCGGGCCTAGTGCCGATAACAACTACTACACCTTCAGGAAGAGAATCTAGGCCCGCTAAACCTTCATTGTCTACCAATTCGGGAGCGCGTCCCAAAGCATCGATAATAACCAAGCGCAACTTGCCATTTGCTAAAGGCAAGTGTTCTTTGGCCAAAGCTGCAGCTTCGTAAGGAGTGTTGGGAATGCGAATACCGTCTAAATCTAATTGAGACAGAAGAGCGCCCCAAAAACCAGCAGCAGTATCGGTAGCCAAAGGACGGCGAATTTCTACATAGATGGAATCGTCATAGTCTTTGGCCAATTTCTTGAGAAAAGAACTCTTGCCCATGCCAGGCTCGGCGGCAAAAACGATAACGCGGATACCATCTTCACATGCTTGTTGAAAACGTTCCCGAAGCCAGCTGCGCTCCAAAAGGCGACCGTCTTCACTGTTGGATACAGAAGTACCAATCACGCTGCTTACACTCAATGCAATTCCCTCACAAAGCACAAAAGTTAGCCAATCCCCCTCCGTTTTTTTTCGCGAATGGCACTTTTTTTCCTTGCCAATCGATTTATAGCCTCAAATACCACATATAAACGTAACTAAAAAAAGCGCTCAGCTTGTTAACAACAAGCAGGGCGCTCTTTCATCCGTAGTATCAATATTTACGTTGAAAAAAACAACAACGTAAAATTACCTCGTTTTATTCAAACATCTTTTTGCACTCTTCTGCAGACAATGTATAGAATCTTCTAGATCTCTTGAGATCTTCATTAGCCTCTTTAAGCATAGCTTTACGCTTATTCAGATCGTCTTCTTTTAAGGCTTTTCTGCAAGTTTCAGTTCCTTTCCAAGCAAATCCGATGGATTTTACAAGGTTTTTGTGCATCTCAGCATATTTGGCAGGACAAGACTGACCGTTGACTTCGCCTATATACTCGCGCTGGCGATCAATAACTTTATTAATTTCACTTAATGCCTCTTCTGTATCACTAACCTTATTTTTTAAAATAGGGTTACAAGCCTTGCGAGAATCAGAAATAATCAGACCAGTTGTAGGAATAAGCTTATCGCGCATACGCAACCTATAAGCGTTAAAGGCAGACGCTTCTTGCTTCTTGACAATAACTACGTCTTGAGCAGTAGCAGCTCTTTCCAAAGCTCTGTTATACCAGAACATATAGTAGCAAGCAATACAAGCAATAAGGATACCAGCAATGATAAGCATGCAAGTAACCGGAGCGTCACCACGCATTCCGTGGCGTCTTAGTTTTTTGAATATAGATAATGACATGATGTCCCACACCTCCAAAGTAAGCGTGCATCTTTAGATAGTTAATTTCACGGGTTACTATTATACATATAATGCCAATAACGTTCAAACTTTATGGCTAATATGTTAAAATATGGGGCCAATCAAGAAAAAAATAAGCAAGAAGGACTGACCTTTGGGTATATTTAAGTTTTTTTGCCTAAATTAAAGCTTTGTTTGCTGAAAAAGAAGAAAGGAACCGATACAATTTTGAATTCTACGGTCAACGTTTTAGAGACTACCGAAATAGTTCGCCGCGAGTCTGAGTTAGTAAATATCAATCTCGACGTTATCAAAAAATATTGCCGCGAATGGGCCCTCCATCCTTTTATTACTCCTGCGTGGGATACTTCCGTACATTACGACGGACAAGGTGATCGTTTAGCCAACTACATTCTTCTTTTAGACAGTTTGAATTTCTGTTTCTGGCCGGATAAAGGACAGCCCAAGTGGACTATAGAGTATAAAGGCCAGAAAATGGGTGGCTATCAGGCCTTGGCAGCCTCTTTAAAAAGAGCCATAGAAGAAGGAATCAATGTAGACGACGCTCATTGGATGGCTCAGGCCGATCTGGAACAAGTGCGTCACGTTTTTCGCGGCACTCAGGAAGGCGTAGAAATTCCTCTTATGGATAAACGCCTGGAGCACATCAACCAAAGTGGTAAAGTTCTTTTGGACAATTTTGGCGGCCAATACTCTCAAGCTATCAAATCTTGCCAAGGCAGCGCCGTAGCTCTAGTTAATTTAATGGTGCAATACTTCCCCTCTTTCCGTGATATTCACACTTGGAAAGGCCACGAAGTACGCATTTTGAAACGAGCTCAAATTACCGCTGTGGATATTTATGGCAGCTTCTACGGAGAAGGTTTGGGCAAATTCGAAGATATGGATTTGCTGACCGTTTTTGCCGATTATAAAATTCCTCAAGTTCTTCGCGCCTTGGGCATTTTGGAATATGCTCCGGCCTTGGCTGAAAAAGTGGACAATCAAGAGTTGTTGCCTTCCGGATCTCGAGAAGAGATGGAAATTCGTGTGGGTATGATCTGGGCTGTAGAAGAAATTCGTCGCGAGCTCAAGCGTTTGGGTGCTCCCAAAATGGCTTTGGAGTTGGATTGGTTCTTGTGGAACTTAGGCCAAGAGCCTTTACCTGGCGAAAAGCCTTATCACAGGACACGGACAATTTTCTATTAGTTCTCTATTAGTTTTCTACATACTGATAGAGGCAGACCGAGCATAATTTTGATCTTTCTACAGGTTTTTCCAAGCTCGGTCTGTAATATCGGGGGCTCCAATAGTCAATTTTTTTAGCATAGGTTCACAATAATGGCAGATTATTTTTCTTTTACCGAAAAAATGCGCTACGAATTGGGCACAGAAGCTCGCTTAGGGCGCATTGATACTCCTCACGGCAGCATCGAAACTCCCGAATTTCTTCCCGTAGGTACTTTAGCTACAGTTAAGGGTTTAATGCCTAAGCAATTGGAAGAGCTGGGCGTCCAAGGTATGCTCAGTAATACTTACCATCTTTTCTTGCGTCCAGGCTCCGATATCGTCGAAGAGATGGGCGGCTTGCACAAATTTATGAATTGGAAACGCCCAGTTATGACCGACTCCGGCGGCTTCCAAGCTTTTTCTTTAGGTGCTGCTCGCCAGTTAGGCATAGGCAAAATAGGCGTTTTCCCCGGCAACAGTGCCGATATGACTCTCAGAAAGGGCGACGCTTACAAACCATTAGCCCATATTGATGAAGATGGTGTAGTTTTCCGCTCCTTCTTGGATGGCTCCAAACATCGCTTAAATCCGGAAATTTCCATTCGCATTCAGGAGCAGTTGGGCGCTGATATTATCTTAGCTTTTGACGAATGCACCTCGCCAGCCGCTTCTTATGAATATACAGCCATGTCCTTAGAACGCACTCACCGCTGGGCTGTGCGCAGCTTGGAAGCTAGACGCGACACTCCTCAAGCTTTGTACGGTATTGTCCAGGGCGGCGAATGGCAAGATTTGCGCGAAAAGTCAGTGGAGTTTATTTCTTCTTTGCCCTTCCAAGGCTTCGCTATAGGCGGTTCTTTGGGTAAGAGCAAACACGATATGCATAAAGTGCTCGATTGGACTATTCCTGGATTACCTCACAACAAGCCTCGCCATTTGCTCGGCATTGGTGAAGTTGACGACTTATTTGAAGGTGTACAGCGCGGTATTGACACTTTCGACTGTGTAATTCCTACCCGCTTTGCCAGAACTTCCAACTTGTTCGTACCTTACGATGTGCCTGGAGCCAACAAGCGAGGAACTTTGGTGTTGCGCAACGCCGAATTTACTCACGACGAACGTCCAGTTGATCCCAATTGTACTTGCTATTGCTGCCGCAATTTCTCGCGTGCTTACTTGCGCCACTTATACAAATCGGAAGAAATTTTGGGCAGCGTATTAGGTACTTTGCACAATATTCACTTTATGCTCACTCTTATGCGCAATATCCGCGCCTCTTTAGCTAATGGAACCTTCTTCGATCTCAAAGCCAAGTGGCTGGATCGCAAAGATGAAGCTCAAGAAGAAAAATAAGACCAACTAAGGGAGGAAGTGCAGCGTAATGGCTATAGAATTCAGCCTTATTATACCTACCTATAATAGGATAGGCGCTTTGCGTCACTGCTTAAAACATATTGAAAGGCTAAATTTCCCCAGAAAAAGTTTTGAAGTGATCTTGGTTGACGATGGCTCTCAAGATGAAACTTCTCAGCTCCAAGCCAAGGATTTTCCTTTCAATATAACTGTAATTCATCAGCCTAACAGCGGCACTTCCGCAGCCCGCAATTGTGGTATAAGGGCAGCCAAAGGTCTGATTTGCATGTTCGTTGATGACGATGTCATGCTCCATCCCGATCTTTTGCTGGAGCACCAACGCTTACATAAAGCCGAGCCCAATCTGGTAGTGCGCGGCCCGGTTATAAATTTTGCCTCTCTGCCCTGCCCTTTAGATACCGATGCTGAACTTATGCAATCGGCTTTGGCTGCCTCGGAAAAACTTAAAGAGACAGCTTGTCAACAGTTGCGCCAAGTTTCCGGCCAAGGTTCCACCTCAGATGCAGCCAATACGGCAACCACTTCATTCCTAAGTACCTGTGCTCCTCAATCGGCCCATAGTGACAAAAAGTCCGGCTGTTTATTCGGTCGTTTAGCCGATTTTTGGAAAAATTGGAGCGGCCGCGATTTGCACATGCTCAAACATTTTTCCATGAATTATCTCTGCACTAGTAATGCTTCTTTATACCGCCACCATCTAATCGCGGCCGGCCTTTTTGACACGTCTTTCCCACGCTGGGAAGACGCCGAATTGGCTGTGCGCTTAAAGCGTTTGGGACTCAAAAGGCGCTTCAGTTTGAACGCTATTGTCTATCATTTGAAGCCACCGGAAACTTGGGAAGCCAGAATCAGAACAGCTCAAAAAGACGGCGCCTCAGCTGCGGAACTTTATTTGCGTTATCCTAGCTTTTTAATGCGCTTACGCAGCGGCTTACATTTTGCCAACAGTTGGCGCAACCGTTTGTTTACGGAAGGGCCGTGGCAAACAGTTCTGGCAGAGAGCGCTCGCGGTGAAAGTAAAGTTTTTCCTCAAAAATTTGCTCAAGATATGCTAATCGAGAAAGCGTATTTAGAGGCCGGCCTAGACAGGCTGAAGAGGACTCAATCTTTTTAATCAGCAATATTTTGCACATCATTTGCAGCTAACTCAAGCAGCGATTGACAAGTGAGGACAAGAAATGGAAAGAAAAGATGAATTTGCCGAGCTGATGAAAGTCGAGGACAAATATGAATTGTCCGTCCAAATTTGCTCGCACAACCGCAAAAACGTCTTGCAAGTCGTTTTGGAGTCTTTAAAAGACCAAACCTTGCCTGCCGACCGTTTTGAAGTAGTTTTGGTAGACGACGGCTCAACTGACGGAACCAAAGAAATGGCTGAAGGTTTAGATCTTCCCTATCACTTAACCGTCTTGCGTCACGAGAAAAATGCCGGCCTCTCTACAGCTCGCAATACCGGGCTCAGAGCTTGTCGCGGTCGCGTTATTTTGATTATCGACGACGACGTCATTGCCGATCCAGATTTGTTGCGCCAACACGTTCTGACTCACGCTTCTTACGACAAGATCGTATGTAATGGTTGGGTAAATCACGTTTCCGAGCCTAAACGTCCGCAACAGCCGCAGTTTACTATGGCAGATATTTCTACCTCATTTTTCTGGACTTCCAATGTCTCTGTAAAACGTCGCCATCTTTTGGCTATCGGTGGCTTTGACGAAGACTTCAAAGAGTATGGCTGGGAAGATCAGGAAGTCGGTCTGCGTCTGATGGCTTTGGGCTTAAAGAAGCAAAATAACTACAAAGCTATAGGTTTCCACGTAAAACGTACTCCGCAGCGTAAAGACATTCCTCGCATGCTTAAACAAGCCGAAGCTAAAGGGCGCACCGCCGTATTATATGTAGAAAAACACGATCGCCCCCGTTCTCGTTTGTCTACAGGCATTCATGCCGCCCGTCTGGCTGTATATAAATTCACTCGTGTAGGCGATTGGTTGCAAAAGCTGTGTTTGGAACGTTTGAACCGTCCAGAGATGAGCGACGACACACCTTTAACAGGCTTTGACGCTTGGTGCGCCCGCCAGCTTTCCACGATCCATTATTTCGACGCAATAGAAAATACTTTAAATAATGAGCAAAAATAAAGAACTTTCCACTTCCGTTTCTCAAGACAAAGCTAAGACGGCTTCCAGTGAAGAATGGAAATGGAATTTTCGTTTTCTGAATTTACTGATAATAACCACTTTATTTCGTATAATATTCGGCGCTCTAGCTGAATTAAAATACGAAGAAGCCTATTATTGGCTATACAGTCAGCACTTGGATTGGTCTTATTTTGATCATCCGCCTTTAGTCGGTTGGCTGATTTATATTTCCACCAAGTTGGGCGGAAATGCGGAAATTTGGGTTCGCTTGCCAACTATTCTCTGCTTTGCAGGCGCCCTGTTCTTTATCCATCGTTTAGCTTGCGATCTTTTCGGAGCCAAAACCGGTTTTATTACCGCCGTTTTGGCTTCGCTATTGCCAGCTTTCGAAGTCTACTCAATATTCGTTTTTCCCGATGCTCCACTATTGCTCTTCTGGAGCTTAGTTATGTGTGTCGGTTATAGGCTTTACGAAGATGAAAGGCCTATCTGGTGGCTAGTTATAGGCGCTGCCACCGGCCTAGCTATGCTGGCTAAGTATCCCGGCATATTGGCTCCTTTAGCTCCTATTTTAATTATTGCCTTAAAGAAAAAGTACCATCTTTTTAAGTGTTGGCAATTTTATGTCGGCATCATTTTGTGTTGGCTTATTTTCAGTCCGGTACTGTACTGGAATGCTCAACATGAATGGGCTTCTTTCCTTTTCCAAGGTGTCTCCCGCTTTTTTGAAGCCAACAGTTGGTTAGACATTTTGGGCGGCTCTTTGCTTAATATTGCCGCTTTACCCACTCCTTTCGGTTTGCTTCTTTTACTTTGGGTTGGTTGGCAAAGCTGTAAGCGAGTTAAAGATCAGCGCTGGCTTTATCTGGTGTGCGCCTTTTTACCCTTTGCCCTTATAGTAGCGGCTGTGGCTTTGGTGCGTTTGGTACAACTCAACTGGCCTTTACCTATTTATCCAGCCTTAATTATTGCTACGGCTGCCCTTTTGGAAGAACTGAAAGCCTGGTACAGCCGCAAATGGCAATTTATTTTAGGTGCCGTTTTTGTACCAGCTTTATTGATCAGTTTAATTCCTTGGCTTACCATATTCTTTAACTTAACGCCTTTAAATCGCTTTAATGAAATTTACGGTTGGAAAAATATGGGCCAAACGGCTCTAGAAATAGTTAGCGCCAATTATAACAACGGGCATTGTTTCCTGGCCGGCCACGGTTATCAAACAGCTAGCGAAGTTGCTTATTATACAAAACTTCCTCAACTCACTATAGCTGAAAATTTGTATGGCGAGCGTTCTAAAGGTTTCGATTATTGGAGCAAAAAAGGCGACTTTAAAGGTTGGAATTGCGTTTATGTAGTTGCTGAAGAATTACATAGCAATGGAGAATTTCATCCCCGTGAGCCTTTCATTTTGGCTCAATTAAAGAGATATTTTGACAGTGTCGATCCTACCGGAAATCGCTTAACGGTATTTCGTGGCGGTGCTCCCGTACGTCGTTATAAATTTTATTACTGTATCAATTATAAAGGCATTCCTAATTTGCAAGGAAAGCTAGCTGGCGAAGATATTTTAGAGAAACTTGATTTGGATCAAGACAACGATTCAAATTCAGCCTCTGTACCTATTACCGGTAAAACAAATACCGCTTCGCCGACACATACAGAAACGAGGTAAGATAGAAATCATGGAAGCTTCAAAAGTTGCCTTGTTAGTAGTAGGACAAGAAATTTTAACCGGCGGTGTAATTGACGCTAATATTGCCTATACGGCTAAAAAATTTTATGATAAAGGCATAATTCTAGCCAAAGTTGAAATAGTTCCCGATAAAGTAGACGATATAGCTGAAGCTGTAAAAAGGCTCAGCACTACTTACGACTACTTGATAACTTCCGGAGGCATAGGGCCTACTCACGATGACGTAACTGTTGAAGGTGTAGCCAAAGCCTTAGGACAGCAAGTTATCAAGCACAGCTACTTAGAGACAGTTATCTCCCGCCACTACAAAGGCGCAACTCTCACCGCAGCCCAAAGCCGCATGGCCATGGTTCCCGCCGAAGCCGAGCTTTTGGTTTCTACTTCCCCTAGCGACGACTACTTTTTGCCTCAAGTCTATGTCAAAAATATTTATCTTTTGCCAGGCTTGCCCAAATTGTACAGCCACTATTTAGAGCACATTATGCCCGTATTTACCGGCGTACCTCTTTTGCATGACGAAATTTCTATAAAAGGCATAGAGACCAAATTGACCGCTGCTTTAAATCGTTCCGTGCACAAATTTCCTCAAGTACGTTTCGGATCTTATCCCTCCTTTGAACCGGGCCAGCCCGATTCTTTTATAGTCAAGATTACTTTTGAAGCTCCTGACGAAGCCTCTTTGGCTGATTCCAAAGAATTCTTCCTCAAGCAATTGCCTCAGGATTTGAGCGTAATTTCCTAAAAATTATAACAAAGGAACACCGCTCTTCACCTAAAAAGCATCTTTTCTAGTTAAGAATGTGAGGAAAACAATGCGTAAAATCAGATTACTTTTAGGCGTAATTTTAACAGCCGCTTTAATTTTGGGCTTATGCTCTCAAGATGTTTTAGCTGCCAAAAAGCAAAAAGAAAAGAAAGACGAACATCCCGTAGCCGTAATTAAAGCTACTGTAGACAGAAACTCTTTCGATAACGAAACTACCGGCGTAAAGCGCACTTGCACTCTGTGGGTAAAGAATTTAAGCCGCGAAACTCAAAAAGATATTAAAGTCAACATTAAAATTTACGACAACAAACGTGAATTGGAAGATTTAGACAAAACTATCGAAGAACTCGATCCCGGCGCCAGAGAGTTTGTCCATTTTAAGTGGGATGACTACAGCCGCAGCCACAAGCAAAGGATCAGAATCTGGCTTACTTACACCAACGATGAAGGCAAAGAAGTTACTTTTGAAGCTCCTACTCCCGTTTGGTAAGTGCTTTGGGGAGCTCTGGTAAAGTAAACTCAAGCTATAAGGGCAACTTTGCCAAGCGCTTTAATAGTTGATCTTTAACGGCAAGGGCGAAGATCGCGCTTTTCAGAATGCTGATAAAGGCGCAAGGTCTTCGCCCTTTTATTATGCCATTCTTTTATCAAAGTGTAGCCTTGAAAATGTTTATTCTTAAGCACTTCTTCAGCGCTGCCGCCTATTTGTAGCAATAAAGAAGATTGAGGCAAAAACTCATAATTGACAGGCACATAAATATCAATATCCAAAAGGCGTCCGTACTTTTCCAAAGCTCTTAGCAATAACAAATCGGCATCAAGGCCACGCCCTTGAGCGAACACGACAGCCGTGAAGCGCTCTTCGCCACTTTTATCGAGTTTGGGCAAAATAACTTGTAAAATATTGTCTAAAAAAGCTGCTTCTTCGCTGCGCTCGGCTCTTTCTGCAGCAACATCGTTATCGCGCAATGTACTTATACGCCAATTGCATTGATTTAAAGCTTCATTGACAGGAACTGCGCTCGGGCAATAAATTAAACCAAGTTGTATAAAAGAGACTAAGGCTAAAGCGACAGCGGCTCCAACTCGCCAAAAGCGATATTGCCCTATCCAAGCAAAAGCCAAACACAATCCCATAACCGTAGCAGGTAACATATATCTAGCTGCGCCAGGCACTCCCAAAACAGCATAGATAAGGGCAGCCGATAAGCTCATGGACACAATAAGAAAAACGATATTTCTTTTAGTTGTGTCTTGCTGTCTAAAGGCCCAAAATATTCCTACTAGACACCATGTAAAGTAGAGCCACCAACAATTATTTAAAGCATAAAATAATTGGCGCAAACAAATTATGCCGGAATAGTTTTGCGCTAAATCGCGGCTGCTTTTCCACACTAGTTCTGACCAAGCCGCCCAGTACCACCAACCGCTTAAAGATAGAGCGGTTAGTATCGAGACAAACATACCTAGCCATGGCGAAACAAGCTTATCGTCGTTTTCCGCCGCTTCGCCTTCTTCCGATGACAACTCGTACTGACTTGGCATTGTTGTGTCAGTTGTATTGAGACTTAAAATTTCTTGGCCTATGCGCACGGTAGCAAGCTGTTGCTCCGGTTGTACCGTTTGTCGAGTTTCTTGAATTTCAGCCGGAGCGGATACCACCATAAAAAGTGCATAGGCCCACAGAGGCAACATGTAAAAAACCAGCGCCCACTTAGTAAGTAATCCCAAACCGACACAAATACCAAATAATAGAGCGTATCCCAAGCGGCGGAAATTTTCTGAAGCTAAATAAGAGACTAAAGCAGCAACTACAAAGAGAGTTTCGCCTATTTCCAAAAAGAGGCCGCGACTATACCAATTGAGCCATAAATTACCGCTATTGGCCAAAAGAGCCAGAAGGCCACCCCAAGGGCCGCCCAGTCGACGCCCCAAGGCATAGACGGCATAACCTAAAGGAACGAGCAAACAAGCCTGAGCTGCCGTTGCCGCTTGAGCCGAGAATTGTTGACCATGCCAAAATGCTCCTAAACAGTAGAGCCAACTACTTAAAGGCGGATAGCCGCTTAGAGGCATCGAGCCACCGTGGTGAAAAAATTGCCAGTGGTGCCAAGCTTCACGAAAAGTACGCCCGGAATGTTCCCCTAAAAGAAGGACACCATTCTCTAACCAATTATTAACCAACCAATAAAGTAAAAGACCGAATATAAAAGGAAAACAATATTCGTACCAACACCAGTGGCAATTTTCTCTGTTGCTCATAGGGTTGAGCTCTTCTCAAGCAGCTGGGCCTCTACCTTCGCTAAAAAGCTTGTTTTAACGCAAAAAAGTGAACTTTTAGCCCTTATCTTCACACCATATAAGTGAAAAATCTACAAAGGATACGCTGTTGCTTAGCTCAAACTTAGGATCTAAAATGATAACTCAAAGCAAAAATATACCCAAGGGAGTTTAACAAATAAATAGATATGGCTTCCAAAACAACCAATTTCAGTATCCGCATGGATGTCGAAGTAAAGAAACAATGCGAAGAAATTTTTAATCAGTTAGGTATGAACTTGACTACTGCCATCAATATTTTCTTAAAGCAATCTATACGTTCTAAAGGTATGCCTTTTGAAGTGAGACTCGATTCTCCAGCTCAGAAAATAGCAGAAGTAAAACCAGCTTCGCCAACTCTGGACGACAGCTGTCCCAACTTGGTGTAAGACACAATAGGCGCCAACTAAAGCGAGTCGGCGCCTATTATATTTCAGATCTATTTACTAAATTAAACTAGCTTCGATCTTAAAATAATTGTCGATTTGTGCGTAAAGCTTATTGCGCTCTTCCTTATTCAAATTGCCCAAAGCTCTGTTTATATCTGAATCTTGGCATTCATTGGCTTTGCTGCGCCGTACTGGATGATTTGCCAAAGAAGAAGCCGCAGCACCAACTGTTGCACAAGCAAAAGGCAAAGCAAGAAATATAGATATATTGCCATTTCTTTCTTCTTCCAGCTTGTTGTGCAACGTAGTAAGCATAGCCAAAGCATCAGCTAGCCCTTTAGTGGCTGCTTTAAGATATAGCTCTACCGCTTTAAAACAATCCCAATCTAGCATATAGAAATTGCCAAGTTCATACATGGCGGCGGCGTATTCTTCCGCAGATGCTTCTTTGTACCATTTAAAAGCTTCTCGTTTGCGGCAATTGTTGTTATAGTAGTTGCCCGCTTCGTACATGGCGTCAGCGCGTCCCTGACGGCCGGCTTTTTCATACCATTGTACCGCCTCTTCTTCGCGCCCTAGCTTTTTAAGCTCATTGGCATACTCAAACTGAGCTTGAGCACTGCCACTCTCGGCCCTTTGTCTAACTTCGTCCATTAAAAACAACCCCTAACCACAAACACAAAAATATAAAATTTGACGTGACATCGAGTTCGCAATCAGTGCCACTCAGTGAATGTACCACTTTTTAACTCTCAAAGTCCAGACAATGGCGCGAGTAAGAGCCCAAATAGGGTAAAAAATAATTAAACTGTCTCTTCCTTGTCGGGAAGCGTTATGTATAATACATGAGATAATTTATCTTGAAGGTGCTTAAATTGGATAGTAATAATATGCAATCAGCTTCTGTCAATAACCAATTAGAGACAGAACAAGTAAGCGAAAAAGTAGCTCCTCCAGCTTATGCTGCCCAGTCGCAATCTGCTAAGTCTTTCCCCGAATCAAGTGAAGAGAAATATTGCTCCGAGCCATGCCGAGGAAGGCGCCACAATTCTTCCAAAAACGGCAAAGGTTGCTATATAGCTGTAATTGTAGTGCTGGTTTTGATTATTCTGGGCATGGTTGGCTCAATTGTCGGCCTGACTTGCTTTGCTGTGATATGTGGTAGCGAATCTACTCCAGAAGACAAATCAGATGCTGCCAACTACCAGCTCTACGTTATTGACGAAGTTTCTGCCAACGGCAAGACAGCTTCTAAAAGCGACAAGTTAACCAAAACAGCCTTGAGCGATTCTACACAAAAAAGCGGCAGCATTTTCGTATTGCCTATTTACGGTACAATCGTCTCCGGTGATTGGACTGGCAGCAGCCAAAGCGGCTACGTCACTTCCGAAGATGTGACTTATGCTTTGAAATATATCGCCGGCCAAGAAAATGTCAAAGCTTTAATACTCGATATCAATTCTCCCGGCGGCAGCGTCACCGCTTCTGACAATATTTATCACGAAATTATGCAATTTAAAAAGGAAAATAATATTCCCGTAATTGCTATGTTTGAAGGCACAGCTTGCTCCGGCGGCTACTATTCAGCTATGGCTGCCGATTATATTATGGCCTTGCCTACAACTTGGACTGGCTCTATTGGCGTCATTATGGAAGTTCCCGAAATCAGCAAACTGATGGGCAAAGTGGGCGTCAATGTTAATACTATTACTTCTTTAAATGCTAACGGAGGCGCTTCTTTCAAAGATATTGGCTCTACTTATCGTCAGATGCGCCCCGAAGAGCGTCAATTGTTACAAACCTTAGTTACTCAAAGTTGGAACAGGTTCACTGATATTGTCGCTCAAGGACGTAAAGGTAAACTTACTAAAGATCAAGTAAAGAAACTGGCCGACGGACGTATTTACAGCAGCGAGCAAGCTTTAAAGCATAAGTTGATCGACCAAATTGGTTACCGCCAAGATCTTTACAAAAAAGCTCGCACTATGGCTAAAGCTCCTCAAGCTCCCATAATCTGTGTTGCTAGCAAAACTTCGTTTTGGGATGATTTAGGCAGCGTCTCCTCCAATTTGCACAATTTGGCTCAACTTGGCCGTGCACCTTGGAAAGCCGCTCTTGGATCCGGCACTCAGTCCACTTCTCTGCCTCAGAGCAATTGCCAACCTATGTATATTTTGCCTTCCGAACTTACCGAGCGACAGTAAAAAATGAATTTGCAGCCGGAAACAACTCAGATAAACAAACAAGAAATTGCAGTCAAGTGCTCCGATTTATATTTTACTTATGCTTCGGGCCGCAACGTAGTTGCTGCAGCTTCTGAACCCAAAAGCTTTTGCTTACAAGGTCTAAATTTGCAAGTAAAAGCCGGTGAATTTGTTTTGTTGCAAGGTGCTTCCGGCTCCGGCAAGACTACGTTGCTCAAAATTTTAGGCGGACTTAAACAGCCGAATCGCGGTTCTGTCTATATAAACGGCTCTTTGCTTAGCTCTATGAGCGAAGTTCAAAGAGCCCGTTTCCGGCAACAAAACATAGGTTTTATCTTTCAAGAGGCAAATTTAGACAACCAGCGCACTGTTTGGCAAAACATTATGCTACCTCTCTACTTTGGCCGCCAATCTTTAGAAAAAGGTAGTCAAAGAGCGCTAGAATTACTCAATATTCTCGGTATGAGCTCTTATAAAGATACCAAGGCAGTTTGCCTCTCCGGCGGCCAAAAACAAAGAGTTTCCGTGATTAGGGCCCTGCTCAATGAGCCGGTTTTGCTCTTAGCCGACGAACCTATGGCCCACCTAGACTTGCCAAACAGTCTGATCTTGCTGGAAACACTGCAGAAGCTGCAGCAAGTTTCGCCTGTAACCGTTATTATGACTGCTCACTATTTGCCCGAAGCTGATTTTGAGCCGGATCGCCTTATCGATATTGCTTCTTTGCAAATATCTAGGCCAGAAATGTAACGCTATGTTGTTTTCCCGTTTAGTCCGTTTGGCTCTAGGTGAATTGGGAGATTCTCCTTTTGCCAAATTCAGCTCTATTTTTTGCCTTACTTTTGTAGCCGCTTCCGCCTTAATCTTATTGGGCGTTTCTTTTGGTTTGGAAAGCATAGTCCAAAAACGCTTAGTGGGAGATTTGCCCAATTATATAAGAATTGAAGCCGATCGTTTTAGCTTAGGCCCTCTGAGTATAGACAATTATTTAAGCGAACAAAATTTGCAAGATTTGCGCACTACTGAAGGCGTTAAAGCGGTTTATCGCTTAGCCAGATTGGAGCGTCCTGCCTCTATAAGAGCTTCTTATGCCGGGCAAAGTTTTGTCAGCGATATTTTAGTTGATGCTATTGATCGAGATTTTATCGCTCAATTTACCGACACAAGTTTAAGCACAAATTCCGAGCTTCAATCTAAAAGTAATACTAAACTTGCGGATACTTCTGCCTTTTCTGCGTCAATAAACAGTAAACAAGAGATAGAATGTTTACTTTCTTCAGCCGTAGTGGACGCTCTGCTTTCTGGAGTTAGTATCCATACTGATTTACCAAACCTCAATGCCCAAGCCCTAATCGGTCGCCATTTTACTCTGGAAATAGGGCGCAGTACTTTTTCTACCGACTCCCAAGCCCAAGCCAACTTACGCTGTAAAATCGTAGGTATTTCACCTTTGGTTGGCGTCAGTGGCCCCAATATTCCTTATGATTTAGCCCAAAAATTGAGCGCCGAACCTTTAAAGTGCCAAGCTGCTTTGGTCTATATAGAGAATAGTGCTAAAATTCCACTTTTTTTGCAAAAATTGGGGAAATTGCGCCTTAAAGCTCCAGGAATAGAACTAGCTCAACAAGCCTCTCAAGCTTTAGTTTGGATTCGTTTAGGCATTGCTATATTTTGTATTTTGTTAAGTTGCTGTGCCGGTTTTACTTTATATTCCAACCTAAATTTAGAAATAAAAAATAATAGTCGCAAATTGGCTCTTTACAGAGCTTTGGGAGCGGCTCCGAGCGATATTGGCAAAATGTACCTTGTGCGCAGTTTAGCTACCGGATTAACGGGAGCTTTGATAGGCACAATTTTAGGCTGTTTGGGAGGTAGCTTTATCAATAAAATTTGTGCTTCCTATAGTTTTTTAAGTAGTGAAGCGATATTTGTTCCCAATAGTCATTGCCTTTTGGCAGTTTTTGCTTTTACTGTCCTGGCTGCAGTCCTTTTCTGCCTATTTCCTATCTACAAAGGCTGCAGATTAGGCTTTGATAACTCGGTAAACGATTAAAAATAGCTTTACAAACTCCCCTTGTCGGCGTAAGGTGGGCAGGGCATCCATGCCTATTAGCGAAAGTTCTAAGCCCACTGTACCGTAGGACGCGGGAGCAGTATAAAATTATGCTTGCCAAGATAAACTATGTTGCTCTCCTTGCCGAGATTTTTAGACAGTTGCCAAGGCAAGAATATTTTGCACTATAAAAAGGTTGCAAAAGTCCCACTCATAATGCAAGAGGTGCCTTAAAAGATGAGCAAAGATAACGATGGAATAGGCTTTTTGATTGGTTTGCTGGCCGGTACGGCTATAGGCGTATCTGTCGGTATGATTTTAGCTCCTCGCTCCGGTCAAGAGAGTCGCCAAATGCTTAATGACAAGTTTGAAACCTATCGTCGCAAAGCTGCAGAAGCGGCCAGTGAGTTGCGAGCCAACACTTCCGAAGCTATTGCCAAAGGTCGACGCTATTGTGATAGCGTGCGTGAACACTACGCTCAAGTGAAGGCAGAGCGTACTACTGCAGATTCCCAGCCGGAAAGTGCTGAAGTTACCCAGCATTTGGCCGATGCTGCAGAACTTGAGAATTCCACAACGGTTCAGAGTCCTGAACAAGCTTAATAATTTCTCAGCTTAATTACCGTGAGACACACGGAAATCCACGCTTGGGGAGAGCATGCAAGGCGGCCTTTTCGCTCTTTGAAAAGATAGTGCTCGACGAACCAAGAATCCCCTATCCTTTTTTAATAAGTTTGGGGAGTGTCAAAGTCACTACATATGGAGGGCCTAGTTTTGGATATTAAGGTCAGCACAAAAACTATCGAAAATATTGCTGAGCAAATCGACGTCAGCGGAGAGATAGACGTTTATACCTCCCCCAAAGTTAAAGATACTATCAACGCTTTAATTGAAAAAGGCGCCTACAATTTGATCGTCAACCTCGAGCAAGTTCGTTACATTGACAGTACCGGTTTGGGCGTTTTGATTGGCGCTCTTAAGAAAGTGCGCGAGCACAATGGCCATATCTTCTTGGTTTGCGTAGACCAGCAAATTAAGAAAGTTTTCACTATTACCGGTTTGGTTAAGATCTTCCGTATTTTCAATACTAACGAAGAAGCCATCGCCGCTTTTGACAAAGCCGAGTAATTCAAAAAAACGGATAGTGAAAATCGACTTATTGGGAATATTTTCCATAGAAAGTTGTTGCTATCTTTTGAGCAAATAGAATCTTCTAAGTTTTGGATAAAAAGACTAAAGGAGATTCTATTTTTTTATCTTTTTGGGAAAAAATCATGAAATCGTTATTCTTTGATCACGAATTGCAAATAAGTGACATTCCTCGTCCTCAAGCTGTCGGTTCTGAAGCTCTTATCAAGGTGGAATTGGCCGGCATTTGCAATACAGATTTAGAGCTTTGTCGTGGCTATATGGATTTTACGGGCGTTCTAGGCCACGAATTTGTGGGCACTGTCGAAGAATTGGGCCCCGCTTGCTCAGATGCTGATAGGCAAAAATGGTTACATAAAAGAGTTGTTGGTGAAATCAATTGCGGCTGCGGCCACTGTTCTTGGTGCTTGGCTCACTCTGACGCTCGTCATTGTCCTAACCGCACCACTTTAGGAATTGACAGGCGCTACGGCGTCTTCGCTCCTTACACTTTGCTGCCGGTAAAAAACTTGTACGAAGTACCAACTTCTGTAAGCAACCGCCAAGCAGTTTTTACCGAACCTCTGGCCGCAGCTTGGGAAATTGCCGAACAACTCCATTTGCAGCCCAATTCCCAAGCGCTTATCTTTGGCGATGGCAAACTGGGCTTGATGGCTGCCGCCGTCTTGCGCTTAAGTTGCCTCGACCTCACTCTTATAGGCAAGCATGAGCAAAAGCTGCAAGTGGCTGCTCAAATGGGCGTCAAAACACAGCTTTTGTCTGACTTTAAGCCACAACAAGCCGACGTAGTTGTAGAAGCTACCGGCAGCCCCAACGGCTTAGAGATGGCCATCGCCAACGTGAAGCCGCGCGGCACCGTGGTATTAAAGTCTACAGTAGCGGCTAATTCCAACTTAAATTTGGCTCCTATAGTAGTAAAAGAAATAACTGTGCTGGGATCGCGCTGCGGCCCCTTTGCTCCGGCTTTAAAAGCTATGGAAATGGGCTTAATCAATCCGGAGCCGCTTATCAGCGCGGTCTATCCTTTAAGCGAAGGCTTAAACGCCTTTTCCAAAGCGCAGGATCACAACTGCATTAAAGTATTAGTTGATCCTGCGCTTTAGCCAAGCTTTTTTTAACCAACGCTAAAGCCAAATTAGCCACCCAATTAGCCGCCAACTACACTAAAAAAAGAAGTGCCGCGCGGCTACAGGCACGGTGCACCTAAAAACAGCCGCCGACAGAGACTTTTGATAGCCTCAGTCGGCGGCTGTTTTTGCGCGGCCTCCTTGACAAGTAAACAAACGTTTACTAATATTCATTTATAGTAAACGATAGTTTACCTTGTCAAGGAGGCAACCCCAACGATGATTGGCACTAAAGAGAGAATTTGGCGGACGGCTTTAGATCTTTTTGCTCAAAAGGGCTTTGAGGCTACTTCGGTAAGCGATCTGGCCGGCCGCTTGGGGCTCAGCAAAGGAGCACTGTATAAACATTTTGCCGACAAAAAAGCCATCTTGCAAGAAATAATCGATAAGATGGCCGAGCAAGACAGCTTGGCATCTCAAAAATATGCAGTGCCAGAAGAGACGTTTAGGGCCAATCCTGCAAGTTACGCGCATACTGAATTGTCACAGGCGATAGCTTTTACCAAAGCGCAGTTCGGCTTCTGGGCGCTGGACGAAGTGGGAGCAAAGTTTCGCCGCTTACTTATTATTGAGCAATATGGCAGCGCCGAATTTGCCGAACTGTACGAAAATTATTTGGGGCGTGGGCCGCTATTATATATGCAAGATATTTTCCAAACCATGATTGAGCAAAACAAATTGGCCCCCGCCCCTGCTCCAAGACTGGCTGTAGAGTTTTACGCGCCTTTTATGTTTTTACTGAGCCAGCACGATCGCGGTCGCCCTTTTGCCGAATGTTTGGCGATCTTAGGCGATTGTCTGGATAGCTTCGCCAAACGTTACGCCATTAAGCCAAACTTAGATACATAAATACACTTCAGCTTCAGTCTATAAGAAATTACGTGTTGCAAGGAGATATTTTATATGCAATATATAAAAAGTTCAAAGTATAACGACCCTAAATTCTTTTCCAAAATTATGGGCCCCAACCCTTTAAAGCTTTTGGAAGAACTTATGCTCAATAATAAACTGGCTCCGCATAGTCGCGTTTGCGATTTGGGCAGCGGCCAAGGCTTAACCAGTTTGTTTTTAGCTAAAGAATACGATTTGCAAGTATATGCTGCCGATTTATGGAGTGATCCACAAGAGAATCAAGCTTTTTTTGATTCTTGCCAAGTGTCCCGCCAACAATTGATTCCTGTCAAAGCTGATGCGGAAAATCTGCCTTTTGAAAAAAAATTTTTCGACGGTTTAGTCAGTGTAGATTCTTACAATTATTTTGGCCGATCTGAAACTTATTTAGATGAAAAATTATTGCCCTTTATCAAAAAGGACGGGCTGATTTACTTAGCTATTCCTGGTACCAAAGCCGATTACCGCAGCAATTATCCTCAGGAATTGCTACTTTCTTGGACGCCGGAGCAATTAGAATATATGCGCGACATAAATTACTGGCGTCAAATTTTTACAGGTAGTCAAGGTGCTGAATTGCTTTATATAAAAGAAATGGAAGGCAATGAAGAATTATGGGCCGATTGGATTGCCCAAGACAACCCCTACTCTATTAACGATCGCAAATCTATAGAAGCAGGCGCTTGCCGATATTTAACTTTTTTGGCAGTAGCTTTGCGTTGTAAAGAATAATTGCTGCCACCAATAATTGTATATAAAAACGCAATACAAGGCTGCAAGTTCCAAGCAAATTTGTAGCCTTATATTTTTGCCTTATCTGAAATAGGTTTTTGCTTTTACACGGAGAAAAGCGCGGAACGCGTTTCGAGCTGTTTTATGTGATGATAAGTTGAGGGGGCTTTAAATCGAACAGAAAGCGCGTCTATTATTCTTTGGAGGCCTTTATTGCCATGCAACCGACTTACTTGTCGCAGGAAAATAAACTTTCCAGCTTGGGAGAGAAGATCTTTTTAGATCGCTATTCCTTAAAAGACGGTTCAAAGGATACTTTAGCTAAAGGCGACACCGTTGTTGTCTTATTGGATCCTAAGAGCAGTCAGCGTGAAATTGGGGAAATTACCGAAATTGACGGCGACAGTGTAAGCGTTACTTTGCGTGACGGCTCTCCTTTCCAAACTGTCAAAGAGCATGTAGATAAGCCCTTGGAGCTTCACGTGGAAGACATGATGGATCGCGTAGCTAAAGGCGCTTCCCAAATTGAAAACAAAAAAGATCGCGAAACATGGCAGACCAATTTCCGCTGGCTCTTGGAAGGTTGGAAGTTTGTGCCTGGCGGTCGCATTCTTTCTTCTTGCGGCAGCAGTCAACAACTGACTTTCTACAATTGCTTTGTAGTGCCCAGTCCTTACGACTCTCGCGACGGTATTATCAGTACCCTTTCCCATATGGCGGAAATAATGAGTCGCGGCGGCGGCGTAGGCATCAACCTTTCTTCTTTGCGTCCGCGCCATTCTTACGTAAAAGGCGTCAACGGCCGCTCCTCCGGCTCTGTCTCTTGGGGCGGTTTATATAGTTTCGTTACCGGCTTAATCGAGCAAGGCGGTTCCCGTCGCGGCGCTCTTATGCTCATTCTGAACGTTTGGCACCCCGACATTATTGAATTTATCAATTCTAAACGCGAAGCGGGCAAAATAACCAACGCCAATATTTCTGTAGGTATTACCGCCGACTTTATGCAAGCTGTCCATGACAACGCCGATTGGAATTTAATCTTCCCCGATACCAACGATCCCAAGTACGCCGATCAATGGCATGGCGATATTAAAGATTGGCAAGCAAAAGGCGGCCAGATTATCGTTCATAAAACTGTCAAAGCTAGAGATATTTGGAATAATATCATTGAAAGTGCTTGGGCCTCAGCTGAACCTGGCGTCTGGTTTATCGATCGCAGCAACGAGCTTTCCAACTCTTGGTATTATCCGGAAGGACGCGTAGTTTGTACCAATCCTTGTGGCGAACAGCCTTTGCCCGCTTGGTCAGTATGCAATTTAGGCCACATCAACCTTTCCAAGATGAGTAAAGATGGACAAGTTGATTGGGACACCTTGAAAAAAACCGTCCAATATGCCGTCCGTTTCTTAGATAATATTATCGATACTACTCCCTACTTCTTCACTCAAAATAAAGAGCAACAATCTAAAGAACGCCGCATCGGTTTAGGTACTGTCGGTTTGGCTGAACTTTTAGTTAGACAAGAACTCCGCTACGGTTCTCCCGAATCAGAAGAATTTATCAAGAAACTTTATAAGTTTATTGCCGAAACAGCTTATCAAGCTTCTGCCGACTTAGCTGCCGAAAAAGGTAGTTTCCCTCGCTTCGATAAAGACAAATATTTACAAGGCAAGTTTATCCAGCGCCTTTCCGAAGATACTCGCGCCAAGATTGCCCAAGAAGGCATTCGCAACGTTACTTTGCTTACTCAAGCTCCTACCGGTACTGTAGGTACAATGGTAGGCACCTCTACCGGTATTGAGCCTTTCTATTTCTGGTCTTACACTCGCAAGAGTCGCTTAGGCGTCCACGTAGAGAAAGTGGCTGTTTTAGACGAGTGGCAGCAAAAGCATCCTGGCGAGCCTACTCCAGATTATTTTGTCAGCGCTTTGGATCTTACACCTCAAGAGCATGTTCAAGTGCAAGCTGATATTCAGTATTGGGTAGATTCGGCTATTTCCAAAACTTGCAACGTCCCTGCCGATTATACTGTCGATCAAGTGCGTGAGCTTTATGAGCTTATGTATAAACTTGGTTGCAAAGGTGGCACCATCTATAGAGATAAATCTAGAGATGAGCAAGTGCTCAGTGCCGAAAAAGACACTAAAAAAGCTGCTGAAGAGCCTAAGAAAGAAGAGAAAAAGGTTGTCGAAAAGAGGCAGCCTAAAGTGCGTCCTCGTCCTACTGTACGTCGCGGCGTAACTGTTACTAAGTCTACTCCTACCGGTACAGCTCATATTATTATGAATGATGATGAAAACAACCAGCCCTTTGAAGTTTTCATCGAAATTGGCAAAGGCGGATCGGACATTAAAGCTATGGCCGAAGCCTTAGGACGCATTGCTTCTATTCTGCTGCGCGTCAATTCTCCGCTTAGTCCGAAAGAACGTGTCAAAGAAATTGTCGAACAACTTGGCGGCATCGGCGGTCAAAGCTCAGTTGGCTTTGGCAAGAACAAAGTGCGTTCGCTGCCTGACGCTATTTCTCAAGCTCTGTCCGACAACTACTTAGCTCCAGAAGAAAATCCCGAATTGGAAGAAATACGCCAAAAAGCTGAAGCTATTGGTAAAATTACCGCCGATATTTGCCCTGAATGCGGTAATAGCAGCTTTATCAATATTGAAGGCTGCACCAAGTGCTATCTTTGCGGCCATTCTGAGTGCTAGCCTTGTGGCGTGAAGCATAAACATTAAAGCTGATATATAAAATAAACTCCTTGCATATAAAAGTGCAAGGAGTTTATTTTTGCGCTTAATTGGCGCCGTTAGACCAGTTCGAGCCTGGAAGAGCCGCTGCTGGAGCCAGCCAACATAAACATGAGCCCGCAGCCTAAACTTAACACAAAATAGCTAACAGACGGGCCGTACACTAATTAGCGTTTCTAGGCTGAAAAACTACGCAGCCAAACAGTTTTACGCTATACACGTTGGTGCTAAATTTATAGCCACGTTGCTTAAGTTCGTTATATCCCTCCTCGAAAGATCGCTAACGCGATAAAGTTTTCTCCGGTGGGTATAACGAACGTTTTAAGCGGCTATAAATCTCATTTAGGCAAATGCAGTTTTACGCGCCAAGCATTGTTTGCGCTTATGGCGCGTTTATTTCATAGCAAGCGATCATTTTATAACTGATTGCGGAGGTAAGCTACAGGTGTTCAAAGCCTCCGTTTCTCAGGTTTGTTGGCTGCGTTTACGCCTATAGCAAGCTCCAGGCGTAGAAAAGCCTTACGCTTTGCTATAGGCTAAACTCCGCTTTAAATTTACCGAAACGGAGCCTTTCAATGTTTGTAAACTCGTCCAAAGCTTCGGCATGGTCGGCCGGCGTCTGCTCGCCTTCAGCTCGCAGCCATACCGGCCAACTGCCGAAAGCTAAGTCCTCGCCGGGTTCGTTGTATACAGCTTTTTAAGGTCGCGCAGCACGAGTTACACTCGTAGTTTTTAGCTAACAGGCGGGCGGCGCACTATTAGTATCGCTAACTGAAGCCACCGCGTTTAGACTGGAAAACATGCTCTCATCTATAGTGTAGACTTTTTGCGATTCCACTCCTATTTCGTACTTTAAAAGCAGCTCTACTAATTTTTCACCATTCATTAAATCAATATTAGGTTTGCCGTAAGCTGCCGCATCTTGATAAGCACCTTTAGTAAAATCGCTGGTGGTAACAAGCAAACCACGTTCCAGAAGTACAGTGTTTAAGGTTCCGCGCAATTGCTGGACGGCCGGAGCTTGAACGTTATTGCCTATTTTGTATCTTTTAACTTGGACAGCCATTTTTACGCGAATCACACCATCTATAACTAACTCGCCATTCACATCGATTCCACCATCCCTACTTGTTGGCGTAGTTTCAGCCTGGAAGCCTATTGCCTCTAAAAGTTTACCGATTAAGTGTTCAAAAGCACTAGGGCTCATATTTATAAGTCTATCGCGAAGGATTTTCTTTACTTTGGAAGCGTCATAATAGGTATTATCTTCAACACGTTTTGACTGCTCTTCAGCTTCAGGCACGTTTATTTCTACAGAGCTATTTTCTTCTAATTTTTGCTCTCCCCATTCCTTGAGTGCAAAAATGCCACGATCTACAAGTAAAAATATTGGTTTTTCACTTTTGGTTATATCGTCATAAATAGTTGCACCGACGGTGGCATCAGGAGTTTTACCGGAAGTTTCCCAAAGTTTATTCTGCAAAATATAATCGGTAATTTCTTTAATTTTGGACGGTTTTCCAAGTTGCCTCAAGGCAATTTCCGCAGCTTTACGAGCAGTGTAGGCCATAATAAATATCCCATTTGCAAATAATCGTGCTGTTTTTCTGCACTTGTACCTGTTAAGCCTTTTGTAAGCATAGTTTTTAACCGACAGGCGAAGTTAGTGGCGATGGAAGGCGAAGAACATTGGCCGTTAGGCCAGTTCGAGCCTGGAAGAGCCGCTGCTGGAGCTAGCCAACATGAACATGAGCCCGCAGCCTAAACTTAACACAAAATAGCTAACAGGCGGGCCGTACAATAATTAGCGTCTCTAGGCTGAAAAACTACGCAACCAAACAGGTTTACGCTATACATGTTGGTGCTAAATTTATAGCCACGTTGCTTAAGTTCGTTATATCCCTCCTCGAAAATATCGCCAACTCATTACTGAATATACAACAAAAAAGCGCTCAGTTTCTCATATTGAAAAAGCTGAAGCGCTTTTGTGAATCTAAATCAGTTGCTAATTAAGCAAGTTTACGCCACTTGCGGCCGATTTTGATAGTTTTACCTGAAACAATTTCGATAGTAGCCGTAGGATCGCTAATCGTTTCTCCATCAATAGCCAAAGCGTTCTGGGTAACAAAACGACGAGCTTCGCGCTTAGAGGGAGCTAAACCGGCTTTTACGATCAGCTCTACAACATTGATAGAGCCTGTACCCACATTTACTTCAGGAATATCGGTAGGAACCGAGCCTTGAGAGACAACTCTCATCCATTCGGCGTCGGCAGCTTCAGCTTCTTCGGCGGGATGATAGAGAGAGATAATTTCTTTAGCTAACCAGCGCTTGGTATCGCGAGGGTTATTTTCGGCAATAGCTTTATCTACAGCGTCTAAATCGACATCGGTGCAAAGCTCGAAGTAGCGACGGATTTTATCGTCGGGCAGAGACATAAGCTTATTGAACATTTCCTGCGCAGTTTCAGTAATGCCAACATAGTTGCCCAAACTCTTAGACATTTTCTGGACGCCGTCTAAGCCTTCCAAAATAGGCATAAGCATAACGCACTGAGGTTCTTGTCCAACTTGAGTTTGCAACTCTCGACCCACTAAGTTATTGAACTTTTGGTCGGTGCCGCCCATTTCTAAATCAGCCTCTAAGTTTACAGAGTCCCAACCTTGCATCAAAGGATAGAGAAATTCGTGTACGCCGATAGAGATGCCGGAAGTAAAACGCTTGGTAAAGTCGTCGCGCTCCATAATGCGAGCCACGGTATAACGGGAGCACAGAGCGATAACGTCATTAAAGTTCATCTTTTCTAACCATTCGGAATTGAAACGAACTTCAGTACGCTCCGGATCCAAAATGGCGGAAAGCTGACTCTTATAGGTAGCGGCATTAGCTTGAATTTGCTCAATGCTTAAAACCTTGCGGGTTTGGCTGCGACCAGTAGGATCGCCTACGCGAGCAGTAAAATCGCCAATTAAAATAATGACTTTGTGGCCAAAATCTTGGAACTGACGCAATTTACGCAATACAACAGCAAAGCCTAAATGAATATGAGGTGCGGTAGGATCGAGTCCTAATTTAATACGCAGAGGCTTTTTGTCGCGCAAACTGCGCATAATTTTATACTTCAACTCTTTCTCGCTGATAATTTCAGCCGTACCGCGGCGCAGCTTGGCCAATTGAGCCTCAGCTTGCTCGACGATTTCAGGCGCAAAGCCTTGTTCTTTTACTTCAGAGTTGGTTTCAGTCACCGATCTTCTCCTTAATGTTAATGGCAGCTTCCAAAATAGCCGCCTACTTGTCTCTCCACTTACACAACATGGAAACAGATTAAAGAATCTTGCCAAAGTTATACTATAATTGGCGAATTTTGCTAATTTTAAGAGTTTTGCCAGCCATCAAAAAATTAAAGACAGCCTCTTCTTCGCCTTCAATTTCTACTTCCAAACCTTCTTGCTTAAATTCCGGCGGAAGTCCTTGCAAAGGATAACGACGCTCGGTAGTTTCCAACATCCAGGAAGCGCCTTCCAATTTAACTAAACGCATCTTGCCGCGATAAGTTTTCATTTCATCCTCCGCTTTCGAGCCCAACTTGAAGGAGAGCCCTTCAATATTTATAAGGCCAGAGGTTAAAGAATACGCCCCCAAAACAAATGTGCCTGCCAAAAAATTCGATTAGAGAAAAGAACAATATTGGCTAAAGCAGAGCTTTGTACACAAAACGGCTGTTTAATTATGCTTTAAAAGGGGAGTTACAAGACTTAAACCGAATTGAGGCCGGAATTTTCTTAGCGGAGTTTGGAAAGAGCAACTCTTTCCAAAGCAAAAAATGAGCGAAAACTTGTCTAATAATTTGCCCAAATTAGCTGCCGTTATTATGGCCGGCGGCGTCGGTACACGCTTTTGGCCTGTCAGCACTTCTGCCCGTCCCAAACAATTTCTGAACTTATTTGGCGGACGTACCCTTTTGCAAAAAAGCTTTGATCGCCTTAAAGGATTAGTGCCGCAAGAGCGCATTTTAGTGCTGACTAACAAAAACTTTATTGGTTTAGTAAAACAGCAATTGCCGGAACTTTCTGACGCGCAAATTATAGGCGAACCTTGCCGCCGCGACACTGCCGCAGCTGTAGCTTTGTCTTCCCTTTTAGTGCAAAAGCTCTTCGGTGATTGTACTATGCTAGTTTTAACTTCCGATCATTACATAGAGCCGACTGACAAATTTCAAAAAGTAATTTTAAGTGCCGCTGCCGGAGCTCAACACTCTAAAGCTATTTACACTTTAGGTATAAAGCCCACCTATCCAGCAACAGCTTACGGCTATTTAGAATGCGGTTTACAAATTGACGATCCAGCCAACCACCCCGGCTTTGACGAGTTGCTTACTCCAGACGCTCCCAAACATTACCAGTTGCTGCGTTTTAAAGAGAAACCACAAGAACCGCAAGCCCAAGCCTTTTTCGAAAGCGGCCATTTTTTCTGGAATAGCGGTATGTTTGTCTGGCAAACAGAAACTATTTTAGATGAGTTTGCTCGCCTACTTCCCGAGCATTTAGATTATTTAAAGCCGGCCATAAAAGTGTACGGTACCGCTAAATGGGAAAAAGCTTTAGCCTCTGCCTTTGAAAAAATGCGCAAAATATCGGTTGATTATGCAATTATGGAACGTGCTAAGGAGATACGTATTGTGGAAGCCGATTTTAACTGGCTCGATTTAGGAGATTGGATGGCCGTAGCTCCTTTCTTTGAGCAAGACGAAGACCAAAACAAGTACCAAGGCCATATCAGCGTTTATCGCTCTCACAACAATATTGTATTTACAGATAATCCAAAAAGTCATATAGCTTTAGTGGGAGTCGATAATATGGCTGTTATTCAGTCAGCCAACAATTTATTGGTCGTGCCTTTAGATCAGCTTGGCAATGTCAAAAAGTTAGTAGAAAAACTTCCTCCAGAACTAGCCTAAGATTTACCAAGCCTGCTCTGACTAATATTCAGGGCAGGCTTTTTGTTGTCATACAATATTTTTTTAGCG
>OQVS01000317.1_pt1 | contig 32073 bp, 29 predicted proteins | sample 1691601 | NCBI WGS metagenome assembly OQVS01 (sample SAMN03418268, study PRJEB22391) | human gut metagenome | biome: human-gut; feature: organic feature; material: feces | host: Homo sapiens | place: Tanzania | collected 2013-01 | reverse complement strand
TTTGATTTAGAAGTTTTTTTGTACTGATTTTGCTATTTTGATACGATTTGCACCAGAGCAAAAATACCACCCGGGAAGACAACAAAGTCATCCGGGCGGCATTTAACTAACTCTCAATCAACTACGCTTGGCAGCATGTTCCAGATAAAGGAAAAATGCCACGTTCAGCACAATTCCAAACGCTGTAGAGATGGGGGCTGCGAGACCAATATTAGTGAGGCTTGCGTCCGGCTGGATACTCATATAGTAAGCGAAGGGAAGGCGGACGAAAAGGGTCTGGATCAGTCCCTGGAACATGACCCACACGGTCTTGCCATTACCGTTAAAATATCCCATCATGCTGAACAGCACAGCAGTCAATAGCGTCTCTGGTGCGAAACCTTTCAGGTACTCATAGCCTCTCTGCACCACCGCCGCATCTGCGGAGAAGATGCCTGCCAGCAGATCCCCCCGGAAGAACACCAGTACAAAGGCAAAGCATCCCACCAGAAGTCCGATGCCGATACCGGTGAACATGGTCTTCTTCGCCCGCTTCTGTTCTCCGGCACCTACATTCTGTGACACGAAAGAAGAAGTGGACTGCATCAGTGCACTGGGGATCAGCATGGCAAAGTTGACGATCTTGCATGCCACGCCGTAGCCGGAGGAAGCCTCCAGTCCCAGGCGGTTGACAAAAGCGCACAGTGCCAGAAAAGACCCTTGCGTCAGGCACTCCTGCAAAGCTAACGGCAGACCAATCTGCAGGAATTTACCGCACTGGGGATTCCAATGAAAATCGTATCTGGTAATGGTAAAGGGCAGTCCCTTTTTCACAAGACGTACAATTGCAAACACTACGCTCAATGCCTGTGCAAAAACAGTAGCCAGTGCCGCTCCCATGGCATCCATGCCCAGTCCTGCCACCAGCACCAGATCGCCCACGACATTGACAATGCATGCCACGAAGACAAAAAGCAGCGGTGAATTGCTGTCGCCCAGTCCACGGAAAATGGCAGACAACACATTATAGGCCACAATAAAGAAGATTCCGGCCCCGCAGATCCGGATGTAGGCGGCGGTCAGTCCCACCGCTTCTTCCGGTGCCTGCATGAGCACGGCAATGGGGCGGGCAAAGAACACCAAGATCACGAATAACGCCAGCGAAATCACCGCAAATACCACGGTTCCGCCGCCAATGATGCTGCCGATCTGATCTTCTCTCTTCTCTCCGAGATACCGGGCGATCAGCACCGTAATCCCCATGGCCAGCTGGGTCACCACGAAGGTCACCAGATTCAGCACCTGGCTGCCGGTAGATACCCCGGAAAGTCCGGAGGTCGTACCGAAACGTCCCACCACCAGCAGATCCACTGCACCGTAGGCCGCCTGTAAAATTAACGCTCCCAGAATGGGAACCATGAAGCGAAGCAATTTTTTCAGAATGCTTCCCTGTGTAAAATCCATCTTATCATTTTCAGTATTTTTCAAAATGATCTCTCCTTTCGCACATGACCTGATAAAAGGTCTCTATGGTCTGTATCATGGTCTCCGCGTCTTCTTCCGAAATCTCAGACAACGGGGCTACCAGACTATTGAACACATCATCATTATATTTTCGGGACAGGGCTCTGCCTTGTTCCGTAATGGAGATATAGGTCACTCTGCCATCCTCCGCAGCCACCTGTTTTCTCAGATACCCTTTCTCTTCCATCTCCCGTACCGTCCGGGTCACACCGGGTCTGGGAATCTTCAGATAATCACTGATATCCGAAATCTTCACCGGGATTCCCTGCCGCTCCATAATGTCGATCACGTCGAGGAAATGGATATACGAGGGAGTCACACCGGCGGGCAGTGCCGGCAGCATTTCCCGGATCCGTTTCGCCTGATAACAGGCATCCATCATCCTTTTTATCTTCTCAACTGTCATTCTTTTCCCTTTCTTCTATTGTTATCTTGTTATCTTTTCTTTACTAGCATTTATATAATTACCTTTGGTAATTATCTTTGGTAATTATATGAAATCATTTTCCGTTTGTCAACCCTGTCTTTATATCAGAAAAATTGTGTCAAAAAAACAGCAGACTTTTTCGAAAATCTGCTGTTTCTCTTATTTATTTCTATATGAAGTTCTATTGAAATCAGGTTTTTCCGCCGGGAAAGTTACGCATCCGATCTGGCATAAGCGTTTTTCATCTGCCCACTGAGTTCGTACAGCACCTTGTCCAGAGTGTCTGATGCTGTCTCCTGTAGCATTCCGGCAATCTTTTCGTTTGCCTCTTCCTGTAGCTTCTTACGTTCGTCTTCTTCGGTCTCCTGTGCCAGCAGCGCATCATAACGATTCAGGATCTCATGGCTCTTCGCCGCCACCTTATCCTGATAACGCTCTATGTGGAAGACGGATTTGTTGTAAGAAGCATCCGCCATGGCTGCGATCATACGGCTTATCCAGTAGAAATTCTCCGTGGAGACTTTTCCGGTGGTTCCGGATAAATACTCCGGAGTCCGGTCGATACCGGTATAAAAAGGTGCCAGCACATTAAAGGCGTTAGAGGCCAGTGCCAGCCACTGGATGGTCTCTCCCTCCTGACGCATCTGGATCAGCGCCATGTCATCATTACGGTTGATGCCGATAGATCGATATGCTCCACACATAGATTTATCACCGTACGAAGCATAAGGATCATAGGGTGTTCCCTGATAATGGGAGGACAGCACGTATTTTATATCCTCCACCGTGATCTTCTTCTCCGGCACCATACACCAGGGCAGGTCATCGGAAAAAGGAGTATAGTCTGCATCCGGGCCATCCCAGACGAGCGTCCGGGGATTCAGAGTACGCAGCATATACCAGGCTCTCGCAGTATTGTATACATGGTCGGAATCGTCATGACTGCCAAAGGCATCTCTGGCAGAAAAGCTGCCGTCCAGCGACAGATCCAGATGATGCTTTGCAATAAACTCTTTCAGATCCGCAGAGCACATATGCTCCTTTTGCTCGGTCAGGGCATCTTCCAGATCGAAAGCATCAATTCCGAACTGGTTCGGCATCACCACATATGCATCATCCGGCACTCTACGGGCGATCCAGTGATGGCCGCCGATAGTCTCCAGCCACCAGATCTCATTTTTATCCGAGAAAGCAATTCCGTTCATTTCATAGGTACCATATTGCGTCAGCAGGCTTCCCAGTCTTGTGACACCCTCTCTGGCACTGTGAATGTAAGGAAGCACCAGAGACACGATATCCTCCTCGCCGATGCCTCCGGGGAGCTCTTCCACACCATCCTTTGCCGGAACATATTCCACCAGCGGATCCGCTCCCAGAACTCGGGCATTCGAAGTGATGGTCTCTGTAGCGGTCATTCCCACGCCTGCCGCATTGACACCGTGTGCTGCCCAGATGCCCTCTCCATCCAGTGCATTGGGCACTGCGGTATACCGCATCGGATTCTCCGGCAGACCGATCTCCACATGGGAGAGCACGGATTTGTATTTTTCCGGCTGCTCTTCGGGATGCACCACGATGAATTTCTTTGGCATGAACTGTCCCGAAGGGGAATCGTCGTTGCGGGCGATCATGGTGGAGCCGTCATAAGACGCCTTTTTTCCTACTAATATGGTTGTACATGGCATAATCATTACCTCCCTGCTATTATGCTGCAAAAATTTTCCTGCGAGTACCGGAAATCTGTTTCCTGTCTGGAGCCTTACACCAGCTTCTGTCCATTTACCACAACATTCCGGATCGTCTCCGGCCTGCCCTGCAGAGGCTCGATCTTGGTGAACTGTCTACAGCCGGTGACTTCAATATTTTCCATATGCAGATCTCTGAAATACGGGATGTCTTCCTCATTTTCCATAGCAATGGTCTCGTTACGGTTCAGGGAATTAAGGACATAGGACATGGTCAGGATGACCGCTTCTCCTTTGATCTCACTCATATGGATATTGCGGAGAGTGATATTTTCCACCACACCACCGCGGCCCAGAGCACTCTTCATGCGGATGCCCACATCGGTTCCCACGAAAGTACAGTTCTCCACCAGAATATCCTTTACCCCACGGGACATCTCACTGCCGATGACGAAACCGCCATGGCCTTCATTCACCAGACAGTCATGGATGTAAACATTGCTGCAGGGACCTTCGATTCTGCGGGCAATGGCGTTTTTGCCAGACTTCATGCAGATAGCATCATCTCCGGTCTCAAAGGTGCTGTGATGAATATGCACATTGGTGCAGGATTCCACATCAATACCGTCACCGTTCTGGGCATAATAGGGATTGCGGATCTGCACGCTGTCCACTGTAAGGCTCTCGCAGAAATAGGGATGAATATTCCATGCCGGAGAGTTCATAAAGGTCACGCCCTGCAGAAGTACCTTTTTGCAATGACGCAGGCTGATCATCACCGGGCGGTAAAAATCATAATACGGCGCTGCGGCAGCCAGTGCTTCCTCGGTGGTTCCCTGAATGTTGTGGTGGTTTCCCCTTAAAATAGACTCCGTGGGCATCCAGATTGCTGTCTCTTTCGTCTCCAGCACATAAGGGCTGATTGCAAACAAAGCATCCCACTGTTTTTCTGTCATCTTAAATTTCTTGACCGGGCGCCATTTGTCACCGCTTCCGTCAATGATGCCTTCTCCGGTGATGGCTATATTCTCTGCATTTTCCGCTGTGATGGGAGACACGGTACGGATGCAGTCCTGGCCTTCATAACTGGTGATCCGCAGCGGATAATCCTCTTTTGATTTGATGAATTTTAACATTGCCTGACTGTCCAGATGAAGATTTACACCACTTAACAGCCGGAATGGAGCCACCGCCCAGATGCCTGCCGGAACTCTTACTGTACCGCCGCCCTGCTCGGACACCTCGCAGATTGCACGGTTAATAGCCTCCGCATTGTGTCTGCCGGTCTCGATCTGTAAATCACCGCTTTTTGCACCATATTCCGCTATGGATACCTCCCGTTCTGGAAATCGGGGAAGTTCTACTTTATAATTCTGATTATACATGGTTATTGTTTTCTCCTTTGAATATTTTCATGGATACTTTCACATTTTCTACGTTTCTGATTCTAGCGTGTTCCGTTTCGGACTTCCACCCGGTTTTTGCGTTTTTCCGAAGGGTTCTACTGCTTATTTGTGCCCTTCCGCGCAGATCCAGTCCTCGCCGTCTTTTAAGTGAACCCGTACCTCTTCAAATCCTGCATTTTCCAGCAGTTCCCGGAATTCTTCCGGTGTGGGATTAAACAGATGGAATCTTTGAATGTTTTCCCGCACCCGTTCCGGCAGATCCTCCTTCTGGTAAATGTCTGCCACCAGTAAAAAGGTTCCCTGTTTCTTCAATACCCGGCAGACTTCTTTCAGATTCTCCGCAGGCTCTGGCCAGAAATAAAAGCTTTCCACCGTAATGATCTTGTCAAAAGCATTGTCTACAAAAGGAAGCTTTTCCACGGAGGCCTCCACAAGATCCATTTTTCCCTGTTGCAGTGCCTCTGCATTGGTTTTCCCGGAAAGCTCCAGTGAAGTGGCAGAATAATCCACTCCGGTCAGATGTCCGTCACGCACCTCTTCACTCATGCGTTTCAGTGTTGCTCCTCCACCGCAGCCGATGTCCAGAATCCGGTCATTCTCCCGGATCTTCCAGTGTTCCAGCGCCCAGCCAGTCACTGCGTAGTGGCTTTCGTTCATGCGGCGCAGCATCTTCTCCCCATCCTCCCCGATCGGTTTTCCGGGGTTGCCGGAGATGGTGATCTCCTGCTGGGTGCGTTCGTTGGTGGTTAGGTTTATGGTATTATTTTCTGTTTTTTCAGTCATGATCTTTATTCCTTCTTCCAGCCGCTTTCTTTTTGGATCTTTGCGGTTTTCTTTGCAATTTTTACTATCTCTATTATAATAGTAACTGTTTATAATCATGTAAAGGGCAATCCCGTTATTGAGAATATCTCTGAATAAGGGATTTGGCAAAACACCCGATACAAAGTACAATCTGCGAAAGCATACGACGGAATGCAGTGGAACGCTTGCAGGTTACGGAAAGGCATACATTTTTTATGAAATATTATCTCGCCCCCATGGAGGGACTGACCACTTATAATTTCCGCACTAACTGGAACCGCTATTACGGCGGTATGGATAAATATTTTACCCCGTTTATCTCCAACCGGCACATGAACAGCCGGGAACGCAACGATGTGATGCCGGAGCATAACGAGGGCATGTACACGGTGCCGCAGATTCTGACCAATAAGGCAGAGGAATTCCTGTCGCTGGCAGAACAGCTGGCCGGGTACGGCTACCACGAAGTCAATCTGAATCTGGGCTGCCCTTCAGGGACGGTGGTGGCAAGAAACCGTGGTGCCGGCTTCTTAGGCACGCCCCGGGAACTGGAGGATTTTCTGGACGAGATCTTCGAAAAATGTCCGCTGGAAATCTCCATCAAGACCCGCATCGGCATGGACTACATGGATGAATGGGCACAACTGCTTAAAATATATCAAAAATTTCCCATAAAAGAGCTGATCATCCATCCCAGACTACAAAAGGAAGGCTACAAGGGAACTCCTCATCTGGAGGCTTTTGCGGAAGCAGCCGAATCCTTACAATGCCCGCTGTGTTATAACGGTGACATCACTTCTCCTAGGACGCTTTCGCAGATTCTTGCGCAACTTCCCATGATAGATACCGTCATGATCGGGCGGGGGATTTTGCAGAACCCGGGACTGTTACAACATTTGAAAGCTGCTTCCGCCGACTCGGAAGGAGGATCCCTGCCGTCCTCGGAAGACCGTCTGGTTGTCTTAAAGGAATTCCACAGTTCCCTTCTGACGGGGTATCAGGAGATCATGTCCGGTGATACCAATACACTGTATAAAATGAAAGATCTCTGGACTTTCTTAAGCCGGAGCTTCGAGTCTCCTGATAAATACGTGAAAAAGATCCGCAAAGCCACAGATGTCAGTGACTATAAGCTTGCTGTCAACAGCTTGTTCCGGGAATGTGCTTTGAAATAATCAGGACATTTATTCCCCAGTGTCGAACTGTTCTCCTTCGTTGGCATCCTCCATAATGACCTGCGGCTCCAGGATGCCTGTATTTTCCACATAGCTGAAATGAATCACCGCCTGTGACCAGTTGAGACTGATCCGGGCGGTTTTCTGCCGCTCTTCGCCCGCCTTGCGGATCAGCTCCGACAGCTCCTGCAGGACTTCTCTGGTCAGATATCCTCCCCGCCACTGGAACGTGAGAGCCCGGCTTTTCTTCGCCATTTGTATCGCTCTTTTGTATACTTCTTCCGTTTTCGTAAAGGAAAGTTTTTTCTCCTTATAGTAAAAATGATCATTGTCCGGACAGTCGGGTGCCGGTGCGATCAGAGGCTCATGATCCCGGAACACCGCCTTATCTCCCAGATTAAAATAATCATAGCGGATCTCTCCTGGTGCCTCCCCATTACCCTGATGTTTCCCCAAGGTATTGTCAAAGGTCGCATCCAGATGATAGTACTGCCCGCCGATCCGCACAATATTCCAGGTATGGCGATACTTGATCCCCTTCCCCGGATTGTTACCGCAGATGGCGACGACACACCACACACCCAACGCATCGCACAGCACCTTTACTGCCTTGGCAATGCCCTCGCAGACGCCTACCCCCTGTCCCAGAGGACCGATGATCTCATGGGAATAAGGTTTTTTCAGCTTATCGTAGGTAATATTTTCACAGATAAAATCATGAATGTACTTCTCTTTTTCCCACTCTGTGAACTTTGCGGCAGGCCGTACCAGTTTTTCCACCCTGGACTGCATGGCTTTCTGGTGCTCCCTGATCTTATTTTTTTCAAACAGATACTCCGGGACGAAGATAATGTTGGGGGAGTCCTGATAATACTTGTACCGGTAGCTCACCACCCAGAAGATCTCCGGGTGATCCAGCCGCAGCCGGAAAAACACGTCATACAGTTCCTCCGCCGGGATCCGTGGCAGCTGAATTTCATCTGCCATTTCCAAGACGCCCTGCTGCATGGCGTGATAGGCAGCCTGTCCCCGTTTATTCATTTTCTGATAGTAATATGCTTCCATGGTAGTTTCCTGTTCTGTTTTCTTACTCTTTCATATTTTAGTATTGTAACCTTTAATATTTTGACCCGACATCATATTTTAACAGAAGGTCGATTTTTTGTGGCGATTTTTTGTGGATGTTAAAAAAAAATTATTTTTTGAAACTTTTATGGTGACTGCACCATCTAACCATCAGAGACCTGTAAAAAAGGGTTTTATTACGAAAGGAGTTTCTATTATGAAAAATAAAATGATTTGTGCACTTTTAACTACTGTTATGGTACTGTCTTTTGCTGCCTGCGGCAGTCAGGGAAACAGTACTGCTTCCACGGAAAGCACCGTAACCTCCGAAAGTCAGACTACAGAAAGCAGTTCGGAAGCCTCCAACGCTGAAAGTTCTGCTGCTACGGAAACAGCCGCTGAAACGACCATTGCTTCCGATGCTGCTTCCGAAACTTCTTATGAAGATAACTTTGCGGTTCCCACCGAGGATGCTGTGGCTTTCGCCAAGGAAATCCAGGCAGCGGTAGCCAATGAAGATCTGGAGGCTCTGGCTGATCTGACCCATTACCCGGTCTATGTATCTATTGCTGACGGCAGTGTCATCGAAAGCAAAGAAGACCTGATTGCTCTGGGTGCCGATAAAATCTTCACCGATGAAATGAAAGATTCTATCGCCAATGCCGGTCTGTCCGACTTAAGTCCCAGCATGGCAGGATTTACTCTCTACAGTACCGGAGATGCCCCCAATATGATTTTCAGCGTACAGGACGGCAGACTTGGTATCAGCGGCATGAACTATTAATTGCTGTATCTATTGCAGGCAGCCTGTTGCACTACATCAAAATGCCTTCTGAGTACTGTTAGTTTTACTCAGAAGGTATTATTTTTACCCTTTTATGTAGTTTCCTTTTTAGCGCTTTCTTCTTCCCTCTTTTTGCTGATTGCCAGAATCTCTTCGTTCAATGACAGCATTCTTGCATCCAGATCCGATACCATTCGGGCACACTCTACCAGTTCATTCTTGATATTCTCCGGGGCATCCCCTTCGAATTTATAATGTATTTTGTGCTCTAAACTTGCCCAGAAATCCATGGCAACCGTACGGATCTGTATCTCCACTTTCGTGTCCACTGTGCGGTCGGACAAATAGACCGGAATGCTGACAATCATATGATAGCTTTTATAACCGCTGGCCTTGGGGTAAGTGATGTAATCCTTCACTGCGATCACCTGAATGTCCTTCTGATCTCTGATCATATCCGCAATACGATAAATATCGGACGTGAAGGAACATATGATACGGATTCCCGCAATATCATTGATGTACTTTACCATATTATCTATAGTGGATTCCTGTCCGTAACGCTTCAACTTTTTGACAATGCTTTCGGGGGTCTTAATGCGCGCCTTAATGTGTTCGATGGGATTGTACTGGTGTACATGCTGGAATTCATCATTCAAGATCTGCATCTTCGTCTCCATCTGACGCAGTGCTGCACTGTATACCAATGTAACCTCCTTCCAGCTGTCGATTCCGTCCCCGTTTTCTACCTTAAACTCCATATTCCCTCTCAATCTATTCTGTCACACAAAATACCTGTGACCATGTTGCCATATTTCTTACTTCCGTAGACGCTTTTCCGTTACGGAAATTCTGCTTTCGTACCATATATTCATGATAATTATAGCATACCTCCTTTTAAAAATGTATAATTTTAACAAAACCTTTATTAATTTTTAAGATTGATTGGGCAATTTTGTAGATATGTCAGGTTTTATTCCCTGATTCCGCTTGCAGGGAAAACCGCTTCCTATTATAATTTATTATTAATGACAAGTCTGTCTGAACTTTTTTTGCGTAAGGAGATTTTCTATGTTCCGTATGTGGGCCAAAATTTTTAAAAATAATCATATGCTGAAGGACACCTGCATTGAAGACTGCAGTGATGATACCCGTACTCACAAAGTTTTTCACTCTCTGGATGAAGTCTGTCATCAGTTCGACCTCGGTACTCCGATCTGGCTGGATATGAATATCGCTGACTTTAAACGCCATAATAAGACCCGCTTCACCCAGGACAGCTTTGTAGAGACGATTGATTTTGACTATCTGGAAATCCAGATCATCGAGGAAGACTGAGTTTTTCCATTCTTGCTGATACTTTTCTCCCAATTATTTTTCCTGCTATTGACTTTTCTTTTTTTCTGCGGTAGTATTTGCTTTGTCAGATGTAGTTTTGAAAACTACATCGTAAAGTTTCAAAAAGCATGTATTGCGTTTTGTGCAATGTAAATACTATATTATGAATATTAGGATGCGCCGGCTGGATACCGGCAGAAAAAGGAGGAGTTATTATGCAGATTACTATAAGAGAACCGGGAAGTGCCATTACTCATTTTATTGCCATGATGATGGCTGTATTCGCAGCTGTGCCTCTGTTGGTAAAAGCCGCTGTACAGTCCGGGCAGGAGAATTTCCTGGCCATGGCTATTTTCATGGGAAGCATGATCCTGCTGTACGGTGCCAGCGCCACATATCATTCCGTGGATCTCACCGGAAAAAGTCTCCGGGTCTTCCGGAAGCTGGATCATATGATGATCTTTGTATTGATTGCCGGTTCTTACACACCGGTGTGCCTCATTGTATTGGGCGGTAAGCTGGGATATACGTTGCTGGCTCTTGTCTGGGGCATTGCTGCTGTGGGCATGATCGTGAAAGCCTGTTGGATCACCTGTCCGAAGTGGTTTTCCTCTGTGATCTACATTGCCATGGGCTGGGTATGTGTCCTGGTATTCGGGCCTCTGCTGAAAACCCTGTCCACGCCCGCATTTCTCTGGCTGCTGGCCGGCGGCATCATCTACACCGTGGGCGGTGTCATCTATGCCCTCAAGCTGCCGATCTTCAATGCGAAGCATAAGTTCTTCGGCTCCCACGAAGTGTTCCACCTCTTCGTCATGGGAGGAAGTATTTGTCATTTCATTTTTATGTATTTATATGTTGCGTAATATAGAAAGTAATGCGGCGCCGTCAGCACGAAGCCGCTCTGTGGATGCCGGATGTGGTTCATTTTTTCCGGGAAAATTATCCTGTTGAACGATCCGCCCTCATTTATACCATCTGTACCACCCAGACATTACTCTTCACCATGAAATAGCCGATGATCACCTTGATCATCTCCGTGCCCTGCACCAGGAAATAAATGCTCACGATGCCCAATCCGGTGAAATGTGCCAGCAGATATGCCGCAGGTACCACGATCACCCAGGTAAATACGGAATCAAACAGGAAGGTCACCACGGTCTTGCCGCCGGAACGCAGGGTAAAATAAGACGCATGGCTGAACGCACAGAACGGCATTATGATGGCCGATACTGCAATGAAGCTGGTCGCCAGTGTCTTGATCTCCTCGGTGGTATTGTAAATGGCCGGGAAAAATCCTCCTACCACGAACATCAATGCAGCCATGATCACACAGCAGAAGACGCTGAATACGATCATCTTGTTGTCTGCATCCTTGGCATCCTCCAATTTACCTGCACCCAGATACTGTCCCACCACAATACTGATACAGGAACCCAACTGAAGATAGACAATATTGAACAGGTTCGTAATGGTGGAAGCAATATTCAGACCTGCCACCACATCCAGACCTCTGACGGAATAACACTGGGTCACCGTTGTCATACCCGCAGCCCATATCACCTCGTTCATCATCAACGGAAGCCCCTTGACCAGAATTGCCTTCAGTTCATCAATAGGGATTCCGAAACCGGTGTACGCCCCTTCCAGATAACGGTTCTTTTCCCGATGGGCATGTGCCCAGAGCACCACGATCAGTGCCTCTATGTAGCGGGCAATAACGGTAGCCAGCGCTGCTCCCTGTACTCCAAGCTCCGGGAAAGGGCCGATACCGAAAATCAGCAGATAGTCCAGAATCGCATTAGTTCCCACCGCCACAAAGCTTGCCAGCATCGGGATAAAAGTCTGTCCGGTCTCTTTAATATTTGTCGCATACGACTGGTTCACCGCAAAAGGGATCAGTCCTGCCATCATGATGGCCAGATATTCCAGGCCATACTGCAGTGCCACATCTGTAGCACCGTTCCCCACCGTATCCGTCAGATACAAGGCAATCAGAGCAGAACCTTTCGTCAGGAACAATAGCATCGCCCCGCCGGTCACCAGCAATGTGGCATACAGCTTAAAACGGAAAGAATACATATGTCCCTTATGGTTGCCCTTGCCGAAATACTGGGCACCGAAAATACTGGCTGCAGACACGGCGCCAAAAATAGCCAGATTGTATACAAAAATCAGCTGGTTCACGATGGCAACACCGGACATCTGCTCCGTTCCCAGCTGTCCCACCATGATATTATCCAGAAAGCTTACCAGATTGGTAATGGCATTCTGCAGGATCATCGGAATGGCCAGCAACAGATATTTCCGATAAAAATCCCAGTCTCCGATATATTTTTTCTTTAATCTTGCTAACATAATTTCCCTCAATTTTCTAAATAATGGTTTTCTAAATAATTCCTATAGTACTCTCAGGTCATCCCGGGACTTCCACTCCCAGGAGCTGACCGACTATGATATCTTTTCCTGCGGCATGGTGCTATGTACCTTTTTTCTGACAAAATAGAAGCATACCGCCTGCAGCAGTATCGTTACCAGCCAGGAGGCCGGGTAGGATAAAAACAGTACCATCAGTGACCGGTGCACAGGAAATACTCCGTAAATCCAGAAGATTCTCGTTCCCACCGTGCCGATGATGGACAATATCATAGGCACCGCCGAATGTCCCATCCCCCGCAGAGCTCCCGGAATCAGATCCATGATACCGCACAAAAAATAAGTCAGCGTCGTATATAACAGGATTTCCGTTCCGCAGGCAACGACGTCTGCATCCGTGGTATAAATGTGAAGCAGCTGCGGGCCGAAGAGATTGGCGCTTCCGCCCAGCGTCACCGCTACGATCACCGACAGGATCATACAGTCGATCAGCACCCGGTCCATACGCTTTTTCTTCCCGGCACCATAGTTCTGACTGGTAAAACTCATACACGCCTGGGTAATAGAATTCACCGACACGAACAGGAATCCAAAGATATTATTGGCCGCTGTATAGCCCGCCATGGCAATGGAACCGAAGGAATTCACCGAGGACTGCAGCAGAACATTGGAGAAATTGATGACAACACTCTGGATTCCCGCAGGAACGCCCACTTGGAAGATCTGCCGCAGGTATTCCCATTTCATGCCCAGCTTTGAAATCTGCAGCCGGTAACAGCTGTCTGTGCTGAACAGGCACCACAGTACCAACACGCATGAGATCACCTGCGAGATCACCGTGGCAATGGCTACCCCTGCCACGCCCATGGAAAAAGCTATGACCAGAAACAGGTTCAATGCCGCATTGATGGCTCCGGATATGATCAGGAACAATAACGGCCGCTTTGTATCTCCCACTGCCCGCAGAATAGCGGCTCCGTAATTGTACAGCATGAAAAAGGGCATGCCACAGAAATATATTTTCATATATAGAGCTGCCTGATCGATGACATCCACCGGCGTTTCCATCAGTTCCAACGCTCCCCTGGTGCAGAACAGTCCCACGAACACCATGACAACACCGCTGATCAATGCAAAGGTCATGGCGGTATGTACCGTCCCGCTCATCTCCTGCTCCTTACCGGCGGCATAGAATCTGGCGGACAATACATTGGCTCCCAGGGAAACGCCGATGAACAGATTGACGAACATATTGATCAGCGCCGTAGTGGATCCTACCGCTGCCAGCGCCTGGCTTCCGGTGAACCGTCCCACCACAATGATGTCCACCGCATTGAACAGCAGCTGTAAAATACTGGACACCATCAGGGGCAGTGCAAAGGAGATCAGCTTGTCCATGATCGTGCCGTTGCACATATCTATTTCGTATTTATTTTTCTTCCGTGTTGCTTCCATAATTTTATTTCCTGTAATTCTCTTCCAAATCCCGTTATCTTCCCACACCGCTCATCCGCATCTGCAGAAGAACCGCTATAACTTATGATTCTATCACACATTTTGCTATATTTCTATTCCCCTTTTTAGCTGAAAATATGGTATACTATATTTTGAATGTTTTTGAGGGTTCAAAATGAGGATACATCCCACAAATCCTTACAAGAGAACAAAGAGAAAGGAAACTTATCCCTATGAAATATGACGTAATCATTATCGGTGCCGGTCCCGGGGGCATCTTCTCCGCTTATGAACTGGTGCAACAGAATCCTGACCTGAAAATTGCCGTTTTCGAATCCGGCCATCCTCTGGAGAAGCGCCACTGTCCTATCGACGGTGACAAGATCAAGAGCTGCATTAACTGTAAGAGTTGTTCCATCATGAGCGGTTTCGGCGGTGCCGGTGCTTTTTCCGACGGGAAATACAATATCACCAATGCTTTCGGTGGCACTTTATATGAATATATCGGTAAAAATCAGGCCATCGACCTGATGAAGTATGTGGATGACATCAACATGAAGTTCGGAGGGGAAGGCACAAAGCTGTATTCCACTGCAGGTACTTCCTTTAAAAAGCTCTGCATGCAGAACAAGCTGACTCTTTTAGACGCTTCCGTCCGTCACCTGGGTACTGATATCAACTTTATTGTTCTGGAGAACCTGTATGGGGAACTTAAGGATAAAGTAACTTTCTATTTTGATACCCCGGTAAAAACGGTAGAGGCCGTTGAAGAAGGCTACCGCATCGATTGTGGGAAGGAATCCTATGACTGTGATAAGTGCATTATCTCCGTCGGCCGGAGTGGCAGCAAATGGATGGAGCAGATCTGTAAGGATCTGAATATCAATACCAAGTCCAACCGCGTGGATATCGGTGTCCGGGTGGAACTGCCCGCAGTCATCTTCTCTCATCTGACCGATGAACTCTATGAGAGCAAGATCGTATACCGTACTGAAAAATTCGAGGATTCCGTACGTACCTTCTGTATGAATCCCCACGGTATCGTCGTAAATGAGAATACCAACGGCATCGTCACTGTCAACGGTCACAGCTACGAAGGTGCCGACAAACAGACGGAGAACACCAACTTCGCCCTGCTGGTGGCCAAGCATTTCTCAGAGCCTTTCAAGGACAGCAACGGCTACGGTGAGAGCATTGCCCGCCTCTCTAATATGCTGGGCGGTGGTGTCATCGTACAGCGTTTCGGTGACCTGGTGAGAGGCCGCCGCAGTAATGCAAAGCGTATTGCTGAGGGCATGGTAGAGCCTACCCTGTCCGCAACCCCCGGTGATTTAAGCCTCGTGCTTCCCAAGCGTATCTTGGACGGCATCATCGAAATGATCTACGCCCTGGACAAAATCGCACCCGGTACCGCCAATGACGATACTCTGCTCTATGGTGTGGAAGTCAAATTCTATAATATGGAAGTGGAACTGGACGAACATCTGGAAAGCTGCCACAAGGGTCTGTACATCATCGGTGACGGCAGCGGTGTGACCCATTCCCTGTCCCATGCATCCGCCAGCGGTGTCTATGTCGCAAGACAGATTGCTAAAGGGGAATAATCATGAATAAAAAAGGTAGGTAGATTCTATGGCACAGACAGTTAAGATCATCTCTGACAGTACCTGTGATCTGTCAAAGGAATTAGTAGCAAAGTATGACATTACCATCCTGCCTCTGCACATTCTGTTGGGCGGGGACGAATACCGTGACGGTGTAGACATTACGCCGGAAGAGATTTTCCGATGGTCGGATGAGAACAAGACCACGCCAAAGACCTCTGCTCCTTCTCTGACTGAGGCCATGGAAATCATGCAGCCTTTTGTGGAAGAAGGCCGGGAGATCATCTGTTTCTCCATTTCCGATAGCATGTCCACCTCCGGCAACGTTATGCGGCTGGCTGCGGAAGAGCTGGAAGCTTCCGACAAAGTAACCGTGATCAACTCTGCGAACCTGTCCACCGGCATCGGTCTGCAGGTAATACAGGCTGCCATTCTGGCTTCTGAAGGAAAAACAGCCTCCGAGATCACTGCTGCCATCGAAGCCATCCGTCCCAAAGTCCGAGCCAGCTTCGTTGTGGATACCCTGACCTATCTTCACCGGGGCGGCAGATGTAGTGCGGTAGCGGCCCTGGCAGGCGGTATGTTAAAGCTTCATCCGCGGATCGTCGTGGTGGATGGTTCCATGGATGCCTCCAAAAAATACCGCGGAAAACTGGGTTCCGTCATCCTCTCCTACACAAAGGATATGGAAGAGGATCTGAAAAATGCAGTTCCCGACAGAGTCTTCATCACCCACTCCGGCTGTGACCGGGAGATTGTGGAAGCTGTCCGTTCCTATCTGGAAAGTCTGGGGATTTTTGACGAGATCCTGGAGACCAGAGCAGGTGGTGTAGTCTCCAGCCATTGCGGTCCCGGCACCCTGGGTGTCCTTTTCATTGCAAAATAAAGAAATTTGTGCCTGCACAAGGTGCCAAGGCACCTGAAAATTTGCAGGTTACTGAAAGGCATTGGTATTATTATGATCCGTTTTATATTCGTTGTACTATTTGTAGTCTTATTCCTGATCCTGTCCACACCATTGATGCTGGTGGAATGGATCATCGGCAAGTTTAATCCCGGTCTTAAGGACCGCAGTTCCCTGGCTATTGTAAACTGGGCTTTCCGCTGGGTCATCCGTCTGGCCGGTACAAAAGTTATTGCCATCGGGGAAGAGAATATCCCCACTGACACCGCTGTGCTGTATGTCGGCAATCACCGCAGCTTTTTCGATGTAGTGCTGACCTATGTCCGTGTTCCCAGACCTACCGGTTACATTGCAAAAAAGGAAATGTTGAAATGGCCCTTGTTGAATATCTGGATGAAAGATCTGCACTGTCTCTTCCTGGATCGTCAGGACATCAAGGCCGGTCTGAAGACCATCCTGGAAGCCATCGAGAAAGCAAAGAACGGCATTTCCATCTGCATCTTTCCGGAAGGCACCCGGAACAAGACCCAGGATACCTTTCTCCCCTTCCATGAAGGCAGCTTCAAGATTGCAGAAAAAGCCGGTGTTCCCATCATTCCCATGACCATCGTGAACTCTGCCGCCGTATTTGAAGATCATTTTCCGAAAATAAAAAAGGCCACCGTAATCATTGAATACGGTAAGCCTATTTATCCGAAGGAACTGGACAAGGAAACCCGCAAGAGCATGGGCACCTATGTACAGAATATTATCTCCGAGACCTATTTCAAGAACAAAGAATTGATTTAATTTTTCTAATGTTTATCCGCAAGGGAGATCTGCTGGGCTATCAGCAACAGATAATCCGCAGCGTCTCCCTCTTCGGGATAATAACTCACCGAATCCCGGTTCCGTCCCATCAGGTAATGCAGAAAATCCTCTAAAATCTCCGTGTATTGATAACTGTATAACACATAATTGGCACAGGACAATTCTTCCGCCCGCTCTAGCAGGTCTTTGGTTCCGTTGTTGACACTCGCTACAGCATCAATCATATTATGGGATCGTTTTGCCAGTTCTTCGCCACAGTCTCTGATACTTTCCATAAATACGGTACACAATTCCACATCCACCGGCTGTCTGGTGGCCAGATAGGTCATAGAGCCGTACAGATAGGCCGTTTCCTCCAGATAACTGGTATTGTCCTCGAAAAAATCCTTGTATTCCAGAATCTGATTGCGATAAGTATACAGTCCCGCTGCGCGGTAAAGCTCCGTCAATGCCATGAATTTCTCCGCATCTCTGCCGGAGGTGGCTGCCAGCTTGGTGTACACCGCCGATGCATGCTGCAGACATTGTGTGGCATACTGCACATCATATTTCTGGTACAGATAACTGAATTTTGCCAGCACCGCCACATAGCACATATTCTCCGGTTCCTGCTCATCGCTGCTGTTGGCTGTTTTTTCCAGCCAGTTGGCAATGTATTCCAGCAAGTCCGGGATTTCATTCCCATTATCGTCCTCAAAGACCTGTGGATACCACTCACAGGCCTCCAACAACGTGATGATCTCATCCTCTGTGATATTACGCTCCTGACACCTGTCACGGATATCTTCCCCCAACACTGTCAGCAGTTCCTGATAGTGGTCTTCTTTCAGAGAAAACGTCAATGATCTCCCCACATTGTCACATTCCAGGTAAAATTCCCCTTCTCCGGTATAATCTGTGAAATCCGCCGTCCCGATATACAGCGCCAGTTCCTCATTATATCCGGTCTGTTTAATCATATTCTCATAAACAGCTTCTCCGGTCTCCCGGTTCACCAGACGGAAGGTCTCCACAGGCTCTCTCCCCTTTACCACCGCTTGTTTTTCTCCATCCGCTGCGTAACCCTGCTGATCCACCAGTACATTCGGTGTCATAACAGGTAGTGTATAATTGATGACCGGCGTACTTTCCATGCCGGTCATACTGATGCTTACATGTCCTGTCTCTACTGTTGTCTGGCCGCAGGCCATCATTGCTATGCTGTTAAATAGTAATAGCAGGGACAGGATCCCTGCACTTTTCCTGCTGTATCTCAAAATATTCCTCCGGTCATTCCCTGGGGACATTACAATACACGATTTCCCATTGACAATAGTATAAAGGGTTCGTACGAAAATTTCCATAGAATTTATAGCAAATTTTCCCGTTTCAGGTTTGCAGGATCCCTTCGGGGATCTCTCTGTCCGCCATGGTCAGGATCCTGCCTCCTACGATATACATCAGCGGAACAATGCCTCCCCATTCACCGGTTCGCCGTTGTGGGTCAGGGCAAAATAGACATTACTTCCTTCAGCACTGTAATATTTTGTGGGAGCTGCCACGCTGCCGATGGTCTCACCGGGATTCACATAAGAGTTTTCCTTCACTGCGATCTCCGTCAGCTGTCCGTAGGTGGCCTCATAGCCATCTCCCAGATCCAGGGTCACCGCCTTACCGATCTCCTCATTTTCAAAAATGGTAGTCACTTTTCCCTGTGCACAGGCGGTTACTGCCGTACCTTCCTCTGCGGAAAAAATGGTAGCGGGATTATATTTGTACTGGTCCAGTGTGGCAAAATAGGTGCTCTGATCCATGGAATAGTGCATCAGGATATCGCTCTGCACCGGCTGCCGTAATCCATCGCTCTCCGCAAAATGCAGTGTTCTCTCTACAACTACATCCTCGCCTGCTGTCTGCTTTTCTCCGTTATCTTCCTTCCCGGTGTCGGAATCCTGCTGTTCTTTCTGTGCTGCTTCCAATAGCGTCTCCTGGTCCGTCAGACCGGGGATCTCCACATTTCCGGAACCTACCTCCTGGGGCATATAGTCCAGATCATCCTCGGTGACCGGCGAGCCTGTGATCTCATTTCCCGCTGTGTTGTTTGCGGTCAGTCCGGGGATGTTCTCATCCTCCTTCAGAAGATGCTCATCGTTATTTTCCGTGATCTCCTGCAGTTTATCATCTGCATTGTTTTCCAAAGCAGTGAAGTCCAAGGTATAACCATCATCCCTGGACTCCACATTCTGCCCCTTCATATAGACCCCTGTCATGGTCAACGCTGCCAGCACAAAGGCCGAAGAGGCTAACATTATAATACGTTCTTTGTTAATACCGCTCTTTTTATTTCTTCTCATATCCTATCCGCATCCTTCCTATTCCCTGAGTCAACTGCCTGCTATACAATCGTTTCAACCATTTTCTCTGGTTTATCCTATAGTCTTGCCCGATTCATGTATTTTATTCAGGATGCATTTGATATGAAAATTACATATTCATTTTAATTCTGTTTTTTCGTACACTGACAACATTGGGGCAAAGATGTCCCATTACGCACTATGCCTGTGCGGCATAAGCAGCCATATCCACATGCTGCACGGTACCCACATTTCCATTTTCATATAAGAAAATGCCGGTCTTGCGGATCACTGCATTGGTCGCATTGGCATTGGTGCTGCCGTCCTGTCCTTTCCGGTCTCCCTGCACAGTAAAATCTGTGGAAACATTTTGCAGACAGATAGCACCGACACCCTTGTCAGAAAGTTTGTACAGCACATCATTGCCGTTTTCATCTTTGCACCAGATTTTTAATTTTGACCAGATCGCATCATTCTCATCGATCCATCCATTGCCATCCTCATCATACTGTGCCAGCTCGGCAAATCCGTCCCCGTTCCCGGTTCCGAACAACTCACCGCCGTTGTTGATGATGCCGTCACCGTTTTTATCCAGTGCCAGATAGCCGCTGCCCTTTAACATGGAGATTTCTTCCTCTCTGCCGTCTGCATCCAGATCAAAATAGAAGGTCTGATCTGACAGTTCTGTCGCATCGGTATCCAGATTGATCACCAGTGGATCATGGAGGGTGAATTGTGCTACATTGAGTTCCTCTCTATAGTATTCCTCACATCTGCGGCTCATATTTACATTGACATTAAAATTGATTTCTCTGCCGTCCTTGGTCCGTACGGTTCCCACGGTAGAAAAGCTAGTGTCTTCCTGTTCCATGCTCCAGCTCTCGCTCACGTAGTTCAATATTTTTATGCGGGATGTCACCAGATTAAAAATATCTGACGAAGGCGTTGCCGTGGCCGTTCCTTGTGTACTGCCGATATTCATCTGTGTGTTACCAGTACTGTTGCCTGCACTCCAGCTATTCCCGGTCTGGTTACTGCTGCTCCACCCGTTTTCCTGCATCCAGTCACGCAGAGTACCGTTTCTGGACGGGAATAACAGATCAAAAATGTAACGCACCGTATATTCCCGGATGGTGGACAGTGTCTGTTCACTGGCACTGCTCCGCATATTCCATCTGGAAGAAGATACCAGAAATCTGCTCTGCCAGTCTTTTGCAGTCATTGCAGTGTTCTCTGTGGAATTCTCTGCGGTATTCTCCTGTTCCCCGGTGTTCTGTGCCGTATCCTCTCCTTCCGGTGTCTTCTGCCCCTTCGTGGATACATCTGTCAGACCTGCCTGATAATCCGTTATCTCAAATCGTCTGACGCTTGTTTTAGAAGCCTGATAGCTTCTGGCGGAATCCATTCCTATGCTTGCGGAATCAATTCTCAAATCTGTAATTTTCTCCTTTCCCCGACCTCACCACGAACCAACAGGGCGCGCTTCCTGTGAAATCTAACAGTTCAGCACCACATGCATTCATAAAAGCGCCTGCTCCGCAGTCGACGCCGCTAAGTGGCTCATCTTTTATTTCATACATACGGCGCTCCGCTCATGCAACATCATATGTTCTGCTTTGTGTGCCAGCACCCACGCAGAACATATGATATTGCATGGCTGAACTGTTAGACTAAAAAAGATGGTAACAAAACAGAATATCAGAAAATGATTCTGTCCGATTACCATCCGTGGTGTCGTTATCAAACTGTAAAAAATAAGTAGCAGGGAAGTGACTGGCCTTGTCACCTCTCTGCTACTTATATCGTCCGTAACGGGCATTTTATTTAGTCTTAATTTCTTACTGCTGTGTGGGCTGGGTGGGGGCTCCGGGGGCAGGCGGCACCGGTCTTCCGGCTGCCTTCAGCTTCGCTGCGATCATGCTGGCTGCCATTTCTCTGGTCACCACGATGTTGCCACCGAAAGGATTGATCACGAATCCCAGTGCCGGGCTGATATTACCCTGCGGATCCTTGCGCAGCAACATTCCCGCATAATCGTCAAAACTCATGGCAAAAGTCTGCTGATTCTCCTCGTCTCTCCACTTCTTCAGTTCTGTCCAATCCGTGAAAGCCATGAAGAACTTTCTGCCATCCTCGGTAGACAGCATCGGGAACTGCACCTTGGCATCTCTGGTGATCGTCACCTTGCCATTTGCATCGGGAACAGGCACCGGATCGATCACGACCGGTGACAGGAACTTTGCCTTCTGCAGTTCATCCAGGAACATCTGTCTGTGTTCCGGGGTATCCTCTGCTTTTAATAATTCTATGGTTCCCACCATCATAGGGTTGGATACCGGTTTGTTAAATTCCATATTTTTACTCCTCGCTTCTCGTTGTAACTATTCAGCCGCTCTTCGCAAAATGCATCTGCGACAGGTACATGTCCGTGAATAGTTACACTCGGTTATAGTTGATCAGGCATCCCTTCAGGATGATCTGACGCTCTTCATCGGTCAGCTCTCCTAACTTCAGGTTGAATTCCTTCATGCCCTCTCCGGGTACTACCACATAAGCCTTGATATCTTCTGCCTTGTCTTCCACAGCCTTCTTAATACCGGGTACGAACAGGTAATCCAGATTCTTGAATGGCAGGTCTCCGGGCTGGATCAGGAAGGGAAGCATGCCCCAGTTGATCAGGTTGGAACGATAACGCTTGGTGGCGTATTCGTTGGCGATGTTCGCCCAGCCGCCCAGCACCTTCTGGCAGGAAGCAGCCTGCTCACGGGCAGAACCGTCTCCGGGCTTCACTGCGAAAATGGTGGAACCAAATCCGGTATTCTCACGGCCTACATCCGGATACTGCTTCTTCACTTCGCCCATAACATCCTTCAGTACCGGAACCGCCTGACAGGGATGTCCGCCGTTCATACGCTCTTTCTCTGCCTTCTGGATCTCTTTGGCACGTCCTACATACTGCGGATCCTTACGGCTCAAGGTGAACTCTGCCAGTCCCAGAGGATTGGAACGGTAGGAAGAGGTCTCACCGGAAGGAATCAGCTCATCAGTAGTGGTTACCGGATCATGGATCTCGGATACTACCTGTAATACCAGGTTTTCAGGCAGGGCACCCATAGCGGGCCAGTCCTTGATATTGGGGCCGAACTGGATCTCTACGCTCTCGTCTGCCACACCGTGGGAATCGAAGACACGGTTCTTGTAAATATTGCTGTCGAAATGATATTTATATTTTCCGAAATCGCCGTCGAAGTCCGTTGCGGGAGTCAGCACGCCCTTGTTGGCTGCGGTGGCTGCGATGGAACGGGCATCCATCAGGGCTACGGAAGCGATCTGACCATTCTGCAGCTTCGAACCTTCACGGTTCGGGAAGTTTCTGGTAGAGTGACGGATACTGAATGCGTTATTGGCAGGGGTGTCTCCGGCACCGAAGCAGGGTCCGCAGAACGCTGTCTTCATCACGGCACCGGTCTCTAAGATGGCCGCAGCACAGCCGTTACGGATCAGTTCCATGTATACGGGCATGGATGCGGGATATACGCTCAGGGTAAATTCATCTGCACCGATGTATCTGCCCTTCAGGATGTCGGCTGCCGCACAGATATTCTCGAATCCGCCGCCGGCACAGCCTGCGATGATACCCTGATCTACAATAAACTTGCCGTTCTTTACTTTATTCTTCAGAGTGAAGTCTACGGCACCGTCCAGACTTACTTTTGCACGCTTTTCCGTCTCATCCAGAATATCCATCAGGTTCGCATTCAGTTCTTCGATGGTGTAAGTATTGCTGGGATGGAACGGCATAGCGATCATGGGACGGATCTTGTCCAGATCCACCTCGATCAATCCGTCATAATAGGTTACCTGACCGGGATTGAGTTCCTTATAATCTTCGGTACGTCCGTGGATCTCATAGAACTCACGGATCTGTTCATCGGTCTTCCAGATAGAGGACAGGCAGGTGGTCTCTGTAGTCATGACATCAATGCCGATACGGAAATCAGCACTCAGGGAAGCCACGCCGGGACCTACGAACTCCATTACTTTATTTTTCACATAACCGTTCTTGAATACTGCGCCAATGATAGCCAGTGCCACGTCCTGAGGTCCTACACCTTTCACGGGAGAGCCCTTTAAGTATACGGCTACCACGCCGGGCATGTTGATGTCATAGGTCTGGTTCAACAGCTGTTTTACCAGTTCAGGGCCGCCCTCGCCCATAGCCATGGTACCCAGTGCACCGTAACGGGTATGGGAATCGGAACCCAGGATCATTTTGCCGCCGCCGGCCAGCATCTCCCTGGCAAACTGATGGATGACTGCCTGATGAGGGGGTACATAGACTCCGCCGTACTTTTTCGCACAGGTCAGACCAAACATGTGGTCATCCTCATTGATGGTACCGCCTACGGCACACAGAGAGTTATGACAATTGGTCAATACATAGGGCATGGGGAACTTCTGCAGTCCGGATGCTCTTGCGGTCTGGATAATACCTACAAAAGTAATGTCATGGCTGGTAAGCTTGTCAAAACGGATCTTCAGCTTATCCATATTATCTGAGGTATTATGCTCCTGCAGAATACCATATGCCATGGTGTTTTTCGCTGCTTCTTCTCTGGAGATCGTTGTGCCGGTCTTCGCCTGTATCTGACTGGCTGCTTCCGGGGTATCCGCTACGATGTCCGTACCGTTTACCAGGTAAGCGCCGCCCTGTGTTAACTGAATCATGCTCGTCCTCCTGTTATTCCACTTCTTATGCGTAATGTGCATCTAAATGTGCACTTCTTTCATTATACTGGATTGTTTTCTCAGATGCAATGATCTTATAGGATGTTTTTGCCACTGTACTACGCTAAACTTTATTTTCCTCTGAAAGCATTTCACTTTTTGCTCAGTGTTGTTATAATATTTTCAATAAATATGCCATTTTTCGGAGATCCAATCGGATCAACGGTTGTTGCCTGAATTGGTGGCAGCGGAAAGGAACTTCATGAACATAGTAATAGCCATTGATTCCTTCAAGGGAAGTATGACCTCCATGCAGGCGGGGTTGAGTGCCGCTATGGGGATCAAACGTGTTTATAAAGATGCACATATTACCGTCCGTCCTCTGGCGGATGGCGGTGAAGGCACCGTAGATACTCTGGTAAGCGGCTGTGATGGCCGCATGACACAGGCGCAGGTCACCGGTCCTGCCGGACGCCCCGTGATCTGCCCTTATGGTATTATCGACGAGACCCATACTGCGATCATCGAAATGTCCGGTGCTGCCGGGATTACCCAGGTAAACGGTGAGGAAAAGAATCCTCTGAACACCACGACCTACGGTGTCGGGGAAGTCATCAAAGATGCGATCCAGAACGGCTGTCGTCACTTTATCGTCGGGATTGGCGGCAGTGCCACCAATGACGGCGGTGTCGGAATGCTGCAGGCACTTGGCTTTGGCTTTCTGGATGAAAGCGGAAATCAGATCCGCTTCGGAGCCAAAGGGCTGGAGGATCTGGAATCCATCACCACAGAGCATGTGCTTCCCGAACTGAAGGAATGTACCTTCCGTGTGGCCTGCGATGTCTCTAACCCGCTCTGCGGAGAGCAGGGATGTTCCGCAATCTACGGACCGCAAAAGGGCGCTACTCCCACTATGATCCTGCAGATGGACAAATGGCTGGCTGATTATGCCTCTCTGGCCAGAGAACAGTTTCCTCACGTCGACGCCAAATATCCCGGTGCCGGAGCTGCGGGTGGTATGGGATTTGCTTTCCTTACCTTCTGCAACGCCACGCTGGAATCCGGTATTAAGATCATCCTGGAGGAAACAAATCTGGAAAAATATATCCGGGATGCGGATATCGTGATCACCGGGGAAGGATGCCTCGACGGCCAGACAGTGATGGGAAAAGCTCCCATCGGTGTTGCTAAGATTGCCAAAAAATATGAAAAGCCGGTGCTTGCTTTTTCCGGCTGTGTGACCAAAGATGCCATTGCCTGCAATGCAGAAGGCATTGATGCATTTTTCCCTATTCTACGGAGCGTGGTGTCCCTGGATGAGGCTATGCACACCGACAATGCCATGACCAATATGACGGATACCGTAGAACAGGTATTCCGTACCATACAGACATTTTCCTCCGTCTGTAAATAATGCACTGTATACTCAAGCATCCCATACCACAGCTTAAAATCTCCGGATGACATCGTGTTCGCATTGCCACTGCCTTCTAACGAAAATGTCAACCGCCAGCCGTAGTATGGGATGCCACCACTCCGGGAGTTCTGTTTGTATTGAAAATGCCACTTTTTGCTAAAAAAATACAAAAACAGGAGATTTTGACCTTTTATAAGAGCTTATTTTCGCTAAAATGGGAAAAATAATAAAATCAGTACAAAAAATGTTTGATTTAGAAGTTTTTTTGTACTGATTTTGCTATTTTGATACGATTTGCACCAAAGCAATAGAAATGCCTATAGTGTACAGATATTATGAGAAAGCACAAAACTCCCACGGCAGATGACATATCCTTCCGAAAATGATTGTCGGAAGGTGGTGATATTTTCTCGAAAATCCTTGAAAGACAGGATGAATTGTCAGCAGAAAGTGCTGCCAATTCTATTTCATAGACGGCTGTCAAGTGCGTCTGTAAGATTGGACGCACAGTATAAAAATAGAGTGAAACAGCATCGCTTGTGCGTAAGCTCCCATCGACGTGTTCCACTCTATTTTTTGCATGGCTCGTAGCTATGCTAACTTTCCATTTACTAAACTATAGATTACTCTTCATATCCGTTGGGATTGTTCTTCTGCCATCTCCAGGAATCTTCACACATTTCCTTGATGCCGTTCTCAGCCTTCCAGCCAAGCTCCTTCTCTGCCAGAGAAGCATCGGAATAGCAGGTAGCGATATCGCCTGCACGACGGGGCTTGATCACATAAGGGATCTTCACGCCGGTAGCTGCCTCAAAGTTCTTCACAATATCCAGAACGCTGTAGCCTACGCCGGTTCCCAGGTTGTAGATCTTCAGTCCTGCATTCTCCTCGATCTTCTTCAGCGCCTTCACATGACCCTTTGCCAGGTCTACTACGTGGATGTAATCACGTACGCCGGTTCCGTCGGGGGTATCATAATCATCACCGAAGACACCCAGCTCTTTCAGCTTGCCAACTGCCACCTGTGTGATGTAAGGCATCAGGTTGTTGGGGATACCGTTGGGGTTCTCACCGATGGTGCCGCTCTTGTGTGCTCCGATCGGGTTGAAGTAACGCAGCAGGATCACGTTCCATTCGGGATCTGCCTTCTGGATATCGGTCAGAATCTGCTCCAGCATGGATTTCGTCCAACCGTAAGGGTTGGTGCACTGTCCCTTGGGGCATTCCTCTGTGATGGGCACGAATGCGGGATTACCGTATACGGTAGCGCTGGAAGAGAAGATGATGCTCTTCACACCGTGTTTTCTCATAACATCTACCAGAGTCAATGTACCTGCAATATTGTTCTCGTAATATTCCCAGGGCTTCTGTACAGACTCGCCGACTGCCTTCAGTCCCGCAAAATGGATGACAGCATCAATCTGCTCCTTGCTAAAGATCTCCTCCAGTGCCTCTCGATCCAGAATGTCTGCTTTATAAAAAGGAACCTTTTTGCCGGTGATGGCTTCTACTCTGGGGATCACCTTCTCACTTGCATTGCAGAGATTATCCAATACAACAACATCATAGCCTGCCTGCTGTAATTCCACTACGGTATGACTGCCGATGAATCCGGCACCGCCTGTTACCAAAATTCTCATACACTCTCTCCTGTCCGCCGTGCAGTATACAATACCTTTTGTTTACTGCAGCAGCTATGCAACTAATCTCATCCAATGGATATGGATGAAACAACTTCTTTATTTCTTACGGTATCAGCTTACTGTAATTCCGTAAGTTTCTCAATAACCTTATGTTATAAGAACCTGTCGAAATGTTTACAGTACCACTCCGTTTTCGGTAAGCAGCTCTCTGGCGCTCTCCACAGAATCCACACCGGTCTTGTTCTTGATAGGAGCGAATTCCTTTCTTCTGACGACTTCGAAGGGCAGACAGCTGTCCATCTGATGGATCATATCCAGCACCAGACTCTCGAATTTATAACCGTTGGGGCTTTCCGGCTTCACCGGTTCTCCATTCTCATCCAGATAAGGAATCTTCTTCTCTACGATGTGCAGAGGCATCTTCTCTTCCATAATTTTCTCAAGATCCTGTACCTTGAAAAGATAGTTCAGGATTACGCCGTAGTTGTAAGCAGGCTCACCCTTTTCATCCTTCGCGTTCATCAGTTCATCGGTCAACTCATAGTATTCCACGATGGAAGGTCTGCCGTCCTCGAGACACATAACGCCCACCTTCTCATCCGGTGCATTCTTGCGGACCACCTTGGAACCAACGACGCAGTTTTTCTGAATCGTTGCACCGATAAAGCAGGGATCTGCGATTCGCTGCAATACGTTGTCGACCGCAAATACATTCAGCCACTCAACACCTTCGTTATGTACGATATCCAGCATGCCGTTATTTTTCATAGAAATAAACCAGCCGCCGTTGCCGTTGGGGGAAGTGGAAAGCTTGCCCTTCTCCTCCAGATAAATCTTGCCTTCATAATCGGTTGCCGCTGCCATCTCCTGTTTGAAGAAGTGGACATAATCCGCGTTGTATCCGAAGAAATCATGCTCTTTTAAAAATGCGATCGTTGCGTCATTGTTCTTATCGCTGGTCATCACAAACAGGTGGATCCAACTGTCTGCCTGATGCACGACTTCCATCAGGTTATTGATCAGGCACTCAAAGATGTACAGTTCACGGGTCAGACCCACATTGTACATGCCCTTGGGATTATCGGAGCCCAGTCTGGTTCCCATGCCTCCGGCAAGGAGAACTGCTGCTACCTTTCCCTGTTTAATTGCGTCAATACCCGTCCTTGTAAAGCTGTCACGCTTCGCCTCGATCTCGTCCAACTGCATTGCAGCAAGCGGCGTGATCACTCCTTTTTTCGCCAGATCGTCCTTGTGCTTACAAGCCTCCAGGATACTCATATCCGTAGCTTCGATCTGATCCAGAATCCCCTGCTTCTCTTCTTCGGTAAGCTCCCCGTAATACTTCAGAACATGTTCCTGACCATACTTGGCAAGCTTCTCCTTAGCCTGTTCCAGTGTCATACTCATATTCCTACCTCCGTTTTATTTTCTCCGGCTATTCCCTCCGGGCAACAGCCAATTTTCTCTATTATACTTGATATTTCCTGTGATTGCAAACCTAACTCCCGGGATCGTTCCCGCACTGTTAAGATTCTGTAAATAACCCGATAAAATAGTGTTAAGGGTCGTGCAAAACTATTCACCCGGGGATATCTGTTTACTATAATACGGTATGTGAGGTTTTTAAGAACTTCATCGAATACTTTACAGAATGACAGAAAGTTGAGGAATTCATTATGAATATTGGAATTTTAATCATTGCAATCGTAGGCGGTGCTACAGGACTTTTATCCACAGCATATCTGGCAATCAGTTTTCCGGCCGTGATCCTGTGGAAGATCTATCGCAAGGTGGTGCACAGAATTCCTCTTACCCAATAGTAATAAATTAGCTACAAATACTTTCCCTCTAAAAAGGACCCGGAAGCTTTTACCCGGGTCCCTTGTCGTATACATGTATTCTATTTTATTCCTGTACCGGATCCCAATTTTCATCCACCAAGGTCGCAGTTACTGTAATTCCCTCCGGTGCATTTTCTGCACAGATCACCAGATAGAACATCTCCTCCTCTTCATCCACGGTATATTCTGAAGGATCCTCAATCTTATATACAGCAAATCCTTCCGGATACTGCTGTAGTTCGATAAATCCGCTCTCTAAAAGGGCTTCGTGATAAGCTTCTTTTACTGCCTCGCTGTCTTCGCAGGCATAGGTCTTCACGGAAGCAAATCTGCCTTCCTCACTGTCCGTCTCCGTGAGGCCTTCCAACACGTCATCCGGATATACAATATCCTGTTTCACGGTTTCCAGGTATTCCGATGACCTGCAGATGCTCTGCCAGATCTCCAGGGTTTCTTTTCCGTCCTCGGAATGAATCATGAGCATCAGGCTGAAAGCCAGAATAATTCCGTAGATACCCAGGGCTGCTGCCAGTATTTTGGCATAGGGGTTCTCCGGCTGTCCCAGATTCGTATAGGATGTGATGATCCAGCCGAAATTCCGGTAATCCACTGCTGCATTACAATAGTCACATACTCCGCCGCCTAAGATATCCACACTGCCACCGCAGTTCGGGCATTTATATTCCCGAAGTGCCTTGCCATGCTGTGTCACGATCTCCCGTCTGCCTTCCAGCTCCAGCCGCAGCTTCTCATAGCGGTTGCGGATTTTACTACCCGTGTCCTGCGTCAGGCGCATTTTCACTTCCACGCTCAATCTGTACCGGTCCTCCACTGCTTCCGCTTCCAGAAAACGTACGCCACAGATGCAGCAATCCACCACATTCTGATACCGCTCCACCGTACCTGCCAGATCACAGGCTGCGAAAAAGCGCGCCTGCTCTGCGGTATCTGCCATATGGATCATCCGCAGCTGGTACTCCACATTCTGCAAAAAATTACCTGTGGAAAATTGGGAGATCAGAGCCTTTACTTTTGACTCGTCCTGAATCTTAGGTTTTCTATGTTTCTCCATTACAACAATCATTACTACGAATATGATTGCCATGAAAAACAGAGATTGAAAAAACACCGGAGCAAATCCGATACCAAGCATCATTGCTGCTGCCGCTTTCACCGCATTATAACCATTTCTCCCCAAAGCCAGCAACAAAAACATAATGCCGCCCGCACAGATCGCCAGCAGTGCGAGGGCAGCCGCTACGATTCCTACCGTCACTCCGGCTTTGATAAAGTTGGAAATGCTTTTCTGCCTTGCGTTCTCTTCCAGCGAGAAACCGGATACTTTCGTCTCGAAATCACTGACCAGAAACTTTGCTCCGCAGGCATCACAACCATCGGTATAGCTGGATAATTTCCCTTCATGACCGCAGTTGGGGCAGATCGCCATATCCCCCTGCACATCCGCTTTTAAAAAGTTGGCTTCTACGATCTCCGGTGTCTTCAGAGTCGTGATTTTTTTCCCTTTGCGGTAATAGGTACGTCTCATCTTCACAGCTTTGGTCCGGTGGCAGGTGTAATCATAGCCGTCCTTTTTCGGGCCATCGTAATCCGCCGGCCGCACCGGTTCCTGCATCTCCATATCCACCGTCAGGTTCCGCTGCTGTAATCTTTTCCCACTCAGCCGAAGACTCTGCCAGAAGGGCTGTGTCGTCTGTTCCATCAGCTTCTGTTCCGCTTCCCCACTGCCCTGATAGAATGCTTTTAATTCCTTGTAAAAGTCTTCTGTCCGTCCTTCAATCTCTTTCCGTGCATCATTCAGAAACTCTGTTGCCATTTCGTTTTTCTCTCCTCATAAGTTATGGTAATTAATGCTGGTGCAGATATTTCTCTCTGGTAGCCAGTCCGCCACGGATGTGCCGCTCGGATTTATTGACATCCAGCACCTTCCGCGCCTGCTTCGCCAATGTTGGATTCACCTGCGCCAACCGCTCCGTTACATCCTTATGTACCGTGCTTTTGCTGATGCCGAAGGCCTTCGCTGTCTGCCGCACCGTGGCGTTGTGGTCGATGATATAGTTGGCTATCCCTATAGCTCGTTCTTCAATATAGTCTTTCAAAGGAAAACCCCTCAGGATACTTTTTTACAGTGTATGAAAGTATCTGAGGGGTTATGCCCTGATTATCTTTATCTATTTATTTTATTCATTTTTCGAAGAATTGCCTGCCAATACATCCGATCCTTCAACACTCTGATAACGGTTACCGTTGTCCCTTTAACAATAAAGAAAATTAAATATGTACTGTATGGCTTATAATAAATTTCTAATCCTTCAATATTGTACCCTGTTTTCTCATACCCTTCGGCAAAAGGATCTAAGGCTTTGATTGCAGACCTTATTTTCTTGGAGAAATTTTCTGCATATTCCCTGTACATAAAAGTTTGCAATATATAAGTCTTCGTATTTTTGATATCTTGCAAAGCATCCTTCGACAAGACAATTTTATATTTTTTAGGTTTTTCCATATACTATATCTTGTCAATTTCCTCCCATGCTTCTTCAATGGTGTATACCTCACCATTTTTCATGCTCTGCACTCCTTTTGCCAACTCCTGGTATAGTGCATCGAAAGCATCTTTCTCCGTATAGTCATATGTGCGATTATTTACTGTTGTGTCTACTGCTGCTAATGGTGCCATGGTATCACTCCCTTTCTGATTCTATTATATGTGACGTTTCCGATTTTATCAACCCATATGAGATTCCAAAATTTGTT
>OQVS01000316.1_pt1 | contig 32109 bp, 17 predicted proteins | sample 1691601 | NCBI WGS metagenome assembly OQVS01 (sample SAMN03418268, study PRJEB22391) | human gut metagenome | biome: human-gut; feature: organic feature; material: feces | host: Homo sapiens | place: Tanzania | collected 2013-01 | reverse complement strand
ACCTCAACCTTGTTTCTGAATATTCAATTCTCAGAGAGTTATTCTGACCTTTTGGATCAGCCTCATCTTGCCGGAACCGTCAATTGTGCGGATTATTTGCTAAATTTGTCAGCAAAAGCAAGTACCGAACATTTCGGCGAAGACACATTATGACATTCAGGGATATTCTCGACAAATTACGCTCAGAAGCTTTCACAGAAAGAGAAAAAGGGGCTCATTTTGAAAGGCTTATGCGCTCTTGGCTATTGACCGACCCAAGATATTCACAACTCACGGAGGTTTGGCTTTGGGAAGATTTTCCCTCCAAGACGGATCTCGGAGGGAAGGACACCGGCATCGACCTCGTGGCAAGGACCGAGTTGGGAGACTACTGGGCCATCCAATGCAAGTTCTATAATGAAGGAACTACCATCGACAAACCAGCGGTGGATTCTTTTCTTGCGACCTCAAGCAGAACCTTTCTTGATGTCGAGACACTGCGAACAACCGGATTCACGCAAAGGGTCTGGATCTCTACAACCGAAAAATGGGGGTCCACGGCGGAGGAGTCGATAAGGAACCAAAACCCTCCTGTGAACCGTGTCAACATCACTGATTTGGAAGGATCTCTCGTTGAATGGGAAACCCTCCTGCGAGGCCTTGAGGGAAAAGCGGCCTTGGCCGAGAAGAAAAAGCCGATGACACATCAGAAGGAAGCGGTCACAAAAGCCCTTGAATATTTCAAGACGTACGACCGGGGTAAACTGATAATGGCCTGTGGGACCGGAAAGACCTATACCGCACTCGTTCTGGCAGAGGAAATGCTCCATCAAAAAGGTCTTGTTCTGTTTATGGTTCCGTCCATCTCGCTTCTTGGCCAGAGTCTAAATGCTTGGACTGCAGATGCACAGAAAACAATCAAGGCCGTCTGCATCTGCTCCGACAGCAAAGCCTCACGGAAAATACAGAGTGAATTGGATTTGATCTCGGACGAAGCGATTGACCTTGCCGTCCCTGCAAGTACCAATCCAAAATCCATCATCAGACAACTTGAGGCTTACCGGAATCACGATGGGCTTGTCGTTGTATTCTCGACTTACCAATCCATCGACATCGTGTCACAAGCCCAGAAAGAACTGCTGCAAAAGACTGATAATGAATATGGTGTTTTCGACCTCATTATCTGCGACGAAGCCCACCGCACAACCGGAGTCAAGATGGGAGGAACAGACGAGAGCGACTTCACAAAGATTCATTACAATGAATATGTCAACGGGCACAAACGTCTCTATATGACCGCCACGCCTCGCCTATATGGTGAGTCAGCCAAAATCAAGGCTTCAGAGAAAGACTGCATTCTATGCTCAATGGATGACGAAAGTATCTACGGGAAAGAATTCCACCGGGTTAATTTCGCCTATGCGGTCGCCAATGGCCTCTTGACCGACTACAAAGTCCTTGTGCTGACAGTCAGCGAGGAAGACATTCCTCAGAACATCCAATCAGAGATCAGAGACGGACTTAGGACTGAGTTGAACTATGATGACACAGCGAAACTTATCGGAGTCATCAATGGACTCTCTAAAATCTTACGAGGTGATGAAGGCAGAACCTGGGCAGCCGACCCACGCAAAATGAGGCGTGCCCTCGCATTCTGCTCCGCAATCGGAAATTCTGACAGACCTGGCACCTCAAAAAACGTCACTGCCGTTCTTCCAGGAATCTGCAAAAGGTACAAAGAGCAGATCGAAAGAGAGGATGAAAGAGCGAAAGTTGTTGATGTGAGCACAATGCACATCGACGGTTCGATGAATTCCTCTGAAAGGAACAAGATTCTTGGCTGGCTGAAAGAAGACGGAGCACCCAACGAATGCCGCATCATCACCAATGTGAGATGCTTGTCAGAAGGAGTTGACGTGCCCGCCCTTGATGCGGTCCTGTTCCTTTCGTCAAGAAACAGTCAGATAGATGTGGTGCAGTCAGTAGGTCGTGTCATGAGGAATTTCCACAAAGGGCTGACTGATGAAAAAAAGTACGGCTACATAATCATCCCCGTGGTAGTTCCTCAGGATGTCAAGCCTGAGGATGCATTGAGTAACAACGACTACTTCAAGGTCGTCTGGGACATCCTCAACGCTTTACGCTCGCACGATGACCGGTTCAATGCCGAAGTACAGAAGCTCTCCCTAAACAAGAAGAAAGAAGGAAAGGTCATAATCGGAGGTGTAGGAATCGGAGTGAACGCCCTCGCGGACAATTATGACCAAGACAGCCGGGATGCCAAAGTGATTGAAGACCAGGATGTGGCCAAGCAACTAGAGATTCGCTTCGGAGTACTAAAGGATGGAATCTATGCAAAATTGGTCGAGAAGTGCGGAGACCGGCTCTATTGGGAGAATTGGGCACGTGAAGTCGGAGTCATAGCGAAAAAGTTCATCGACAGGATTACAAGACTTGTAGTGACAGAGGGAAAATACGCCACTGAGTTCAAGAGTTATCTTGAAGGTCTAAGGAAAAACATCAACCCATCGGTAGATGTGGATCTGGCCATAGAGATGCTTGCCCAGCACTTGATCACAAAACCAGTTTTCGATGCTCTTTTCACTGACTATGAGTTTGTCAGGAACAACGCTGTTAGTCGCTCGATGGAGGCGATGATGAATGTGCTCAAGGATGAAGCCTTCGGCAAGGACACGGAGGTACTGGACAAATTCTATGCTTCGGTGAAGATGAATGTCGGTGAGATTGACAACCTTGAAGGCAAGCAGACAATCATAAAGAATCTCTATGAGAAGTTTTTCAAAGGAGCCTTTCCTAAGACTGTCGACCAGCTCGGAATAGTCTATACTCCTGTCGAATGTGTGGATTTCATCATCCTCTCCGTCAATGAAATTCTTGAGTCAGAGTTCGGTACATCCCTTTCCGAAGAGAATGTGCACATCCTTGATCCGTTCACAGGCACCGGCACCTTTATCACTCGCCTTCTCCAATCCGGACTGATCCGTCCGGAGGACATGGAGAGAAAGTACCTGAACGAGATCCATTGCAACGAAATTGTCCTTCTGGCCTACTACATCGCTGATGTGAACATCGAGAGCGTCTTCCACGACATCGTCAAAAGAGACAAATACCTTCCTTATGACGGAATATGCCTGACCGACACTTTCCAGTTGAACGAAGAGGGTGACAACGACATATTCTCAAAACTGTTTGAAGAAAACTCCGAGAGGGTGATCAAGCAGAAAAAGGCTCCTGTCAGAGTGATTATCGGCAACCCACCGTACTCTGTGGGGCAGAAGTCCGCCAATGACAACGCACAGAACCTGAAGTACAGGCATCTTGATGCCCGAGTGGCTGAGACCTATGCGGGCAGCGTCAGCACAACAAACAAGAACTCCCTCTACGATAGTTACATCAAGGCTTTCCGTTGGGCAAGCGACCGCATCTCCGCATGTCCTGACGGGGGTATCGTAGCGTTCATCAGCAATGGGGCATGGATCGACGGCAATGCGCAGGAAGGAATCAGGAGATGCTTCGAGAGAGAATTTTCTTCAATCTATGTCCTCAATTTAAGAGGAAATGCCAGAACTCAAGGTGAACTACGCAGAAAAGAAGGTGGAGGAATATTCAGTGACGGCTCCAGAACCCCCATCGCCATCACCTTCCTCGTGAAGAACCCTGCCAGAAAAGGCAAGGCCGAAATCCACTATCACGACATCGGCGACTATCTCACAAGGGAGCAGAAATTAAAGATTATCAATGATTTCCGATCCATCGGTTCAAAAAAGTTGGAGTGGAGTACCATCAAACCGAACAAAAAAGGCGACTGGATCAATCAGCGAGGTGATGAGTTCGACAGCCTCATTCCGCTCGCTCCGGAAAAGAAGTACGACCTAAACACCAAAAGTGTCTTTATAACCTGCTCAAACGGAGCGAAGACCCAAAGAGACGCCTGGGCTTACAACTCCTCCAGTGCACAAGTCGAGCAAGCCGCCCGGAACAGCATTGACCTGTACAATAACACGCGGGAGGCCATTGCCAAAGGTGAAATCTCAGAACCAGATTTCAGCTCTACTAAAATCAGTTGGACCCGTGCAGTACTTGATGACATAAACAGAGGCACGATTTATGAATATTCCGATGGCGAAATACGCACGGCGCTTTACCGCCCCTTCTTCCGGCAGGCTATGTTCTGGTACAAGCCCCTTGTCGAGATGCGGTACCAGGTACCGCATCTCTTCCCTTGCCGAGAGGCGGAAAACCGCGTCATCACTTGTGACGCAACCGCCAAAGGATACCCTCTTATAACCGACTTACTACCTGATCTTCATTGTAATGGAGACGCCCAATGCTTCCCTCTCTACTGGTACGAAAAAAAGACCGAGCAGACTGGTTCGCTCTTTGATGTGAACCAAGACAAGTTTATCCGCAGAGATGGAGTCTCCGACTGGATTCTGAAAGAAGTCAGAAGTCGGTTCGGAAACACCAGATCTCTCACCAAGGAACACATATTCTATTATGTCTATGGAGTCCTACATTCAGCACAGTACCGTGAGAAGTTCGCTGCCGAACTCAAAAAAACACTCCCAAGAATCCCTGTCGCAGAAAAAGCGGAAGACTTCATGGCGTTCTACAAAATTGGGAAGGAACTTGCTGATTTGCACCTGAATTATGAAAAGATTGATCCGTGCCCGGATGTGATTGTCGAAAGTGATGTCACGGATGAGTCCACCAATCTTTACGACTTCTACTCTGTTAAGAAAATGCGCTTCCCTGCCAAAAATCGCAGGGACACCATAATCTACAACGAGCACATCCACCTGACCAACATTCCAGAACAGGCTTACGAGTACATTGTCAACGGAAAATCCGCGATCGAGTGGATTATGGAACGCTACCAGATCAAAGTGGATGACGGCAAAGGCGGCAGCCTGATAAAGAACGACCCTAACGACTGGTCCAGAGAGCACAGAAAGCCTCGTTACATCCTCGATCTTCTCCTGTCAATCATAAGTCTCTCCGTCAAGACTATCGCAATGGTAAACAGACTTCCTTCAACTAACCTCTCCAAATGAGCCGTGGCAGATAAGATGTTGATAATAAGCGACAAAAGCGATGTCCTGGTGCTTGGTTTAGCACCAGGACATCGCTTATTATACTGACAGACAATAAGTTGTCTGCCACAGGATTATTTACTTGGCAAACGCGTAGGAGAAGCCTTGGATCTGATCCCAGACACCACGTGTGAAGTCCGGGACCTCAACAGGGGCGTTGCCGTTCTCCATCGAGATCTTTCCGAGCTCGGTGAGACAGCACCATTCGGCCATGTCATAGACATCCATATCGAGCGGAAGGCCGTTCCTGAGGCAGTAGATCAGACGGTAGTCCATAATGAAATCCATTCCGCCGTGACCGCCGACCTGCTTTGCGAGAGCCTCAAGCTCAGGGGTAAGGATAGGGTTACGGTTTTCCTCAAGCAGCTTGTTCAGCTTTTCTCCAGAATAGACAACCTCACGGCCAAGATTCTGGAAGTCAGTGGAAGTGCCTTCAGCGGCGTTCTCACGGAGGCAAACCTGCTGGACAGGATACTTGCCAACATAACCGTCACTGCCGACAATCTGGTACATACGGCTATAAGGACGCGGGGTCATCACATCGTGTTCCACAAGGATGGTCTTGCCTTTCTCCGTGGAGATCATCGTCATCGTGACATCACCGTTCTGGAAATCATCGCATTTCTCCCCGCTCTTGGCCTCTACGTGCTTAGGACCGTTGACGGCCTTGGTCTCCATCGCGACAAGAGTCTTGAAACGGTCACCTCTGTGGATGTTCATAACCTGGCAGACAGGACCCAATCCGTGCGTAGGATAGACATCTCCCTTGTGGGCCTGGTTGAAATCAAGCCTCCAGTTTCTCCAGTAGGCGTTCCAGAACGGATCCAGATTGTGATGATAGGATCCTTCTCCGTGGAGAATCTCGCCGAGACTTTTCAGACAGTCTGGGGGCGGTGGCAGGGGCGGCAGCGCGAAGCGGCGTGACAGCCAACCCTTTGACAGTCAACCAAATAAGGCAACAGCCTAGTGCCAAATCCGACATCAGACTGTTGCTCTATTCCACTGATTTACAACACGTTATCCGCCACGGATCCCACGGCATCCCATCCATTCCCCCATCCCAATCTCCATCCCCCCACAGTCGCTCTACCTAATGCCACCTTCGGCTACTCAATGTTATCAGAGCCGCTACGGAGCTGCCTTGAAGCCACCACGGAGCCGCAATGGAGCTGCCATGGAGCCGCAACGGGAATCAGATTATGACTCCGCCGTCAACCGGGAGGACGGCGCCGGTGATGTACGAGGCCATGTCGCTGGCCAGGAAGAGGAACGCGTCGGCGACCTCGTCAGGCTCACCTACCCTGCCGATAGGAATGCGCGCCACCAGAGGCTTTATCAAAGCCTCCGGGAGGTTAGCGACCATGTCGGTGCGGGTCACGCCCGGAGCCACGGCATTGACCCTTATCCCACGGGGAGCCAGTTCCCGGGAAAGGGATTTCGTCAGGCCGTTGACAGCGAACTTGGTGGTCGGGTACAGACAGCCGGACGGCTGACCGTAAAGACTCACCACGGAGCTGGTGTTGAGGATGACACCGCCGCCGTCCGCCTCCATCAACCTCGCCGCAGCCCTGCTGCAGACAAACACCGCCTTGAGGTTTATGTCCAGAATCCTGTCCATTTCCTCATCGGTGTAGTCATTGAGAGGAAGCGCCTGCGAGATACCGGCGTTGTTGACAAGGATGTCAAACCTTCCAAACCTTGCTAAAACCTCATTGAACGCATTCTCTACAGAGGAAGAATCTGTGAGATTCGGGGCAATCGCCAAAATCTTGGCCTCAGGCAACTCGAAAAGGAGTTTTCCAAGCGCCGCGTTGGCGGTCGCGGGCTTCGAGCCGCACAGGGCTACGGAAGCGCCAGCCTCAAGGAATTTCTTAACGACCGCGTAACCTATGCCGCGCGTGCCACCTGTGACAACCGCGACCTTGCCTTTTAATGAAAGTTCCATAACTCTGATTCTTGAAAACTCCTACTTGGCAAAGGCGTAAGAGAAGCCTTGGATCTGGTTCCAGGCGCCACGGGTGAAGTCCGGGACCTCTACAGGCGCGTTGCCGTTCTCGATGGAGATTCTGCCCAGCTCCGTGAGACAGCACCATTCGGCCATGTCATAGACATCCATGTCAAGCGGAAGGCCGTTCCTCAGACAGTAGACCAGACGGTAGTCCATGATGAAATCCATCCCTCCGTGGCCTCCGACCTGCTTTGCAAGAGCCTCAAGCTCAGGAGTAAGGATCGGATTGCGGTTGTCCTCAAGAATTGCCTTGAGCCTGTCTCCCGAATAGGTGACCTCGCGGCCAAGGTTCTGGTAGTCAGTGGAAGCCTCGGTCAAGGCGTTGTCCCTCAGACAGAGCTGCTGGATCGGATACTTCCCTGCATAGCCCTCGCTGCCCACAATCTGGTACATGCGGTTGTAAGGGCGCGGCGTCATCACGTCGTGTTCCACGAGGATGGTCTTGCCTTTCTCCGTCGTGATCATCGTCATCGTGAGATCGGCGTTCTGAAAGTCCTCACATTTCTCTCCGGTTCTGGCTTCCACATGCTTAGGGCCGTTCACAGCCTTGGTCTCCATCGCGACAAGGGTCTTGAAACGGTCGCCGCGATGGATGTCCATCACCTGGCAGACCGGACCAAGGCCGTGGGTAGGATAGACATCACCCTTGACCTCCTTGTTGAAATCAAGCCTCCAGTTGTTCCAATAGGAGTCCCAGAACGGATCCAGATTGTGATGATAGGAACCCTCTCCGTGGAGAATCTCTCCAAGCAAGCCCTTCTGAGCCATCGTAAGGACGGCCATCTCATAGAAATCATAGCAGCAGTTCTCAAGCATCATGCAATGCTTACGGGTCTTCTCGGACATGTTGATCAAAGCCCAGATGTCCTCCAGAGAAGCCGCGGCCGGAACCTCAACGGCGACATTCTTGCCATGCTCCATCGCATAGAGAGAGATCGGAACGTGATGCTTCCAGTCAGTGCAGATGTAGACAAGGTCGATGTCGTCACGCTCGCAGAGTTCCTTGTAGGCCTCGGTGGATCCGGAATAACCGGCAGCCTTAGGCAACTCCCTGTCCTCCAAGGTCTTCTGTGCGGCCTCAACCCTGTCGGCCTCGACATCACAAAGGGCGTTGATCTTCACGCCCGGAATGTAGGTGTAACGCTCCACGGCGCTTGAGCCGCGCATTCCGACACCGACGAAACCGACACGGACGGTGTCCATCGCCGGCACGGTCAGCCCGAGCGCGTTCTCCTGACCCGCGGGACGGGCAGGTGTCTCTACCTTGATCGGCCCCTCCTCCTTGGAAGTGGCGCATGATACCGCCAGAACAAGTGACATGGCGGCCAATAAACTTCTGAATCTCATCGCTTATTACTGTTTACAAATCATTCTCTTACAAAGTTATCACAAATCCCGAAAAAATCTGACGCTCCTTCACGGAATAAATCGCCAAAGTAAACATTAAAAAATAAGTTGGCATTCTTTAAGTATTACTAATCTCGGGAATATTCCTAAAAATCAAATCCCAACGACTTCCGCACGCCCATCGCCCTGGCGGGGACAATCGCGAAGCGGAATGAATAGTCACGGTCGCTCCAGAGGCATCTGTCACCGTCCGGCCTTGACCCCCAACTGTCGTAGCCGCCGACTCCGCTTTGGGCATAGTCCACGCAAACCTCCACGAAGTCTCTCTCGACATAGTCATTGATGTGGGTCTGGCGACGGAGACGATTCTTCGCCTTGGCCGGATCGTTCTCGGTCAAAGGCCCTTTGTTCTCCCACTGATAGTCACGCTGGACAGCCTCTTCGGAATCAAGATCCTCGACCGCACACCTGAGAGCGTTAAACTCAAAACGGTCGGAGCGGATGGCCAGACCTCCGATGGAAAGATATTCACAATCAATGTGATGCCCACATTCCTGCGGACGCACATAGCGGACATATTCCTTGGAGGCGGATGATGAATATTCCCTGATCAGCGTCCCTCCGAAGCGGTCGGCATAGTTTTCCTCAGGCCCCCTGCCAAGATAGGTGAACGAATCGGCGGAGGCAGGAAGCCTCATCCGGAACCCTATTCGCGGCACATCGACCGGCTTTGAGGACTTGACACCCTTGAAATCCGACTCGACGGAAAGGATGCCCCCCTCAAGCAGGGTGTAGCGGACTGTGAATATGTTTCCGCTTGCCAATGAATATTCAGCCACTACCGAATCCCCTTCAAGACCCGCCTTCACATCGAACTCCCGGCTGGAGACCTTGAACGCCTGACAGCGGGACGGCATCCCGTTGCCGTAGTCATTGTCGGTCGGCGCCCTCCAGAACAGCGGTCTGAGGCCGAAATCCTCATTGAACATATTCTTTCCTTTGAATGAATATTCCTTCAGACATCCCAGCGCCTTGTCAAAGACAAGCGACGCGTCACGGCATTCGAGGGCGATCGCCGTCTCTGTCTCGGTGGCCTTTACTCCCCTCGCCAGCCGAGGAGTCGCAAGTCTCCTGGCATCAGATAGTTTGATTTGATCGCAGGCGATGACGCTACCCTCCGGCAAAAGCCCGGCAGCCTTACTGGTGAGAGTCTCGAAGGTTATGAGACATTTCTTGTCGGACGGAAGTTTCGGCAGCCTCACACGGACTTCCTCCTCGGACTGTGGAGCGGCGGAGAGAGCCACGTTCCCGGAAGCGATCCGGGTGCCGTCGGCAGTCACGGCCCATCTGAGGGCATATTCATTCAAACTCTTGAAATAGAATCTGTTCTGAACCTTGAAAATCCCTTGGGAGGCATCCTCCGGTAAGACTTTCACGTCCTGATAGACGTGCTTTATCTCGGCCATCGCAGGGTGAGGGGTCCGGTCGGGCGCGATGACTCCGTTGCAGTTGAAATTGCCGTCGCTCGGAGAGTGCTCCCCGTAGTCACCGCCGTACGTCCAGTACATTCTGCCGTCGCTGTCGGTCTCGTAGAGTCCCTGGTCGATCCAGTCCCAGATGAAGCCGCCCTGGAGGTTCGGATATTCATAAATGTACTTCCACTGGCGGTCGAGCGAGCCGTTGGAATTGCCCATCGCGTGGGAATATTCAGAAGGCACGACCGGCTTCGGGTAGCCGCTCTTTCCCATCTTGTGAAACCACTCGGCGTCAGGGTATTGCGGCACAAACATGTCCGTGTTCCATTCTAAGACGGCCCTCTCGTAGCAGACCGGTCTGTTCTGGCCGCCCCTTTCCAGAGCCTTCAGTTCCCTGTAGGTGTCGTAGAAGTTGCAGCCGTTGCCGGCCTCGTTGCCCAGAGAGAGGATCGTCACGCACGGGTAGTTGCGGGTCCGGTAGTACATGTTGAGGATTCTGTCCCTGTGCTGAGGCAGCCAGTCAGGATTGTTGCCGAGGGTTTTCTCAAGATTATAACCCATCCCGTGGGACTCGATATTGGCCTCGTCATAGACATAGAATCCGTACTCGTCGCAAAGTTCGTAGAAGAGCCGAGGCAAAGGATAGTGGCTGGTGCGGATGGCGTTGATGTTGTGTTTTTTCATCAGCCTGAGGTCGGTGAGCATGTCTTCCTCGGTGATGTAATGACCGGTGAACTGATTGTGTTCGTGGATGTTGACTCCCTTGAACTTGACCGGCATGCCATTGACGAGGAAGCGGTCGCCGACAATTTCCAGACGGCGGAAACCGACATTAGCCTTGGCGTGTTTCCCCTCGACGCAAAGCAGCAGGGTGTATAGCTCCGGTGTCTCGGCAGACCACCTTCTCACATCCTTGATGGCTGATTGCCACTGTTTTACGCCTTTTACCGTTTCTGATTCTCCTTTAGCGGTCTCGTTGCCATTGGCATCCAGAAGGATCCAACTTACATTGATCGGTTTCGAGGATTTGACTTCCAGCCTGAAATCTCCGGTGCAGAGGTCTTCGGACAGCGTCGAGACCACATTCCAGTCAAAATCTTCCGGAACCGTGGCCGGCTCCCTTGACAGATAGACATCCCGCTCGATTCCGCTGATGCGCCAGAAGTCCTGACACTCAAGGTAGCTGCCTGTGTTCCATCTGGTCACGACAATGCGCAGATCCGCCTCCATGCCGCTTTCCACATAAGGGGTTATGTCGTAGCGGACCAAATCCTTGGAATCCTCGCTGTAACCGACAAATCCCTCGTTGACAAACACATACGCGCCGCCTTTCACTCCGCAGAGATTCAGGTAGCAATTCTCCCCTTTTCCAAACTCAGGCGTGAATTTCCTTGAATATACCCCCGTGGGAATCCTGTCCGGAAGCTGTGGCGGCTGCGGGTTCCTCGGGCGGAACTCGTACGGGTGGTTCACATAGACGGCGGTCCCGAATCCCTGAACCTCCCAGTTGCCAGGAACCTTGATGGCCGTGGGAGCCTTGTCCGGATCCGCCAGCATATCCTGCACGGAATCGTAATAGCGAAAATCCCAGACTCCGTTCAATGAAGAATAGTTCGGGCTCTGTTCCATGTCTTTTGACACAGCGTCTTTCGCCGAGTCGAAAAACACCGTCTCGTGACGGCGAGTCACAGCACCTCCCTTCGAGACAACTTTTTGGTCAAGATGTTCGGTGAAGTCCACGGCCAGCCCCTCCGGGGCGGACTCCCGGGCTTCCGTTTCCGGAAAGACCGCCGGCCTCCGCGAAAATGCGGTCTGGCCGGTCAGGCAGATGGCCATCGCGGCCAATGTGATAGATTTCAATTTCATATCCTTTGTCTATAATGTTGCCGAGTGATGAAGATAGGGATTCTTTTTGACTATTTCAAATTCTATGGTGTGACATCCGTCCTTTTGCCTGTGGCGGAGACCGCCATGAGCCTGTAGGACGGATTCCATCCGCCTGGAACGCTGAAGACCGCCTTGGAGGACGGGGCGAGCTTGCCCTCGGAGGCGAAGACCAGACCGCCGTCGGCGTCCCTCACCTCAAAGACAACCACATTCTTCCAGTCCGTCAGGGTGACGGTTCCCGAAGAGCTGACCGACACAGAGCCGGGGATCACCTCCGGCCTCGTCTTGAACAGACCCTTGTTGTTGTCTGTGATGTACTCTATAGGGGAGTCCGGCTTAGGAAGCCCCAGCGCCTCGACCCTTTGGCGGATCTCCTCGATCCTGCTTTCCGTTACGGTCATCCTGCCAGAGCCGTAGTCGTCAATCGACGCGTCCACGGGGGTGAGGAATCCCCATTTGGTGAAGAAGTCCAGCAGATTGTGTCCCGAGGCCTTGGAGCAGGTGAGGACGAACTCCGTCTGCTGCTCCCCGGCGGTTCCGAGGTCAGGGGAAGTCCTGACATATTCAAAGACATCGGGGTAGAACCCTCCTTTGTCCTCCCGCAGCTCGGGTGTCTGCCCCAGAACCTCTCCGAAGTAGAGCTGGAGCTGCCAGAAAGGGACGAGCTTGCAGAACACGTCTCCTTCTGTGGAATGAGGCGCGCCAGCGGCCAGAATGTCCCTCCAGGCTTTGGCGTAGCGGTTCGGCAGCCCCTCTCCCATGTCCTCGGTCTGAAGCCTTGAAGGCTGTCTGAGGATTGTGGTCTGGACATATTCGGACATTATGTTGTTCGTCACTTCCGTGGTGCCCAGCCACTTGAGTCCCGGACGGGTCTGGTTGCAGTGGCCGACCTCGTGGGCGGGTCCCCAGCAGGAGCCGGTTGTCAGACTCAGGACATCGCACAGTTGCGGCAGGGTGGAGTCATTGTAGGCCGTATAGTAGCTTGTGGCGTACATGTAGGAGGTGTAGATCACGATGAACCTCATCCTGTTCGGGAATGTCCTGCCGTAGCGGTACAGCCCCATCAGCTCCTGTTCCGCCCTGACGAACGAGTCGAACACGCGGACAAGGGCGGCCCCGTCCGGGGTGTGGGCGCGGAAGCGGGAGGTGGGAAAGGTGAGGTGTGAATATTCCCCCACAACATCAAAGAAAGAATATTCCGCCGCTCCCAGAAGCCTCTGCCAGTCTGTGTCCTTGTGCCTTCGCAGGTCAAAGAGTCCGTTGACCCTGCCTCCCGCGAAATGCACCTTGACGGGATTGGCTGTCAGATAGTCGTCGCTTTGAAACACAACGTAGAGAAGCCCCTTGTCCATGGATTTGATCTGGTTCACTCCGTCGCTCAAGGGAAAGGAGCGTCCGTGGAAGCCATCCCCGCCGGGTCTGTCCAGATTCTGGACGTAGACCGAGGCCTGACGGTTTCCAAGTCCATCGACGAGTACTACCATATCCTCGCCGCCGGGCGAGAAGATACCAGTGGCTCCGTCCATGAAACTGTAAGGTGAGATCTTGAGATCCCGCGCGACGACTTCCGGATAGGGATAGGCGGAATATTCCTGAACCCTGAATTCCGTAGGATAGCGGCCCGCCTTCATGTAGGCTGCCATATTCCTGAAAAACTCCGAGCCGCAGGAGCGTATGTCCTCGTCCGTGACCCCCGGCCTCAACGCTGAGCAGGCCCTGTCGGTGAACAGGGACAGGGGGTCGAACTTGTCCGGGTTGACCTTGTAGAACTCCATCTCGGAGCAGGAGGCGAATCCCTGTCCGTCCCCGGCTCCGGACCACACCGTGAACCGGATGCTCTCCACGTCTTTCAGTGTGGTCCGGAAGTCCACTTTGGACGGATGCCCCGAACCCTTGAAGTCATATTTCCCCGCGGCGGACCATTCCTTGCCCCGGATCTTGTAGTGGATTTCCGTTTCCCTGAAGTTGCCGTTGGAACCGGATTTCCGGGGATGGTAGACAATGTAGTCGATGTCCGTTCCCTTGGAGAAGCTGTAGGTCAGGGTGACCGGGAAGTAACCGCCCGCCGAGTTGTCCCAGGAGGAGTGGTAGAGGGTCTCGTAACTTCCGTCGAAGGATTTCTCTATGTTCTCACCCTGCTGCCAAGAGGAGGCGGTTCCGGACAGCACCTTGACCCTGATGTCATCCTTGATGTCCGGCTTGCCGACCGGAACATATTCCCCCTCCGGAACAAGAGGAGGAACTTCCGGTCCGTCAGGAGACTCCTTCTCCCCGCAGGAGAGCGGGAAGAGGAGGCATAGTATAAGGGCTAAATTCCGCAGTGTTCTCATTCCGCTTCAGGATCAACGACCTTCACCTGCCACAGCCGGAACTCGGACATCGTGAAGAACACCTCGCCTGAGTTGACGGCGTTCACGACCATCCTGATGTGGTCAAAAGGCTGTGTGACAGGCAGGTTCGGCGATGTGTAGGCATCGGTTGCCGTAACAGGCAGACCGTCCTCGTCCTTCGTGAACTTCTTGACGAGTGTCCAGTCCGAGCCGCCTGTGCTGACCAGGATGTCGAAGTCCGTCGGTTTCTGCCGTCCGTTGTTTCTCGGAGCGTACCAGAATTTCCAGTGTCCCTCGGTCAAGGCCTCCGGAAGCCGGATCTGGAGCCAGTGCGGCCCCGGGATTGCCACGCTCCACGCCGTGTGGAAGAACGTGGCGGTGTTCCCGTCGATCAGATTGGCGATGGGACCCTCGCTCGGCTCCTGGGCGTTCGTGCCGAGATGCTCGGCCTTGAGGATGATGCGTGTGGCCTGCTCCGTCACCGGCGCCCTGCCCGACCTTGCGGTCACGGTCTGGGTCTTTCCGCCGTTGTCCGTCCTGCTGAACGGCTGGATGGTGAAGCGGTAGTCGCCGAACCTTGCCCTGGTGTCAGGAATCAGGATGGAGTCACAGCTGGAAAGCCGGACCTCGTCTATCCCCAGCAGATGGTCGTGGTAGGACACTTTCACATAGTGGACACTCTTGTCGGCGGGGAGGGTCCAGAAGAGGGCGATCCCGCCGGGACGCTCCTCCGAACGGACATCCTTGATCGGGGACGGGACCGTTCCCTTGTCGTCATCCTTGCAGCCGACGGCGAGCAGCGGAAGCAGGAAAAGCAGATTGAATATTCTGTATGGTCTCATATATCTTTGTTGTTTACGATGTTTTCATCAATATCCCGGATTCTGCACAAGATTCAGATTCTTGTTCACATCGCTCAGAGGAATCGGGAGAAGGTACTGGGTCGGTGACTCGAACTTCCGCTCGAACATGATGGTGCTGACGGTGGCGAAACTGTTGATGTCCCTTGCCTCGATGTTGAATCCCTCAGCCTTCACGCTGAAATACTTCTCAGCCATCTTCCATCTTCTGAGATCCCAGAAATTGTGGTTTTCGAGGTAGAATTCGATCTGCCTCTCCTGACGGACGATGTCCCTGAGGAGGGCCTGGTCCAGGGTCTTCCCCGCGATGGTCTCCCACGACTCCTCCACGGAAGGGATTCCGGCCCTTTCCCTGACCTTGTTCAGGTAGGTCTTTGCCATGGCGAGATCTCCGGTCTCGACGCAGGCCTCGGCGTAGCCGAGATAGAGTTCGGCAACCCTCATAAGCGGCCACGGATAGTCAATAGGGGCTTTGAGAAAGGTCGCGACTGCATAGCCTGGATTAACGCCCTTTTTGTTGAGATAGCCCGAAGGTGAGTAGTTGTTGGTCCTTAGTCCGCCGTAGTCCCTGGAGCAGTTGCCTCCAAGGACGAAGTCGCAGACAAGCTTGCCTCTGTCCGTCCCGGAATGCCTCTTGTAGGACGGGTCGTTGGCGTACGCTCCGTTGGAGGCCGCCGAGAGAATCTCGTAGTAACCACCCTGGAACGCCACCCAGGCGTAGAAGCGCGGCTCCCTGTCCAGGTTGAGCCTGATGGTCTGGGCTCCCACCTCGGCCTCGGAGGCATGATCCTCATCGACGGTCACGACATCGTACATGCTCGACGGGGAGAACAGGCTCTTGTCCTCGCTCAGAGGAAGTCCGTTCTTGGTGTAGAACCGCTTCACCATCGCGAGGGTCGGAGCGACCCCGTTCCAAGCCGAGCTGCTGCTGTAAGGCGTGGATTTGTTCTGGAGGCCGTAGTATCCTTCGCCGCGGGAGTCCGCCCAGATGATCTCCTCGTTGAGCGGCTCCATTATGTTGTAGCGGAGCCTGTGCTGCACAGGATCTGCCGGCTCAAGGTTCCCGTTGAAGAAGCTGTCGTTCATGTAAAGCTTGTGGCCGGCCTCCTCCGCGACCCTGATGGCCTCGGCGAATGCCTCCTTCGCCCTCTGCCATTTCGCAGGATCGTACTGTAAAGGCATCAGCATTGTCCCGTCCTTGCCCTTGAAATCAGAGTAGAACTCGGAATTGCCGTTGAACAGAGGTGAGGCCGCGGTAAGCAGCATCCTGGCCTTCAGGGCTTTGGCGGCCACGCTTGTCGCAAGTCCGTAGTACAGCGCAGGACGCTTGGCAGGGAGACCCGCCGCCGCTTCGTCCAGTTTGTCGCAAATGAAATCGACGCACTGGTCGTACGGTGTCCTGGCCTTGTAGTCCGAGGCCACGGTCAGGATACTCGGCTCCTCGTCGATGATGATGATAGGGCCGTAGCATCTTGAGAGCAGAAAATGGTAGTAGCCGATGAGGAAGGTCGCCTGCGCCTTGTAGTCCGCGAGTGTGCCTGCGGGAAGATTAGGAACCTTGTCCACATTGTTGAGGAATATGTAAGTCTGCCTCAGGCCCTGGAACAGGGTGTTCCAGTAGGAGATCACCGGCGAGGAGGCGGTGAAGTTGCCTTTCGGGAACGAGGCGAATGTCTCGTGCTCGAAAGCGGTGATCACCTCGTCACCCGTCATGAAATCCAGAGAGGTAGGTCCCTCGCGCGGATTCGGGAGGTAGCTGTAGCAGGAATACAGATACCGTTCGGCGGCCCTGACATCCTCGAACGCATCCTCGGCCTTCTCCTTCTCGTCGGGAACAATGTCCAGAAAGTCGCAGGAGACAACGCCAGCACAAAGGCAGGCAAGAAAGACTATTTTACTGAATGTTTTCATCGCTGTTATCATTTAAATGTCACTTGCAGACCAAGATTGAATGTCCTCTGGGTAGGGTACTGCATGCCTGCCCCGCCTCCCATCTCCGGATCCCAATGCTTGAACCTGGAGAAGGTCAGGACGTTGACGGCGTTGGCGTAGACTCTTACGTTGCGGATTCTCCAACCCACCTCCACGTTCTTCAGCTTGAGGAACGAAGCGTCCCTGAGCCAGAAGTCAGAAGCTCTGGAGTTGTGGTTGTTCTCGTACTTTGTAAGGCGCGGGTAGGCCGCCCTTATGTTCTGGTTGGTAGGACTCCAATGGTCATCAGCCACGAACTGAAGCACGTTCCTGTTGTACTGCGCTCCGAAAGGATGGAAGCCAGACATCATCAGCGATGTCCTCGCCGCCCCCTGAAGGAAGAACGAGAAGTCAACGTTCCTGTACGTCATCGTCGGCCCGAAACCGTAGACAATCTCCGGGACGGTAGGGTACCCCATCGCCACCACGTCGTCCGTGGTGATCTTCCCGTCAAGTTTGCCGTTCTTGTCGGGCTGGTCGATGTACTTGATGTCACCCGGGGCTATCGCTATGTTGCCCAGAGTGGATTCCGGACTGCGGTCCAGATCCGCCTGGTCGATGTAGAGACCGTCGCTGATGAAACCGTAGATCGTGTTGACCGGATGTCCGATCCTGGAGTTCGCCGGACGCGTGCCGGGGGCTTCGTCATATTCAAGAACCTTGTTGCGCGCGTAGGTGAACGTGCCGAGGAACTGCACGTAGAAGTCCTTGGAGAAAGACTTGCCGAACTCGGCGGAGATGTCGAATCCGTAGTTCTTAACCTTGGCGAGGTTGCCGTAGATGACGGTGTTTGCCGTTCCGAGATAGTTGGGAATCGACAGTTTCTGCTGGAATATGTTGCTCCGGATCTCCCTGAAAGCCTCCATCGTGAGGCTGAGCGACCCGAACAGCTCCATCTCGACTCCCGCGTTCACCTTCCGTCCGATCTCCCAGGTGATGTCATTGTTCTGGAAGCGGTTGTAGGTAGGACCCCGGAGGCTTTGGGTCTGTCCTGTACCATAGCCGGTAGTGAACCACGGTGAGGCCTCAAGGTTCACATCCGCCAGATAGATGAACCGCGTCCCTCCGATCTGGTCGTTGCCGACAAGTCCGTAAGAGCCTCTGAGCTTGAGTCTTGAGATGACCGGCTTGACAGGAGCCCAGAACTTTTCCGAGCTGACGTTCCAACCCAGGGCGACTGAAGGGAAAAATCCGTACCTGTGGCCTTTGGCGAAGTTCTCGGAGCCGTTGTAGCCGGCGTTGAACTCGAGCAGGTAACGGTGGTCGTAGTCGTAGGACAGCCTGGCAGCGTAGCCGACCTTTCTTCTCGGCAGCGAACTGATGAGGTCTCCGCCGCTGTTGAATGACAGTTCGTCCATGTTGAACAGAAGCATCGCGCTGGCCGAGTGCTTTCCGAAGGTTCTGTTCCAGTCCAAGAAGGTCTGGAAATATATCCGGTGGTCTCCCTCCATTATTCTGTTGGTGGAGAGCACCGGCTTGCCCGGTGTGCCGATCGGCGTCACTTTCAGGTCATAGGTTCCGTCAGGGTTGACAGTGTAGCCTTCAAGGGAGTAACGGTTGACGCCCTGCGAACGGTTCGTGGTGGTCTTGCTCCAGTTTTTGAACGAGAGCATCGCCTTGAACCTCAATCCTTTGGTCAGCACGTCGAGTTTCTGCTCGAAGTCAAGGTTGGCGATGACCGTGCTCGCGAAACTGGTGCCGTAGCCTCTGGTGGCCTGCGCCAACGGGTTCGTCGCCCCCTGGTCGTTGCCGCCGCTGAACGCTCCCCACTTTATCCATTTCTCCTCTCCCGCAGGGAAGTAGACAGGGAAGTCCACCGGATTGCAGTCCATTATGGAGGAGTAGATCCTGTTCATCTGTCCGGCGGGACTCGTGTCATTGTTGTTGATTGCCGGAGCGGTGATGTCATTGACCTGCGCGTTGAGGTGAAGCGAGATTGTGGAACTCTTGGACATGTGGAAGTCGATGTTGTTCTGGAAGGCGTACTTCATCACGTTGATTCCGTTGCTGAACGAGAAGAAGTCCTTGCTCCTGTCGCGGAGCATACCCGTCTCGTGATTCACGGTCAGGTTCATGAAGTAGGTGATCTTGCCGGTTCCGCCGCGGATGTTGAAGTTGACCTTCTGGTTGAAGGCGTGGTTGCGGAAGATCTCGTCGTACCAGTTCACGTCCGGGTAGACGTAAGGGTTGAGCCTCTTCCTTGTGCCTTCGATCCTCTCCTTGGAGAAGAGCACGTCGCCTGTACCCTGGTTTGTCACGGCCTCGTTGAAGAGTTCCATGTACCTGGCTCCGTCAACGAATTTCGGCAGCCTGGTAGGGGTCGTGACGTTGGTCTCGATCCTGAATCCGATGATCGGCCTGTCAAGGTCGCGCCCGCTCTTGGTCGTGATGATCATCACACCGTTGGCCCCTCTTGTGCCATACATCGCCGTGGCCGTCGCGTCCTTGAGGATGGAAAAGCCCTCGATGATCTCCGGGTCGATGGCGTTGAGGTCTCCTGCCGAGATCTCCACTCCGTCAAGGATGATCAGAGGTGACGTGACTCCGCTGATGGTGGAGATTCCCCTGATGTAGAAGTCAGACCCGTTCTGTCCCGGCATTCCGCTTCTCTGGAAGGAGACCACTCCGGCGAGTCTTCCCGCGAACGCCGTGGAGAGGTTGGCGGAAGGAACGATCAGGGACTCCGGCCGCACCAGCTGCACGGCTCCCACGACGCTCTCCTTCTTCTGTCCCACGCCGAACGCGGTGACAACCACATCCTCGAGAACCTCTGAATCAGGCTCAAGGAGAATCCTGATGTTGTCCCGGGTTCCGACATTCAAAGACTGGGAACGGTAGCCGAGCGATGTGACGGTGATGACCGCCCCGGACGGGACATCGATGGTGAACATTCCGTCAAGGTCGGTGATCTCCCCACCCTGACGGCCGCGCACCTGGACCGCCGCCCCGATCACGGGTTCGTTCGTGACGGCGTCCAGAACGGTTCCCGACAGGATTCGGGTCTTCGGTTGCTGCTGTTGCGTCGCCGAGCCACCGGAGTGCGTCACCGCCGCCTTGAGGCCTGTCGAGGATAACAAGAGTATAGCGAGGGCAATACCCCCCCCTATGCTCTTGACAATCATTGTTTTACACATAATGAAATCAGTTTGTAAATGGTTTGTGAAACTTCTGTGCGACTCCTCAGGAGACTCACGTTTTGGGGACACCGGACCCGGTGTCTGTTTGGTCAGAAGCCGCGTAAGCCACTCCTCCCGCAATCAGAGCAAGGAGCAGCCTGGAGGCCGGAAAAGTCGACGTGAAAGGGAAGGCCGGCAGAATTGCCAATGCCGCACCGGACCAGTGATGGTCAGGGAATATTACGACATTGTTTGCACCCGCTTCTGGAGCCAGCATCAAAACTGTTGAACTTTTTCATTCATCAATCGGTTTGTATGTTAAACTTCAGTTGTATGTTAGTGGGACGCTTCTGAAAGGATGCCACCTTTTCGAAAGAATCCTCAGTCTGCAAGTCATATCTTCCGCAATGATATTAATAATTATTCTAATCTGCAAATATTTTCCCCACATGACCGAACAATTTGATTCATTGTACGTTGCGCAAACGTTTTTGTCGGTCGGAACACTTTCACATATCTTGGCCGACCTTCCCGACCCTATGCCACTACGTTCCGGTAACACCTGCCACTACGTTCTGGTAACACCTGCCACCACGTTCGGTAACACCTGCCACCAGAGTCCATCCTGATTCAGCAAGGCCGCAAGGGTGTCGAGAAGACTCATAGTCAGGGTAGCCCATCTGAAATATGGCAGTAGAGAGATTGCTGATGCACTATCTGTCTGAGGGAGAAGGTTTTTTTTATTATAATTATAAGAGTCGTGGCACTTAAGTGCTTGAAAATGAACACACAAAGGTGATGTTGTGGTGCTGTTTTTCTGCACCACAACATCACCTTATTTATTTGAAAATCAGATGATTAGTCGCCACAAACGCTTATAGCCCTCACCCCCAGACTGTCTGAAAAGTCTCGGCGAGAGTTGAAAAGTCTGTACCCCCATACAGGGGCGACAACGAATTTTCAATCCTCGCAGGGGGTACTTTTACTTTATTAAGACAGTCTCCCCCCGAGAATGGTTTCCATAGGCGAGCGCTCCTCTCCACCCGAGAATTTTAACAACGTGCAAAATTCAGGTGAAATCCCTGACATTATCAAGCGACGGAAAGGGCTTATTTATCAGAGCTTTTGACTTTTTTTTTGTAAGCGTAAAAAAAGATTCGGCGGTATTTTCGGGGATAGATGTCTTTGGGGAAGAAGGAGTGCGCCGGTGGCACATGACTGATGAGAAAAGACATCTAGCCGAAAAGACAATCAAAGATTACCAACTTATTTTTTAAGGATTACTTGGCAGACTGTTGAACTGCGGAATTCAGGCGAAAAACGTTTAACTTCTTGTCGGAAATACAACTTTTTGTTATTTTAGCGGACAGTAATGACATCACATACATACACATGAAGAACCATGAGAATATTCTTAAAACCTCTTTACAACCTTGCAATGAACCAATTGACATCGCAGGGGGGGGTGGCGGCATAAATTATTGATTAAAAGCATATTAGCGACATATTTCCCTATTTGTTTCCTGTTCGTTTCATGCGGTGGAGGGTCTGCATCCTTCAGTGGCGATGAGCGCAGGGAGGCGGAAAGCATCGTACGCGCCGTACGCGGGTCAGACTCGCTTGCGGTGCTGCAAAAGCGGTTGGAGGGTGAGGGGAACAGGCTCGGCAGCGTCGTCGCGCTTAGGGAATTGGGCAGGAGGCTGCGCAACGAGAGCCGCTTCGAGGAGGCGCTTGGCTCCCACAGCAAGGGGCTGCGGCAGGCTGAAGCTCTCGGCGACACGCTGGAATGGGTGCAGGCCCTGAACAACATCGGCACCGACTACCGGCGGATGGGGGTGCTGGATGTCGCTCAGGAATATCACTACCGCGCCTTGAAACTCAGCGAGGAGTGCGCCGACACCTCGTCTGCCGCACGAAAGAACCGCGTGGTGTCGCTCAACGGACTGGGCAACATCTACATGATACTCGGCAACTACAAGCGTGCCGACAGCGCGCTGCGGATGGCACTGGAGGGCGAGAGACAGCTGCATAGCGCTCTGGGACAGGCCATCAACTACGCCAACCTCGGCTCCATCTACGAGCATCGGGGGCAGACGGACTCGGCATGGGCATATTACCGCCGCTCGATGCAGCTGAACACGGAGGCGGGCAGCACGCTCGGCATATCGCTCTGCCACACCTATTTCGGCTCACTCTACGAGAAGGCCAAGGAATATGGCAAGGCCATGGCGGAGTACGAGGAAGCCTACAGGATGATGAAGACCTCCAAGGATGATTGGCACGCGCTGAACTCGCTCATCGCCCTGGCCGGCATCCACAATGAGACGGGCAACGACGCCAAGGCGATGGAATATCTCGGCAAGGCAAGGGTGATGGCCGAGCGCATCAGGTCGAACGAGCATCTTGCGGAGATCCACACCTTATACTGTAAGCGCTACAAGCGGCTCGGCGACTACCGTGCGGCACTTTCCGCCTACGAGCAGGCCATCGACAAGAAGAACAATATTCTTGACATGGAGAAGGTGAACCGCATCCAGAACACGAGCCTGAACATCGAGCGCAAGCAGCAGGAAAGGAATATGAACGAGGCGCGGATGAGGCTGGAGCGGGAGCGGTCGGTGCGTCACACCGGCTATGCCATCTTCGCCCTTGTGCTGTTCGTGCTGACAGGTGTGCTGGCGACTTTCTTCTACATCCAGCGCATGCAGCGGCGCAACCATCTGGCCTTGAAGCGCCTCACGGCCATGCGCGAGAATTTCTTCACCAACATCACACATGAGTTCCGCACGCCGCTCACCGTAATCCTCGGACTGAGCCACGACCTGCAGGCATCCGACTCCGAGGACGTGAGAAGCAAGGCGCGGACCATCGAGCGGCAGGGAAAGGGGCTGCTCACGCTCATCAACCAGCTTCTGGACATCTCGAAGATCAAGTCGGAGGTGGGCGATGCCGACTGGTGCCAAGGCGAGATCACGACGCAGCTCACTATGATCGTCGAGACCTACCGAGACTATGCCTGCAGCAGGAACATCGACCTTCAGTTCTTCGCCAAGGATAAGGTGGTGATGGACTTCGTGCCGGACTACGTGAACAAGGTCGTCAACAACCTCCTCTCCAACGCCCTTAAGTTCACGCCGGAGCACGGCCGGGTGAGATTGTCGTCATGGCGCGATGGTGACCGGCTGCACATCGATGTGGCTGACACGGGCTGCGGCATGGACAAGGAGACGCTTGCCCGTGTGTTCGAGCCGTTCTACCAAGGCAAGGGTGAGACGCAGCACGTGGGCACCGGCGTGGGACTGGCGCTTGTGAAGCAGATTGTGGATGCCGTCGAGGGAACCATAACCGTAGAAAGCGAAGTGGGGAAAGGCACGAGGTTCCGGATCAGTGTACCGATCCACAACGACAGCCGGCGGCGGATTGCCGAGGAATCCGCGGCGGCAGGTGCGGCCAATACGCCACTCCTGCCTGAAACGAAGGATCCTCTTACAGACAATGAGGGAGCTGACGACCAGTGCCGCGTGCTGGTCATCGAGGACAACAGCGACATCGCCGCCTACATCGGATCGCACCTCATGGACCGCTACGCCGTGAGCTATGCCGACAACGGTGTCGAAGGAATGAAAAAGGCTTATGACCTCGTTCCGGATCTCATTATCACCGACCTGATGATGACCGGCATGGACGGTCTTGAGGTGTGCCGGGAGTTGCGTGGCAACGAGGTCACCGACCATATTCCTATAATAGTGGTCACGGCGAGGATCACGGAAGAAGAGCGCATACGTGGTCTGGAAGCCGGAGCGGACGCATATCTCGCCAAACCGTTCAACACCGACGAGCTGCGCACAAGGGTGGAGAAACTCCTGGAGCGCAACCACCGACTGCGTGACAAGTTCGGCGGCGGCAGCGACGGCGGCACGGACAAAGGGTCGAGCCTCACAGATGCCGAGCGTCGCTTCCTGGCAAAGACGGTGGATCTCATCTATCAGCTTATGGACAAACACTGTCTGGACGTGAACTCCCTGGCAGAGAAGCTCTGCATGAGTCCTCGCCAGCTCCATCGGAAGCTTGTGGCCATCACGGGAGACTCTCCCGCCACCTACATGCTGAGAGTCAAGATGCAGCGGGCGCGACACCTTCTGGAGACCAAACCAGGACTGACAATCGAGGAGATCGCAGAGTGCTGCGGCTTCGATCATGCGCCGAATTTCTACAGCGCTTTCAAGAAGTTGTACGGCATCACCCCGATGGACTACCGCCGAGGAACCACCGCCTGATCTACACCCGCTTCGTTACCACTTCGTTACCGCTTCGTTACCACTTCGTTACCGCTTCGTTACCGCTTCGTTACTCCGACAAGTTCAGCAACAAGCCCCGAAAGCCGCTCGTGGAGGAGCGTTTGAGACCCCAAGGGCCGGATTCAACTCGCTGACAAGTCTGCGACCAGACGCTCGGACATAGACGGCGAGCGGGGTGATACCTACTAATCACGACATGCGCACTATAATTCGCAAGAAGTTGGTATTGTGCGGAATGGGTCAGAGCGGTAACTTTGCGGGTGGATAGTGATTATCGTCACAAACAAGAATCTTTTAAGCCAAATGAAATGTGTAGAAGCCCGCGGTCGAGAGACACCGGGCTTTTTTTGAAATTTTCTGTAACAATCAACGGAAATATTCGTTTATATTGTGAAACGAAAAAGAAACGATGACAAGAGAAGAGTCCATAAAGTTCTACAAGGCGCACGCCAAACGGCTGTACAACATCAGCCTGAGGATTGTCCGCGACAGCGGCGAGGCCGAGGAGATCATGCAGGACACCATCCTCAAGTTCATCTCATCCGACATCGTTCCCAAAGATCAGGCGCAAGTGGCTACGTGGCTCAGCCGCACATGCATCAGGAAATCAATCGACGCCGTCAGACGGAAAAAGCGCGAGAGACTCTTCCTTGATGAATATGCCGCCGACGCTTCTGAATATGACAGCGACACTCCGTTCGAGCTTCCCGGGACTATGGCCGCCGTCTCCCAAGTACGCAAGGCCATCGAGGAATTGCCGGACAACTACAGGCTGGTCATGAACCTTGTGCTTATGGAAGGCCTTGACTACGAGGAGATCGCCAATCTGACAGGAGAACGGGAAGGCACTATCAGGACGCAGTACTCAAGAGGCAGGGTTAAACTGGCCGAAAAATTAAAGAAATATGAATATGACAGACTTTAAAGAATATATCGACAATAATCCGGAGATCCTGAATGATCAGGAACTGCCGGCCGGACACGAGGCCCGGTTCGAGGCAAGACTGGACGCGATGCTGGACTCCAGACGCAAGACCTGCCATCGGAAGAGGCTGTTCACGGGCATATTCAGTGCGATTACAGCCGTGGCGGCAGCCGTTGTGGCCGCTGTGATATTCATAGACCGCCCGGCAGAAGGTGAGGTTGATTGGTTCGCCGGAGTGGCGGATGACCCTGCCGCGGTGTATATGGCATATTCAGAGAAAATCGCGGTGATGTACGAAGAGATATTCACAAAGGATCTGGATGAGAGGTGGGAGACGACGGTGGGAAGCATCACCAATGAGAATGTGGCGATGATTGACCAGCTGCCGGATGAGCTTGACGACAAGACCAAGGCGCATATTCTGAAGGAATACTATGGAGAGCTACTTAATGGATTAGATAAAATCAACAAAATAAAAGAGTTATGAAAAAGTTTATGTTTATCGGAGCCGCCGCGCTCGCAATGTTCACCGCGACCGGCTTTACCGCCCCCGTGGGGTATCCGGCCGAATCAATGTATCTGACAACAACCTCAAAGGTTGATGCGGAATACACCACTTGTAAGTTCAACTGCAATGATTTCAGCGGGTTGGAATTAAGCGGGATAGTCGAGGTCAACCTTGTCAAATCAAACTCGTACAAAGTGGAGATCACTCTGCCGAACGTGCTTCAGGAATATCTTCAAGTGTATGTCAATCACGGTATTCTGAAGATCGGGTGGAACAAGAATATTCCGGCAAATCTTCAGAAAAAGTTGGGAAACTGGACGTGCAAGGCAGAAATCGCGATGCCGGAACTAAGAAAGTTGGATATGTCAGGAATCACAAGCTTGAAATGCGATGACACTTTTGATCTTGGGGACGAGGAGCTTTCGTTGGACATCAGCGGGGCAAGCAAGATCAAATCACTGAGTGTCAATGCAAAGAAGTTGGACGCTGAGATCAGTGGAGTGTGCACCTGCAAGTTGTCCGGAAACTTTTCCGAAAAGGCTGAACTCGATCTATCCGGAACGTCCAAAACCAGTTTCCAGATCAACGCCGACAAACTTGAGGTTGACATCAGTGGAGCCACCAAGACCAACATTGACGGGAAGTTCGGTAAAGTCGAACTTGACGCTTCCGGGACAAGCGAGGTCAACCTGAACGGGAAAGTCGGCACACTGGAGGTTGACGCGTCCGGAGTATCTAAGGTAAAAGCTATGGACGCCGAGACCGAGAACGCTATCCTTGAGACATCCGGAACGGCGAATTGCAGTGTGAACGTAACCCGTTCCATAATGATCGAGGACGCGACCGGTGTGTCCAGCATCAACTACAAGGCTCCTAAGGATCTTGGTGTGATGATTAAATCGATCGGAAGATCCGCTTCGGTTCAGAGGGTCAATTAATTTCAGCCTGTCGAAGTGACCGCTAAAGGGCTTGCAGGGAGGCGTGGCAAAGTGTCGCGTCTCCCGCTTTTGCCATAAAGAGGTACTCCTCGTCACTGGCCTTGCGGATTCCGAACGACACATCATCGCCGCGATGAACCTCACGCCGGAAATTGATGTCTATCCTGGTGAACAGCCCGCTTGACAACACGCTCTCCGGCAGGAGGTTATAGAACATCTCTATGTAATGTGTGTTGTTCAGATGCCCGTTGAAGTCACACTCACTGTAACCGACCTCCTTGTGCTTGATGAAATCCGGCAGGAAATCGATTATACGCCTTGGACTTTTGCAAGGAATAGGAATATCCACGTTCGTAAGCCCGAGCTCAGGGAAAATCGGCTTTCTGGTGTGTATGTCGATCACACACCACTCAGTTGTCCCTCGGCCGATCTCCTCACCGTCCGCATCCGTAAGCCTGACGCATCTGTTATATGTAAGCCCTTTGCCTTTCACCGGCCAAACCTTGACGTTATAGTTGTCGTAAAGGCTTGGCCGGTCATCTATCTCGAAAGCCGAGCGGAGCAGGACCCACGAACGCCCCGCTTTTCTCATCACATCGATTCCGCAGCCTTCCTTGCGGATGTTCTGTCCGATCGCGTTGATGATGCTGCCACAGATGGAAGGCACGGTGGCTTGACCCTGATAGTCTATGTTCTCCGGAGCCACGGAATATTCAAAAGTGTTTACAATCTTGTTCATATCTTTTTCATTTTTAGCGCTTCCAATGGTTGCACATTTAAGGTGACTTGCTTGACCGATTCGCCTAAGATGGCGTGCTTGACCAAACGGTGCCTGCCGGAATATCTTCCGGACACTTGAGCGATTTCCGTTGGACGCAATGCAAAAGTACGCAATAGGCATCTTGTGATGAAGAAAGTGTTTTCATAGGTGCGAAAAATGTCATAAAAACATTGATTGGCGGAAAAATTGCAGTAATTTAGGGACGTAAATCCAGACTTTCGAATTTCGTCCCAGTATATTCAGGGACTGTTTTGAAGAGTATGGGACAAATTTTCAGGCCATGAACACACCATTGAGAGTCTCTAAAGGCTATGCCAGTCAAGTGAAGTATGCGGTTCTGATGCCGCTGTTCTTCTTCGTGTTTTGCTTTGTCTATAACCCGTTCTCACTGTCGGAGTTTTACGACGTCGGAGGGAAATCGTGGACATTCCATCTGCTGATGCTGTCGTGCATCATGATTGGGGTGCTGGCCCTGACGCGGCTTGTGTTCACCTTCCTTTACAAGTATATTCCTTTCAAATGGTGGCATTATGTGCTCTGGTGCTTCGGAGAGGTACTGGTCACGGCGTTCTTTTTCGCACTCTACACCTCGCTATTCTATAAAAAGGACGGTGGTATGCCATATTTCACGGCACTCCCCTACTGCTTTGAGGTTGTCTGCCTGACTCTGATATATCCTTATCTGTTCAGCATCCTGTTAAGGATAGTATCGAACAAGAACTACGACTTGACCAATGCCGGACAAGCTCCCGAGGAATCGTTGATAAAGTTTTATGACGAGCATAAGAGGTTGAAGCTGACGATTGATCCTTCGGCGGTGCTTTACGTGAGTGCTGATGCGAACTACATCAACATTCATTATCTTGAGAATGACAGGGTGCGGACCTTTCAGTTGAGGAATTCGATGAAAAGCCTTGAGTCAGACGCGGCGAGGCACGGGTTTGTGCGCTGCCACAGGTCATACTATGTAAACCCTCGGCACATCAAGGTTCTGAGTCGGGACAAGGACGGGGTGATCTACACGGAGTTCATCCGGGATGGGATCGGGCATATTCCGGTCAGCAAGCAGTACTACGACAGTCTGGCGAAATTACTGTAAATAACCAAGAATCCTGACATTAGGGTCACGGGAAAGCTGGCCGGGGTTCGTCCCTGGCTCTCCCTCAGGAACCGTCAACCCACGCACCTCATAGAATTTTGTCCAGAATTCAGTCACCCTTCCGGCGCTGTCGTGAAAGGACATCGGAATCGTGCCGAAAACAAAATGCTTATCCCCGCTCCCTGTTACTTTCGGATTCATATCTTTCACATCATCACGCACCACCGCCATTCCTTTCACATTATGGTCACGTTCTTTTAACCTGTCTTTGAAAACAAACGACTTCTGCACGAGTTCCGAACAATAGATCGCGCTGTCACTCGGCATAAATATGTCATCGTAGGGCCTTCCGAGGAACTTTCTCGCATTCGCCACACTCTCTTCAACGTCCACCCCTTCAATCCTCCCCACAAGCACTGACTCCCTATCACTCAATCGGACCAGAAAACTGTCCAACGGGTTTTCCACAACTCCATATTCCGGAATAGCCTCAAGGACGTTCCCGTCTGAGAAAACCGCGATATGATCGATTCCAAGTCCATCCACCCCGTCCGTCACATCCGTGATGTTGTTCCCTTGGCCATTGACCACGAACAACAGGTCCCCATTCCTCAAATCAGTGATTGTAATGCCTTCTGAGCATGCTACAACGCCAAAGGCAAGCACCAAAAGAAGTGCTTTTTCCAATATCTTATGAAGATAATTCAACATCATTACATTTTTCCGGACACAAAAATAACGAAAACACCCCACACATAAATCATAATCAGATAAATTCATACTGTGAAGAAACTCCACACTCTAAAAGCGGGATGAGGACCGAAAGACGCTTGAGAAGTGATAATTGTCCCTCTAAAAGCGGAATTTCCACAAAAATACGCTCGTAGAAGAAGCATTATTGATCCGACAAACTTGCCGATACGCTCTTGTGTGGAAAATATCGTGCAAAACAATGATACTCAATAATGAAAACAAATATTTTTAAGGTCGTGGACACTAAAGAAACACAAACTTATGTTTCTTTATGTAAATATTTATGTTTCTGAATATTAGATAATGAACAAAGTGTTATTTTAGACGAAAAAAAGTATGAACAAGAAGCAACGCAATGAACTTTGGAAAGAGTATCGAACATTGCCCAAGTGGTACTACCATATGGTGTTCGACGCTATTGAGACTGGGCAACTGTTCAATGATGAGGAAGAATATGCAAACGGAATGAACATAATTGCGATCGGGCAATATATTCATAGAATATCAATCCTTATCTTCAACCTGATGGTCAATCACGGACATATTCTCGCGTCGGCGACTGGAAACGACCTTGTCAACTTCTTCTTTTACGTCAAAAAGCGTCTCAATGCCAGACTTGTCGCAGATGGTCATAAACCTCTTCCCGAAAATTATGGATTCAAGCTTGTACGAGTAGAGGACGAAAGACAACTTGCCGACACGATTGTCTATATCGCAAGGAATCCGTTCAAGGCCTGCTCGAACCTGACAGCATCAGGCTATCTTTGGGGATCCGGGAATTTGGTTTTCAGCGAGATAAACAGATTGTTTGACAAAGTCCAGATCAAGGATCTTACCGATAAGTTTTGCAGAGACACATTCAAGACAAGGATCAAACTTCCTGACCGATACTATTTTAACAGGGAGTTAGGCTTTATTCTTCCTGAATCATATGTGGTCAAAGGCAAGGTTGACAAAGTTCTGAAGTCATCTTGGAACTATTGCCACAGGATAATAAGGGACATAGATGCTTACGTTAATATTTCGGAAGGCCTTGGAGAGAGTGTCAATCTGTCCGAAGAGGAGGTGAATATGATCATCAAGAAACTCATAAAGGATGAATATAAGGTTGATTCAATTTTAGATTTAGGAGTAGATGATAGATGCCGATTGGCTATCGTTCTCAAAAAGAAATACAGACTTGACACAAAAAGGATTTCAAGAAAAGTGCGGATTGAGTACGACATATTGAAAAAGCTCTTTGGATGATCAAACGTACCGCTAAAGCGGTTCTCCAGAAGCAAGATTAACGGCGAAGGGCGCCTGTGGAAGAATGATTTGCACGCTACGAGCGTGATTAATAGTGAAAAACGCTTGTGGCGGACGTGTAAATCCTCCACGGGCGGTTTTAATGGGGAAACACGCCTGGCGAGAATGGGAAGAGATGATAAGGGAAAGGATACAGAAATGGCCTGAAATCCTACTGGAATCCAGGCCTTAAATTGTTATAAACTATATTCCTGACTATTCAGCGGAATCGTCATCTCCGCCGTATTGAGAGATGTTGTCATCCGGAAGGGTGGTGTCGGCCGGAGCGTCAGCTGAAGATCCTGCAACATCCTCGTTCTCGGCGTCCTCCTCTCCCTCAAGCCATCTCTCAAGAGCCTCGGCATCATCGGTTTTCACCTTGATCTTCACAAGGTTGATGGAATCATCCGTCTCGACGGTAACAGCATAGAAACTGGTGCCGTCAGGTTTTGGATACTTGACAAGGTCAGGGAGATAGTCGCTGAAACCTCTTGGATATTTCTCATTGAACGCTGCGGCAAGCGCTTCGGACATATTCTCGTAGCTTACCACGTGTCTTTTCTTCTGATCTGGTGCCATACTCATATAAACCAAATAAAGTTTTCGGGTGCAATATTAAGACATTTTTCCGAATTGAGAAGCAATCCGCGAACTATTTTCTGAAAAAAAATGATTTCTGCCTCTTCTTCTTCTCCGGATCACGCTCCACAAAGACCGGTTTCATCGTTCGAGGATCGATTCCGGTGTAGTACATCACGGATGAGGTGGTCATCGGAGTCGGTGTGAAATCCTGCACCTGATCCATATATATTCCTTTCAAAGCAGGATTTTTGGACAGGTTCTCCATATCCTTCATCGTGCAGCCTGGGTGCGAGGAGATGAAATATGGAACGATTCCGGTGCGCCGTCCGTTCTGGGCGCAGATCTTGTCGAACTCATAGCGCAGTCTCTCGAACAGTTTGAAAGACGGCTTGGCGATGTACTGGAGCACCTTGTCCTCGGTATGTTCTGGAGCCACCTTCATTCGGCCGGAAGTGTGGTCAAGAATCAAAGTCTTGAGGTATGGCTTGGATGTCTCGTCCACAAAGCCTTTCTCATCGAGGAACAGGTCGTAACGGATTCCGCTGCCGATGTAGGAATGGCGTATTCCCGGCACGGCATCGACCTTCCGGTACAACTCAAGCACCTGTTTGTGAGAGCGGTTCATATTCGGACACGGAGCCGGAAACAGACAGGATTTCCTGCGGCATTTGTCGCAAAGGTCCGGGTTCTTGCCACGCATCATATACATATTGGCCGTAGGGGCCCCGAGATCGGAGATATTCCCCGCAAAGCCTGGCATCTTGGCCAATTTCTTAACCTCAGCGACTATGGACTCCTGCGAACGGGACTGGATGAACTTACCCTGATGCGCGGCGATGGTGCAGAAATTA
>OQVS01000309.1_pt1 | contig 32331 bp, 29 predicted proteins | sample 1691601 | NCBI WGS metagenome assembly OQVS01 (sample SAMN03418268, study PRJEB22391) | human gut metagenome | biome: human-gut; feature: organic feature; material: feces | host: Homo sapiens | place: Tanzania | collected 2013-01 | reverse complement strand
CGCTAAATTAAAGGAGAATTTGAATTATGGCACATAAAAAAGGTCAAAGTAGTTCCAAGAACGGTCGTGAATCACAAAGCAAACGACTCGGACTCAAGAAATTCGGTGGTGAGGTCGTAAAGGCCGGCAACATCATCGTACGTCAGAGAGGCACTGTTCACAATGCTGACAAGAACGTCGGAATGGGAAGAGACCACACTCTCTATGCACTTGTAGACGGCACAGTAGTTTTCACAAGAAAGAGAGAAAACAAATCATACGTGTCGGTTGTGCCTTTTGAGAACTAAGCTCGAAGGGTCTAGAAAGACAGATGAGGATTGCACTTCGAGTTTCGGCGTGCGGTCCTCTTTTCTTTTTAAGGATTACTAAAATTATCCGAATCAATTAAATACATATAGATATGCTGACACTCAAAATGCTTCGCGATGACCCGGATTTCGTGGTCAAGAAGCTGGCAGTCAAAAATTTCGACGCAAAAGCAATCGTTGACAAAGTTCTCGAACTTGACACCGAGAGGAGAGCGCTCCAGACAGAGAGCGACGGTCTTCTCTCACAGCAGAAACAGAAGGCCGGACTTATCGGCGGCTTCATGAAAGAAGGCAAGAAAGCAGAGGCGGAAGAGGCCAAGAAGGAAGTTGCCGAACTCAAGGCAAAGTCCAGCGAACTTCTCGCAAAGGCTGATGCTACAAGCAAAGAGCTTGAGGCCCAGTTGGTTCTGCTTCCAAATATACCTTGTGACCTGGTAGTTCCGGGAAAAGGTGCAGAAGACAACCAGGTAGTCAAGATGGGCGGTCCGGAAATCAAACTCCCGGAGAACGCTCTTCCTCACTGGGAACTCGCCAAGAAGTTCGACATCATAGACTTCGACCTCGGAGTAAAACTTACCGGTGCAGGTTTCCCTGTATACAAGGGCAAGGGCGCCAAGCTCCAGAGAGCGCTCATCAGCTTCTTCCTGGACAACAACACCGCTGCCGGATACAAGGAAATCGAGCCTCCTATCATGGTCAATGCCGCTTCAGGTTTCGGTACAGGCCAGCTCCCTGACAAGGAAGCACAGATGTATTATGTAGGTCTCGACGATTTCTATCTCGTACCTACAGCAGAGGTGCCTGTTACCAATATTTATAGGGATGTCATCCTGAACAATGACCAGTTCCCACAGAAGCTTACCGCATACACTCCATGCTTCCGTCGTGAGGCAGGCTCATACGGCAAGGATGTCCGTGGACTGAACAGATTACACCAGTTCGACAAGGTGGAGATCGTCCGCATTGAAAAACCTGAGGATTCATACGCTGCGCTCGACGAGATGATCGCCCACGTGGAAAGCCTCGTGAACAAGCTCGGCCTCAAATACAGGATTCTCCGTCTCTGCGGCGGTGACCTGAGTTTCACATCTGCAATCACTTACGACTTCGAGTTGTGGTCAGCAGCCCAGGGCAGATGGCTGGAGATTTCTTCAGTATCCAACTTCGAGACATATCAGGCAAACCGTCTCCACTTGAGATACAAGGACGAAAACGGCAAGATGCAGCTCTGCCACACGCTGAACGGAAGTTCATTGGCATTGCCTCGTGTCGTAGCCGCTATGCTTGAGGACAACCAGCAGGAGGACAGAATCGTAATTCCTGAGATTCTCCGCCCTTACACCGGGTTCGACTACATCGACTAGCATCTGATGAAGACTATATTAGGAATTGACCCCGGAACCAACATCCTTGGCTTCGGGGTTATCCGTACTGAGGGGAACAAGGCTGAATATGTGGAGATGGGAGTCATTGACCTCCGAAAGGAGAAGGACCCGTATATGAAACTCTGCCGTATCTTCAACGGAATCGGAGAGGTCTGCGACAGGCACTTCCCCGACGAAATGGCCTTGGAATCACCATTTTACGGAAAAAATGCACAGGTAATCCTGAAGCTCGGGCGCGCCCAGGGTGCTGCAATGCTTGCGGCTTCTACCAGAGGCATACCGATTACGGAATATGCCCCACGAAAGGCCAAAGAGGCTGTCACCGGCAATGGGGCAGCGTCCAAGATGCAGGTAAACACCATTCTCCAGAAGACACTGGGGATAGACATTGAAGAGAAATTCCTTGATGCGACGGACGCGCTTGCGATAGCATTGTGCCATCATTATCAGATGACGAATCCGCTTGCGGGGCTCAATTCCGGTTCTTCTTGGGAGAAGTTCATTGCAGACAATCCGGGAAGGATAAAAAACAGATAAAAACTTGCCTGACGGATTAAACTTCCGCCAGGCTTCCTTGTCTAAAGATGCGGATTCCGGGATGGAATCCCGATGACGTGTTGTGTTAATGATAAACTTGGACAGACAATGAAAAAAATCATTGCTATGTTATGCGGGCTGATTTCAATGCTCGCTATTTCTTTTGCCGCGACGGCACAGACCAGGACCATAACCGTGGTTCTGCAGGACTCATCAACCGGTGAGGCTGTGGGTTACGCTACGGTTTCGCTCGCCAAGCAGGGTTCGACTTCCGCATTCAAATATGCACTTTCGGACGACAAGGGCAAGGCGACCATAGAGAAGGTCCCTGCCGGAAGCTATGTTTTCAAGGCGGAGCTTCTTGGCTACAAGACATTCAGCAAAGAGATCACATTGAAGGAATCTCTCAATCTCGGCGTGATAAAGATGGATCCGGACAAGCAGGTTCTGGATGCAGCGAGCGTTTCCGCTACCGGAAATCCTATAGTCATCAAGAAAGACACGATCGAGTATAATGCAACTTCGTTCAAGACGACTGACAATGACATGCTGGAAGATTTGCTGAAAAAGCTTCCGGGCGTGGAGGTCGGTTCGGATGGTTCCGTTACAGCAAACGGACAGACTATCAGCAAGATAACAATTGACGGAAAGACATTCTTCCTGGATGATCCGCAGTTGGCTTCCAAGAATATCCCTGCCAAAATCGTGGATAAGGTGAAGGTGGTCCAGAAGAAATCCGAGCAGGCCCAGTTCACAGGCATTGACGACGGACAGGAAGAGACCGTCATTGACCTTTCCATCCAGAAGGGCATGATGAACGGCGTCTTCGGTAACGTCATGGCCGGCGGCGGACACGATTGGCCGGAGAACACGACCAACGGCAACGGAGACTGGAGATATCAGGGCGCTGCTTTCGCAGGCCGGTTCACCGAAAAGAGCCAGCTCAGCTTAATTTTCAACGGCAACAATACCAACAATCGCGGGTTCAATGATCTTGCCGGTTCCATGATGCGCGGAATGCGTGGCGGCGGTGGCGGAATGGGCCGTGGTTCAGGCGGCTGGGGCAATACGAACGGCATCACGACTTCCTGGATGGGCGGCGTGAACGGTTCCTGGGACCTTTTCCAGGACAAGATGTCGCTCGGGGCCAACTACTTGTATAACAGCACGAAGAACGATGTACAGGAAATGAGTGAAAAGACCACGTTCCTGGATGATGGTTCCAGCCTCATTTACAATAATGACGGATTCAGTCTGAACAAGACCGACGGACATCGTTTCGGTGCTCGTCTGGAGCATAAGTTCTCGGACAATACTTCCATACTTTTCCAGCCGCAGTTCAATTTCGGAAATGGTAATTTCAACGAGTATTCGAAATTCACTACTGACGGCCTGGCTGCCGGTGCTACGGAATCGACCGCGAAGAACGAGGGTTTCAACCGCAATGTGGGCAACAATGACAACTGGACGGCCAACGGTTTCTTCCTCTTCAGACAGAAACTCGGCATACCCGGAAGGACATTGTCCCTGAACGTGGACTATAATTTCAGCAACAACGATCTCACGGGCCTGAATCAGTCATTGACAAAGACCTTTGGCGTTGACGGTGCTGCAGATGAGCTGGAGTCGGTAAATCAGTGGTACTCGCAGAATTCGCGCGCGTCGTCATTGAGCGGCCGTCTGGTGTATACTGAGCCGCTGGGCGCGGGTTTTTACCTGGAGGCGAATTATCAGTACAAATGGAGCCAGAACAAGTCAACGAAGGATACTTATGATTCGGCTGCCGGTGCTGACATCGAGAAAATGGAGTTCATCAAGGACGGAATGGTGCGCAACGACACGTATTCCAGCGACATTCTGAACCAGTACCAGACGCATCGCGCGGGTTTCAATTTCATGTACCAGAAGGACAAGTTTCGCGCGCAGGTCGGCGCTTCGGTGATTCCGACGATTACGCACAATGAGACCAACGGCAAAAGTTATGACAATACCGTCGTGAACTGGTCGCCTTCGGCAATGCTTTGGTATGATATCAATGACAATACTAATGTGCGCGGATTTTATTTCGGACGTTCGTCCCAGCCGACGACTTCACAGCTCATGCCGGTTCCGGACAATTCCAATCCGCTCAATGTTTCTCTCGGCAATCCTTATCTGAAGCCGTATTTCAGCCATGATATGAGGATGCGCCTGGGATACTCGAACAAGAAGAAGTTCTTTTCGGTCTACGGTAATTTGTCGGGTGGTTTCGTGCAGTCCCCTATCGTATATGCCAGCTGGTACAATACCAATGGTACTTCGTTCTCCCTGCCTGTAAACGGTCCGACATCCGGCAATGCAAAGGCGAGGGTGTTCGTCAATGCCCCTATTGCCAAGTCCAATTTCAGCATTTCTTCGATGACGTCAGGAAGTTGGTCAAAATCAGCGTCCTACGTGGGCAAGAGTTCGTTCGACACCAGCAAATATTATGACGGCGACGATTTCGATTACGTGAAGTTCAATGAGGATTTCCCTGATTTGAACAAGAGTGACTTGTTCATCAAGAACTTGACGCAGACGATGAATTTCACCCAGAGGCTGAAACTTACATATAGAAACAATTTCGTGGAGCTTACAGGTTCCGGACGTTCAAGGATCGCCAAGTCATGGTACACGATTTCGTCTGCAAATATGAATGTGACCCGCAACAACCAGGTGTCAGCGTCCATGAACTGGACGATTCCAGGTGGTCTGGGCCTCGTTTCTGATTTCAATTACAACTGGTACAGGGGCTACGCGACTCCTCAGGAGGATGAGTATATTCTCAATGTCGAGATTACCAAGCTTCTGTTCAAGGACAGGTTCACATTGGCCCTGAAGGCATACGACCTGCTGAACCAGTCGAAGAACTTGTCCGTAACGGATTCTGCGAACTATCATACCGAGACGTGGAACAACACTTTGGGCCGCTACGTAATCTTGTCGCTGACTTGGAGATTCGGCAACATGAGCAAGGCCTCGAAGAACATGCGCGGGCCAGGAGGTCCAAGACATGGCGGGCCCGGCGGTCCTCCTCCACCACCGATGATGTAGTGTTCGTCTTTCATTTCAGAAATATTTTGCATACTATTGCATTCGTGAACAACGGAAAATATGACACTAAAGAAAATAACACTGACATTGGCGGCGGCCGCATGCATATTGGGCGGGTGCAGGAGAGAAATGACGGTCGGAGAGGCCGTGGACTTCCTTTATGAATATATGAGCATCGCGGACAAGGGCGATTACAGCGAGGACTTTTTCCGGGACAATGCGGAAGTGGCGCTGAGAGCCAGACGGGAAATGCCGTGGGGAAAGCAGCTGGACGACCGGATGTTCAGGCACTTCGTACTGCCCGTCAGGGTGAACAACGAGCGGCTTGACGATTTCAGGACAATGTATTACGACACGCTGAAGGCACGCGTGGAGGGGCTGTCAATGCATGACGCGGCGCTGGAAATCAATCATTGGTGCCATGAAAAAGTGACATACACGCCATCGGATGCCAGAACATTTTCACCGCTCGCGTCGATTCTGAACGGCGAAGGACGATGCGGAGAAGAGTCGACATTCACGGTGGCAGCCATGCGCACCGTCGGAATCCCGGCGCGCCAGGTCTACACGCCAAGATGGGCCCATACGGATGACAACCACGCCTGGGTAGAAGTATGGACAGACGGAAAATGGTCATTTCTAGGGGCTTGCGAGCCGGAACCGGAACTCAATATGGCCTGGTTCAATGAGCCTGCGGCCAGGGCAATGCTGATGCACACGCTCGTATTCGGCGACTACCGCGGCCCTGAAGACGTAATCCGCCGTACCGCCAGCTTCACAGAAATCAATGTCATCGGCAACTATGTGAAAACAAGACGCAATATAGTGACTGTCAATGATTCCGAAGGCAAACCCGTAACCGGCGCCGACGTCGGATTCTGCATTTACAACTATGGCGAAATGTTCCCTGCAGTGACATTGAAAACAGACGACAAGGGGCAGGCCTCACTCCATACAGGAATCGGCGACATGTTCGTATGGGCCTCACACAACGGACGTTACGGAATCGGAAAGCTCCATACGGAAGGCATTGAAAACTGCGGAATCACCATCACATTGGACCATACGGATGCGGATCCGATGGAGATTGACATTGACATGAATCCTCCTGCGAACGGCAGGATTCCGGCGGAAGCGAGTGAGGAGGCGATTGCCGCGAACAAGGTACGGCTCGCGCGCGAAGACTCGCTGAGGCACTCATACACAGCGACTTTCACGACTCGGGACAATTCTGAGGAACGTCTCGGGCTGGCGGGAATGCCGGAAGACGCGTACAAGCAGCTGACGGATGCGAAGGGAAACTGGAGGGAAATCAGGAATTTCATCGCAAAGGCCAATGAAAATGACCGTCTGCATGACGGACTGGAGATGCTCAAGACGCTAAGCCGCAAGGATTTGCGTGATACGAAGTGCGAAGTGCTTTGGGATGCGTTGACCACGGCCGCCAAGCCTAATATCCTCAGCAAAAAAGATGAAATTTATTTCAATTATGTGCTGTGTCCGCGCATAAACGGGGAATTTCTACAGCCGTTCCACACGGAGATCCACGAGGTGCTGGCACCTTACATAAACACGCGCGAGATCAATGACAATGATGACGCCAAGGCCTTGGTGAACGAGATCATCACTTGGGCCAGGGACAGCATTGCGATAGCGGACAGCCTGAACACCAGAAGGTTACAAGCCACCCCGGCGGGAACATTGCGGATCCGCATGGCGGACGGAAGGTCAAAAGACATATTTACGGTAGCGGCATTGAGGACATTCGGAATACCGGCAAGAGTAGACCAGATGACCGGAAAGGCTCAGTATATGATTGACAATGAATGGGTCGACATCACCGCAGAGAGTGCCGCATTGGGAACTATTTCCGAAAAAGGCACGATGACCATGAACTATGTCCCGGGGAAAGGCACACTGGACAATCCGGAATACTACCGTCATTTCACATTGAGCCGGATTCAGGACGGGCAGCGGAGACTGCTTGATTTCGAGGACGGTGACGCTACCGAGCTGGGAGCTGACGCCTCGGCTAAAAGATTCAGCACGCCGTTCACTCTGGATGCCGGAACATACCTGTTGACCAGCGGGACCAGGCTTGCCAGCGGAAAGGTACTGGCAAGAATGACGACATTCCGCGTCGAGAAAGGAAAAAACACTGACGTACAGTTGGTTATGAGGGAGAGTAAAGAGGAAATCAGCGTCATCGGAGCCATGGACCCGGAGGCATTGTATACCCCCGTAGAAGGCGATGGCATCGCTGCTGTGAAGAAGTCAATATTGAGCACCACGGGGCGCGGATATTTCCTGGTCATGGTCTTCGGCGACGGAGACGAACCGAGCAATCATGCCATAAGGGATGTCCAGTCAATGCTCCCGGAATTGGGCCAATGGGGACGGCCGGTCATGGTCTTCGGACAGAGCGAGGCCAATGTCGACAAACTTGCCAAAGCATTGAAAGGCAACGACATACATTTCGGCATAGACACCGGATCCGAAATCAGGGACATGTTGTGCAACGGATGCCACAGCGAATCGAAAACGCTGCCGGTAATCGCGATGTGCGACAGTTTCGGCCGCATCGTCTACATCTCGACAGGCTACAACACCTCGCTCGCGTCCCAACTCAGGACCGTCATCGCAGGAATCTAACCTACCAATGAGCGGACCACGTCGCGTGAGGTACGGAGGATGAAACCCGGTGACACTGCCGGCTCATCGAAACCGAGTTCCGGAACGTGATGCCGGTCAGGGTCCGGTACAGCTGCGCGGGCAGTGGAATGGAACTCCGTAGCATGGGTAATGCGCTCTATTTCAGCAATATTGTCAGGATTTATACCGGAGCCGGGCATAACGGCCAGACGTCCGGCAGACTGCCTTACCAGACCGGCAATCATCGATGCGCCGGCCAGGGCCGTGGGCTGCTGACCGGATGTCAACAAACGTTCGCAGCCAAGGTCAATTATCTGTTCCAGAGCACTTTCCGGGTGCAGGCAGACATCGAAGGCACGATGAAAGGTCACGCTCAAATGACCTGCGGCGGCAACCATGCGGCGGCACGAGTCCATGTCAATGTTCCCTTCCGGGGTCAATGCTCCTATGACAATGCCGTCGACACCGGCATTGCGACAGAACTCTATATCGGAAATCATTGTCCTGACTTCGGACGGGGAATAGACGAAACTCCCCTCCCGCGGACGGATGAGGACATTGACCTTGATGCGCGGAATTGCGGTGTCTGACGCGGCTGCGACTGCTTCAGCCATCAGGCCCCGACTGGGCGTCACGCCTCCGCAACTGATTGCAGAACAAAGCTCTACGCGAATGGCGCCACCTTCATAAGCTTCCACGATATCATCCACAGATGTGCAACAGACTTCGATTTTCCTCATTTTTCCTCAGATTGTGGTCATAAAGATAACAATTACAGATGAAATGACGCGGAAATTTATTACATTTGAGGGAACATTGAAGAAAGAGATATGAGGGAATTTGTGCCTGCACTTGATTCGGAATACATCATCGACGGAGCCAGAATGGAACTGACCCCGAGGCAGATATTGGAAGAAGCTGTCGGAGAATTTCATAGAAGTCATCCGGCTGCAAACCTAGAACATGATGATTATCAGACAGATACAGACAAACCTACTGGAACGGCCGCTGAACCGCTGATCGACGAGAGCGTAGATCCGTCACCGGAGAGCAATGCCTTTTCATCGGAAAAGATATTCGAATATCTCGGCGAGGTGACATCTTCCACCCTCAAGCCGCGCAATATCCCGAGATTCTTCCCTGAAGAGACCACACGTGCGGAAATCGCGACCGGATTGATCCGGACTATCTGGAAAACAGGCCATTTCAGATTGGATGACCTCATCATTGACATCACATGGGAATGGGAGACCTCGGAAGTCGGCGATATGACCGCCTTCTACAAGTCCGTGGAGGCGGCTTGCAGTTATCTGGACATGCTGGATATCAGACTGGGCGGATATCATTTTCAGGAAGTCACTGGCACACAGGATGATGGCAAGACAGAAGGATGCCGGATAAAGTTCAATATCTACGTTGAAAAAAGCAAAATCATACAGAGCGCCGATGATTCGGACGAGCCGATAGACATTGCGGAGACCATTGACCGGGAAATCATGAACACCCCGGACATGAATCCGGCATTGCCACTGTGCGAACTCCCGTTCAGGACATCTTCGCCAGTATTGGGGAAAAGCAGAAAGTGCCAGGTCCACGTATCGGACAATATCGGCAACTGGCTGATATACATTCCTTTCGATACATGTAAGTTCCGACTTGGCGGGTCATTGCTGGCAGAGAAGACAGGCTTGGCTGGCGGAAAGGCTCCGGACATCATGGACTCGGATTATTTCATAGATTGTTTCGAAGTGGTGAGGGAGTTCGTGGAAGACGGCGTGATAGTTTCGGGCGCGGCGACAGGTCCGGGAGGGCTCATTGCGACATTGAACAGGATGAGCAACGGTATGACAGCCGGCATTGACGCCGACATCTCAGGAATCTGCCGTTCGTATGGGGAAACCGACATCACCAGGATTCTTTTCAGCGAGGTCCCGGGTGCGGTGGTGGAAATCCGCGACAGCGACTTCGACTACGTGGATGCAGAAATGCTGCTCCAGGATGTGGCTTATTACCCCATCGGCCATCCGGGAAAACCGGGGCTGAGGATAACCAGCGGCAGTCAGGACGGCGTGGCGGGCATACTTCAGTCTCTGCTCGGTCAGGAGGACATTGTCCCGGAGGGAGAAGATTAGGAAAATGCGTGTTTAAAATATTCAGACATGATCAACAGGTACGCCAATGTCCCCGCAAAGGGGGACGGAGCCAGGAAACCGAAGATATTCGTCCTGGACACAAATATCGTTCTGCATGACTACAAGGCCATCCGAAAGTTTCAGGACAATGATATTGTCATACCGATAGCCGTGCTGGAAGAACTGGACAAGTTCAAAAAGGGCACGGACGCGTTGAGTTTCAATGCGAGAGGATTCATGAGAGACATCGACCGTCTTACCGAGGGGAAAATGTTCGGACGAGACGGCGTGCCTATCGGCAAAGGTCTGGGAAACATCAAGATAGAGCCGAACCATCCGTTTCCTGACAGCATGAAGGAACTTTTCCATGACGACACCCAGGACCACAGGATTCTGGCTACCGCAATCTGGGTCAGGGACAACAATCCCGACCGTTTCGTGGCGCTAGTAACCAAAGATATAAACCTGAGAATGAAGGCAAAGGCGGCGGGAATGGTGGCGCAGGACTACTTGACTGACCGCGTGGAAGAAGACAAGGTGGAGTTCTCGCAGAAAGAAGTGCAGTTCATCACGGACGCACCGGATGAAGTGGTACAGGAACTGGCATACGGCCAGCACAACACCGTCGACTGGAAGGGGCTATGCAAGACCAAGCCATCAGCGAATCAACTTTTCAAGATACAATGGACGACTCATGGAGACGAAATAATCTGCGCAAGATATGACGCCGACATTGACAAGATCATTCTGGTCAGGAAGCGGGAAGCCAGCGGAATCAAACCGAGGAATGACGAACAGAAATTCGCATTGGACGCATGCCTGAACAAGAAGATTCAGCTGGTGTCATTGACAGGTGGTGCAGGAACGGGAAAGACATTGCTCGCGCTGGCGGCAGCTCTGGAACAGGAGCGGGATTTCGACCAGATAATCCTGTCCAGACCGACCGTCATTCTGGGAAATCAGGATATCGGCTTCCTGCCTGGCGACCAGAAGAGCAAAATGAGTCCTTTCCTGCAGCCGCTGATGGATAACCTCAACGTTATCAAGGCATTGTACCGACCGAGCAGCCGGGAATACCAGCACATCGAGAGCCTTCTGAAGGACGAGAAACTGCTCATAACACCGCTTGCGTATATAAGAGGAAGGAGCCTGGGCAAGGCGTATTTCATCATTGACGAGGCACAGAACCTGACGCCGCATGAAATCAAGACGATCATCACGAGGGCAGGTGAAGGGACCAAGATGGTGTTTACTGGCGACATCTTTCAGATTGACCAGCCTTATCTGGACCAGTGGTCGAACGGTCTTACTCATCTCGGTGAAAAGATGGCCGGACAGAAGCTTTTCGAACACGTATTCCTGAAAAAGGGAGAGCGCAGCGAATTGTCGGATATAGCGGCCAAGCTGTTGTAGGGAGGTTATTGTGGCAAAGGACAAATTAATCAATTTCATAAAGGAATGGATGCTGCCTCTGGCGATTTTCACGGGGGCGGCATCTTATTTGGCACTCCATTATGTGCCCTGGCTGGCATCTGACGTGGAGCCTTCTTTCTCGATTTTTGCGAAACGAGTCCAACCGGCACTCATCGCAATCATGCTATTTCTACAGTTCAACAGGATTTCACCGCACGACCTGAGGTTCCGGCGCTGGCATTTCATCGCGCTGGCTTTCCAGATTGTCATGTTCATATTGTTCACATGGCTTGCGACATTGATGCCTGACGGAGATCTCAAGATATTGACAGAGTGCGCAATGCTGTGTTTCATCTGCCCTACGGCAGCCGCCGCGGGAGTGATTACCGGGAAACTTGGCGGACGTCTGTCGGACACCGTTTCATACGTCGTGCTCATCAACATTGCGGTAGCGGTCGTCATTCCCCTGGTCATACCTATATTCAACACCGAATCGGACGCGACCTTCTTCGAGAGTTTCATCGCGATCTGCATGAAGATTTTCCCGCTGCTGGTTTTCCCGCTGCTTCTGGCATGGCTCATCAGATATACTGCCCGGAGACTCCAGCGCTGGCTGATGAGGTACACTGAATGGGCTTTCTATTTCTGGGGCATTTCGCTGACATTGGCGATTTTTCTTGCCACCAGAGCATTGGTACTCAGCCATATATCATTTTGGATAGCACTGCTGATCGGTGTCATTTCGTTGGCTTGTACGGTCATCCAGTTCGGTGTCGGAAAGGCTGCAGGAAGAGTCGGAAGGAAGGAGTCGGAAGAAGAACGGTCTTCTGATGAAATCACCGCCGGACAGGCACTTGGACAGAAAAACACCGGCTTCCTGATATGGCTCGGCTATTCGTATCTGACTCCGGTGACTTCCGTCGCAGGAGGACTGTACAGCGTATGGCAGAACATCATCAATTCCATCGAGCTTTACGAGAAGGGGCATAGAGGCAAGTAAGTTTTTCTTGCAATGCATGTATAAAATGATTAAATTTGCACTCTTTAAGGAAAACTTGATTTCGAAAAACAAAAACCTGTTTTAAAAATATGTTAGAGAACAAAAAAAGGGTGTATCGCTTCGGCGGCAAGACTGCTGAAGGCAATGGCACCATGCGCGAACTCCTTGGAGGAAAAGGAGCTAACCTGGCCGAGATGAACCTGCTCGGCATGCCGGTTCCGGCTGGTTTCACTATCACAACTGAGTGCTGTGCAGAGTATTACTCTCTCGGCGGAGGCTATTCAGATGCATTGAAACAAGAAGTGGCTGAAGCACTTGAAGCTACAGAGAAAATCATGGGCAAGAAATTCGGCGATCCGAACGATCCGCTTCTCGTGAGCTGCCGTTCAGGCGCAAGAAGTTCAATGCCTGGTATGATGGACACCATCCTGAACATCGGACTTTGCTCTGAGACTCTTCCGGGAATGATCAAGAAGACCGGCAACCCTCGTTTCGTTTACGATGCTTACCGCCGCCTCATCATGATGTACTCAGACGTCGTTATGGAGAAAGCAGAAGGCATTGAGCCTGAGGACGGTAAGGGAATCCGCCAGCAGCTCGACAAGATGATGTCAGAGCTCAAGGCTGCCAAAGGTTATGCCTCTGACACCGATATCACGGCTGAAGAGCTCAAGGATCTTTGCGACCAGTTCAAGGCCAAGGTTAAAGAAGTTCTCGGCGTAGATTTCCCCGACACTGCAAAAGAGCAGCTTTGGGGTTCTATCGGCGGCGTATTCAAGTCATGGAACGGAAAACGCGCCATTACATATAGAAAGATTGAGAAAATTCCAGATGACTGGGGCACAGCAGTGAACGTACAGTCAATGGTATTCGGCAATATGGGCAATACTTCCGCTACCGGTGTTGCGTTCTCACGTAACCCTGCAAACGGAGACAACAAGTTCTACGGTGAGTGGCTTATCAATGCCCAGGGAGAGGATGTCGTAGCAGGTATCCGCACCCCTAACCCGCTCAACGAGGCCACCAAGACAGAGAAGAACAAGGATCTCGAATCCCTCGAAAAGGCAATGCCTGAGGTTTACAAGGAGCTCGACGAAATCAGAATCAGACTTGAGGAGCACTTCCACGATATGCAGGACATCGAGTTCACCATCCAGGAGGGTCACCTCTGGATGCTCCAGTGCCGTATCGGCAAGAGAACCGGTCTCGCTGCCCTCCAGATGGCGATCGACATGCTCGAAGAGGGTATGATCGACGAGAAGACCGCCGTAATGCGTGTTTCTCCTGCACAGCTCGACGAGATTCTCCACCCAATCCTCGACCCAGCTTCAGAGAAGAAGGCCAAAGTTATGGCACAGGGTCTTCCTGCATCTCCGGGCGGAGCGGTAGGAACACTCGTGTTCACTCCTGAGGATGCCGTAAAGGCCGCCGCAGAGGGCAAGAAGGTCATTCTCGTCCGTGAAGAGACTTCTCCTGAGGACATCGAGGGTATGCGCGCAGCTGCAGGTATCCTTACCATCCGTGGAGGTATGACTTCACACGCTGCTCTCGTAGCACGCGGATGGGGCAAATGCTGTATCGTAGGTTGCGATGCAATGCACATTGACCTCGAAAACAAGATCGTGACGTTCGCAGGCCACGACAAGAAGTTCAAGGAAGGAGAATGGTTCAGCCTCAACGGCACCAAGGGTCTCGTCTACAACGCACAGATCGAGACAATGGACGCTTCCGAGAATCCGCTGTTCGTGAAGTTCATGGCTCTCGCCGACAAGTTCCGCAAGCTCGGAATCCGTACCAATGCCGACACACCTGAAGATGCTGCAAAGGCTCTTTCATTCGGCGCCGAAGGTATCGGTCTGTTCCGTCTTGAGCACATGTTCTACGGCAAGAATTCAGAGACTCCGCTTGCAAAACTCCGCAAGATGATTCTCTGCGATACAGATGAAGAAAGAAAGGAAGCGCTTACAGAACTTGAGCCATTCATCAAGGCTTCTGTAAAGGGCACCCTCAAAATCATGGACGGCAAGCCGGTAGTATTCCGTCTGCTCGACCCGCCTCTCCACGAGTTCGTTCCTAGAACAGAGGAGAAGAAAGCAGAATTGGCCAAAGAGCTCGGCGTAACCGTAGAGGAAATCGAGAAACGTGGCGAGTCCCTGCACGAGGTCAACCCTATGATGGGTCACCGTGGAGTACGTCTTCACGTGTCATTCCCTCTGATTGCAGAGGTAGAGTACAGGGCTATCTTCACAGCTACTGCTGAACTTCAGGCAGAAGGTTTCAACCCGATTCCTGAAATCATGATTCCTGTAACAATTTCAGCTCGTGAGCTCAGCTTCCAGAAGGCTATCTGCGACAGGGTAAAGGCAGAGGTTGAAGGCAAGTACAGCACCACCATCCACTACCAGTTCGGTACAATGATCGAGATCCCTCGTGCCGCTCTTACCGGTGACAGGATGGCCCGTACCGCACAGTTCTTCTCATTCGGTACCAATGACCTCACACAGATGACATTCGGTTTCTCACGTGATGACGTAGGAACATTCATGGGCGAATATCTCGGAAACAAGCTCCTGGACGCAGATCCATTCAAGACTATCGATACCAAGGGTGTAGGCAAGCTCGTGGAATATGGTATCCAGAGCGGTCGTTCCAAGAGACCTGAGCTCAAGTGCGGTGTCTGCGGAGAGCACGGTGGAGATCCTGATTCCATCAAGTTCTTCAACAAGATCGGCATCGACTACGTATCTTGCTCACCATTCCGTGTTCCTATCGCACGTCTCGCCGCTGCGCAGGCTGCGATTGCACAGAGCAAATAACAGTAATACATATAGGATTGAGGCTGACCAGATTACATGGCCAGCCTCTTTTGTTTATTCAAGTATCGGAGTCCCCGCACAAACCAGGGACTAGCACTCGTAAATCCCGCCTTTGCCGAAAAGGTAAGCTTCCACATCGTCCATAAGGCCGGCGCGATAAATCAGGTCAATGCCGGTGAACCGGTCCCGCATGAACGGGATGGCGCGGAATGTCTTCCGGAGTTTTTCATGGCTGACGCCTATCATTTCCGGCTCGTATGGAGCGCCCGCACGTTTAAGACAATCCCGGACTACATTGAAAGGAAGGATCTGGTCCCGGAGCTTCCCGCTGAGTTCAGGCCAATTGTCTTTCACCGCAGTAAGCTGTCTACGGATGCCCTCACGGCCGATATACTTGGCCCTGCTTTCCACAAGGGCGCGGGCAAGATGGTCCGGCATGCCGTCGAACTCTTTTCGTATATGCTCCTCCATGGCATCCCACTCAGGCCATTTCGCCACGGCCGCATCCACATCAATCTTCGTAAAGTCCTCACACAGAAGATATTCCAGGCAAGCGACAGACACGAGCGTACCGATGGCTACACTGAATCCATGCGGCACATGCCTGCCGTCATGACAGAGCCCCTCCATATCCCAATAATGGCTGAACAGATGCTCTGCACCGGAAGCAGGACGGCTTGACAATATCGCCTGCATGGCGAATCCGCTCATGATCAATTCATACGCAAGTTTGCCGACAGCAGTCACATCGCCGGCAGCCACGGCATCAGTATCAGAAAGCGCGTCGCGCAAGTTCTTCTGTACCAACGAGAAAGCAAACGGGTCAATGCTTTCGCTACCTACGGCATCGGCAATGATCCAATCGGCACCGGAAGGGATTTTCGCTATCAGGTCACCGTAACCGGATGCCGTAATTCCGGCAGGAGCCTTTGCCGCAACGGCCGGATCCATCACCATGCCAAGAGGTGCCGGACAATCGAAGGTCTGCTTGTTGCCGTGATATGTGACGGAGGCACCGTAAGAAGTATAGCCGTCCATGGAAGCTGCCGTTCCGACTATGATATAACGTCTTCCGAGATGATGGGAAGCCAGTTTTGTCAAATCATTGATGACACCTAGACCTACCGCGACCGCGATGACATCCCGTTCCTTCAGATATGATTCGAGCTGCTCCAGATAAGACCATTCTGCATAGAGTCCCGGATCCGTAAAGACAAATGGAGCCATGGTTTTTATGCCGGCGTCTTCAAGATATCCATGGACAGTTTTCCCGGCAATTTCATAAGTGATTTTATCAGCCACGACGACTGCCGTTTTTCCAGGAAACAGGCTGTCGAACATCGCCGGAATTTTTTTCATTGCACCGACGCCAAATTCAAGCGCCTTGGTATCTCTCACCCTTTTCAGGATATTTTCAATTTCGTTCATAACCTCAGAAAGCGAGTCTGATTTTCATTCCGCAACGGTTTCAGTTTCGCAAGCAAATCACTGCCAATGCAAAAGTCGCAAGAATAATTTACAACACATTGATTATCATTACATTATCGTAACGAAACCTCAATATGAACCGCCCTGGTCCACGAATCAAAATTAGCAAATAAAACGTTACTTCCAAGGTTTTCCGAGAGATAATGACCAGCCGGAAAAGCAGTGAGGCCGGCCATTCACATGGTCAGCCTCAACATAACTTCCGGGGACAAACCTAACCCGCACTTTTTCATGTGCACGTTACCCTCACCCTAAATCCCTCCCCTCGGGGAAGGGACTTACCATCGCCCTCCCGGGCTCTACAACTCGTAATGTCCACCTTTACCGAAGAGGTAGTTCTCCACCTCTTCCATAAGTCCGGCCCTGTAAATCAGGTCAATGCCGGTAAATCTATTCCTCATGAACGGAATGGCGCGGAACGTACTGCGGAGTTTCTCACGGCTTACACCGATCATCTCAGGCTCATACGGAGCGCCCACCCGTTTCAGACAATCATATACTTCATTGAACGGAATGATCTGCTTGCGGATTTTCTCGCGCAATTCAGGCCAATTGTTCTTCACTGCTTCAAGCTGTTTGCGGATACCTTCGCGGTTAGTATACTTACCCTTGCTCTCCACGAGACCTCTTGCCAAGTGACCCGGCTTGCCGTCGAATACCTCATGAATAGTCTTCTCCATCTCTTCCCATTCCGGCCAATGAGCCACTGCCTTGTCGATATCCATTGACGTAAAGTCCTTGCCAATAAGGTATTCCAGACACGCTGTAGAAACAAGAGTTCCGATAGAAACCTTGAATCCATGTGACACATGCTTGCCGTTATGACAGAGTCCTTCCATATCCCAATAGTGGCTGAACTGGTGGTCGGTGCCTGAAGCCGGACGGCTTGAAGACATTGCCTGCATTGCGAAGCCGCTCATGATAAGGCCGTCGGCCAATTTTCCGGTAGCCTCGACATCACCCGCTGCCACAGCGTCAGGATCGGATAACGCGTCACGCAACTTGCTCTGTACCAACGAGAATGCGAACGGGTCAATGCTTTCGCTGCCTACTGCATCGGCAATGATCCAGTCGGCTCCTGCAGGAATCTTGGCCATAAGGTCGCCATATCCGGATGCGGACATCCCTTCCGGAGCCTTGGCTGCAACAGTAGGATCGAGCACCATTCCGAGAGGTGCAGGGCAATCAAATGTCTGCTTGTTGCCCTCAAAAGTAATGGATGCGCCATAAGCGGTGTAGCCGTCCATTGACGCTGCTGTACCTACTATCATATAACGTCTTCCGAGATGACTCGAAACCAGTTTCGTCAAATCATTGATGACACCGGAACCTACGGCCACGGCAATGACATCGCGCTCTTTGAGGAATGCTTCAAGTTGCCCGATGTATGACCACTCGGCGAAGAGTTCAGGGTCCGTGAAAATGAAAGGAGACTCCGTATTGATGCCGGCATTTTTCAGATAGCCATAGACTGCTTCGCCTGCGACAGCGTAAGTATTCTTGTCTGCCACTACGATAGCTGTCTTTCCCGGAAACAATTTATTGAACATCGCCGGAACTTTTTCCATGGCTCCCACGCCAAATTCCAGCGCTTTGGTGTCTCTCGCTCTTTCCAGAGCTGTTTCTATCTCACTCATGATATTAAATATTATTATCTCATATTCCGCAAGTTTCACTTGCTGAGTTGTCACTTAACAATAATGTCGTCACTTGTCCGAACGTCCAAAACCCCACGCACGTTTAACACGTTACCCTCTCCCTAAATCCCTCCCCTCGGGGAAGGGACTTACCGTCGCCCTCCCGGGCTTTAAGGTTTTCCGCAAGTTTTACTTGCTGAGTTGTCACTTAAACTTGAGGTTCATATCACTTTCATTTCTTTATTATGATAAACTTAGAATGTCCCATAAGTTTCATACTTTACCACAAAAGTACTCAAGTTTTTTCATTTTCAAAACATTTTCAGGAAAAATAGAACTAAAAATGAAACAAAATGATTTTTTCTTATCTTTGCACATCGATTTATGCGAAACCACGTCTGAATAGACGACAAAATGAAAAACTAAAAAACCAATCCGGCATGAAACACATAGGTTTAGCAATCGCATTGCTGTTTTCAGCACTAGTCGCAGAGGCTCAAATCAAGGTCGACGGAGGCCCATATCTCCAGAATGTTACAGAAGACAACTTTACAGCGGTATGGACCACAACTGGTCCGGCAGTCGGCCGGCTCGAAGTAGCTCCTGACGACAGCACCGATTTCGACAATTGCGAAAGGCCCAAGTATTACAATCTCCGCGGATTCGGCAGGAAACCTATCGGAACTCTCCACAAGGTAACCGTGACAGGTCTGAAGCCTTGCACCACATACCGGTACAGGGTCATGTGCAAAGGCGTACTCGCTCAAGAGAACCGCGCCAGAATCATCTACGATGCGGGATATGGGCTCGATCTTTACAGGAATCCGACGAAAGTCACCACCAAGGCGAAAGAATACGACCACATTGATTTCAGCGTAGTGAACGACATGCACGAGCACGATGCCGAACTTCAGATGCTTTTCAAGGATGCTAAAGGGAAATACGATTTCGTATGCTTCAATGGTGACATGACATCTTCCATCGACAGCATGCCGGTAGTCATGAACCACTACATGCGCAGCTCCTCGAAGTTGTTCGCATCAGATACGCCACTCTATCTGGTCCGCGGCAACCACGAATACAGGGGCAATGATGCCATCAAATATCTGGACCATTGGCAGACTCCTACAGGAAAGACTTACTATTCAGCCTCTTACGGAAAATATTTCTTTCTATTCCTGGATTCCGGAGAAGACAAGGTAGAAAGCGATGTCAGAAATCTGGACATTATGATAACTGACGCCTACGTAAAAGAAGAAGCAGAATGGCTGAAACGCACATTGAACAGCGAAGAATGCAAAAACGCATCCGTAAAGATAGCGTTCTGTCACATGCCGCCGGAAGAAGACGGCTGGCACGGCAATGTGATGGTCAGCAAATACTTCGTGCCGCTTCTGAACGAGGCCGGACTTGACCTGATGTTCGGCGCCCATATCCACCTTTATAGATTCAATGAAGCCGGCACAATCGGAGGGGCACAATTCCCTATCCTATGCAATGCCGACCTCCAGAGACTCGACTGCCACATAGACAACAACGGTATCAGCATACGCATTTTCGACAAGAACGGCAGCGAAGTACGGAATCTGAAAATAAACAAGAAATAACGCTACTCGAAGACGAAATCACCGAAAAGAAGATTGTGATGTCCGCTCGTAGCATAGCCGCTTTCCGGGTCTATTTCGATGCGGATCTTGGCATTGACCTTGGAACCCAGCTCATAAGTGAAGTCCCTCACCAGCCCCCTGTCGCTATACTTCTTCAGGGCAATCTGCTGCGGATTCTTCCATTCCGTGGAGTTGAATTCACAGTAGGAGATTGTCGCCGTAAGCCAATACTCCGAGAACCTGTATTTGAAGCTCACCTTCGAAAGATTCTCGATAAAATATCCCATCTTCAAATGCCCGAATTGCGTATTTCCGTAATAATCAGGATTTTCCTGATAGATACGGAGCTGGGCGCTTTGTTCTCCGCCGATAGGACCCTGCCAGGAAAATGAGCCGTACCAAGTGCTCCATTGGAGGTTTTCACGACCGGCAGTGACACCATATTTATAGTAAGATGGCTTGTTCGTAGTAGGGAATCCGGATTCAAAACCTTCCTTGAAAGGAAAAGCCACCCTCACCAGCGGGCCATATTCCTTCCGCTCGGCACCCTTGAAATCTTCCTCGACGAATCCGCCGCGATAGCTCACCTTGATGCTGTTCATTTCCCATCTTTCAGATTTGTCGGTCCCCATACAATAGAAACAGATTTCATCATATTCGCCTTCGACAGAATAAGTTTCACCGGCTGCAACAGCCTTGGTCCCTGACTTTTTAGCCTTTCCGTCCACAGAATGTGCAAGCATGGTCGATGTCGCCGAACCGACAGTCACATTGAGAAGTTTCGTTCTGTTATGCTCCACTCCAAGAGGTTTTCCTTTAACGAAAGTTAAATAGAAAACCTCTTATCTTATTGATTATCAGTGGATTTCTTAAAAACTGGTATTAAATCCCATAAAGCCGCGTAAAGAAGAATTAGTACACATCTAGTACATAGTTAAGGATTTAATTTCGTATATTTGTAACGACGATTTTAATACTTATGTACTACGGCTACATTGTTTACATTACTCAAAAAGCAGTCGCCAGGGATGGCGACTGCTTATGCACGAGTTCAGCGCACGCATCCGAAAGTGAATGTCAGGGTATCTACCGGAATTGAGGTAGATGCTGCCAAGTGGAATCTCAAGCGGGATCTCAAGCGGGATCTCAAGCGGGATGGAGTGGCATTCCGGAATTTCCATAGTTCTGCAGAGGGTGAAAAGCTTTTCAATTATCTTGGGAAGATCGAGAAGGCCATCAATTATCAATTGGAGCGAGGGACGGCTCTCTCCCCCCCCCTGATGTTCGGAAAATCATTGAAGAGATTGTTTTTGAGGAGGAGAAGCGGCTGCAGGAGGAGAAGATGGAGCAGGAGCGACTTGCGTTGGAACAGGCCAACAGGCTCTGTCTGAATGAGTATATGGACAAGTACGTGGAGGACATCAAGTCCGGGGATCGTTCCACCTACAAGGGCAGCAATTTCTCTCCTAATTCCGCCAAAACCATCAGCTGCGTGGCCAACCGGATCAAAGAGTCCCAGGAAGAGAAGGGCCGGGTGCTCGGGTTTGAGGACATTGACATGGGATTTTACCGGGATTTCATGGCCTTTAAGAAAGGGCGCTCGTACAATATCAACACTACCGGCAAGATTATCAATCTGTTCAAGACAATGCTGGCCTGTGCCGAGGAGGACGGGTATCCGGTGAATCCGGCATTCCGCTACAAATCTTTCAAGGGGCAGCGGGTCCTGGTGGATACCATCTATCTGACGCGCGATGACCTGAAGAAGATGATGGCCGTGGACCTGTCCAGGATGGATCCTTGCTATGATAAGGCACGGGACATTTTCATGATTGGCGTTTGGACGGCGCAGCGCGTATCCGACTATAACCATCTGACCCGCGAAAACCTGTCCGAGCAGATTGTCCGCCGAACAGAAAAGGATGGCTCTGTGACTGAACGGAGCATCCGGACACTCACTATCGTCCAGCAGAAGACCGGAAAGCGCGTCATCATCCCCTGCTGCAAGGATCTTTGCGAGATTCTGGACAAGTACCCCAATGAGTTTCCTTTCCTTTGGGACCAGAAACTCAACCAATACATCAAGGTCATCGGCAGGATGGCGGGGCTGACGGATCCGGTGGAGGTGACAACAACCAAGTGCGGGCGCCTAGAGAAGTCGTCACAGCCAAAGTATGAACTGATCACCACGCATACGGCCCGACGAACCGGAGCAACACTGATATACCTAGCCGGGATGGATGTATTCGACATCTGCAAATTCACCGGACACAGCGACGTGCAGACACTACTCCGCTATATCCGGGCCGACGAACTGGAAACCTTTAAGAAAGTGACGGAGCATTATGACTACTTCGATTGACCGGAAGGCCTTGGACCGGGCCAAAGGACTGATTGACATGGTGGGTGAAGCTATGCGGAATGTATCGGCTTCGCTTACCGGAGTTTCCGTGGCGGAGGATTTCAAGGCGCGTCACGATGCGGCGCTGGTAGAGGTGAACTTGCCGGAGGTTTCGGATGCGTAAGAGGCGGCATTTCCCTATATCGCAGATGGTTGGACGCAAATCAAGGATAATGAAGTGAGGCTGTATGAGATATTCCTGTTTGTACGCGCCTATCGGAAATATGCTGAGACGGTCCGGGCCTTTGATGATGTCTGCAATGGAAGTCCAATTGCGACAGAGGTATTTACGGATGCTATGGCTGCCGGTGAGTATTATCTGCTTGTGACAAAATATGACCAGTTGCTCAGGCCGGTCCTTGATGCGTCGGAAGAGCGTTTCAGCAAAGATGCCGACAGCCGCTTCACTGGTTTGGGCGCCGCTTTGCATTCCTATGTGAGACGGGCTGACGATGCTGTCCTGGAAGAAATCGTCACAGGGACGGCCATTCCGGAGCGAAAACTGCGCTGGACCGGACCTCTGAACGAAGCCACGCTGATGGGACAGTATTTCGGACTATCCTGCAAGTGGATGAACGACTGCTTTGAGTTCCGGGGCAAGGACGGGCGTCCCGTAAGCCTCAACTATACGCACAACCGGCTTAACAACGATGCAAAGGAATATCCAATTTTTGAAATCCTCGTTAAGTTCTCTCCGGCGAAATAACCCCTTTCGGACAACTTCTGCCCGGCATTGTTTCTATTGGCGGCTTCCTCTCAGGGAGCCGTTTTTTACGTCCCGGAGAATCTCGGCACCAGGAAACACCTTCCGTGGAGTTTTGAAAATAAGCATCTTGACGGGTAACTTTGCACTGTCAAGAAAATATCTTGATGCAGGCTTGGCCAGTCCTGTTTTGTAGTTCTTCAATCATAGACCATATGGATTATTCAAGTTATTTGAAGTCCTTCTGTCAGGAAGTACTGCGCCCGATCATCGTGGATGCGGTGAAGGAAGCTGTGCCAAAAGAACTCCAGAAGAAGGACAAACAGTATTACACCAGGAAACAGGTGTGCGAGATGCTGCACATCTCGGTCCCGACTTTCTATAGTTATGTAGATAAGGGACTCCTCAAGAAAGTGAAAATTGAGGGCAAGACACTGGTTGAAGTAGAGGAGTTTGAACGTGCCATGGCCACAAAGGAACTGGTTCGTTACAAACATGCCCCCGTTAGGAAGAAATAGCCAAGGCTATGGAAGGAATGGAAGATTATGGTCATTGACCGCAAGGCGGTTATGGCAAAGTTCCTTTAAGCCTGTTTCCCAGCACATTGCCGGATTTAGAACAGTCCTCAGAAAGGAAGGATGAACTGTATAGGCGAACGCTTGTGCCGATGCGTACGGTTTCGTTGGAAGAATTCCTTTCTATGGGGAATGGATATGGTGATATCATCGCACGAATCCGAATGACGGAGAATAAAGATGACCGTAGCAGGCTCAAACTAAGGAAACTGCCCTGTGCCACTGTCTCCGCGACCTTCACATCAAGAAGTCGGGAGGTTCCGCTGGAAGAAAGGTTGGAGCACTACAATTCCCTGAGGGTCCTGGATTTTGATGGGCTGGCCGATGTCGAGGATGCTAAAAAGAGATTAACCGGACTTCCATACATCTTTTACGCTGGCTTGTCAGTAAGTGGGAAGGGATTGTTTGCCATCATCCCCATCGATACGGACGACTACCGGATGCACAAGGTATTCTTCGAGGCTCTTCAAGAAGAGCTGCTGAAACAGGGGCTTGTGGTAGATAAGGCTTGCTCAGATGTGACGCGGTTGCGGGTGCTAAGTTATGATCCGGCGCCTTACGTGAATGAAGAGTGCCAGGTATTTGTCTTGCCGGAAAATGAGGTCATTGATGTGGCTGATGAGGATGAGCCGGAGGCGATGATTGAACCGGAGACCGATACGGCGGGTCAAGTGGCCCGGTACGTGGATGTATGGGAAAAGGAGGAGATTGCCCTGGACGATTATGACGATTGGCGCTCAATGTGTATGGCGCTTTCCACACTGGGAGAGAAGGCCTGGGCCTACGTTGACAGGATATCGAAGTTCTCTGCCCGCTACAACCGGGAGGAGAATCGCCGGAAGTTCCAGGAATTCGTACGTACAACCCGTAGCATCGGCCTGGGAACCTTTTTCTACAAGTGCCATTCTTATGGCGTTTTTCCACCTGATTCTCCGCATTATGAGACGGTCCCTTTCCCCGTTGAGGTATTTCCGAAGGCAATCCAGGGAATCATCTTTGCTACGCACGACTGCCTCAATTTTCCCATCGATTACATTGCGCCGGCTCTTCTTTTTACAGCATCAGTTGCCTGTGGTAATGCCGTGACGATTGAGAAAAAATGGACCGACAAGGCTATTTTCTACATTGCAATAGTTGGAGACCGGGGAACAAACAAAACAGTTGCATGGCGTTTACCCTGGACCCACTCCGTGAAAAGGATATGCAGGAGTACCAGAACTATTCCAAGCTTAAACTCCAGTATGATGCCGAATTCCGGAAGCCGCTACGGGAACGTGACGTCTCGATGGAAGAGCCGACGTATTGCCAGACCATCCTGAGCGACTTCACATCAGAGGTGATTGTCCGGCAACACAAAATTAACCGGCGTGGCCTGGCGGTGTACTATGATGAGTTGATGGGCTTCATAAACAATTTCAACAAGTACCGCAGCGGCTCGGACGAACAGATGTGGACACAGCTTTTCACTGGATCCGGCATCGTTGTGAATCGAGTATCCTCTGAACCTGTGAATATTCCCGATACTCGCATCAGCGTCATTGGCACCATCCAGCCGGATGTACTGAAGGACTTTGCCAGGAATAAGATTTCAAGCGGTTTCATTGACCGATGGTTGTTTGCCTATCCAGACAAAGTGCGGTATCCGGAACTGAATGATAACGAAATTGACGGGAAGATTCCGAAGGAGTGGAACCGGATTGTTTCGCGGATTCTATGCATCAAGTATGACGGAAAGTCAAAGCAGCTGCGTTTCTCGGCAGAGGCTAAGGCGGCTTTCTACGACTGGTTTAACAACATGGCCAGACAGAAGAACAATGGCAGCGTTTCTTTTGCAGGAATGGCTACGAAGATGGAATGATATTGCATTCGCTTCGCCATGGTCCTGGAGGTAATTCGATACGGCTGCGGAGAGAGCAAGCTGAAGGAAATCAGTCTGGAGAGCGTCAAGGGTGCCATCAGTCTGTGCTACTACTTTATCGCATCGGCCATCAAAGCACATCGGAAGTTTACGCATGACCCGCTCTCAGGCCTCACGGAGAAACAGCGGGCCATCTACAACGAACTTCCGATTAACTTTGAAACCGGCGAGGGCGTGGAGGTGGCCAAAGCGCATAAGGTGAGAGAGAGGACTTTCAAAGACTGGCTCAGAAGCGGTTCTTTTCGTCACATCAAGCACGGGACGTATAAATAAAGGTATCAGGCCGCTGCACTTTCCGCACAATCCGCCCGACTATGCTTTGGGGCTGAAATGCAGAAAGTGCAGGAAATGCAAAGGGCTATCTAAGAAAAAGTTGTAAATTTGCCTTATGAAGAACTGGATCGAAAAAGCCAAGTCCCTCCTGCACGACAGTTTATATCCTGTACCTGCAGAATTGAATCCCCTTGACTGGAAGAGCGGACTATCGCCAGATAATGAAAGACTGGCACAACATATCAGTGCTTTCGCCAATTACAAAGGCGGAGGCGTGTTCGCATTTGGCATTAAGAATGAGGATGCCTCCCTCTTTTCAACGTCTAAAGAGGAGGCCGACGATATTATTACCCGTCTTGGTAATATAGCCAGCAATAGACTGTATATTCCCATTCAACTCGACCATGCTATTGAAGACTTTGAAGGGCATGCGATTCTTTTTGTATATGTTCCTGAGCAAGTTGAAAAGCCAGTATATCTACGTGGCGGGACAATCTACGATAGCTATTATCGCTCGGCCGGACAGACACGAAAGATGACTAAAAGTCAGGTCCGTGCTATGATTGCTCAATCCCAGAACCTTCCTTTTGAGAACATGCCTGCAATGGATGGGCTTTCCGCAGAACAAGTATTGTCTCTGCTTGACTTCAATAAATTCCTGGAATTATCCCAAAAGAACCTGCCGCAGGATTTGAAGACGATTGTTTCCTTCATGGCGGATTATAACCTATGCGAGGAAGAAACGAACGGTTGGACAATCACAAACCTTGGGGCTCTGCTCTTTGCCAATAACCTTTCTGATTTCCCGAACCTGACTGATAAAGCCATTATTATTCGAAAGTACACGGGGAATAGCAATCTTGAATTGGCATTTGAGAGACGCAGTACAAAAGGTTATGCTGTTGATTTACAGGATTTGGTCGATTTTATTTCTGATAGTACACCAAACAGGGAATTTATCGAAACCTTACGGGACAATCACACATCTTATCCCAAAGTGGCGATCCGCGAGATTCTGGCAAATGCAATGGTCCACCAGGACCTGTTCGAGAAGGGAATGTCCGTGACTGTTGAGATTTATAGTGACCGAATAGCCATCACGAATCCAGGTTCTTGTCTTAATGATATTGTGCGCATCATTGATCTCCCGCCTAATTCCAGGAACGAGAAGTTGGCCGAGGCATTCTTCCAGTTCAGGATTTGCGAGAAGCGAGGCAGTGGAATGGACCGTGCGGTAGCTGCGCTGGAGGAGAAATGCCTACCTCCCATCAAGATAACGAGCAGCGATACCCATACGAGAGCCTTCCTTTATGCACCAAAGAAATGGTCTAAGATGAGTTTCGAAGAGAGAATTCAAGCCTGCTATCAACATGCCTGCCTGTTGTATGAACGAAATGAGACTATGAGCAATCAGTCGTTGCGTGAGAGGCTTGGAATGGAACGTCGGTCAACGGCACCTGCTTCTCGAATCATTAACGATACCATTCAACGAGGATTAATTAAGCCAGCCAATGCTGAGAATGAGTCAAAGAAATTGGCGTCCTATATACCATTTTACGGATGATTTTATTTGATTCAAAAAGTACAAGAGCCAAATAAACAACTGATTTTCAGTAAGTTCTTATTTGACTCAAAAAATCCATTTCTGCTTTCAAACAATAAAAGATCCCTGCTAACCTCACGGCTGGCAGGGATTGTTGGTTTAGGTTATTAGTCCAGATGGACTGGAGTCCGGGACTACGGCTCACCGCCGGCGGCTGCGGCAGGAGCCCACTTGACCTCTGCCAGCATGGACTGGGATTTATCACCGGTGCTGCCATTCACGAGGTAGTAGCGGAAGAAGATCTTGGGCGCGGCTGCGGAAGGAGCGCCGTTCTTGGCCACGTAGTCCGCACGGATGTCGATGGCGTCGGTGCCGGGCTCTTCCACGAGCTTGATATGGGTGGCCTTGCTGAAAGCACGGCTCACACCGTTGGACTGGCCCTCGGAGGCCTCGATGACCATGTAGATGCCGCCGTTGTCGGAGAGTTCCTGGTCCAGCTTGAAGGTGAACACGTCACCCTTGCACACGATGGTGGCGGAACTGGGAGACTCAACGCCCAGAAGCTCCGGAGGCGTTACCATGACGTTGCCGCCGGTGGTGACCACCCAGAAGTTCAGGCGGGTGAACAGGTTGGCGCCGGAAATCTTGGCGCTGGTACCCAGGACGGAACGGCCGGCCTGGCTGAGGGCGAGCTTGTTCCAAGCAAGGATCTGCTCGTTGGTGAGGGTGTTCCATTTGGTGGTGAGCATCTTGAAGACGCTCTTCACCTTGGCATGGTCAGAGGTACGGATGCTGCCGCCGTACCCACGGTTGCGGATGTACTTACGACCTTTCATCTTGGCCAAGGTAACGCCCTTGGCGCTGCCGGACATCTCTTCGAACGCGATAGAGGGAATGTACTTCATAGTTTGAAAAGGTTAAGGTTGAGGAATTTGGTAACGATGATATAAAGGAATATCAATATCACAAGGAAGAAGCAGAAGCCGCCTACACGGAGCTTTGCCTGCTGCCAGCCGGTCAGGGGTTCCTCCACCTCTTTGGTGACGGTCTGCACCCGGTCCCGGTACACGATGGAGTCCCGCACGATTTTCCGGCTTTGGACCTCCACGGGTTCCCTGACGGACTTTGTCTGCAAGCTGTGGTGCAGAACTCCTCCGGAGACGGGCCTCGGATTTGGCATATTTGTTCTCCAGGACGGAGGAGGTGTCCAGGGTGGCCACCCGCTCGATGATTACCGGCAGCTGGATGTAGGCGGTATCCCTCACAACCTTCTCCACGGTCTTCACCTCCACCTTGGTGTTGTCCGACTCCAGAACGGGCCGGGCAACACCGCAAGCGGAAAGAAGAAGTACCATAAAGAGAATGGCGGAGGCTTTCATAGGTTAGGTTTAGGAATTAGGTTTGTTTTCGTTTTCAATGACATTCCGGAGTTCTGCTTCAAACTTCCGGAACTTGACGTCGTAGGAGGCCTTGACGCCAAGGATGGCACCGCACAGGACCAGCAACTCACTCACAATCGATATGGCCGATGAAGCAATCTCTCCCAGCGGCGGGATGAAGAACAGGCACACAGCCGCGATCAGGACACCGCTGGTGAAGCTGGCAATGGCGATGATGCCCTGCAGCATGGTCAATTCTATGCGTTTCCTCTCGGACATATCTTAGCGGACTGCGATGATTCGGGTAAACTTGCTTCCGGTCCCCTCCGGTTCGTCAGCGGCATCGGCCTTCGAGATGGTCAGCACGCCGTTGCGGAGGTAAGCTGGATAGTACTTGCTCCCCAGATTGCTCCAGAGGGACTCGTTGTAGATGATGGGAGGGTTAATCGAGATGTCAGACGGGAAATCTGGCAACCTCATCTCGACGGTCTGGTCCTCGGCGTCGAACTCCAGGTTGGATGCCTTCATCACGAACATCAGCCAGTTGGGATTCTCGACCGTGAAGACCTCGACGCCATCACCGGTGCCCTTGTTGAACTGCACCTCGTAAGATATCTTCTCATTCAGGGAAACCGGCCCCGTAATCATCGTCGGGATGAGGATGGCGTTCAGATGGATGGTATAGCTTCCCAGGCTCTTATATTGAAGGATCTTGCCGATATTGATGGTGTTCTTGTCGGAGACCCAGACCTTGGCCAAGGTGCAGTAGTTCACGCCTTCGGAAGCAGCCGTCACCAGCGCTGTGGAGACACGGCTCTTGGCAAAGGGCAGATCCCCGACGGACAGCGTCATAGGTCGGATGCCGGCATAGGCTTCTGCAGTCGTGTCCACCGAGATGTTGCCGTCCAGCACGAGCAGATTATCCTCGTAATACGCTCTGATATTGAGGAAGTTGGGATTCACCCCGAAGTTAGTTGCAGTGATATAGAGCATAGCGTTAAGCGTTGTTAGGGGACAGTGCAATGGCCGTGTCATACATCGTGAAGGCAAGGTTCCTCATCCCGGCCTGGTCCTCGATCCGGATGGTGGCGTTCTCGGAACCCTTGCGGCATTCCATCTTGAGCAGTTGGACCGATAGGCCCTGACCGCCGTAGAACGTGTCCAGGAAGAAAGCATCGAACTCGGGCATCTCCTCCGGGCAGGACTGCGGGATGAAGGTGCATTCGCTGGCGCTGTAGATGCCCGTAGAGCCCTCGCAGGCAGCCATCGCGGGCGATGGAATCAGTTCCAGGTCGAAGCCGCGGAACTTGTTGTAGCGGCCGCCGTCCATCTCCTCCTCCTGAATCCTGAGCCTGCCTTCAATCACCGGCTCCAGTTCGTTGTCCCGGATGAGGTAACCGAAGGAGAACACATAGTTGGAGGTATTCTCAAATCCGTCCCCGCGTTCATTCTTCGAGAGCATCCAGTAGCCGCCTTCGATGTGGGACTCCGTGATTCCGCCCAGCTTGTCGTTGCCGTAGTTGTAGGCGCTGATGATGGGAACGTCTGCGATCACGTCACCAAGCAGATTGTCGAAGAAGGCCTCCCAGTCCAGGTTCCGGAACACCCAAGAGACGCTGCTGAACATCATATGGTAGAAGATCCATTTCTCGAATACGACGCAGAAGGTGTACGACGTGCTGAAACGGGGGGGGCTCCGTCTTCCGAGGTGGCCGTGATGCGTTTCTCCTTTTCCTTGGTGGAGTTGCCTCCCTGGGCCAGCTGGCAGTAGAGCGTCTGGATGTAGATGATGAATTCTGCTGGAGAAGAGAGTTTCTGGTGCCGGAAGGCGAAGGCAGTGCTGGTGGGCGGTGCCTTATCGGAGGCGAAAGAGAGGATGCGGTTGAGGTCTTTTGTTCGGTTGTTCCCTGAAGGAGAGGCAATGGAGACGAAAGTGGCACGGCTTGCTTTTCAGTCAGTTAAAGGGGATGATCAAGAGAGTGTCTGTGTAGCCATTGGGATCTATGTGTATTACATGGTTTTTGAAGGGATGGTGCCGGCAGTTAAGTTTGATTCTGTTTTTGATCGGGCTTGGAAGGTCTATTTCGACTCTGTCCTGGAATGGACGCGGGTTGGGACAGAGGCCATCGAAGGGGCGCTGATTTAGGATTCCCGGATTTTTTGAGTAACTTTGCGGTGGCACTGTCATAGTACAATGCCATTAAAATCGTCGCTGCCCCTGAGCCGTGAGGTCCGGGGGCAGTTTTCTTTTTAAGAATTATTCTGTAAATTTGCAGAACAGAAGAATTATACAATGATTTATTCGAATCCATATCACAGTCAAATGGTCCTCAAACTTGAGGATCTAAAAAAACACGGTGACTTGGATGGAGTAACAGCTAATAAAGGAGATAACCTTCATCGCTTATTTTATTATCCCGCGATGATGGTTCCAATTACCCAGAGCCAGATAATAGAGATTGTTTCCAGTTTCCTATCAAGTCCGGCTTCAGCCATTGACCCATTTATGGGATCTGGCACGTCACTAATGTCTTGTATGGAATATGGCCTTGGTGTATATGGCCAAGACATTAATCCTCTAGCTGTCCTTCTTGTTGAGGCAAAAACGGCAATTCTAGATGGGCAAAGAGTAAAAAATGCTTGCGATAGTATTCGTTCTATTATTTCTTCAGATCCCAGTGAATCGATGGATGTAAGTTTTAAAGGGATAGACAAATGGTTTACTCGAGATGTGCAGGTTTCGCTTTCACGAATTCGGCGAGCTATTTTAGAAATCCCAGATAAGGAGGTTCGCTCCTTTTTCTGGATTATAATGGCAGAGGTGATTCGAATAGATAGCAATGACAGAACTTCTACCTTTAAGCTTCACCAAAGGGAAGAAAGGGAAATTGCATCGAGGCATTCAGATGTTATAAAAGATTTCTTTTCTCTTGCGGATCGTGGGATAGTAGATCTTGATTTCTTTAGGGAAAAAATAGAGAATAAAGGATTTCTGGTCGGCAATCGATACTCTGCCCCTATTGAGGTAAAATGGGGGAATAGTATGCTTGGTGTTTCATCATCTCAGAAGTTTGACATACTGGTTTCTTCTCCGCCTTATGGTGACAATCAAACAACTGTCACCTACGGGCAACACTCCTATTTGCCGCTTCAGTGGATTCCTAGGTCTGAACTTCCCGCTGAAGTTGACTATGATTTTTTAAGAACAACCCAGGAGATTGACTCGAGGAGTTTAGGCGGGCGTTCGAATAAACGCCATGTCAAAGAATTGATTTGTAGCATTTCAAGAAGGATTCCTTCATTAGGTTCCTTCCTGGCTAGAATACCTTTGGAAGAAATCGAAAAGTACTATAAAACGGTGTCGTTTATCGCCGATTTCGAGCAATCCTTGCAGGCTATTATTCCGGCAATGAGGGATAATGCAATCTATGTTTGGACTATTGGGAATCGATATGTCAATAAGCGAGAAGTGCCCAACGATCAAATCCTTAT
>OQVS01000307.1_pt1 | contig 32384 bp, 30 predicted proteins | sample 1691601 | NCBI WGS metagenome assembly OQVS01 (sample SAMN03418268, study PRJEB22391) | human gut metagenome | biome: human-gut; feature: organic feature; material: feces | host: Homo sapiens | place: Tanzania | collected 2013-01 | reverse complement strand
AAAACGGCAAGAAGTTTGTGGCAAAGTAAAGGTTGGGGGCGGCTGCCTATATTTTTCAAAATAATAAAGCCGCTTTCAGGTGAGGAATTTACTATTTCCTTGACACGCAAATATTCGTCAATATTCTCCGAGACGAAATAGTCGGCTTGAGGCTGACCTTGCAAGACTTGCCAAAAGTGGCCGTCTTGGCTATAAGACCAGGTAAGTTTGTAATGACCTTCATTGAGAGGAGGGCAGAGCATAACCGTACTATTTTGCCCTTCTATCCAAAATGTTAAGGGCAAATTGTTTAAACGGTTTTGTTCTGAAGGCTCATTTGAAGGCTCAAAAGACGCTTGCAACCAGCCTTTTAAAGGACGAGAACATTGCAAGTGGACGGGATAGGCTCTGCCATACATCCAGGCGGAAGCTTTAGGTAAGCCGATTGTTTTTATACAAGCGGTTTGCTTATCCGGGTTTGCCGGTGTGGTTTTTTCGTCTAGCAGTAAAGAATTTTCCAATTTATAAAGCCAATATTTGCGTTGCTCTCCAAAAGTGCGCACAAAAGTTACTTTGGGCTTAATTGCATTACTTGCGGAAATACTGCCGGAAAAATTGTGCAATTCTTTTTCCGGCAGCGGCTTTTCACTCACCAACCAGTTAGCTCCCAAGCCGGATATTAAAGGAAGGGAACGCTGTTTTTGAAAGACCACGGTGCTGGCATTGGGCAAATAAGGAGCCGTGCCCATAGGTTGCCACTGTGGTGGTAAGGCGTGCTCGCAAGACAAAGTGCCGGATAAACCGTTAATTACGGCGCATTTTAAAAATTGTTCTGGCGTGTGGGCATGTTCGCGCCAAACTATATTTTGGGTGCTGGGCTGTTCCCAAAGCCAAAGAGCTAAATCTAGGTCGCGCCGATTCAATTGCAATTCTTGGCAACTCAAAAGCCAATTGTAGGTGTTGGGATACCAGGGCCATAAAACTTTAGCGGCTGCTTGGGGTGACTTTTGGGCTTCAATTACTACATTGTTTAGCAGCCTTTGAGCGCCTACAAAGTTGGCAACGACAAAAATAAATAAAGCGGAATAAGCAACTCGGCGCCAGCCTAAGCTTGGCAGTAAAGTGGCTTTATCGATAAGGTCGGCAGTTGCCAAGGCCATAAGTCCGGCAAAGCCAACTCCGGCAGCAAATTCCCAACGAAAATATTCCGCTTCCTGAATAGGGCCAAAATCGACTAAAGCTGGCGTAAAGTAAGCAATTAGGCCCAAAAGTCCAAACATATAGCCGCAAATACTCCGGCGCTTGATAGCCCAGGCCAAAGTCAAGGGAGCCAACCAAGTGGGCAGCCAATGCAAAATTAGTACTTTTGAGCTAAAAATTGAGCTGTAGCCTCCGTCATCCAATATCGGTTTGTAATGACGAAACAAGGCTGTATTTAAAGCACCGGAAAAGCGTCGGTAGGGGTCGGCTCCCAAACGAATGGCCAACAAATGGCGTTTGGGAAAAGATACAGTAGCATAATCGGAAGTCGGCGCTCCCAAGGCTTCGTTGTGGTAAGGAATTGTTATTAGCTTACGGGCGCTTTGTCTAGCCAAGTTGCCCAACACGCCGCCGCCGCAAACGCTGATTAAAAGGCTACCCAAAATGCTCAGGACTGTTATGCTTAGCAATTTTTTGGCAATAGAAGTGCGGCGGCGGCACACTATAAGCGATCCGGCGGCAAAGCAAGCCAGCACTAAAGCCAGGTAGCTTTCGCAGATAAAACCGTAGAGGCCGGCGAGTATGGTAGTTAAAACTATTTTGTACCAAGGTAGCGGCCAATGTTCTCTGGCTTTATAAATTATGTCCACAAAAAGCCCCAGAAGCAGGCCCAAAATAGTGAAAACTAGCAAATCTCCATTATCGAAAGCATCCATAAGTCCGGCTTTGCCGCCTACATTGACGCAAAAGAAGAGGAAAAATGCGCCCCAGGCTCCGGCTCTGGCGCTGTGCGAAATTTTTCTAATTACCAAGGCCCAGAGCATAATGCTGCTGATTAAAAGAAAAATTTCGCAAATCCAAGTGGCGCGAATGGTGTCTTGGCCTACTGCGCCGGCCAAAGCGCCGATTAAAAGTTGCTTAGAAAAGTGGCCATTTAAACTTATCCAGGGGAAAAAGGGATGTATAACCGGCAAGCCGCTCTTGATCAGCGAACGGGAAATTGGATAGAGCGACCAAAAATCGGGGGCAAAATTCAAAAGCTGGACGGCGTGTACGTAGAAAATGGCTGCACTAATAGTAATAAAGAGCAGCAACTTTTGCCCTCGGGTGAAAGCCGGAGGTATCGCGCCTTGAGTTTGTGGAGTTTTGAGCACTAGGCCTATTATGGCAAATAAAATAGCACAGCTTAATAAACACCCCCACAGGGGGAGCCAAGACGCCAATAAAGTGGTTATGCCTATAAGAGACAGTAAACCTATAGGCAAAGCCATAGCTTTAGCCAGGCTATTGTCATATATTTCCAAGCCGGCTGCCGCTATTTTGTATCCGCCCCAGGCTAAAATCAGGAGGACGATAATAAGCAAAATATCCAGCATTTTATGTCTGACTGTCTCTTTCGGTGCTTTTATGGATAGTTGGCTCGGCGGGAAGAAAAGCGATTAAAAACGTAAAAAAATCCCCGCCGCGCAATTAGCTTTGGTAAAGGTCTGCTTCGATAATTTCGCAGAGGATATGGCCTATGGCAATATGGCTTTCCTGAATACGACAAGTGCGCTTAGAGGGCACTACTATAGCCACATCGCTGATATTTTTTAAAGTGCCGCCGTCTTTACCAGTAAGTCCTATAACTAAACCGCCTTTTTGGTGAGCGCATTCGGCAGCTAAATTGATACATTGGGAATTGCCTGAAGTGGAAATGGCAATCAGCACATCACCTGGACGCATTAAAGCATTGACTTGACGAGAAAAAACCGTGTCATAACCGAAATCGTTGGCCAAGGCGGTTAAACATGAAGTATCAGTCGTTAAAGCTATGGCTGGCAACTGATTATCATGCTCGAAGCGGCCTACCAATTCGGTAGCAATATGTTGAGCGTCGGCTGCACTGCCTCCATTACCGGCCAAAAATACACAATGACCTTCGCGTAAACATTTTACCAACATTTGACCGGCTTTATTGATGGCCTCGGTATCTTGGAGCAGCCTCTGTTTAGTGTCTATAGATTCTTGCAAAGAAGTCTGAATAAGTTTATTCCAATTTGCACTCATTGAATTTTTTGTTTCCTTTTTCAATATAAAGAATTAAAGGTTGTCCCAGGCAATTTTGCTCAGATGGCCAATGGCTTGGGCAGCCGTATCATTTTGGCCGCAACCGACGTTTTTAACAAAAACTGTAATTGCTAAGGGATTGCCGCGTTTACTGATAATAATACCACTATCATTGACAACTCCGCTAATAGTGCCGGTTTTGTGATAAGTTTTGGTACCTTTAGGTAAATAGCGAGGTATACGTGAATTGTATTCCTGAGCGGCCAAAATAGAAAGGGCGTAGTCTGTCCAATCGGGGGCCAAAATTTCCTGGCGCCACAATTTGCTCAACAACATAGAAAAATCGTCAGGCGAGCTTTGGTTGTCTACCGTTTCGGCTACGTGTCTCTGTTGGGTAAAAGTATATCTGGCTCCGGAGCGATCTTCTAAAGCTTGAAATTGGCTTTTGCTTAAATTTTTGTTGTCTTCTTCTACCTCTTTAGCTAAAGCCAAGCGCTGTCTGGGAGTAAGTTGCTTCCAAGTATTGGCAATTTCATCGGGATTGTCACTTTTAAGCAAGCTGCCTTTGCCCAAACAAATTAACCAAGCTTGGCGATTACTCATAAAAATATAATTATCATTGAGGTTTAAATCACGCATTAAGCGATGAATATTGCCAGCGCCTATCAAGTGAACGATCATGTCGGTAGCCGTATTATCCGAAATAGTGATCATTAGAGTGAGCGCTTTATCCAAAGTGACTTTACTATTGACAGGAGCGTCGATCAGCTCGCCGCTGCCTATGCAAAAGTCTTCTTTTTTGATAGTGAGCTGTTTATCCACATTAAAAGGCAATACATTATCTTGTAATTGCAAACAAGTTTCGATTAAAACCGGCACTTTGAAAACGCTGGCCAACGGATATTGTTTGGAGCCTTGGTTAGAAAGTTTGGCCGAAGTGGGAATGTGGATAATAGAATAGCCTATATCTAAACCGGGATAGGCTTTGACTTGAGACTGTAATAACTCTTGTACTTTTTTTACGCGTTCGGGAGTAACTGGACTAAAAGAAGAAGCCAAATCGTTGCTTGACTTTGAAGCAGCGTCCGATTGTTTGTCGACGGAAGTAGAAGAATCAGCAAAAACTGGGCAACTAAAGAAAGCCAGACAAGAAGCTAAAATACCACAGAAAAGTAATGATTTACATTTATTCATGACACTTTAATTTTTCTCATTTAGATTAAGCGTGAAACTTTTCTACCAATTTGAAAAAAAATCCCTGCTTGGATATTTTGAGGTAGAGGAATTGTTTCGCTTGATCTCTTGTAAAATCGTTGCGTTTGTTGTATCCTATCAGACGGCATAGTGCCCTTTTTAGTCTTTGTTAAGGTTCCGGCACTCCTTAGCCAGCGATAGTGTTCCCTCTTCTGAAAGGGAGCGCCGGTGGTGCGCCTTGGTAAAAAGAAAATATTTTTTCATTTACCTGCAGTTTAATAAATGCAAGCTGGACTGATTCCGACTTGGGGTTTCTGTCTTTTCGCAGAGCGGCTCGCTTCCCAGTCTTGAGCTTCTCAGAAGGGCAGAACGTCAAATTTGACAGTTTGTTTGGTTCTGTGATAGACTCTCCTCTCACTTAACCTGGATCTGCGGGTTGCCTAGTGCCTTTCGCGCTGGGTTAAAATTTAGGAGGTTACTTCAGTGTACGCCGTGGTAGAAACAGGTGGCAAACAGTACCGTGTTGCTCCTGGACAGAAAGTTCGTGTAGATCGCTTAGAGGGCGAGCTCGGTTCCGAAGTTACTTTGGATCGCGTCCTTGTCGTAGTTGACGACAATCATAATTTAACTGCCGGTAATCCTACTGTTGCCGGTGCCGTCGTGTCCGCTCGTATCGTTGAGCAGCACAGAGAGCGCAAAGTGTTAGTCTTCAAGTATGCGAAGCGCAAGCGCCGTCGTGTGAAGACCGGATCCCGCCATTATTACACCACTTTGCATATTGGTGAGATTAGGAACTAACCTCTATTGATCCGGGTTAGTCTGCAGACCGATACCCGTGGTCGGATAAAAGTTTTCGCCTGTCTTGGACATGCAGGACTCACCGTAGAAGACGGAGGCGAAGATCTTTTATGCGCGGGTGTTTCTGCTCTATGCGGTGCCCTAGCCATTGGCCTTGAGCGAGTGGTTAGGGCTTCTGTTTTTTTGCGGGAAAGTCGCGGTCTCTTCTATATAAGGCTTGAGCCTATGAGCTCTGAAGCCGAAGATAAGGCCCAAGTGCTTTTGTGTACTGCTGTGGAAGCTTTGCGGGAGCTAGCCCACTACAACGAAGGCTTTTTGTCTGTGCAAACGTTTGCTCAAGAAGAAACTTTCCCTACGGCTGAAGAATTTATGGCTGAAGCCGAAGCAGAAAACGAGCTTAGCGATCAATATCTCTCAGAAGCCGAAGATTGAAAGAATATTAGGTAAGATTCTATTTCCATTGGAAAGTTGAGTCTTTCATTTGCTGAAGATAAAGCGTAGCGCTTGTTCTTAAAGGAATTGCTTTATCTGTCAGTGAAGTGGCCAAGAAGCTTAGTTTGCTTAGTTTTCAAACTTCAACGGACAGAAGGAGGAGAAACATGACTGAATTCATAGAAAGAATGAGCTTAGACGATCTCGATTTTGGAGATGAGCGTCGTCCCGGTGAGAGTACTCCTTTTACTCCCGCTAAGCTTATAGGTGTAGCTTGTTTAGGCGCTGCTGTGGCTTTATCCGGATATTATATCTATTCTTCTTTGGGCAGCGAAGACAAGGCTCGTTTACGTGATGGAGTGATTGGTTTCTTTTCCGAACAAGTAAAGCCGCTTATACCTCCGCACAGTTAGAATTGTCAGTGGAAAGAAGTGAGTGGTGCCATATTGGTTCCTCCACAAAAAAGGGGAGAGGGTAAGCTTCTTTTCCATATAATAATTTTTAGTTTAGGTAAGTCTGCCTCAAGAATTTGGCCTCGGTTTTGGCTGTGGTCAGGTTCTTGTTCTTTTTCGGCGGTTTTTGTGTTTTGTTTTTGTTGCGTTTATGCCGAAAATTGAAGGATGACTTTTTTTGGGAAGGGCGTGCGCTTTTTTGACCAGGATCAACTTATTTATTATAGCCATATTAGTAATAGCGGCTGATTTTTATACTAAGTATCTAGTCTATACTCGTATGGCTCTTCATGAGACCATCGAACTGCCGGTAAAATTTATCCAATTAACTTATGTGCAGAATTTTGGTGGTGCTTTTGGAATTTTCCAACATCAGAAGCTTTTTTTTATAATCGCTGCGGCTATAGCTGTCACTTGTGTCCTTTACTTCTTTGAAGATATAAAAGAACTGGGCAAACTTAGTTTTGTGTCCGCTTCGCTTATTTTTGGCGGTGCTATTGGCAATCTTATCGATCGTATTCGTTTTGGATATGTAGTAGATTTCTTAGATTTGCGCTGGTGGCCGGTATTTAATGTGGCTGATATTGCTTTAACTGTTGGAGTCTCTTTACTCTTTATAGAAGTAATTATGGTGGGACAAAGTTCGGCCAAAGCTATCGAGGACAAAACGCCTGCTGAGGCCGATCAAGTAGAAGATAAAGCGGCAATCGAGATAGAGGAGAGCGAGTCTTCTACTACAGCTTCTGATGCTGCGCCTCTGACAGAAGTTACAGAGACAATAGAAGCCAAATTGCCACCGTCTCAAGTCTAGTTTTTTATAAATTTTTAGCTATCGGCCTTGGAGGTCTCTAGGTGCATCCCATTCTTTTCCAGATAGGCAATTTCCCCATTTATACTTACGGTATGATTTTGGCCGTAGCTATTTCCAGCGGTCTCTATTTCGCCGGTTATTTGGCTGCCAAGCGTGGCTGGGATTTTTTGGATATAGCCGATATTGGGTTATGGGCTGTAATTATTGGGCTTATAGGTGCTAGGTTAGGCTATGTTATTCAGCGTCCCGAAACTTTTGCCGATAACTGGTGGAGCGTTTTAAATTTTCGCACTGGCGGCATCACCATTATAGGAGCCATTATCTTTGGCAATTTGGCTTTGGCTTTGCTTTGCCGTCGCTATAAGCTCTCGCCTTGGTTTTGCGTAGATATATATACTGCGCCGCTGCTTTGGGGAATGGCTTTGGGGCGTCTAGGTTGTGTAGCCCAAGGATGCTGCGCCGGCAAGGTTTGTTCTGAAGGATTGCTTTGGGCTATTCATTATCCCGCCAACAGTGCCTTGGGAGCTTTCCCTCGTCACCCTTCGCAAATTTATGAGCTTGTGCTTGATTTGCTTCTTATGGCTTTTTGTTTATGGTTTTTCAATAAGAAAGCCAAATTTCAGGGCCAAACTTTTTGGGTCGGCGTTAGTGGTTACGCTTTGATACGCTTTTGCACCGAGTTTTTCCGTGATGGCAAAAGTTTAGGATGTTTCTCTTTAGCTCAATGGTTTTGCTTAGCAATGTTTGTTGTAGCTTTATTGGGCGCCAATGGAGTGTTTGGAAAAGCCGCTTTGGCCGTACCTCCGGCTAAAAATACAGAAAAAGAAGAAGTTGCTTCTACTGTAGCTAAAGAAAGTAAAAATTAAGGCTCGTCTGAAAGTCAACAAAAAAATAAACCGCTCCCAGTGGAACGGTTTATTTTTTTTAGAGAACATTGCCTTAATTGGCGTCCCCGGTGCGATTTGAACGCACGGCCCCTCGCTTAGGAGGCGAGTGCTCTATCCCCTGAGCTACGGAGACACATTACTCGCGTTATTTTATGATCGATAGCTTCTAAAGTCAAGGGAAGGCCGCCGGGCTAGACTTGTCAGAATAGGTGACGGTTTTTGAATATTAAGCCAGGGACAGGCGCGTCGATTAAGAAAACAAGGTCTTTCCGTTTTAAGTTAAAGAAAAGTCGAAGTGAGATTTTAGCCTTGGGTAATTATTGGGGCGTGTTGCCTTTACCGAAAATAAGTTGGCAAAGCTGTTTGGTTTTGGCTCTGATTTTAATCTTTGCCGGAGTATTGCGCGGCTGGCGTTTAGGGTATCCGGAATCGCAATATTTTGACGAATGTTATTATGCGCCCGGTGCTTTGAGCTATATAAACGGTACTGTCGATGAAAATTCCGTCCATCCGCCTTTGGGAAAATTGCAAATTGCCGATTTTATTCTTTTGGGTCGTTGGCTCAACAATCATGGTTGCCACTTCAGTGAATATACGCTGTGGCGTTTGGCTTCTTTTATTTTCGGCGAAGGCACAGTATTGCTAACTTTTCTGCTGGGCTGGCGTTTAAGTAGAGGCTCAGCTTCCTTGGCCAATTTGGCAGCATTTTTAGTCTCTATTGACTTTATGAGCATAGTTCTAGCTCGTATATGTATGCTCGATATGGTATTGGCCTTTTGGATGTTAGTGGGCGTTTACTGCAGTTGGATGTATATAGAAGCCAAAATTGTGCAATCGCCGCGAGCTTGGAGCTGGGCTGCTTTATGTTCTTTGGCTTTTGGTATAGCTACAGCATGCAAATGGAACGGCCTTTTTGGCGCTTTTATCGCTTTTTGGCTTATGCTTTTGCTGCCAAATTTAATGAATAAAGCCTCGCTACAAGCTGAAGCTGCAGCCAAAACGCCCCCCGATAATTCGTCTGAACATAGCCAAGTTGTTCTTGCCCCCAGTTTAAAAGGCACTGGCAAAAAGCTATTAAAACAAGGTTTAGTTTTGGCTTTACTATTTGCAATATCGATTGCTTCGGTTTATTGTCTTTCCTATTTGCCTCAATTTATGCGCGAAGGCTTCAGTTCTCAAACCGTAGGTCACATAACTGAAGCCCACACTGTAATGGTCAAATTTAGATACAATGCCAAGCAATTTACTCATCATTATTGCTCGCAATTTTGGGCTTGGCCTACGGTAATTCGCCCTGTATGGCTTAAATTTGATACTGGTGTCGGTTTGGCTTTGGGCATAGTTTGTTTTGGCTCGATCTTTTTTTGGTGGCCCGGTTTTACTTTTGTATTGGAGTTTATCTACTTTGGCTTAAAGGATCGCCGTTGGATTTGGCTGTTTTTAGGTTTAAGTTGGTGTATCCCTTGGCTATTTTGGGCTATTTCTACTACTGGCGGCTTTATATATTATATGCTGCCTGGCATACCGCTTATGGCTATTGTTATGGCTTGGGTAATTATGGATTGGCATAAAGAAGGCTGGAATATTGCTATCGGTGTATACTTAGCCATTTTAGGGGCAGCTTTGGCTTGCTATTATCCTTTCCTGGCTTATTTGCCCATGCCCAGATCTCTCTTTACTACTTTATTCCCTGTAATATTCACTCAATGGCGCTGATAATGGACAATTTATATTCAGAAGATTATGAAAATCTAGACGAAAAAGAAGCTTACGAGTCGGAAGAGGACGAAAGTTCGCGACTGTTTTTTTGCGTAGATGCGCAATATAAAGGTGTGCGTTTAGATAGTGTTTTATCCGAACTTACCAATGTATCCAGAGCTCAAGTGCAAAAATGGATTAAGCAACAATTAGTCCTTTGTGACGGTCAGCCGGAAAGTTCTCCTTCTCGCAAACTTAAAGGTGGTGAAAAGCTGGAAGTAAATCGACCACCGCTTTTACCAGCTGTACCTGAACCAGATCCTAATGTTCCCCTAGATATAGTTTATGAAGATAGCGATATTTTGGTGCTTAATAAAGGGCGCGGCCAAGTAGTTCATCCCGGAGCGGGAGTGCGCAGCGGTACTTTAGTAAATGGATTATTGGCCCATTGTCACGACCTTTCCGGCATTGGCGGTGTGGAGCGCCCCGGCATTGTCCATCGCTTAGATAAAGATACTTCTGGTTTAATTGTTATTACTAAAAATGACGCAGCCCATCTCAATTTAAGCGCTCAGTTTGCCAATAGATTAGTCACTAAATATTATGAAGCGTTAGTCTATGGAGTGCCTAAGCTAAAATGTGGCTTAATAGATCAGCCTATTGGTCGTCACCCTGTTTCTCGTCAATGCATGGCTGTACGGGCCAACGGTCGTCCCTCCAAAACTGAATATCGCGTTGTGGAAGCTTTTGCGGACAAATATGCACATTTGTCAATTCATCTTTTTACTGGGCGAACTCATCAAATTCGCGTCCATATGAGTTGGTTAGGCCATCCTTTATTGGGCGATCCTTTGTATAAGCCCAAAAGCAATCCTTGGGGGTTGCAAGGCCAGGCTTTACATTGCTACTATCTAAGTTTTGCTCACCCGCGTACAGGTGAAAAGATGGAATTTAGAGCCTCCGCCCCTCAAGTAATACAAAACATTTTGCAAGATTTACGCACTCAATATCCCCATAGTGCCACTTCGCTAGCTTGGTTCGATTAAAGCTATTTTTTTAGCTACGCCAATTGACTTGGCTTTGCAAAAGCTCAATAAAAAAAGCCTTCGCGTCGGGCGGAGGCTTTGTTTTATTTAAGGTGTGCGCAATTTAAGGCTATTCGTTGGCTTTAGCAGGATTGTACTGAATATCGACTCGACCGTCTTTTTTGTTGTAGTTGGTGATAACAGTATATTCTTGTAAGCCTGGCTGAATGGGGAAGGGAATATTGATGCGTTCACCTTTGTCTGTTTTACTGGGAGTCGCTTGGAGAAGTTCGCCATTAACATGGACTACCAAAGACTCTGCTGCCGGAGTGCCGTCTACGCCGACTAACAACTTGGGATCGCCCCACATAGCGCTGGCGGTGCCATTGTATTTGCCGGGGATCATGCGCAAGTTGATCATCTTGGCGCCTTTAATGTTGGCTTTGAGAATGTCGGGCTGGTCTCCGGCGCGAAGGGGGCCCACTTTAGTTATCAATACATTGTCAGCCCACAACTCGAAAGTGCATACTCGACTGTCGGGTGCGTGAGAGCTAAAGCCTACCCAAGATTCAAACATGTCAAATTTGCCATTAACTTCGAATTGCATAATGGCAGCATCGGCACCGCCCAGTCCGGTAATGTAACTTTCCACGGAAGTATTGCCGCTATTGCCCATAGTAGTATGCTCTACATTGCGCATACAATTAGCAAAATATTTTTGCCTCATGTTTAACAAAGGCATGGCCGCAGGATCCGATAAAGCTGGAGTAGCCCAAGCGCACAGCATAAGGGAGGCGAAAGCGCATACGGCGCCTAGACGCAATTTTTTATTCACAGTAGCTCCTTAAATTTATTATTGGATTCTGAAAGCTCGCTGCTGAGCTCTGTAATATGGAGTTTCCGTAGAGTCGGTCGCTCCGGCACAAAAAGTTAGGTCATTGATAAGATTAATCAAGTTGCGCTTATCTTTGAAGCTGATGCCGCCATTCTTTTTAGCAGGATAAGCCGGTAGGGCATATCCGTCTGAAGCGTAGTGGCGAAAACCTCCGGGAATGTTGACCATCGTCCAAGGCTTGTGGGCTTCCATAGCTGTAGCAGTCATAGCGCTGCGCAAATTGAGGCCCAATCCTTGGCCGGCTTTGTAAAAACCATAGCGATTGAGAGTAAGGTAAGAACTGTCATTGAGTTGCTCGGCCAAAAATAAAGCAATTACAAAGCCGCGCTGGGCTCTATGTTGCAATCCCAGACTCCAAAAAATTCTTGCTTTTAGATAAGCTTGACGCAATAAAGCTTTTTTGCGCTCAGTCAACATTCTGATAATGAAAGAGGCTTTAAAATATTGTAAAGCTGTCTCAAAACGATCACTTTTTTTGAGCAACCAACCCATACGATAAGTAATTTCTGCCTGCTTTTTATAATCGGCCGTTTGGTAATACATTTTGAGAGCTTGGCCGTAAAGTCGGGAAGAATCTTCGGCGTTGCCGGAAAACTCGCTATTGTTAGCCATTTGTAAAAGCGTTTTGGCCGCTAGAGTAGGATCGCTGAAAGTCGCTTTGCGACTACCTTCAGCTTCGGGAGCAGCCAAGGAAAATATAATCGAAACACAAGCAAAGTCGGAATCGGAATATTGGCCCTTGTCGTAAAGGAGAGAAGCTATGTTAAATCTGGTGATCAGGGCATTGGACTGATCGTGGCAACGCTCAAATAATTTGTTAGCTTTGATAGTTAAACTCAGGGCTTTAGAAGTTTTGCCAGCTCCGGCATAGGCTAAAGCAGCATCTAAATACATCGCAGCCAAAACCGAATTGTCGCGCTCTTTCTTAGGTAATTTTTGGTACCGGCGACACGCTTTTACCCAATGATTAGCACTATGTATAAACAAACCTTGCGCTTCCAACCACTGGCAGCGTTTGCGCATAAATTTTTTGGCGTAGTCATTAAAACTGCCAGTTCTTTGATCGCGCCGACGCAGAGCATAGGCCAAACGCTTCCCCAGACGCAATAATGTATCGGCTTCTTTAAAGCAACGCTCGGCGATATGAATATCGATATGGCAGAGTATCTCTTCTAAGCAATCCTTCAAAGAAGCAATATCGAGATTTTTGACAATAGCCCGTAAAATATATTTATTTTCCAAATTGGCAGCTAAATTGCGTAAAGTATTCTCAATCATCGTCATACCAGTTTAAAAAATCCAAAAAATCAAAGATTGTGGAGTGAGTTTTTTGCAGCCACCATTCGGGATTATCCCATTTTTCTCGGCGTCCTTGCTCTGAATCTAAACCGAAGTAGGATAGCAAAAAATTTTTTAGTGCTTTGGCAAAAAACTTAAGCACGGCTCGGTTCTCCTTAAGCCCTTTGAGATTATAACATAAAGAGAAAGAGGAGGAAAACGCCTTCAGTATTAGAACTATGAAGGGCTTTTTTTTGTATATCCGGGGGAATGATTGCAGAGAGTTTAACCAGGCCTGGAGCCTTTTAAATATTGAGATCTGCATAAAATTGGATCTTTATTAAAAGCCGAGGCAAATGTCGCAATGGTAAGAGGAATGATATCGTGAACCAGACAAAAGTTCTCATTAACCTGGTCATTATCTTTTTGATTACGGCAGCAATCCTATACGGCTTCTTCGGTACTTCGGAAGAGAACCGCTTGAAGCTCAAATTAGGTCTCGATCTCCGAAGCGGTACACATATTGCTTTGCAGCTCAAAGAGGTTGAGGATCCCGTCACTCATGAAGTTCAAAAGATCGACCAGGCAACCTTAAATCGCAGCATTCAAGTTTTTACAAAGCGCTTGAACGCCATCGGTACTTCAGAAATTTTAATTGCCGCCGCCGGCAAAGATCGTATTATTATCGAAATTCCTGAAATGACCGACTTAGAAAAAGCCAAGAATATGGTCAAAAAGGCCGGACGCTTGGAATTTAAAGAAAAGGTCTTCGATCCTACCACTCAGTCTGCTCAATACAGAACTGTTATGGATGGTCGTTATTTGACCAAAGCCAGCGTCGGTCGTTCTGGCGTAGGCGAAGATGCCTGGTGCGTAGAGTTCCAGCTCAACAAAGAAGGTAGCCGCCTCTTCGGCGACATTACCAGCCGCATGAAAGGCAAGCCTTTAGGCATTTTCTTTGATGGTCATATGCACAGCGAACCTGTTGTACAAAATGCTATTACCGGAGGAAGCGGTCAAATTACTGGTCACTTCACTTTGGAAGAAGCCAACGAATTGTGCAACATTTTGAATTCCGGTGCTCTGACTGTAGATGTTCAGATTTTGGAAGCTTACACTGTCAGCCCTACTTTGGGTGAGCAATCCTTAAAGAGCTCCCTTACCGCCGGTTTAATCGGTTTGGCTATCGTAATGCTTTATATGATCGGTTACTATCGTTTGCCCGGTCTGGTAGCTTCTATCGCTTTGGTAATCTACGCAGTTTGGGTTGTCGGTTCTATGGTTATTCCCGGCCTCGAATTTGTACTCACCTTGCCCGGTATTGCCGGTGTCGTGCTATCCATCGGTATGGCTGTAGACGCCAACGTTTTGCAATTTGAGCGTATTAAAGAAGAACTTTGGAACGGCAAGTCCGTCAGAAGCTCTTTAGATGCCGGTTTCGAACGTGCTTTCTCGTCCATTATCGACGGTCACGTCAGCACTTTCTTAGGCGCTTTGATCCTCTTCTGGTTCGGCGCTTCTAGTGTAAAAGGCTTCGGCGTTACTTTGATGATTGGTACCGCCTTGAGTTTAGTCACCGCTATTTGGGTAACTCGTCAGTTGCTCCATTTCGCTACCGACTTCCTCAAGATCGACTCCAACAGAAAATTGTATGGTGAATAGGAGATAGAGCAGTGGGTGCATTAAACGTAACTACATCGGATGCGATTTCCTTAGCCATATGGTTTGTTATTTTGGTAGGCGTAGTGCTCTGGGGACATACTTTCAGAGTTCGCCACCGCGATATTATCGGAAATCGCAAATATTACTACATTGCTAGTACAGTTGTTTTAATCTTCTGTTTAGTAGGTATTTTCGGTAAAGGTCTCAACTATGGTTTGGACTTCACCGGTGGTACCATTTTGGAATTGGGTGCTCCTAAAATTGTAGACATGGCCCCTGGCGATATTGTCAACATTGTCAAGGCCAAGCATCCTACTTTCGACGTTACCGCTCAGTTGGGCAACGGCTTAACCACTTCCGGCGATGGTAAATCTTATCAAAAGATTCTCGTTCGTGTCCGCAGTGACGAAAGTACCAAAGAAGTCGGTCTTACTTCCGCTCAGGCTATTGAAGTTCGTGCCGAGTTGGAAAAAGGTCTCAATGTTGGCCCCTTGGCCAATATTTCCGAAACTACTATCGGCCCGACCATTTCTTCCGAGCTCAAAACTGGCGCTTTAAAGGCTCTCTTAATCGCCTGTATTTTGCAGCTCATCTATATCACATTCCGCTTTGGCAACCAGTTGCGCTTCGGTGCTTCGGCTGTAGTCGCTGTATTACATGACGCCATTATCATGATCGGCTTCTATGCTTGGGCCGGTTTGCCAGTCGACTCTAGCTTCGTAGCTGCCTTGCTCACTATTACCAGCTATTCCTTGATGGATACTGTGGTAGTATTCGACCGTATTCGTGAGCATCAGCACAACGATGTTCAGGATACTTTTGAAGTTATCACCAACCGCTCCGTTTGCGAGACTATGACTCGTTCAATCAATACTTCGTTGACGACGATCATCGTATGTATTTGCTTGTACTTCATGGGTGGTGAAAGCTTAAAAGGCTTCGCTTACGCTTTGTTGGTTGGTGTCATTACTGGTGCTTACTCTTCTATCTTCCTTTCCGCTCCTTTGCTTGTCGATTGCAACGAGTATGCCAATAAACGCGACTTGGCTCGTCAAGATGAGTTGCGCAGAGAAGCCGAAGAAAATGCCAAACAAGGCAGCAACACCAAGAGTTCTGGCCGCCGTCCTGTGGCTCGTCCTCGTCCTGCTGCCCCGGCCGCTCCCGCTTCTTCCACTCCTGCTGCTTCCGACGCCGCTCCGACTACTTCGGCTCCGGCCGCTTCTGCTGCTCCCGTAGCTTACGCGCCCGCTCGCCCTCGTCGTCGCGTCAAAGGCATGAGAAAGAAATAAGTTTTAGTTTTTAAGCTGAAGCTTATATAAAAAAGCTCCTTAGCCCGATACTTATGATTTATACATAAGTTGAAGGCCAAGGAGCTTTTTTTTTGGTGTTTTTATAATACGACCGGGCGTCCGCCAAAGGAAGGAAGTAGCATAGGCGTTTTGCCTAGAATATCGATCATATCGTCGCGGACGTAGCCTATAAAGTAGACATAATTGGTGGTCTCGGCATAGGGAGGAACTTCACCTTTGAGCTTTTTGACGACAGTAGGGCCGGCATTGTAGGAAGCCAATACTGAAGCGTAGGGATTGGCACCTTTTTGCCAGGCAGTCAGCAAATTGTCGACCATTTTGCTGCAGCCTTCTAAATTTTGCACTGGATCGAGAGCATTTTGTACTTTTAAGCCTGCAGCTGTTTTGGGCATAAGCTGGCCTAAGCCCTGAGCGCCGGAGATAGAGACTGCATCTGTATCCCAAGCTGATTCAATTTGGATTAAGCCGGCTAATAAACTGGGATCGATATGGCGCTGTTCACATTTTTGTACAAAAGTATGGGCAATAATTTTTACTTGCTGATAATCCATATCGGGATTGTGGAAAAGAATGCGCCAAGCGACAAAATTTTGCCACGAATGCTGGCGGCCGTTGAGCCAGCGCTGATAGCTAAATTTTAAAGGAGGCTCCAAAAGGATACAACTCAATCCGGAGAGAGCTTTAAATTTGCCATCTTTGAAGTGCAAATAGCCTTTAATTGCTACTCGGTATCCTGTGCGATCAAATTCTAAATTGCGAGCCGAGCGCAAATAGCTTACAGAAATATTGCCTGCCGGAGTGCCTAAAAGGAGCTGACTTTTCCCTTGGTAAGTAGATTGTTTGAGAATGCGTCCTTCCCAAAGCACTACTTGACCTTCTTGCTCTGGCTGGGGATGATTTAAAACTCGAGCTGGAGTTAAATAAGGATTGACCATAGCTTTACCTTGGTGGGTAGGGTAAAACCAGTGGGAAGCTTGCGCGGGAATGCTTAATGAATGAGAGCGGGTAGGGACAAGTTTTTTAGCTGTTTGAGCTTGGGGAGCTGTGGCAGCTTTGTCTGTTGCAGGAGCCGCCTGCAAAGCGGAAGTGCAGGAAGCGCCAAAGACTAAACCGGCACAAATAGCAGCAAAAATAGGGTAATAAAAACGTTTCACGCCATCTTCTTCGCTTTAGGCTAAAGTTGGCCCTGCCCCTTGGGGGCTTATCGTTAGAAGACAACGTGCGAAGGGCAATTATACTTTGCTTCTTGGGTTGCTCCAAACTTCAGGCGGGGAGTTTAATTATTGATCGCGAAAAGCTCGGGGCTGCCGCTTCAAAATACCGAAATGCTTTGGCAGCTGAAAGGGAGCCTAAGTTTATGCAAGAGCTAGGCCGCATTCAGACAGCCCAGAAGATTGCTTGCCCACATTGTCGGGTCTTGCTTGAAGATACAGATTTGGAAAGAGCTTTAGAAGGTGAAACTGTAAAATGCCCTCATTGTGGCAACCCGGTAAAGCTGCCTTCCGATCTTGTCGAACGTTATTTGCGCAGCAAGTATGTGGGGCGCAATCTCGATATTACTTGTTAGGAAGTGTAATATGCACAGTTTATTAAAAGCTTTTTCTAAAAAGTTTGTCCTTTTAGTAAGTATCACTCAAAACGATCCTAATTTGGCTCGTATTGCTTTGGAAAATGGCGCTGACGCTGTGAAAGTGCACTTAAATTGCGCTCACTTTGCCAGTGGCACCGATTTTGGCTCTTGGGAAGCTGAAAAAGAAAAAATTGCCAAAGTGGCTGATGTTGTGCGTCCGCACATTCCTTTAGGTATTGTTACTGGTGCTGAAGTAGTGCCTGACGCTCAAGATCTTTCTGAAATTCGCCAATTCGGCTTTGATTTTTGGGACTTATTTGCCAATCATATTCCTCCGGAATATTTAAAGTGGAGAGAATTGGCTCATATGTCGGCTGTCGGCCCCGATTGGACTCCTGAATTTGTACAAGATTTAGTAAGTTTAGGTGTAGACGTTATTGAGTCTTCCATTATTCCTCGCGATCTTTATCGCACCAGACTTACAGCCGCCGATCTTTGTCAATATAAGCGCTTGGTGCGCAGCGCCGGGGTTCCTGTAATTGTGCCTACTCAGAAAAAGATTCGCCCCGATGAAGTTAAATATTTGCAAGAAGTCGGCGTCTCCGGTTTAGCTATCGGCGCCGTGGTGACAGGTTTAGGCACCGCTTACTTAGGCGAGCGTGTAGCTGCCTTCCGCAAAGCTATCGACGAAATTTATCGTTAAAAACACTGATACTATGCGCCCTATAGTCTTTCTCCCTCTAGATGATCGCCCTTGTTGTTGGCAATTTCCTCAGCGCCTAGCTCAAATAGCTCAGGTAGATTTGTTGTTGCCCACAAGGGCTCTATGGTGCGGAGAAGACAAGCGCCAACCGGAAAGAGCCAATCCGGAAGGCGAAAAGTTGCTCGCCTGGTTTAAAGATGCTCTGGCCTTAGGTTCTGCGGCCAACCGAGATGGCGCCGAAGCGCCGTGTTTGTTGGCCGCAGTCGATGCTTTGTTGTACGGCGGCCTAGTGGCTTCACGTAGGCCAAGGCCGCCGTACATGGCTGCGCCTCTGCTGCAGCGTTTGCTTGCTGAATTACCTGGCTATTCGCTTTATCTTTTTTCTGTAATTATGCGAGTAGCTCCAACTCAGTATACTGCTGCAGAAGTAGAAGGTGCTTTGCGCCTAACTAAATTATCTCAGCAATTTGCTCAAGAGTTGGAGCAACACTACGCTGCTGCCGCTCACAGCGCAGGTGCGGTAGCTCATACTGAAGGTGCGCCTGTAGTAGCAGCAGTTTCACAAGTTGCGGCAGCTAAAATAGCGCATACAGAAAAAAGCTACCGTGAATTAAATATTCGCCGTCGAGCAGCAGAGGCGCAAGTGCTGTCGGCCAGAAACTGGAGCGACCTTTACCAACTGGCTCCGGCTTTCTGGCAGCAATATTTAGGCTTCCGCCGCCGCAAGGATGAAATAAATGAACTTTTGCTTGAAGCTTGGACTAAACGTGCCCAAACCGAGGCGTGCGGCGGCGGCTTCTTGGCGCTGTGCCTGGATGATAGCAAAACTAGCGGGCTCAACCTTTGGGAAGCTAAGTTCTTGCAAGAACGTTTAAATAGTTGCTCTTCAGCTTCGGTGGGCGTAGGCACAGACGAAACGGCTATGCTTTTACTAGCTAGAGCTGTGTGTGGTCACAGTAGCCTGGAAATTGTTTGGCCTTATGCTGGAGCTGAAGAGCAAGTTGGGCGCTACGAAGGCAAAAACTTAGCGCAAGTGTTAGCTTCCCAGGCCCAGTGGCTCAACGCGGTTTTGCTGCCAGAAGGTCAAAGCGGCCCAGGCTCGGCTGTGCCCCAGATCTTTGTCTATGCACCTTGGCAAAGCCAGCTAGAAGCTTGTAGCCAAGCTGAGGGAAAGTCTGATTTACCAGAGCCTTTGTGGTCAGCTTGGCAACAAAAAGTAGCCGCCTCTTTAGAAGCAGGCAAACAAGTCTATATTGCCGATCTTGCCTATGCCAATGGCGGCTCGCGTCAACTGGTTAGCTGGCTTATCCAATCGGGTGCTGTCGCTAAAATCGCCGGCTACAGCGCTTGGAATACGTTGGGCAACGCTTTAGGCACCATCTTGGCCTGGGCAGCTTTAGCCTCTTGGCGGCGGGCTTGCCCCAAGTTTAAGGCTTCGCCAGCTGAGCAAGCCCGCTTAGAAAAAGAGCAGCGCCGCTTCTTGCTTGAGCGCTTATTGGATGATTATTTTTATCAGACGCTTATTCGTCCCCAATTAAGCGCCAGAGTAGGCGGCGCTTTTGTGCTACTTGGCAAAGAGCAACAATTGGCTTTAGAAAGCGAAATTTTAGCGCAAGAGAAGAGCTATTTGGCGCAACTTGTGCAAGCTTGGCCAGAAAAAAAATTGAGCCCGAGCCTCAAAGTAGAGTTGCCTTGGCATCGTCTCTTTGAAGTCGGGCTAGAAGTGGAGCTATAGCCAAGCTTTAGCTTAACATTAGTCGAATTTAGCTAACAACTCCGGGAGAAGTATATTGTAAACTTCTTCCAAAGTTTTGTCGTGGAAGCGGCAAGCCGCCGCCTGATCGTGGCCGCCTCCTTCGTGTTTAGCGGCGACGTCGTTAATTTTGCGTCCAGTTGAGCGCAGTGAGACGCGCACTTCTCCCGGAACTACAGCTTTAAAGAAAGCGAAAATTTCGCTGCCACGCAACACATTGAGGCGTCCTAAAAGCATTTGAGTGTTGTTTTCGTCTACGCCACAAGCTTTGAGCATCTCTTCAGTTAAAGAAGCGGTCACCAATTTGCCATTGGCATAAGTTTGCAAAGTTTGCATACACATAGCTTGCAATTTCAAGTCGTTTAAAGTAAAACCACTGAAAATATTATTATGTATATAACTAATATCGCCCAAAATGCTCAATAAATGGGCCGCTACTTGATGAGTGCGCGAAGATACTTTGGAAAAACGGAACGAGCCCGAATCAGATACTATAGAAGTGTAGAGCGCTTCGGCACAGTCACGATTGATCTCAGCGTCCATAGCCTTAAAGACAAAATAGAGCATTTCACCCAAAGCAGCAAAACTGGGATCGATCCAATTGTAGTCCGCTTCCAGTTTATTCATGGGATGGTGATCTAAGTTGATGACTTTTTGGCAAACTTGGCGCAAATTTAAGTTTTGCGGCAAACGGCTTTGCTGAGGACATTCTAAAACTAAAGCTAAATCAAATTGAGCTTTGTCAGGCAACTCAGTATGAATTTCAGCAGTGCCCTTCATAAAACGGAAGATGTCCGGCGCTCCGTCAGGACTGTATAAATAGTATTTTTTGCGTAAGCTCTTTAAAACTTGCGCACAAGCTACCATACTACCTAAGTCGTCACCGTCAATATTGATATGAGGTACTACTAAAATATTGTCACTATGTAACAGCACCTGAGCTATATTTTGACATTCGGAAGGAATTTGGTAACAGAAATCCATACCTTAGAAATCCTCTTCCTCGTGATTTTCGTCATTGCTGTCTGCTTTGGGAATATTTAAGCTCTCTAATAAGCTAAGCATATGTTCGGCTTTTTCTTGGGTCTGATCGCGGAAGAAAGCCACTGAAGGTATATTCTTAATGCACAGCTCTTTAGCCAATTCGCGGCGCAAGAACCCTTTAGCTTTATTTAAGCCGTCAATAATAGCTTTCTGTCTCTCTTCAGGAGCCATAATGCTGACATAAAATTTAGCCAAAGAAGTATCGGCGCTTAAATCTACATCTGTTAAAGTAATGATCTCTTGGCCTTCTTTTTCGGGAGGGAAGACAGCGGGATCTTTCACACGATGGATGATTTCGTTACCAACCTCTAAAATGAGGCCGCGCAAACGCACTAAATGATGATTCATATAATTGATGATGTCCTTATTTGATGATTTTTTGTTGATGATTTAAAACCAAAAGCCCGCCGTATCTTGCCAAGCAGAGGAGGATTATTTATTACCTCCTTCGCTCTTCAGAATTTGACGGCGGGCCCTAAGCTCAAATTACAGTTCGCGCTGGTGTTCTACTTTTTGATAGCACTCCACCACGTCGCCTTCCTGTAAGTCGGCATAGTTGGTGATTGTTAAGCCGCACTCGAAGCCTTCCAAAACTTCGCGAGCGTCATCTTTGAAGCGGCGCAGAGTGTCGATGGTGCTTTCGTAGATAACCACATCGTCACGCAAGAGACGGCAGAGACCGCCGCGCACCACTTTACCTTCGGTAACGTAGCAACCGGCCACTTTACCGATCTTGCTAATCTTGAAGACTTGACGTACTTCAGCTTTACCCAAGACAACTTCTTCGATGTCGGGAGTAAGCAAACCGGACATAGCCTTCTTGATATGCTCGATAACTTCGTAAATGATACGGTAGGTGCGGATTTCCACTTCTTCCATATCAGCCAAGCGCTTAACCATAGCGCCGGGACGAACATTGAAGCCAATAATAATAGCTTTAGAAGCGGAAGCCAACATGACGTCGGTTTCAGAAATAGCACCTACGCCGGAGTGGATGATCTTCACAGCCACTTCGTCGGTACTGAGCTTGTTTAAAGACTGAGTAAGAGCTTGCAAGCTACCGTGACTCTCGGCTTTAACCAGCAAGTTGAGATCTTTGGCTACGCCGTTTTGCAAGTCGGCAAAGAGGCTTTCCAAAGTCTGACGGCTACCGGAATTGATACGAGTATGTCTAGCCTTAGCAGTACGAGCTTCGGAAACCTGACGAGCCATCTTTTCGTCTTCGACCACTTGTAAGTGATCGCCGGCGTCGGGAACAGCTTCCAGACCGACAACTTCTACAGGGATGGAAGGACCGGCGCTCTTAATGTTTTTGCCTTTTTCATTAAGCAAAGCGCGCAATCTGCCCCAAGTTTTACCTACAACTACGGTGTCGCCAACTTTCAAAGTACCGTTTTGTACCAAGACTGTAGCGACCGGGCCTTTACCTTTGTCGATAGAGCCTTCGATGATGGTACCTTGGGCTTTGGTATTGGGGTTGGCTTTGAGCTCCATAGTCTCGGCCTGAAGAATAACCATTTCTAAGAGGTCGTCTAAACCGATATTCTTCTTGGCAGAGATCTTGCACATGACGGTATCGCCGCCCCATTCTTCGGCCAAAAGTCCGTACTCGGTAAGCTGAGTCATGACTCTGTCGGCGTTGGATTCGGGCAAGTCAATCTTGTTGATAGCTACGATAATGGGCAAGTTGGCTGCTCTGGCGTGGTTGATAGCTTCGATAGTCTGAGGCATCACACCGTCGTTGGCAGCTACTACCAAAATGGCAATATCAGTAATGGCAGCACCGCGAGCTCTCATTTGGGTGAAAGCTTCGTGACCGGGAGTGTCAATAAAGGTAATCTTTTGACCGTCGTGAGTGACAGTGTAAGCACCGATAGTTTGGGTAATACCGCCAGCTTCACCGGAAACCACGGAAGTACGGCGGATAGCGTCCAAAAGGGAGGTCTTACCGTGGTCTACGTGGCCCAGTACGGAAATGACGGGAGGACGAGAAACGAGCTTGCCCTCATCTTCATCGATAAGCTCCAAAGGTACGTCTTCGGTAGACATTTCGCCTACTTTGTAACCATAAGAAAGAGCCAAGTCGCGGGCTTCTTCGTAGGAGAGAGCTTGGTTGATGGAGACCATCTTGCCCTGGCGCACGAAAGTGCTGATAAGGTTGTTGGCCGGACGTCCCATACGAGTAGCCAAATCGGCTAAGGAAATAACCTCGGGGATAATGATGGTCTTTTCCTGAGGCTGAACGACAGGCTGCTGAGGCTGGGAAGCGTGACCGCCGCGCTGATTGCCGCGCTGGTTGCGGTTGTTTTGCATACCGCCGCGCTGGTTGCGATTGTTTTGCATACCGCCGCGTTGGTTGTTGCGATTGTTTTGCATACCGCCACGCTGATTGTTGCCACGCTGGTTATTATTGTGGCCTTGGCCGCCGCGATTATTTTGCATACCACCTCGGTTAGGCTGATTGTTGTTGTGTCCGCCTTTTACTCGAGGAGGACGACCTTCGCCAGAATTGCGATTGTTGCGACCGCTTTCGTAATTGACAGCGCCGCTGCCGAAATCGGAAGAAAAAGCGTCTTCTACGGAAATTCCGGTGATAGGAGTAGAGAGAGAAATGCTCTCATCTTGTTTAATACCCATCTCTTCGGGAGAAATGATAGGCAAATCGACCATTTCTTTTTCGTTTTCTTCGTCGTCATCGTCCTGACGCTTATTGGCGGAACGCTTGCGATTCTGCTCTTTGAGGGCAGCTAAGCGCTGGGCCTCTTTTTCAGCAGCTTCTTTTTCGGCTTTTTCACGGGCAGCCTTTTCGGCAGCTTCTTGAGCAGCCTTCTCGGCGGCTTCTTTAGCAGCTTTTTCGGCAGCTTCCTGAGCGGCCTTCTCGGCGGCTTCCTTAGCGGCTTTTTCGGCAGCTTCTTGAGCACGCAAAGTGGGACTAATGTTGCGAGTAATAGGACGAATGCCACCCAAAGTGGTGCGGCGGAAAGCGCCGGCGGTCTGACGCACTTTTACGTTGCTAGTGCGAATGGGACGAGGATTGTTATTCTCCTCGTTGCGATTGATTTTGCGCTCGATGAGAGCTTGCTTTTCTTCTTGAGTGGCACGTTTGGCAATACGTACAGCAGGCTTACTGGCAGCAGACTTGGCCTGAGCTTCTTCTTCTTGGGCTTTAGTTTTGGCCTGAGCTTCGCGACGCAATTGCTCCAAATGCGGAGTTACGGTTTCGCGTACTTTCTGCACAGCCTCGTTGGGAATGCTGTTGGCAGCAGTTTTGACAGGATAGCCCATTCCCCTGAGGATATTGATCAGAGATTTGCTGTCTTCGATGCCTAGCTCGCGGGCTAATTCATAAACGCGAATTTTGCCCCCGGCATTGGTATTACTACTCATAAATCTTTCACTTCCTCACTACAAGATGCTGCCGCAGGTTCGGTCTGGTTGGCCTCTTGGCGCTCCAGCTGTTCTTTTAACCACAGAAGCGCTTCCTCAGATAACTTTGTGCTGAAATTCTTACGCAGCCGCTTGTCTTTCTCTAATTTTTTTAGACACTCGGCGGAGCGGCAAATATAAAAGCCCTTGCCACATATCTTGCCATCTTGGTTGATAACGATAGCTCCGCCGTCGGTAGGTCTTACAAGGCGAAACAGCCCGTCTCTCGATCTCATGCGACGGCACGCTACGCACATGCGCTCAGGGATTCTGGACGAGCTGGTTGACACGCTTATTCTCCTTCTTGTTTGGCAGCTTCGGCGGCTTGTTTCTTGGCCGCTTCGGCGGCAGCGCTGGATTCGCTCTTAATGTCTATATGCCAACCAGTAAGTTTGGCAGCCAGACGAGCGTTCTGTCCTTCGCGACCGATAGCCAAAGGCAATTGCTGATCGGGGACGATAACCACAGCGTTATTCTGCTCTTTGTTGGGAATAACTTTGGTTACACGGCTGGGTTGCAAAGCGTTGGCAATAAATTCTTCAATATTGTCAGACCACGGAATAACGTCGATCTTTTCGTTGCGCAGCTCTTCAACGATACCTTGGACGCGGCTGCCCTTGGGGCCTACGCAAGCTCCGACGGGATCTACGTTCGGGTCGGTAGAGCGAACAGCAATCTTGGAGCGCAAACCGGCTTCACGAACGACGGCTTTGATCTGGACTACGCCTTTTTCGATCTCAGGAACCTGAGTTTCGAAGAGGCACTTGAGCAAGCCAGGGGAGGAACGAGACAAGATAATCTGCGGACCGTGCGGGCCGTCTTTAACTTCGAGGACTAAAGCTTTAATGCGATCTCCGACGTGGAAGAACTCGCTGTGAGCTTGCTCGGAAGGAGGAATGATACCTTCGGCACGTCCCAAATCGACAGTAATTTCCCGGCGCTCGTGGCGAGTAACCGTACCGCTCATGAGCTTGCCGCGTCTGTCACTAAATTCGTCGCGGATAATATCGCGCTCAAATTCGCGCATGCGTTGCAAAATGACTTGCTTGGCGCTCTGGGCGGCAATGCGACCGAAGTTTTCGTTGGTAGTTTCGATATCGATCTCCATGCCGACTTCGACATTGGGAGCCAATTGCTCGGCTTCTTCAAGCTTAATCTCGCGGTTGCTGTCCATGACTTCGGGAACTACGGTTTTACGCAACCAGATGTGCAAATCGGCAGTATCGCGATCCAATTCAACGATCACTTGCTGATTGGTGCCGTAATTGCGCTCATAGGCTTTCTGAAGGGCGTCTTCAATGGCCTCTATGATCTTCTCTTTAGGCAATTTGCGCTCGCGCTCGAGAGCATCGAGGGCCGCTAAGAGTTGTTCCCTTTGATCTTTACTCATCATCTCTGACATGATTACTGCGCTGCTCCTTAGTTTGGTTCAGTTCCGGCGGTCTCTTCGCAAGGATTTGGCGATGCGCTAGAGCCGGGCGAGGAAACTTCTAGATAATAAGTGCCCTTTATTGGATCCAACTCATCTAAACGCTTGGACAGGGGACGGTGCACTCTAGTGCAGTCTTCCAAAGTAACTGGAGTCGGCCCCTGAGAGGGATCTTTTGCTTCATGATCCACAGTCACTCTTAAATACCAAAGGCCGTCCTCACGCACATACTCAACGTTTTTGACGACCAGGCCGAAAGGCTGAGCTATAAGGGCGGCTTCCGTACGGATTAAGTTTAGTGTTTTCTCGCTTATTTTCGCCAAGTGGAACTTCCTTCAGAAATGCAAACAATTCTCAACCCACCACCTGTGCCTGCTAGCGAACTTCGCTTACAGAAAAAAAAGAGCGGACGAGCCACTCTCCTCATAAACTACAGAAGGCAAATTAAGATAGCTAAACTATATCACAGAAAATTGCTAGGTGCAAGGTATAGAGTCTGTAGGCTTGCTTCGCAAAATTCTATTATTCTTCTAACGCTTAACCACTTGTTTTGTGTGAAGCCAACAGTTATAAATTATAGGCGGGGGAGAGCGCTTGGAACGCGCTTGCATAGATTGCAATATATAGCGGAGGAGGCTTGAGGTCTCCTTTTTTATGATAACTGCAGTCTGGGAAGCAAAAGAAAAGCAGCTTTCGAGCTGTAGCGGGGGAGTGTTTTGGGGAGCGTGAGCATCCCAGACAATGGAGGTAGGAAAATGTCTAGTATTCGTCCTTTAGGCGAGCGCATTATTGTAAAGCCCGCGCCTTCCGAGGAAAAGACCGCCGGTGGTTTATATATTCCTGAAACTGCCAAAGAAAAGCCCCAAAAAGGCGAAGTTATCGCTGTTGGCCCCGGCCGCAAATCCGAAGACGGTGAATATCTTCCTATGGAAGTAAAAGTTGGCGATAAGGTTCTGTACGGTAAATATTCCGGCACCGAGCTCAAGTTAGACGGCGAAGTCTATCTTATCATCAAAGAGAGTGACATTCTGGCCGTTCTGTAAATTGCCGTTATCAAGTGGGGGAGAACGGTTATTGTCAGAGCCGATTGTTAGGCAACATTTTTTAATTACAATTTACAATTAGGAGACAAGTTATCATGGCTGCAAAGCAGATTCTTTATTCTCAGGAAGCCCGCAAAGCTTTAGAGCTCGGCGCCAACGCCGTAGCCGACGCCGTAAAGATTACCCTCGGCCCGCGTGGTCGCAATGTGGTTTTGGATCGTAAGTTCGGTTCTCCCACCATCACCAACGACGGCGTCACCATTGCTAAAGAGGTAGAGGTAGAGGATCCTTTCCAGAATATGGGCGCTCAGCTCGTTCGCGAAGTGGCTTCCAAGACCAACGATGTATCCGGTGACGGTACTACCACCGCTACAGTGTTAGCTCAGGCTATCATTCGCGAAGGTATGAAGAACGTTACCGCCGGAGCCAACCCTCTCTTCATTAAACGCGGTATCGAAGCTGCTGTAGAAGCTATCGTTGACGAAATTCACAAGATTGCCAAGCCCGTCGAAACTCGCGAAGCTACCGCCCAAGTGGCTATGATCTCTGCCAATAACGACAAAGCTATCGGTGACATTATTGCCGAAGCTATGGCTAAAGTTGGTAAAGATGGTGTCGTTACTGTCGAAGAGTCCAAGACCATGCATACCAACCTCGAGTATGTCGAAGGTATGCAATTTGATAAAGGTTACATCTCTCCTTACTTCGTAACCGATACCGATAAGATGGAAGCCGCCTTCAAAGAGCCTTACATCCTTATCAGCGAGAAGAAGATCAGCTCTATTGCCGACATCGCTCCTATTTTGGAGAAAGTCGCCCGCTCCGGTCGTCCTATTGTTATTATCGCTGAAGACGTCGACGGCGAAGGCTTAGCCGCTTTGGTACTCAACAAGTTGCGTGGCGTACTCCAAGTTGCTGCTGTTAAAGCTCCTGGCTTCGGTGACAGACGCAAAGAGATGCTCAAAGACATCGCTATTTTGACCGGCGGTCAGGTTGTCAGCGACGACTTAGGCATCAAGATGGACAAGGTCACTTTGGAAATGCTCGGCCAGGCCAACAGCGTACGTATCAGCAAAGAAGATACCACTATTGTTGACGGTCGCGGTGACAAAGAGCAACTCAAAGCTCGTATCGAGCAAATTCGCCACCAGATTGAAGCTTCCGATTCTTCCTTCGACCGCGAGAAGCTCCAAGAGCGTTTGGCCAAGTTGCTTGGCGGCGTAGCTGTTATCCGCGTCGGTGCTGCTACCGAAACCGAGCTCAAAGAGAAGAAGCACCGCATTGAAGATGCTCTCTCCGCTACCCGCGCTGCTGTTGAAGAAGGTATCGTCCCTGGTGGCGGCTCCACTTTGGCTCACATTGCCAGCGTTTTGGACAATGTCAAACTCGAAGGTGACGAAGCTGTTGGCGTAGATATCGTCCGTCGCGCTTTGGATGTGCCCGTTAAGGTCATCGCCGAAAACGCCGGCCACGAAGGTTCCGTCGTAGCTGAAAAGGTTAAAGAGTTGCCTATGGGCCACGGTTTCGACGCCGCCAAGTGCGAATATGTCGATATGATGGCTGCCGGTATCGTAGACCCGGCTAAGGTTACCCGCTCTGCTTTGCAGAACGCTGCCTCTATCGCCGCTATGGTTCTCACTACTGAAACCTTGGTTACCGACCTTCCCGAAGGCAAAGAAGATAAGTGCCAAAAGGGCGGCTGTGGTTGCGGTTGCGGATGCCACTAATTAAACAACTTGCATAATTCAACAGTATTGGCTAGCTTTTTCCGGCAGCCAGTACCAGTTGCAATAAAGCTTAAGTGAGGGAGACCGTTTCTGTCGATGATCTGTCGGCGGAAGCGGTTTCTTTTTTGCCTTTTGCTCCAATAAGCATGGAAGCATAGTTCGAGTATTTGTCTTCTTTTTTGTCTTGGTGCCAAGTTTCAGATAAGCGAAACTTTATGTGCATAAACACAAGCAATATTTGTGCATATGCGCAGAAAATACTCTAAAATTGGCAGCCAGTTTAGGGGGAAAATATCTGTGCTAGCAAAAGTCCTTTTTTTGAAATTTTTCACAATTTAATTTTTTGCTATGTATAAAAATAGATAGAGGAGGGGGCTTTTATGCCTAAACTTTCTAATCATGTAGCTGGGCGCCGCCCTTCAGCTATTCGCAACGCCGGCTCCAAGTTTGCCGAACGAAAAGACGGCTGCGAAGCCGTCAATGTGGCTATTGGCAATGTCTCTTTGCCTATGCATCCGGCTATGATTGAACGCTTGAACAACTTAGATCGCCCCGACAGCCCTTTTTGCGGCGGTGTAGTTTGTTATGCACCTACTGTAGGTATGCCTGAAGCTCGCCAGGCTTTTGCTAATGTTTTAGAGTGCAGTGGTTTTAATGTAGAAAAATTGCATATACAAATAACCGACGGTGGCAGCCAAGGTATGGAACTTCTCATGACTGGTTGCTGTGGAGATATTGGTCAAGAAGATCGTCCCGTCTTATTAGTAGACGCTGCTTATACCAACTACCGCTCTTTTGCTCAGCGCTTAAATCGTCGGGTCGTTTCTATGGCTCGCCGTTTGGATAGTAGCGGTCACTTTAACTTACCTTCTTTGCATGAAATTGAAAAAATTATTGTTAAAGAACAGCCCAGTGCTTTAGTGGTTATCCCTTACGATAATCCTACCGGTCAGTTGTATACTCATCAAATGATGGTTGACTTTGCCAAGCTTTGTGTCAAATACGATTTGTGGTTTATTTCCGATGAAGCTTACCGCGAGTTGCACTACGTAGATGGAGTAGATTCTCCCATTAGCGTTTGGGGTATTACCGAAGAGGAAGTGCCCGGTATTACTGGTCACAGAGTAAGTTTAGAAACTACTTCCAAAGCTTGGAACGGTTGCGGTTTACGTGTCGGCGCCTTAATTACTGATAGCGAAGAGTTGCATAAGCGTTTAGTAGCGGAAAATACGGTAAATTTGTGCACTAATACTATAGGACAATGGATCTTCGGAGCTATTGCCCATTTAAATAGCGAAGAAATTCACGCTTGGTTTAATAAACAGCGCCGTTATTATAAGCCTTTAATGCAAAACTTTAACCGCGATATGCGCCAAGCTTTGCCCGGAGTTGTTGTCAGCCGCGCTGACGCTTCTTTATATGAAGTGGTTGATTTTCGCGAAATAGTCAACGAAAAGTTTAACACTGATGATTTTGTCGTTTGGTGTGCTTCCGAAGGCTATGTAGAGCGCGAAGGCAAAAAAGTAACTTTGCTTACCGCGCCTATGGCTGAATTTTACAATGTGCCCAAATTGGAAGACAACTTGGGGCGTACTCAGTTGCGTGTAGCTTTTGTAGAAACGCCGGAAAATTTGGCTCGAGTTCCCGATTTACTTAGCAGCTTGTTCCGCGAATATATGCGCTTACATCCTGAATTGAAGAAAAAGAAAAATTATTAAAATAGGCATGCATATTTTGTTGGCATTGATCGATCACCGATAGAATACGAGCAGCCCACCTGGCCCAAAAGCGCGGATGGGCTGTTTTTTTTATTATGAGAGGAATAGCAATTGGTAAAGATAGTTGACGTACGTAAAAAAGTACGTTATTATTTTACTGAGGTGATGAGCCATGCTAAATACGAATGCCACAGCTTTTAGAAAAGATATTTACAATATTCTTGCGCAGACCATTAAATATAATGAGCCGGTGTCTATATCAACTAAAGATGGTGAAGCCGTTCTTTTGAGCCGTTCGGACTATGATAATCTGATGGAAACACTTTATTTGGTATCAATACCTGGGATGAGAGAAAAATTAATAGATGGAATGAACACTCCGCTTGAAGATTGTGTTGACGAAAGTCTAGTCGATTGGTGATGTTTAAAGTAATTTTTACTAAGACCGCTCTCAAAGATGTTGCGAAGTTAAAAGCGGCGCGTTTAGATAATAATGCTAAAGCTTTAATAGAAATAATAAAAAATAATCCATATCAAATACCACCACCATATGAGAAGTTACTTGGAAGCTTATCTGGCTTGTATTCTCGAAGGATAAATATAAAGCATAGACTAGTGTATGAAGTATACGAACCGGAAGGGGTTATAAAAATTCTTTCCTTGTGGTCGCATTATGAACGATAATATATAGAACAGCCTATCTCACACAAAAGTGCAGATGGGCTGCTTTTATTAATCTTCTTTTTGTAGCAATTTTTTATAGCTCAACTCTAAACACAATTCGCCAAGTGGTGAAGTTAGCAAGATAGCCAGTACAGCTACTGATAAAATAATTTGGCCGCAAGGTAGGCCTACAGCTAATGGTACTGAGCCTATGGCGGCTTGGATTGTCGCTTTGGGGATGTAGGCAAAGGCACAGAAAAGGCGCTCTTTTAAGTTAATGTCGGTGGCCATCAAACAACAATATACGCCGATAGCACGGAAAATAAGAGCAACAGCAATCATAGCTAAAGCACTGAAGCCTGCAGCTAAAGCGTAATTTATATCTACGGCGGCACCTACCAACACAAAAAGTATTAACTCGGCTGCGAACCACAATTTGCCAAATTTTTCTGCTAGGCGTCCTGTTACTTTCGAATTTCCTTGCTGTTTCAAAATACAAGCCATGCTTACTATGGCTAATAAGCCGGAAAAAGCTACGTATTGTTGCAAGCAATTTTCCAAAGACACTAAAGCAAAAGACATCCCCAGTACTACAATAACTTTCAAACTGCCGCGCATATGATGATGCTTTTGGTAAGCCGCTTCGAAGCCAATATTCAAAAGGTAGCCTAAGATTGCGCCTGCCAATATGCCTGTAATTACAGAAACTGGCATTTTAGCTAAATCGACAATATGCAAACTGCCGCCTTGGGCTATGCTTAAGAGTGTGGAAAAGATAACCACAGCAAAAATACCGTCACAAGAGGCACTGGCCAAAATAAGTTGGGGAATGCTTTGTGCTGTGCCGTATTTAGTTTCGATTAACTTAACCATCTTGGGGACAGTAACAGCCGGCGAAACGGCCGCTAAAACAGATCCCATGAGCGCGGCTTCTAGATAGTCTATTTTGAAAAGATAAGGCCCAATAAAAGTAAAAGCCAAAATTTCCAAAGTAGAAGGCAAAAAAGCCATCAACAAAGCCGGGCGGCCTACTTTTTTTAGATCTTGTAAATTGAGAGAAAAGCCTGCTTTTAATAAAATGATAATAAGAGCAATTTTGCGTAAATCAGCTGAAATAGCCAAAATGGACGGATCGAGCCAATTAAGCAAATGGGGGCCTAAGACAATGCCTACAGCTAACAAGCCGACAATAGAAGGCAGTTTGAATCTTTGGCAAAGTAAAGCAGCTGCCAAGCCTAGTAAAAATATGAGAGCTAAAGAAGCCAACATAAAAATTCTCCCTTAAACGCAAAAAAGCCCATGCTCTCTGCGAAAAATCACAGAAGTCATCAGCTTAACGGTAAAGCGGTTTAGGTTGCCCAAGGGAGAACTTCATTCCCTACAAGGCGTTATTTTAAGTCTTGGTTGCCACTTTGGCAAGCATGCGCATAGAAGCCTGGTCTACCAAGATAGCAATACTTTCGTCTGTGCGTTATGTCGCGAGTTATAACCTAAATTTTTGCTTTTAACATTACTAATGTTATATGTAATTTTTTTATGTTATAACTGGCGCTCCGAGTGTAGTATGAAAATTATGCACAAAAGAAAAAATATTAAAGGCGCACACATTTTATTGATTGATAATCGATAGAGTAGGAG